>Ga0181527_1003809_pt1 | contig 13270 bp, 14 predicted proteins | sample PEATcosm2014_Bin_30_FD_119762 | JGI IMG/M metagenome (GOLD analysis project Ga0181527, IMG submission 119762) | Peatland microbial communities from MTU Mesocosm Facility, Houghton, MI, USA - PEATcosm2014_Bin06_60_metaG | ecosystem: Environmental > Terrestrial > Soil > Wetlands > Peat | place...
AAAGAAGTGCATATCCAATACAATCGCACCCTTGATCAAACAACCACCTCACACGAAACAAATATTGCCATAGGAAGCAGCGAGCGCTTCGGGCAAGTCGTTGGCACCTTTGGCGTCTTTTATCAAATGTCCGCCATTCCTGGCACCTCTTTTACTGAAGCTATAGCTCAGGGCATTCACTTGGCCAATATTTATATAAAGAACACCATTGGCGCCTTCAGCCATCTTTTTAAAAGCCGAGATACCAGTAACATGGGCGGACCCGTTCGCATTATTCAAGAAACCGCAGCCGGCGCGTCCAAAGGATTTAAAATTTACTTACTGTTCCTTGCGATTATAAGCATCAACTTGGCTGTCATGAATCTTATTCCTCTTCCCATCTTAGATGGCGGCCAAATACTGTTCTACACCATAGAAGCTGCTATACAGCGCCCTATTCCTCTTCAAATCAGAGAATACATTCACATTGCCAGTTGGATAGCCATCCTGCTCCTTACCCTCTTTTTGACGTTCAAGGATCTCGCTGCAGTCGTCACCAATATAAAATTTTAAAGACACAGACTGACCATTAAAGACGAAAAGGCCCCGGTAGGAATTGTCCTACCGGGGCCTTTATATTTTTTATGCTTTATTGCGAAAATACCGAACGGTTATTTCACAATTTGCGCTTTATGCGGATGCTCTGCACCTGGATAGAGCTTAAGCTTTTTGATAACCTGGCGATTAAGCTTATTCTTAGGCAACATACCTTTGACTGCTTGTTCGAGAATACGCTCTGGATGATTCTTAAGCATATCTTTTGCCATAACTACCTTGTAGCCGCCCATCCAACCAGTGTATCGTCTGTATTCTTTATCATCCCATTTATCACCAGTAAAGACGACGTCCTTAACATTGATGACCACAACGTAGTCACCGGTATCGGTGTGCGGGGTATATTCAGGCTTATCTTTACCTCGAAGCATGTCCGCGATTTGCGTCGCTAAACGACCAACAGTTTTACCCTTGGCGTCAATCAGCTTCCACTGCGGTTTTCGTGCCTCATTCTTGAGGAAAAAAGCGCTATTCATATTCATAATAGATAACCTTTTATTCTTTTGTGTACTATAAACTATATAAAGACTAATTTTTATCCTTTGCTCTCCACTATGCTCTGCCTCAGGACGAACGGGATAAGGCCTCTGGGCGAACGGGAAGAACGGAATCTTTATAACTGTAAAGCAAAACAGCCTTTTGGTCAACAAAACCTTCAGATAAAACTCTTTTCATGATATCATATTTGACCAATAACGTATCTCTAATCTCTCTTTTTTAAAGGATCTTATGCAGAATTGCTTCGCATCAGTTATTCCTCCATTTCTCGTACTGATCACTGCATGTATCACGCGAAAATTAAATCCTTCGTTGATTATCGGACTCATTTCAGCTGCTCTCATCGCTGCCGACGCCTCCCTTTTTGGCGCTTCAAGCCTCCTTTTCAAACGTTTTTTTGATAAAATTATCGATATTGATACCTTTTATTCCTTTGGTTTTTTGATCATCATTGGGACTCTCATTACGCTTATTGCTGATACCGGCGGCGTCCAAGCGCTCGCCAAAGCTATTGCCCCTCGCCTGAAAAGAAAATCATCTGCCGAACGATACTCATTTTTCCTCTCCATGCTCCTTTTTATCGATGATTATCTGAGCAATCTCACTGTCGGTATCGTCATGCGTCCCCTGACTGATCATGCGGGAATTCCCCGTTCCAAACTTGCGTTTTTAGTACACTCCCTCTCAGGCCCCTTGGTTATCTTGGTCCCCGTCTCCAGCTGGGTTGCCATGATTACCAGCAACTTGCACTATGCGGGAGTCGGGCAAGAAGCAAATCACGCCATCAAAATTTATGGCAATCCCTTTTTCATTTATCTGAGCTCTATTCCTTTTATCTTCTATTCGCTCATCTTAATTGCATCCATATGGTTCATCATTCACTATAATATCTCCTATGGACCGATGCAAAAACATGAACACATTGCACAAAAAACGGGCAATCTTCTCGGTGGAAAACCATCTCCAACCGCAGCACTCCGCACGGATCGAGGAACTCAAGGCACATTATTCGACCTCATATTCCCACTCGCATCGCTCATTATCGGAGTAATTTTTGGCATTTTATATAAAGGAAATTGTTATATTTTTGGGGGACACAACTCAATTATTGAAGCACTTCAGCAAAATAACAATCCCTTTGCTGTTTTATTCTTTGCAGGCTTAGCGAGCTTATTACTCAGCATTGCGAGTGCACTTATCCGTAAACGCATCACCGCACCACTCCTTCCTGCTATCATTCATGAAGGCTTTGAACTCATGATTCAAGCGATTATCATGATCACCCTCGCCTCAGTGCTCGGCGCACTACTCAAAGATGATCTTCATACTGGAGATTATTTGGCACGAACCTTACTTCAGAGCATGAGCGTTACCTTGCTTCCTTTTGCTTTCTTTATGGTTGCACTCATTACTGCAGTCATGACGGGCACTTCATGGGGAACTATTGCATTGTTGCTGCCTATCGCTGTTCCTATGCTTGTCTCCACCACTTCATTACCATTACCGGTTGATCCTTCTGCAATTCCTCTTTTGTTTCCAGTTATTGGGGCAATATTTTCTGGCGCAGTGTGCGGCGATCACGTTTCGCCCATTTCTGAAACTACTATTATGGCTGCAACGAGCACGATATCGTACCCTCTCGATCATGCGTACACGCAAATTTTCTATGCTTTACCGACTATCTTCTGTACCGGTATTGCATTCTTAATTTCTGGACAATTAACAGGCTATCCAGCAAGCACCAACGCGCTGATTTCACTCGGCGTTGGATTAACGCTCTGCTGCACACTATTAATGGCTATCCATATTTTATATAAACCTAAAAACAATCAGGCATAATCATGAAATTATTACAAATCGCTGCACTTGCACTCTTATTGCACATTCCGACTATCCAAGCACTTGATGCCTGCCGCGAAGACCAGCAGATAATCACAGGCATCATGACATGTTTTTTTTCCGCCGGAGCTGTCAAAATGTATACCATATATCGCAAATACACCAATATGGGATACGAGCGAGTGCATCGAGATCACGATAGATTAAAAGCGTATCACTCCGCTGAAGAAGAATCTTTCGATGAAGATATTAATCATTTCAATCGCCGTACGTCTACCCAGCTTATACCTGAAGAGGACATTGAAAATGATCGAAAAATTGCGCTCAAAGTAATAAAACGCCAAAATTTAGTACCAGCCCTCATGATTGGCGGAGGATTCGCAACAATGGCAGTTGGTGGCATCTATATACTATATTCATGCCAATAACAATACCCTCAATAAGCATATACGCTTACCTAAAAGGAAATTTTATGAAATTATTACAAATCGCTGCACTTGCACTCTTATTATCCACTCCTATCATACACACCGGATGTGATGGCTATGAAGGCTCTCGATTCGGAAGAGCATTAGAACCTTACATTATCACGATTGTTGTCGGAGTTGGCACTACAGGAATAGGCATCAGAAAAATTTATAACGCTGCAAATACGTTATACAGCGAATCTTCTGAAACCGCCCCTTTAATTAACAGCACACAGACTCTCAGAAAGGCCTATTGCGATATCCAGGACGGGCTTACTACAGTAGGAATAGGGACTGCCCTAACTATAGTGGGGTTCTCACTCCTAGTAGCCAGTGAATCCAATGCGCGCGAAAATTGCTGCAACTCACTACCTTCAAATAGCACCTGTTCATGGAAATAGGTCATAAGCCTATAACAATAAATGTAACCAAACACCCTTTACACAATCAATAAGGAGAAACCCATGAAATCATTACAAATCACTGCGCTCGCACTCTTATTATCCAATCCTGCGGTTCACACTGGTTGTGATGGCTATGAAGATTTTATGAGCAGAAATTTGAATCTTAGCATGTGCATTACAACTACTATTGCTGGTGGGAGCGCCATACTGTATGGTGTGAAAAAAATCTGGAGTGCATCGAATCAATTAGATAGGCTCACAAACAATGATGCCTCCGACACACTCCTACTCAGCGCCAGATCATCTCGAGAAAACATCGAGAATATCAGCGAAAACCTGTCAACGGCTGGGTGCATTATACTTGTAGGAGTAGCCATGATGGCAGCATCAATGGGAACCATGATCAGCAATGAATCTGGAGCGCGCTCAAATTGCTGCAACGCACTACCCTCAAATAGCACCTGTTCATGGAAATAGGTCATAAGCCTATAACAATAAATGCAACCAAACACCCTTTACACAATCAATAAGGAGAAACCCATGAAATCATTACAAATCACTGCGCTCGCACTCTTATTATCCAATCCTGCGGTTCACACCGGATGCGATGGCTATGAAGATACTAAATATGGAAGAGCATTAGAACCTTACATTATCTCGATTGTTGCCGGAACTGTCGCTACAGGAATAGGCATCAAAAAAATTTATAACGCTGCAAATACGTTATACAGCGAATCTTCTGAAACCGCCCCTTTAATCAACAGTACACAGACTCTCGAAAAGGCCTATCGCGATATCAAGGACGGGCTTCTTGGAATAGGAATGGGGGCTACCCTAACTATAACGGGTTTTGCGGTCATGGTAATTGGCGAATCCAATGCACGTGAAAATTGCTGCGGCGCCCTTTCAAACAGCTCCTGCTCATGGAAATAGATAAAAATCACGAAATACAAACATTTCTTTATTCACAAGAGAATCGATGAAATTTTTACAAATAACCGCACTCGCACTCTGCCTGAACATTCCTATGGCGCATGCCAATGATGACGATAGCTACAGTCTCAATCAGAAAATTGTAGGATACGGAATGATGATCGGTGTCGGTGCGACATTTACTCTCGTAGGAATGCATAGAATTAATTCCTGCAGAAAAAAACTAACCTCACCCGATACAAACGGCCTCTTGGAATCTCAGCAACAATCTAGGGCGACCATCGATAACGATCTCTTTCACGGCCTTTTGGCAGTAGGAATCGGTACCACATTCACCATAATTGGATTTGTCCCTTGGCTCATTAACGTGTATCAAGAATCTAACGAGAAATGCTATTAAAGCTCCTTATTACATTGAAAGAAAACCAATGAAAATATTACAAATCACCGCGCTCGCACTCTGTTTGAACATACCTATGGCCAAAGCAAATGATAATGAAGGATGTTATTCGCGATTTTCAAGAAGCAGCTCTCTTGAAGGATTTGGCTTAATGATCGGCTTAGGATCCACCTTGGCTTTCTACGGGATGTATCGTATAAACTCCGCTCTTAACAGAGCACATCAAAGAGACGCTGCTGCTCTTATCCAACAGCCTCAACAACAAAATGATACATTAAACGATGTACGAAAAGGTCTTGCATCTACCGCAGTTGGCATTGGCATCGCAACATGTTTCTGGATTAATATGACGGTTTGCGAATCTATAGCCTATAACAATAAATGCAACTAAATACCCTTTGCATAATCAAAGGAAATGATCATGAAATTATTACAAATCATTTTTTAAAATCAGGGCAACGAATCAACCTATTGAAGGAGGACTATCGACCCCACATGCACTTATCGCTGCTGCTGCAATAGCCGTTCCAATCGCCATGGCTCAAAGAGCTGCGGAATCTGCTCTTGATACACTTAATCTATAATTCTTCCGACTTTGCTCAACAAAGAAGGCTCCTTCATCGGGAGCCTTCTTGTTTTACTTTAATTTTTTGCTTACAACGTCTTTTTAACGAGCGATTCGATATCCTTGATACTTTTTGGAATATCTTCGCTCAAGCAGACTGCACCATCTTTAACAATCCAGTAATCATCTTCGATACGAATACCGATACCTTCTTGTCGGATGTAAATGCCTGGTTCAATGGTAATCACATCACCCTCTTCGAGTGGTTTTGAAACATCGCCCACATCATGCACATCAATGCCCAAGAAATGGCCAATGCCATGCGGCATATACTGATCATAACCGCCTTTATCTTTGAGGAATTTTTTAGTCAGATGATTAAGCGATTGATCTGGTTTTTCTTTGTTTGAAATCCACATGCCTGGCTTTGCAATAGATGCGATATATTCCTGCGTTTCAAGAACAATCGTATACAGCTCTTTTTGGCGCTTGGTGAATTTTCCTGATACCGGATAGGTGCGCGTAATATCAGCGCAATAATAATCATATTCTGCACCGCAATCGACTACCACTAAATCGCCGTCTATGAGCGTGTCTCGGTTGAGATTATAGTGCAATACGGTGGCATTTTTGCCCGTTGCTACGATTGAAGGAAATGTGGTACGCGAACACGAACCGGTAATAATATATTCAAGCCCTGCTTGCACTTCGCACTCACGCACGCCGTCTGCAATCGCATGCGCAGCGGCTTCTTGCGCCAATGCAGTAATTTCAATTGCTTTGTAGAGATATTCGATCTCTTCCTGACTTTTGATGCGGCGCATATGCGCAATAATCGGCAATACATCTACGATGGTTCGACCCTGCTCACCATGATCGGATTGAAAGATGCCCGGCATAAATTCTTCTAAACGTTTGAGCAATAACCGCTGTTCCACGCAACTACGCTGATCTTGCGGCGCCAAAGTGAAAATCGATCCTTTCTGCGCACACACTTCTGCTAATGCTTCGAGCAAATGCTCATATTCTGCTTGAGGAAAAAATGGATGAAATGCATAACCTAGGCACTGAGTGCCCAAAGGCTTTACAAAATCAACGCCCAGCTCCTGTGCATTTTCTTGCGTTAATGGAATTGACTCCGCAACCCATTGCGTACGCACGTCGCCACAATTGGGGATGTAGAGCGTCGTAGTGCCATCAAGATCGACGTACAACGCAACGCCCGGCTCACGAATGCCACTCAGATAAAAGAACGAACCTTCTTGACGGAATGGAGCGCCATCATGCTCAAAATTGGCAAATAATACCAATGCACCATGATGCTTCGGATATTGACTGCGGATACGCTCAAGTAATACTTTTCTACGATTTTTATATATTTCTGAATTCATAATTTTATCTTTCATTTAAAAGGTCTAAATTATCAATAATCTTACTAAGAATACTGATATTCATTCCCCGTTCGCCCTGAGGGTTGCGATCCGTCAGGATCGAAACGTCTCGAATGGGTGCGGGGATAGATAGGCATTGCACACCTATTAGATAATATAATTCATCTTGCTCCGTTACCCATTCGAGACATTTTTAGTTTCGTTACACTCAACTAAAAACCCTCAGGGCGAACGGAATAAAGTTTATCTCTATCAACGCAATAATATTTTTCTATTCATGAGTAAAGCTTTTTGAACATTAAAATTCAAGTCAAGCCTTAAAAAGGGCGACGATCTGAAAGTGCTTTATACACCGTAACGCGATCCATATATTCCAATGATGAACCGACCGGCACGCCGCGCGCCAAACAGGTGATAGGAACCTGAGCAGACTTTATTTTACTCGCAATAAATGAAGCAGTCGCTTCACCTTCTGGTGTATTATTCGTTGCCAAAATCACTTCTTTAACGGTACCCGATTGCACTCGCACTATTAACTGATTAATGGTTAAATCTTCTGGATTAATACCTTCAAGTGGCGATATAGCGCCGCCCAAAATATGATAGACGCCGTGATATCCACCCGTCTTTTCAATTGCAAGGAACTCTTGCCACGTTTCCACCACACAAACAGTCGATTGATCTCGCTTTGGCGAAGTACAGAGTGAACACGGATGCCCCTTTTCCTGCCACGCAGCGCACACATCGCATTGCGTTATTTTTGCCTTTGCATCACGCAATGCCGCACAAAATTGCTCAATCTTCTTTTCATCCATGTGGAGAAAATGATTCGCAACTTTATAGATATTCTTCGATGCCAAATAGGGCACTTGCTGCAATGTTTTTATCAACTGCGCAAGCGTAGGAACATTCTGAATCATTCGTTACGCTACCCTTTTTTGTATCGCAGACTGCAACAATCCAAGGACTGCACTCGTGCAAATATATAACGAAAGTCCTGCTGAAAAGTTAATAGAAACCGCTGCAATAACTAATGCAACGGCAAGCGCTGGCATACGCCCTTGTTTATCGAGCGTTAATGCCTGAATGACCATGAATATCACTATCAGTATTGGTAAAACAAAATAAGGATCGCGCGCCGATAAATCGGGAATCCATAAAAACGGCGCTTTATATAAATGCAACGAACTGGTGAGAATCGGATTCAACGCGAAAAATATCGGTAGCTGTATAAACATCGGCAAGCAACCACTCAACCCCGGAAGCCCATATTTTTGAATCAATGCCGCTTGTTCTGCCTTCAATGTTTCTTGATCATGCTTATATTTTTTTTGAATGTAGGCCATTTTTTTCTGGAATTCTGCATGCTCTTTTGCCTTTTTATCACCCTTAATAGTGAATGGCAACAAGATCAATTTTAAGAGCGCAGTTATCGCAATAATCACTAATCCGTAATTATGCACATAATGATGCAGAAACTTCATGAGCTTTAACAATGCCTGAGATATTGGCGTTAACCAGCCGGCATAATCGAGCGTTTTTTCAAGACGCGGATCAACCGGGTGCATGCCCTCTTCAGTCTTAGGTCCAAGATAGAATGATAAATGCCATGATTTATCCGTAGTAATTGCGGGCCCCTCGAGGAAAGCTTCCAAGTGTTCCCCACCTATGAGACTGTAATATGCACGTTGCGTGAACTTTTCTTCATCGCGCACCATCGCATGTACAAAATATTTATTTGCCGTACCAAACAATGTTGGTTCAAACCAACCGGTATCTTCTAATTTGGTCAGCGTTTTTTCGACCATCACCGCTCCTTGATCATTGGTCATAATAGCGGATAGACGCTCTTGATCACCAAGTTCCGGCATGCGTGGAGATGAGAATACAATGCGTGGCTCAATTGCACCTTTTTTAGGATGTAATTCAACAACAAGATCTAACTGATAGGTATGTTTAAATACAATAAATGTTTTGGTAATAGATGCCGCTGGCGTTTCGGCCTTATAAACCACCACCACACGGTCATCTTCTTCTCGATGTCCCGCTAAGGTGTAGAAAAGCGGCGTCTCTTCATTAAAAGCGAGCAAGAAACAACGTTGCGTTCTTTCTGTTTCTCCCGCAGGATGAATGGTTGTTAATTCAATATTCTTGCCATCACGCGCCTCTTTAAAGACCAAATGATCGAGTGATGCGCCTTCAGTTGAGAATGAATAGATCGCATGATCAGTTTCGACAGTATACTCTTGTAACGCCTCTAATTGCTTAGTTTCGATGAAATTGATTTCACGATTAAGAGGTTTTAATTCTCGTTTTTGTCCTGGTGCTTGAAATTGTTGACCGGCCTGCGTTACCTCAGCCGCATGCTGAAATGGTTTTTTCCCAAAAAAGAAATATTCAAACGCCCATGTTGAGATAAGTGCCATGACCATTACAAACAAAAGATCTTTTACATTCATAGAGATATACCTTAATCTGCTTAATTATTAAACTGACGCTTGCGAAATAGAGCAATATTTATTACTGTTAGAAACCACCGGGTTGTATATCCTGGTTGAATATCTATGTAATAACACTTATGATATCAAGTAAAATTACATTACGCCAGTATAAAAACAGTGCTATACTAATACAAGTTTCAAACTAAAAAGGACTTATTATGAAAATGCAACGCAAACAATTCCGCATCGGCGATCTTGCAAAACAACTCAATGTAGAGCGTTTTGTTATCCGCTTCTGGGAAAAGGAGTTTAATCTTAAAGCCATCCGCTCAAAAGGTGGCCAACGATTTTACGAAGGAAAAGATCTGGCAACCTTTGAATACATCAAAGAGTTGCTCTACAAGCAAGGATTTACCATTGCAGGGGCAAAGCAAAAGCTGAACCTTACCAGCAAAAAGGATATTATTGCTTCCAAGCGAACCACGTTCAATGAACATGCACCATTACCAAACGACATCAAAAAGCTGTTGCTTGATATCCGGGCGCGACTCGTAAAATTACAAAAAGTTCTATAACCTTCTCAGCAATAAAGAACTCTATTTCCATGTACCGCAAAAAAGCACACATTCATTTTGTCGGCATCGGCGGCATCGGTATGAGCGGCATCGCAACCATACTACGCCAGCAAGGATATACCATTTCAGGATGCGATCTTGATGTTAATCAAAAAAGCGCCCAGCTCCTCAAGGAGATTGGGTGTACGCTCCATGAAGGGAATAACACTCCCGCATGTAACGATCCATCCATCGAAATTCTCGTATATTCTTCCGCTATCAGAGCGCACAATGAAGAAATTCTTACAGCGCAACGACGGGGTATCCCAACGATCCCTCGCGCCTTGATGCTTGCCGAATTAATGCGCACAAAATATAGTATTGCGATTGCTGGCGCGCATGGAAAAACAACTACCACATCGCTCGTTTCCCATATTCTCATCGAAGCGGGCTTAAAACCTACAGTTATCATTGGTGGACATTTAAAAAATATCTCCACCAATGCTCGTTTTGGAGATGGTGAGTTTCTCGTTGCTGAAGCCGATGAAAGCGATCGCTCGCTCCTTCATTTGCATGCAACGCTCGCCATCGTCACCAACATTGATCTTGAACATCTTGATGTCTATAAAGATCTCGATGATATCAAGCAAACCTTCTTGCAATTCTTGAACAATCTCCCATTCTACGGGAAAGCGATTTTATGCACCGATGATGCCAATATCCGCTCATTATTGCCCCTTTCTCACCTGAAAATTATCAAATATGGCATCGATAATCCTGCCGACATTATGGCGCGCGATGTTATCCTCGCCGCCGACCACTCTCGCTTCACGCTTGTGAAACATGATGCCGCAATGGGCGAGATTCACATCAATCTGCCAGGACGGCACAATGTCCTCAATGCACTTGCCGCAATCGCACTTGCACAAGATCTCAACATTCCTCTTGAAATCATCCAACATGCCCTTGCCGGCTTTAAAGGCATCGATCGCCGGTTTTCGTATCACGGAATCTATCGCGGCGCAGAAATTTTTGACGATTACGGCCATCATCCGACCGAGATAGACGTTACACTCAAAGTTGCCCGCAATCGTTCGCGTGGACGCGTCGTCGTTGTATTTCAACCCCATCGGTACACGAGAACTAAGGCCCTCTGGGATCAGTTCATCGAAATATTCCTCAATAGTCCCATTGATGATCTCCTCATCACCGACATTTATGCGGCAAGCGAAGACGCAATTCCCGGCATCACAAGCATTGCATTCGTAGAAGCACTCAAGGAACGAAATCCAAAATTTTCAGTCACCTACGTCCCCTACGAATATGATTTTACGCAAATACGCTCAAGTTTAGATCAATGCATCTTGACTGACGATTTGGTGTTACTTCTCGGCGCAGGCAGAATCAACCAGCTGGCGCAGTATATAATCTCCCCGTAATCAGGATATTTTTCCCAGAAGCTCTTATTTGCCTCACACAATGCAATTTGACATATTTTGTCGATATTGATAGGCTTAATCAGTTGTAATTTGATTAAAAAAATGATTATTTAAGGGACAATATTCATGCTTAAACTTAAAAGCCTGCCTTTTTTCAGCCAAGCCTTCACACTGTATATCCTTTTTGCAGCTCCTGCGCTCATCGCTGCTCCAAGCAAGGAAGTCACTGATCGACTCATCGCGGAGCTCCAGGATATCCGTATGAATCTCGCGCAAGAGGCTCTAGAGATTTTTGAAAACAAGGCGCCCGATATGCCCAATTCATCCAATCAGCTATGGCAAAAAGGAGAATTATGTCGCACTATATCTCGCGCCATAGTCAATGAAGATAAACCTGCGACTCACTTGGACTTGTTAGTCGGTGATATTGGAAAAATAGCCAATAACCTTAATGCGATTCACGAGCATATAGACTATACCTCTTCTGAAACAGCAGAACGAATCTTACGCTTGCACCTCTATTACAGCAGATTCGCGCACAGCGCGATTCCATATATTGAAGCTTGTGATGTGAGGCATCATTATCTGATCACAAAATTCAACCGCCAATTGCATGAAAATGCCACTGAAGAAAGACATTTTATAGACAGACACAGACGAATAGCCAACAACGGCAACCTAAGACAAGTGCAGGAGTTGCTCGATAGGACAATGTATAAATTTTCTGATTTGACCTGCAACCTCCCAAATAAGCCAATTCCTGCAAGACAAGCGCCTGCTCCGGCAACTGAATCTCGCAAACGAACAATCTTGGATGATTCAAATGACTCAGATGCGGACGACACAGTAACCAAAAATCCAAAGCGGACGCATATCGATGAAGATAATGATAATGATGACGATAATGATGTAGTTGAAGTGGCACAACCAATCAGCAAAAAACCCGGCCTCCTTTCGCTCCTGCGCTCACATGCTCATGACTCCAACACCATACGCAAACGCTCAGAGATCATGGCGCATGATGGACTTCGTAATCATCTCTTAAAAAAAGAGTCGCAAGCTATTGCTCACACCATGATCGAGGAAGCAAAGAACCTTACCAGTTTAAATACAATGCCCACGCCCACCAACTTTGAAGAAGTGATGAGTTTAGTGATGAGTTTGATGTTGGAACAAGCCTGTAGCCGTGGTTTAAATACCCTGAATGCATCGCTCAATGAAGAAATCACGCATAATGACCCCTTCAAACTCGCCATTGCATATAAAATCAGTCAATTTGCAAGTGATCTTGAGGCTACTCATATAAATCCATATGCGCAAAACATCGCGCGTATTAAGGATTGGCAACAGCATTATCAAAATGTCCTTAATATGGGCTGCCTTTACCTCAAAGGCATTACCGTGAAAGAGCCTGATCATATCGCACTGTATGATCGACTAAAGAATCGTTTTGCAAACGATCTTGGGGTCGACGTTATTCCCACACTGCCTCCCGAAAATCCAGAATCAACCGACATTCAAAAAATACTTGATCTGCAAAGAATAACGCTCGCTAACAAAACCACGCATGCATTGGCTAATCTTAAAAAAATGCAAAACATGCTCGATGCTGAAATGAAAAAATAATGACTTGCCATAGTGACATTTGATCGATTTACGACATACTTAATCGATTACAATTTAAATCTAAAATTGATTATTTAAGGGACAATATTCATGTTTAACTTGAGAAAATCCACTCTTCT
>Ga0181527_1003813_pt1 | contig 13262 bp, 18 predicted proteins | sample PEATcosm2014_Bin_30_FD_119762 | JGI IMG/M metagenome (GOLD analysis project Ga0181527, IMG submission 119762) | Peatland microbial communities from MTU Mesocosm Facility, Houghton, MI, USA - PEATcosm2014_Bin06_60_metaG | ecosystem: Environmental > Terrestrial > Soil > Wetlands > Peat | place...
ACCCGTGCTACCAATCACTTCGATGTTGTAGGTTCCAGGCGGACCGTTAACAATGAAGCTGCCAGAGACATCCCCCGCGTTATTCATGTTGCACGTATACCCACCCTCTACGATGTTACTGGCTATTGTGCAAGAAGTATCCGCCGATGAGAAGCCACTACCTAAAACAGTTACAGAAGTTCCAGCAGCGCCCATGTTGGGGCTAAGCTGAATCGACGGTGTGCTCGGCGGCGGGCTGGATCCCAGAATCGTAAACTGAGCAGTCTCTCCATCCTGCGCCATGTTTCCAGTCACGGTTACGATGTAAGGTCCAGGTGCAAAGGAAGGAACGTAGAAACCGCATGTCATACCCGGGTACCCGATGGAAGTGGTCAGCGTACCCGCATTGATGGCGCAATCACCTACCCCAGCCGGTGGGCCAGAGGACGGGTAATGTTCAAGAGTTATTATGCCCCTATTATCTTGCGAACTGAATCCGGAGCCAGAAACAGTTATGGGCGCTCCAGGAAGGCCACTGCTGGGAGAAAGAGAAAGCCCGTTTCCGGCAACCAACGATGAACCGGCGGTCGACAAGAAAATCACGAGCAGACTGAAAGTTAGAAGCAGCAGGCTGCTCTTGCGAAGTTCATAACCTGAAAGATACGTCAAATGTTTATGGCCTCAAACTCTTTACAGGCTCTCTCCATCCAATTAAAGTATATACATGCTTGTTGTTAAAAAGCATTGATATATATTTCTAGGTTGAACGATTTGTCAGGATTCTGACTCAGCGAGTTCAGGCACGGTTTCTTGACTACAACTTAACTGAACTACAACTACTGAATGAACGCTGCCTGTAACAGGTTTTGTGCTGTGCGATGATTACCTCTTGTGTTACTCGGCACTCAAAACTTAGGGAACATTAAGTTGATGCTAAGCATAGCGTAAGATTGCTTCAATCGCTCGTGCATGACTTGAGGGATGGTTGAGTGCCTTGGCTGAATCAAGTAAGTCTCCTCTAAACACCTCCAGACGACGTTTTCTGAAATATGCAGGCGCAGGTGCAGTTGCGGTAGCGGCGGGAATTGGTGCCTTCCAATTATATGGCAGCTTCCACCCAACGTCTTCTTCCTCAAACTCAACAGTTCTCACAGCTTCATCTTCCATAATCTCAGCAACATCCGCGCAGCCCATCGAGTACACGATGACGACCCTCATCCCTCCCGGCATCGCAATCCCCGACACCGTCAACACCCGCTTCGGCACACTTCACTTCAACGACGGATTCCCCGACGACCCCAGCGTCCAGAAGATATACGACAACCTCGACTTCCAACGAGCCGTGCAGGCTTATCTGCTCGCGCTTCCCGCCCTCAACCAAGCCGGCATGCGGAGCGGCACTCTCGCAGTGGGGCCGGCGAACACCACGGTGCCGTACATCTCAAAGCCGATGGACTCCACGGCAATCTTCCTCACAGCCGCCATTGAAGTCTACAGCGGCATGTGGCTTGATCTCTCGAATGGCCCGCTGGTCTTTGAGGCGCCGCCAGCGATTGCCGGGTCGATCAATGATATGTGGTATCGTTGGGTGGCTGATGTCGGACTGGCCGGCGCGGACAAGGGCAATGGCGGTAAATTCTTGATCCTGCCCCCGGGCTACAGTGGCCCGATCCCGAGCGGCTACTTTGTCGTGCAGCCGCAAACCTACAACAATTGGCTGTTCTGGCGCAGCGTGCCGACCAAACAATACCCGCAGCCCAGCCCGGACTTGATCAAGCAATACACTTGCATCTATCCATTATCGGAGGCCGCCAATCCGCCGCCAATGTCTTTCGTCGACATGTCCGGAAAGCCCTGGGACACGGTCGCTCCCGCCGACTACACGTCATGGGAGACGCTCAACCAGATCGTGCAGCAGGAACCGACCAGCTCCCTAGACAGCCTACGACTTGGATACTTTGCCTCCATCGGCATCCAGAAGGGGCAGCCTTTCGCTCCAGACGACCGCATGAAGGCGATTCTGACGGAGGCGGCTGCGGTCGGAGATGCGACAGCCCGCGCCATAACCTACAAAATCCGAGGCGGCCAAGAGGACTACTTCTATCCGAACAGTGCATGGCGAATCCCGCTCCCCGGCGGCTACCAATTCCTAGAGCAGTCCGGCGTCCTCAGTCTCGACGACTACATCTCCTACTTCTTCCTCGCCACCGGCATAACGCCCTCCATGGTCGGTGCTGGATCTGCGCAGGCGTGGGCCTGCATGGACTCGAACGGGAATTCATTCGATGGTGGCAAGAGCTACAAACTGCACCTGCCGCCCAACATCCCAATCAAGCAGGACTGGTCGGTGGTTATGTACGATAACCAGACCCGCTCCATGCTCCAGACCGATCAAGAATATCCGTTCGTCGGCAGCACGTCCCCCGGACTCCAAGTAAACTCGGACGGCTCGGTGGACGTCTACTTCGGCCCAATAGCCCCCGCCGGCAAAGAGAACAACTGGGTTCAAACAATCCCCGGCAAAGGATGGAACATGATCCTACGACTCCACCAGCCCACCCAACCTTGGTTCGACAAAACGTGGCGGCCCGGCGAAATAGAACTCCAACCATAACTTACAACGTTATTCCTACTGCGCTAAGGAACGCAGGAGCAGTTTTTTTGGTGCGTGCACTATAGATTAACCATGATGGGTGCTGTGAGCTGAATTCGCCTTTCAGCATAGAACGACGATATGTCCTCTAACGGTAACGGTACCTCTTCATCGGATACGATATGCTGTTACTTTTCGTCGGATTGGGTTCGGAGATTGAAGTTGTGTTAACGGGGCCGCCCAGTTAAGACTTGGCAGTACCCGACTTCGGCGCATTCAAGTACTCTATGAGATCGTGTAGAGGTTTTGTTCCTGCACCCACGATGATTCCGCTCAAGATGGCGTCTAGGGCATAACCGTTTACCGGAAGCCCAGTGAACGTACCTCCCACGGTAGCGTAGAGACCGATTGTGAGATAACAGAGAACAATTCCCAGTAGAGACGCAAAGCCCCAGATCGAGAACATCCGTTGAGTCTCTAAACTACTGAGCTTAACCTTATCATCCTTATCCTCCTTATCGCCTTTGCCTTTCTCGGCGGCTGGAATTAAGGTCGAAGGACTTCCATCAGCTCGAAGCTTGGCGATTTCTCCGTTGTTTCCAAAGGCCTTGTTGAATGGTTCAATGATGCGTTCGATTAATTGAGCGTCTAGGTATGCGATAGCAAACGCGCTTACGCCCGCTTTGGGCACAAATGTGAGGAAGGGTCCCGTCCTCCACGCGGGTAGAAGAAGAGCAAGCACGATACCTCCCACGATAAAGGCTAATCCATGCCATGAAAGGTCCAGATTTCCTCTAAAGGAATCTGACGAACCGTTGTCCATGTCACTCGAATATGGCTACACGGTGTTTAACTTTTTGTATTTTTCCTGCTCGCATTTTGAATTAAAGTTAACCACTTGACTGACTCGTAAGGCGTTATGGGCACTAAACTAAATGTGATTGCGTGCAAACTAATAGCCCAAAGACATTCGTATGCGGGATGGGGAATGAGCACGAGGCGTAGCACTAGTTTTCTGCATGTCACGAAGAGCTTTCGAACGCAAGGAATTATGAAACTACTCGGTGCGCGACTTCTGATGATGAGGAGGGGGCTTGTTGAGTTATCAATACGAAACCGACCTACGCTGAGTCAGCAGGATGGTTTCGTGCACGCGGGTGTCTTAGCGACGATCCTAGATAGTGCTGGCGGATACGCTGTTCTCTCTTTGCTGCCTCACGGGTCAAGGGTGCTTACTGTTGAGTTCAAGATCAACTTCACTAGGCCCGCCATCGGCCATGTAGTTCGCGCTAGGGGGAGGGTTCGTAAACTCGGAAAGAGAATCGCGGTCTGTGAACTTGAAGCGAGAACAAGGCAGAGTGGGAAATGGATGTCTTGCGCGTGGGGCTCGCAGACTGTTTACTGCATTAGGCCAAACTACGGGAAGACAGAAACAACACCATCAAAGTCGTCCAGGATGCGAAATAATATTGTGAGAGTATGATGCCTCTTATCGTTTGCCGTAGAGAAGCTCTGAACTCGAGCCCCAGGTCCTTGGTCGTATGAGTTGCGTTACCTTTCTTGGTTCGTTACCCGTTATTCACAGCATTAGTCATTAGTCGTCGTAAGAGCCAACGGTACCGCCCTGAATGAAATATTGTGTATGCCGTTGCGAGATGCAAACCATCGGGTGAGACCCAAAAGGCACGCTATCAGGGTGTGTTAAGAGATATTCGAAGGTATTTCTAACGATCCAAGTCATACTTCTAGTATTTCTCGCCTTGAGTTTCGACGTTAACTTGTAATGGAACGAGTCATACCCTTTGACTGATGGCTAGTAGCCGGGTTTTATCGGCGGTTTTCGTGAGGATTTAGTGATGGAAATCGTCGATTTTGGCCTTTGGCTTAACTTGCCATAACCCACTAAGAGTTCACAGTCGGCTTATGCGCAGAATTTCTGGGCGATGTTGCGGTAGATGTCTGCGGCTTGTAGAACATCCTCTGCGTCGACGTACTCGTCGGGGGAGTGGGCGACGCTAATGTCGCCCGGTCCGAAGAGGCATGTTGGGATTGAAGCCGAGTGAGACAGAATAGCTCCATCCGTCCAATAGGGTACTCCGACGGGGCTCTGATCGGTACCGATGGCTTCCGTAATGGTTTGCTGCAATGTTTGAACGATCGGCTCGTTTGGAGATATTTCGAGTGGGGGCCTCTCGAAGATTTTTCGCGCTTCGCCTTTGAAGTTGCTATCTTCCAGCCTAATGCTGTCGAGGAGTTCCTCAATCTCTTTCATCACAAGGGCGGTGGTTTCTCCTGGTACCGTGCGCCGCTCAAGTCTTAGCACACAGCGGTCGGGAACTATACTCCAATGGGTTCCGCCCTGAATCGTCGAAGTGTGGATTTTCGGCGGCCCTAGTAGCGGGTGTCTGTGAGCCCTAAGTTTGTCTTGCAGTTCATTCAATCGGGTAACAATCTTAGCTGCGTGAACGATGGCGTCAACTCCCTTCTCGGGAACGGAACCGTGCGCCGCTCTCCCCTTCGTTTCAACTTCAATCCAAACGAAGCCTTTGTGTGCCGTGGCAATTCTCATCTCGGTTGGTTCCCCCACGATCGCCGCGTCGGCCTTGTATTCCTCGACAAGTTTGGTTATGCCTAGGCTCATGTGTTCCTCGTCAACCACAAAACTGAGAATTAGATCTCCGCGCAACTTTGACTCGGACCCGGCGAGAGATTTTGCTGCCCCAATCATGGCGGCTATTGCGCTCTTCATATCGCATGTGCCTCGGCCGTGAATGAAGCCGTCCCGGACGACAGGCCGGAAGGGTTCGATACTCATACCTTCCACACCCACCGTGTCCATATGCCCGTTCAGCATCAGGCTCCGCCCTCCACCCGATCCTCTCAGTACTGCAACCACGTTCGACCTGTCGCCGGTTACATGCTGTTGCCGCACCTCAAGGTCGGTGACGACGGAAAGCCGTTCAAGAAGCAGATTCGACAATGCCGACTCTCCAGGTCCGTTTCCTACATCCGGGTTCACACTGTTCGTAGCCACCAAATCATTGAGTAAATCCAAAACGAATGCGCGGTCAACGATTCGCGCACCCAAACAAAATAACCCCAGAAACCGGTCACGTCTAGGACTTAAGAGACTTCCTCATGGTCCTAACTAATGATTTCCTGTACTGGGTCTCTGAAGACGTTCGTGTGAAGGTCTACGCCTTTTCTTGCCGTGTAGGGGGAACAGGGCCATGTTATGGAAGGGAGTTAGGAGAACGCCTTGGTTCAGGTCGTCGTAGTTATCTTGGTCATCACACACTGCGGTTAAGTTTAGTTGCCCAGTTTTCCCTCCCATTTCTGCACCTGGCACCTTGTTCTTCCTCGTGAAAGAACACGAAAGGAGAAACTGTCAGGACGATAATTGGCTTCGTCGTCCTCAACTGGACAAGAGGCAGTTCTGCAGGGAATACCGAGTTCACAGATGAAGGAGTGGCTACTGTATGAGGCAAGAATCATGACTCGTATTGGTAAATGGTTCGGATCTTTGAGGCCGTGACCGTCCGACAAGAGAGCGACACGGCGAGTCAGTTCTGAGTGCGCTAGATTAGGCCTACACACAAATACCTCTCAGGTCGACCAGATTGGACCATGAAGAGAGAAGAGATACTGGAATTCTGTGGCAGATGGCTTCCTGCTTGGGAAGGAAACAAGCCGGACGACTTGATTGAATTCTATTCTGATGATGCTCTATACATAGATCCTGCCAACAAGAAAGGGTTGAAGGGACGGGACCGAATCTTTGCATACTTCAAGAAGTTGCTCTCAGCGAACCCGAGCTGGAAATGGGAGGCAATTCAAGTATTTCCAACAGATCACGGCTTCGTCGCAAAGTGGAAAGCCACGATCCCAGTCGGAGCAGAAACGGTTACGGAATACGGAATGGACATTGTCGAAATAGAGCGAGGAAAGATAGCGAGCAACGAGGTCTATTTCGATCTTTCGCAGATTCTCGAAGCATTGAGAAAAACATAATCTGCAAGATGCTGAGAAGGGACGGGACTGAGGAGCATCGATCTTGCAAGTTCTTGGGCAACAGCAACTGTGAACTTTCTCTAGATAGGGAGGGTTACATTTGTGTCGGTCATTCTCTCAAATCGGTTGACTATGTGTTCAAGGGCTTCGATTCTCTGCTGCATAGTCCTCATCTTCTCGCTCTCAACCGTCGCCAAGTCGGGGCTCGGGTTGCTGATGATGTTAAGCCAAGGCTCTCCGATCACGTATTGTTCGCGGACGTAGTCGCGTTCTCGAACTTCAATTCCTGAAGTTGTTCCTTCATCCCTCTGGCTTCAATTAGATTGTCGTCAAAATAGGGCGGCTTTGCGTTCTTTCTTCTTCTCGCGTTCTTTCGCCACCTTCCTATCTCTACTAGCCGTCCACGCTTTCTTAGCTCCCCTACTTCTCTTGCCTGCCATACATCACTCACCTCTCAGATACAAAATAGGACTAGAACTCAAATAAGCAACTTCCGATAAGTAAGAGGACGCTAGGAGGAGGGACTAGTTGAATGAGCCGATGATCACTTGCAATGAGAGGCTCAACACCTAAGACGAGGAGGCCTAACGAAATTTCTTGATAGTTTTCAACAACTTCCTAAATTACGCCCAAGGATGGGCTTTCCTCCCAGCCGGGTTGCTTGTTTAGCCATTGCATCCACCGGTTGAAATGGGACTTGACTGCTTTCTGGGTGTCGAGGTCCAGTCTGGCTAGCCAGAAACCCATCGGGTTCGCGGGTATGCGGGCGGCTGCACGTAGGCCTAGGCGTTGACTCAAATTGGGTCTCCTACCCGAAAAATGGGTGAGATTCGAAGAAGTTTGTTGGTAGCCCGGGGGGGAAAACAACCAAGTATTGTTGGTTGCTTTGGTTCCTTCGAGGGCTCGGGTTGCTCTGAGTAGTTATGGTCTGCTCGGAGCTGAGGATGGGGCCCGAAAATAAAGTCCAACTCCCATTTTCGGCTTGGCATCCAACCCACTTGTCATTCGGTGGGAGGCTCCCCAAGTGCTTCCGCTTCTCCAAGATACACGCAATCAAGAAAACTTCGCCTGAACTGAGGATGGCAGCGAACATACCTAGTCGTGCAACACAGCATTGAAAACGATAAACAGAAAGCGTACCTGAAGCGATGTATACAGATTGATTTCCGATGTCCTCGGACATCGTTCCAATTCGAGAGAAAGATGAGAAGCTGAGGGAGAGCGAAGATCAATATCGCTCAATATTCGAAAGCAGCATCGACGCAATCCTGCTCACCGCTCCTGATGGCAGTATCTTTGCCGCGAATCCTGCAGCATGCCGAATGTTCGGGCGAACCGAGGAGGAAATTTGTGCAGTCGGGAGGGAGGGTGTAATCGATCCAGCAGACCCCAGACTTCCTGCCGCCCTAGCGGAAAGGGCGCGCACGGGCAGATTTACAGGAGAACTGACTCACAGGCGTAAGGATGGAACAAGATTCCCCGCAGAACTGACCACAAACACATTCAAGGATCAAGACGGCCGCGAACACACAAGCCTGATCATTCGAGATATCACCGAACGCAAGAAACTGGAGAATGCACTGGTTGAGAGCGAGGCGCGGTTCAAGACGTATTTTGATCTTGGTTTGGTTGGAATGGCCATCGAAACTCCGGATGGAAACTGGATTGCAGTGAACGATCGCCTTTGTGAACTGTTCGGTTATGACCGGACTGAGTTGATGAGGAAACACTGGGCGGAGCTGACACATCCAGAGGACTTAGCTAGCGATATGGAGTTATTCGAATCACTCATCCACGGCGACGTTGACCAATATTCCATTGAGAAACGTTTCATTCGGAAGGATGGACAAGTTGTCAACTTGATCGTTTCCGTAAACTGCACGCGCACGAAAGATGGGAGGACGGATCAAGTATTTGCGCTCGCTATTGACATCACCGAACGCAAAAGGGTGGAAGAGGAACGCGCCAGGTATGCAACTAGGCTGCAGACGTTACACACGCACGCATCGCAAGTTAGCTCAGCGAAGGACGTTGACAACATAGTCAAGTCCACTCTTGATGCAATGGAGTTTGCTCTGGGATTCGAGCATGCCGACATCCTGCTAGTTGAAAACGACTCTCTACAAATTAAAGGAAACAGAGGTAAACCTGCAGCCTACTCGGCGATGCCGCTGGGTGGGCCTGGACTGGCGGTCAAAGCTGCGAACACAAAGGCGACGCTTAGAATATCTGATATCCGAAAAGAACCCGCCTATGTTGACCTCAAAGGATACGATTGGACTGGGCCGCCCAGCGCGCTTTCGCAACTGGCCGTGCCGGTGTTCTTGGAGGACGAGGTGGTTGCAGTCCTATGCGTAGACAGTGCTCGACTAGACAACTTCACTGAGGATGATCAGAGACTCCTCGAAACATTGGCGACACACGTAGGGTCAGCGGTTCAACGCTTCAGAAATGAAGAGGAGCTTAAACGCTACTCGGAAAACTTAGAGCAACTGGTCTCGGAACGAACGAGGGAGCTTGCGCAAAGTGAGAGTCAGCTACGCCTAGTGGCAGACTCTCTGCCCGCGCTCATCGGCTATGTCGATTCGGAGCAACGGTACCGTTTCAACAACAAAGCGTATGAAGAATGGTTTGGACTCGCGCCTTCAGAACTTGCTGGACGGCACATTAGGGACAATTTAGGCGAGCCGGCCTACCAAGCAATTCGTGTATACGTAGAAGCTGCCCTGTCAGGGAAGAAAGCAATCGTCGAAAGGGAACTGACATACAAGGATGGTAGGACGCGCTACGTCAGCGGTACCTTCGTCCCCGACTTTGGAGAGCATGGGGAAGTCAGAGGCATGTTTGTCTTGGTCAACGATATCACGGAACGCAAACGGATGGAGGAAGCACTTCTCAAGTCTCAGCGGATGGCTACCGTCGGTGAGACTGCGTCGATGGTGGGTCATGACCTCCGCAATCCCTTGCAAGGCATCGAAAGTGCAACGTACAATCTGAAAACGCATCTAGGCAAGGGAATTGACGGCGAAACCAGGGAAGCGTTGGAGATTATCGAACAATGCATACGACACTCGGACAAGATCATAAGCGATCTGCTGGAATACTCGAGGGAGATACACCTCGAACTCATCGACACAAACGTGAAATCAATCACACAAGACGCCTTGGCGAAAGTGAAGATTCCGAAGAAAGTACGCGTGGTTGACTCAACCAAGAATCAGCCAAGGATGAAGCTTGACGTGGGGAAGATGAGGCGAGTCTTCCTGAACCTCACAGCGAACGCCTTCGACGCCATGCCCAAAGGAGGCACACTCACCATCGCAAGCACCCGATCCGCCGGCAACGTTCACATAACCTTCAAAGACACAGGAGAAGGAATGACAACAGAAACCCTGGCGAATCTTTGGAGCCCACTATACACGACCAAGGCGAAGGGAATGGGCTTCGGCCTGGCCATCGTGAAACGCCTTGTCGAAGCACATGGAGGCTCAATCACCGTCGAATCTAAGCTTGGACAAGGATCAACCTTCACCATCACACTCCCAATCCAAACAGATCTGAAAGAGGTGGAGAAGAAATGAAAGCACAGGAACAAGCGAGAATTCTCATCATAGACGATGACGCGAACGTTCGCAGATCGTTGGAGGTCTCGCTGAAGACGAACGGATACGATGTCGACGTCGCCGAGACCGGCAAAGAAGCCATCAAGAAATCCAAAACGAAACTCTACTCCAATTTACTGGTACGTATAAGCTCCTGATGGAAAATGTAAAGAACTGAACCCAGCATATCTGTCTGGATTCGGAGGAGCCTCACAATTCAAATGGCTTCGGTGGGTTACTGAAATTGTCGACCTTACAGAACAGCGTTACGTCTGGACTGAATTTCCTGTCCAGTCTTCTGTCTGACCATTCGGGTTGGTACTGGGAAGTATCCGACCCTAACCATGGTGATCATAAGATTTGGCCTCAGTCCCAACACCTACTCTACCTTACGTTCAAGAGATTTGGAAAACTCGACGTAGCTAGTCAGGTTTACTACGCAAATGACTTCAAAGTAGCTGCCGAAGACAGAAACATTACAGCTTGCTCAAGATTCTGTGTGCTCGACAACGACCCGTCGTTGTTCTATTTGGCTGGATCTGAGACGTCAAATAACTTCGATGAAGTTGCCCTAATAGGACACTACTGGTCCCTAGTGGGAAACAGCGCGACAGCTGTGAATTTGGCTAATTATTTGAAATCTCAGTGGAACCAGAAGTTTGGAGTGCTGGGTATGGACCAGGGTGACCAAGCAGCAAATCTGTTTCGGGTCTACAAGACCGCCTTAGCTGGAACCCTCTACGCTAGAGTTGGGGGCCCTCTCATTTCTGATTGTCGATCTACTGCGGCGAAGCTCCAGTCACTTCAGGACCCGAGTGGGGGTTGGGTGACCGACCTCGACACTTCCGGTAAACCGAACGGCGTACCCAACATCGAAACAACGTGTCTGGCACTAATCTGCCTCGATTGTGCAGCAAAAGGGCGATTCACTCCAATAGTCTCCTAGAAAGCTTGAACTACATTAGGCCTTAGAAAACTTCAATCCAGTTGTACATCTAGTCTTGAACGTACTTGACTCTAAATAGGATCAGAAACGGAGATTGGTGCAATCGCACCATCGGAGAAGCGGACAAGAAAATGAAACTTTTTGAAGGATTAACTACAAATCCATAATGTGCCAGATATCACATCTCTGGACCGCTTAATTCGTCGATGGTATGCGCGAGCTAAGCCCGGCATTTTCCGAATGAACGAACCATTTGACAATTTCGTTTGTCTGTGGATGGCTTTCAATGCATGGGGCTGTTACACAACTGGCATAGACACCCATGACAGAGATATGATTGAACAATTGAAGATGGACCCAAGTTTGATCGACTCGTTTGACAATCGTGACCAGGCGCCAGAGTTCAGAAAGAGACTAGTGGAGATGAAAGGCGTCAAGATCCCAACTCACAGAGCACCACCTAATGACTACGTGTCCTTTGAAGATGAAAATAACTTTGCAAGTGTTGGAGGTAATATACACGATACGGTGCAATCTCTTTCATGGTAGGAAGGACCCTGAAGAAGAACAAGAGATAACTTATGTGAAATGGGCGACGTTCCTACTAGATCATGTCTTCAATGGCGTGATGAATCGAGAGGATTTCTTAGCCCGTTCTGCAACATTAGGGTAAGAAAATCGAGTTGGTACTCCGAATAATAGTCAGTTTCGCATTGAGCCCGAAATCAGAGATGGGGTTCTGATCTCAATTTACCGGCACATGTATACGGGTAAAGAGTGAGGCGGTTGTATGCGTTCGCGACCAGTGTCGAATGGTGTGCGGTGTTCTCCGCCTCGCTCCGAACCCCCCTTGCTTACTTACGTCTAGACAATGAAATGGCACTTCGTTTGAACTCTGTTAAGCTCCCAAGAAACGAAGGCCAATTATCCTCTCGAAGTCTCCACTTCTTCTGGCCACAAACGAAGCTCTTTCCTTCTGGATGATTAGGATGCAGTTGCGCTCTACTCCAGAGGAAAGTTCTAGGATCCGCATCGCAGCCGGCTTGACCTGCTTCGGTTTAAGGCCGACTAAGATTTTTTTTGATGAGGTCGTCGAAGATCTCCTTGTCCTCCGACCTGAGAAACTCTCGGAATCTCTTCAAGTTCTCAAGCTCGCTCTCGACGACCATACGCCAAGAAGGGATAGTTCGACCCACAGCAAGCCTCAGCGCAACACGCTGTTTAGACCCTGTTAGAGAGGAACGATGTTCGTTTGGTTGGAGAGTGTAGAATGAAAGTCTAAGGCTTCGATCCTCCCAGCCCAGTTTCGATTTGGTCTCTACCCCTAGCGATCTGAACCTCGCCGGATTATCTCATTGTTTTGTTCATGTTCAGAATCTGCGTTTCTCTTGGTCCGCATTCGGGCTGTTTGGTAGTGGAAACAGTACATGAGAAAGAGTCGCTATCGGTACAAGCGATACATCGTCTACTTGCCTAAGGCGACTGGGGACCTTCTTGACCTGAGGATCGAGTATGTTGTGCAACTCTTCGGCCCAGCGATCGTACTTCTGCAAGGGCCTGGAGAGTTTCCTTTCGCGTCTCGAAAACCTCGAAAAACCGGATCGAGAAAACGCAGCAGGCAAAGCTGAAGCATCTACTGGTTCGTTGCTAGAAGATTCAAGAATCCGGGGGGAGAAGATTAGCCGATTGGGTTTTCGCGCGCGAAACCAATTTCCCCAAGGCTATGAAGCGTTGCTGACCGGCAAGTTTGTGTCTGTTCAAGTGAAATTGCATTAGTTACAGTCTCTGAGATTCGTGTGGTATGATTGATGAGCCGCGGCCGAAGCACCGAAGACGTGAAGTCCACCTCTACCTCCGAGAAGACATACTCGAGGCCTTAGAACGGGTCGCCGCTGACTCAGGCCTTTCAATCAGCCAAGGAACAAGTTCAAAGCGTCGTTGCGGCTGCGCCCATGACTACGGGCGTACGTATCTACATGTTTCAGGAAGCCGGCTGGCAACGAAACCGTCATCCATACTCCTTGCCCCGCACTACGTCGACTGTACCGACGGCGAACGGCGCCGCGGGTGAAATACTTCAAGGCATCCGTTGCGGTGATGAGGCGCTGAGTTGAACCCACCGCGCTCTCCG
>Ga0181527_1003814_pt1 | contig 13261 bp, 8 predicted proteins | sample PEATcosm2014_Bin_30_FD_119762 | JGI IMG/M metagenome (GOLD analysis project Ga0181527, IMG submission 119762) | Peatland microbial communities from MTU Mesocosm Facility, Houghton, MI, USA - PEATcosm2014_Bin06_60_metaG | ecosystem: Environmental > Terrestrial > Soil > Wetlands > Peat | place...
AGCCTTTCTTCGAGCTCCAAAGATGCCTGGCAGTACGTAGGGACAATGTTCAACTCCTCGAACTGATGAACAAAACCCTTAAAGACTTTGTGGGAGGCCCTGAATATCAGCAAATTTACCTTAAATGGTATGGGGCCCCTGAGCCTTACTGGACGAACAGGAGGGTATTGACGGTAAGCGGTGTCTTCCTGATTATCGCCATCGGTGGCATCGCATTTTGGCGGTATGCGTCAATTAAAAAGATCAATACGGTGCTGCGTCGTACTATCGACGAGCGTAAGCTGGCCGAAATGAAACTGAGGGAGAGTGAACAAATAACAAGGAACATCCTTGACGCTGTGGATGAAGGCTTTATCGTTATTGACAGGGAGTTCCGCATCCTGACCGCCAACAGGGCTTACTGTGATCAGGCAGGCATGACTAGCGAAGAGGTAATCGGCAGGAAGTGCCATGATATTTCGCACTCTTTGCTCCTGCCTTGCTATGAAGAGGGTGAGGACTGTGCTGTTCGTCACGTCTTTGATACTGGAGAGCCCCATATCGTTGTACACAGGCATGGGGACGATAACGGCCCTATTCGATATGTGGAGACAAAAGCATTTCCGTTAAAAGACAGTTCGGGGGCCGTAACCTCCGTGATTGAGGAAATCAACAACATAACGGAAAAGCGTCTCCTTGAAGAGGAACGGCTGAAGACGCATAAGCTCGAGGCCGTCGGGATACTGGCTGGCGGGATTGCTCATGATTTCAACAATTTGCTGCAAGGGGTGTTCGGGTATATCTCCATGGCAAAACTGACCCTAGACCAGAAGGAACGCTCTCTTGCCATGCTCAATCAGGCAGAGCAGGCCCTGCACATGTCGGTGAAGCTTACTTCACAACTCCTGACCTTCTCAAAGGGCGGGAAGCCGATTAAGAAGAAGATGTGGCTCAAACCTGTAATCGAGAACTCGGTGATGTTTGCTTTAAGCGGTTCCAGTGTTGATTGCAGGATCAGGATCGACGAGGACCTTTGGCCGGTAGAAGCCGATGAAGGACAGATAGCTCAGGTGGTCCAGAACATCGTAATCAATGCCGATCAGGCGATGCCTTCAGGCGGTACAATAGCGATAACCGCAAAGAATGTGTTGGGGTCGCAGCAGGAACTGCCTCAATCTCTAAAAGAAGAGAAATATGTGGAAATTTCTATCCAGGACGGCGGGACCGGCATTGCACAGCAGCACATGCACAAGATATTTGATCCTTATTTCACAACCAAAGAGAAGGGGAGCGGAATTGGACTCGCAACGTCATATTCTATTATCAAAAACCATGGAGGCGCTATAGATTTAGCTTCAGAACTTGGGAAGGGCGCAACGTTTTTTGTCTATTTGCCCGCGGTAGAAGCTGGGAAAGAGGATCCCGCAGCTTCTGCGGTTTCTCCGAATGGCCGCAAATGGAAAATACTCCTCATGGATGACGATGAGCTGATACGCAACATCGCCGGAGAAATGATACAGGCACTCGGTCACGATGTCGATTTTGCCGAATATGGAGAAAGTGCAATCGAGAAGTTCCGGACTGCCAAGGAGTCAGGGAATCCCTTTGATATTGTTATTCTTGATCTGACTATTCGAGGAGGTCTTGGAGGAAAAGAGACGATTGAACAACTCCTCATGATTGATCCCGGTGTCAGGGCGGTTGTATCCAGCGGTTATTCGGATGATGCCGTTGTATCCGATTATCATAAATATGGTTTTAGCTCTCGCCTGACAAAGCCCTACAAGTTTGAGAAGTTGAGAGTTACACTAAATGACCTGATGAGCCGTTGAAAATTGCCTTGCAGACTCTGGTGTTTGGATGATTTCACCGGGTGCACAACCTTCCTGCTTGAGCATAAGCCCGGACAAGCCGGAGGGAGAGAAAAGGGATATATATGGGAACAATTGCTTTTTCGCGTATAAAAAAAACCCACGAACACCTTTTACCATATATCCATAAAACACCGCTGGTCCACTCGAATTCATTGAGCGAAATGTTCGGCGCGGAGATATATCTGAAGGCCGAAAATCTTCAAAAAACCGGCTCATTTAAAGTCCGCGGGGCTTTCAGCAAGTTGTTCTGCCTCAAACCGGGGACAAAGATCATAGCGGCCTCAATGGGTAATCATGCACAGGGGGTTGCATTCGCGGCCAGAAGCCTCGGAATGAAGGCCACCATTGTTATGCCAGTGCAGGCTTCGTTGGTCAAACAGGAGGCTGCAAAAGGGTACGGAGCTAAAGTTATTTTACATGGTGAATCCCTGATAGACGCTCTCAATTACGCACGTTCCCTGGAAGGGCATGAATTTATTCATCCCTTTGATGATGATGCTGTTATAGCCGGACAGGGAACTATAGGCATAGAGGTGCTGAACGATTTGAGTGACGCGGATTCCATCCTGGTTCCTGTAGGAGGCGGCGGACTTATTGCAGGCATGGCCCTCGCAATAAAAACACTATCTCCCGGCACTGAAGTAATAGGTGTCCAGACCGTCTCCGCATTATCTGCATATGAGTCCTTCCTCACCGGAAAGCTCACCCAGACGCCTATTCAACCTACACTCGCTGATGGAATAGCGGTGGGAATCATAGGGACCAGGACCTTCGGAATGATAAAAAGGTATGTCGACGACATTATTAAGGTAACAGAAGAGTCGATTGCCCGGGCAGTCCTCCTTTTCCTTGAAAGGAAAAAACTTGTTGTTGAAGGAGCCGGCGCTGTGCCGCTTGCCGCCATCATTGAACAGAAGGAAAGATTCAGAAACAGGAAAGTAGCACTTGTATTGAGCGGCGGGAACATCGATTTCACCATTATCGACAGAATAATCAATAAAGGTCTCATTTCGAGCGGCAGAATCGGCTTGTTTAAGGTGATTTTGGATGACATGCCGGGCAGGCTTCACCGGCTTACTGGAATTATTTCGGGGCAGGGAGGCAATATATTGCATGTCATGCATGACAGGCTGGCCCAGGATATTCCTTTCGGCAAAACCCTTGTCATCCTCACGCTTGAGGCAAAGGGATTCGAGCATATCACGGAGATCAATAATGCTATTATGGAAGCCGGCTTCACGCTTTATGGATCATAATATTACGGGAATTTAAGCGGTCCTCCACCTCTCCTGTCTTCCTTCTCCGGTCCAACAGAGACTGTGTCAGATTATGAGTTTGTAATTTTGTCATTCCCGCCTGTCGGGAATCGTTCTTGAAAATAAAGAAAGATTCCGGACAAGCCGGAATGACGTTTTGGCGCGCCCCCCATCCATGACGCACACGCGGTCCGCCGCCCCACAGTCCGCCACCCAACGTTGACTTATTTTCTGAGACATGGTATAAAAGATCACGAGATCAAGAGATGAATGAGATAGGCAAAATACAAAGCATGCCATCCGGAACTCCTGAGGCCGGGAAACCTTATGATCAGAAGGGTCCAAATGCCTTTAGTGAAGTTTTGAATAGTGTGATGTCTGCTGCTGCGAAGATTCAGGACGAAACTGCCAAATCCATTGAAACTATTCCCAGTGTGGGAGTCCAAAATATCAAGGTGGAGATGGAAAAGGCGGGGGACGCCATGAACAGGATAATGCAGGCGCGGCAGAACCTTCTGAATGTGTATAAAGCAGTTAACGATAGTAACGATAATCAATAGATTAAGGGCTTGCGAATAAATAAACTTGCACATTGACGCATCCAAGTATTACGGCATCTTTGCCCGATCTTCAGTCGTAAAATCCTCAACTTAACAGAGCTGAGCCTGCGGTCTGACCGTTTCCCTGAAGGTTGAAAGATTTCGCAGTGGTGCTACAATTATGTTAGCGGGTCAGCTTGTTTGTGCTCTGTGTCAATAGACATCCCTCGAAGTGGTCAGCAGGATACCCTGTCCCGGCCTGAGGTCATATGAAAATGGCGCAGGGACATAGTCAAGGGCATATTCAGGAGAAACATCGACAAGCGGCGCGCCTGCCTGAAGATATTTCTGCAGGCTCTCTGAATAGAAATATTGTTTATTGTAAATGTCCTTATTGAGGATTAGCAGTGATTCTTCCCGTGTATAGGCTGAGGCCTTCCACATAAGCAAAATATTAGGGTTGCTGTTATGCAGTATCTCTGTGTGGGCCTCTTCCTGAAATACGGCATGTTCTGACTTGACCCTGTTGACGCTTGTTATGAAAGAAGTCAGATCAATGCCTGTCTCTTCCCAATCTTCAGGCCTTGTTTTTACCACGTGCAACTTCCTGCGGAAGCCGAATTCGTATCCTATGGGCATCATGACGCCTGCAGAGAACAAAGCGGAGAACAGATAACGCTGCTTGACCCCTTCTATGTTGCCGCCAAATTCCTCGCATAACCTGACCGTGTCGTGGCTTTCGGGGAAGCTTATGGACGGGGAAACTTCCCGTGTGAGTGCATATTGTTCCATTAACCAGGGGCTGTGGAAATCCCACCATTTTGAGCTGTTAAAAATATAGTCAAAACCGGCGCCGGCGGTTTTTCTGGTCTGGTCCGGAGGGCATCCGAGTGTTTCCGCGAAAAATAACACATCAGGGTATTTTCTCTTTATTTCGCTGATGAGTCTTTGCCATAAACTACCGGGTACCTGATAGGCTGCATCGCAGCGGAATCCCTTAAAGCCCAGTTTAGACAAAAAGGTTACCACACTAAGAAAGAATTGAAAGAGCCCTTCCTTATCTCTTGTATTCCGGTGGTCAAACCTTGCCAGGTCTTTCCATACCACCTTTTTCTGGTCTTCATATGCGAAGGGATGCGCGATACTGCCGTCGGATTCATGGAGAAACCATTCCGGGTGTAATTCTGTCAGGTCTGAATCCGAGGAACAATGATTGATCACCAGATCCACCATTACCTTCAGGCCAAGTTTCTCCGCAGTCATGATCACGTCCTTTACCTGTTCATGAGGTTTTTTTTCAATTTCCTCATCAACTAACAGTGGATTGAAATCAAAATAATCCGCTATCGAGTAAAGACTTCCTGAAGTCCCCAAACGCTGAATAGGGTTTACAAAAATCCAGTTGAACCCCATTTCCGATGCACGCGAGAAATGCCTTTCCCAGCAGGCAAACTTTCCTGCCAGCAGGGGAAACAGATTATAAATGATCATCTTTTCCGGTTTTCTCATAATTTGTCCTCCTTATCAAATCACTCGTATTGTCAAAATTGACCACAGCCAAAGTAGGCGCTTCTAAGCGAGAACACAGGGACAGCCTAACCACAGAGGACACAGAGAAATACTCTGTGCACTCTGAAAGACTTTATGGCTTTTTATCTATAAGGAATCCTCTGCGTACTCCGTGGTTCATTGTTTCTCCTCGTTTTTCATCAAACTTTTGACGTTACTGTTAGCTTTTATTGCATCCGATACGAGTCGATAGTTCTTACAAAGGACAGAAAGCCAGAAATTCATCCTTTCAGCATTCCCTTTGTCCCGCCAGTGATGAAAAAGATAAGAGGCATCTCCAAGAGGCAGCCTTCCTTCAACCGGGTGGATTTCGAGTGTGAAGGAAACGTGGGCCGGACCAGGCGACTCCAGTGCCTTGGCAATAATCCTTGAAAGCCCGCAAGGGCCGAACATCAGGTCGAGAGACCTTCCCCCCATGTATTCAAATGGTAGCATAATTTTGTCTAAAAAACTCAGGTGGTCTGCCACTCCGAAAGGGCTCAAGGTCGACAGCAGGTGTGCGTCGTGCAGGTGATAATGCACGCGTTTCCCGAGGCTGCCGATTTCACTGGTCACGCGGAGCACTTCAGCGAGGGCCGCAGAGACCGCTTCCTGAACATTTCCTATTACGTCCTGAAGACCGGCATCGGTAGGCTTGAGAGCACAAACATCTTTCCCGGGGTATTTGGCTGAATAGACGCGTCTTGCCTGCCAAAGTCCCAAATGGCCTATATCGATGCAGCTGCTTACGCGCTCAAGACTATGTGATGCCCTGAAAAGCTCTATGAATAGATCGGGCTCAAGACCTGCAGCATATTCGATAAAGAGATAAGGACTTCCCCTGATGCTTCTTAATTGTGATTCCAGGCCGCTCAGGACAGTCAAATAATTGTCGAAGCTGACTGAGAGTTCGCTCTGATCATGGATTATTATTCCGAAAATACGGTTTTTAAAGTTATTAGCAAAATCGAGGACCAGTGCACGGCTGTTTTCGTCGAAGAGATTTATCCATCTGGGCAAATGCACGGTTGCCGGTACTTCGGGTGTAGGTTTGAACCTCAAAAGCCTCTCCAATTCTTCCGGAGTTTCAGCGTAGAACTCGGGTCCGAGGCCTGCCTCTTTGAATCGCAGGGCAGCGAGTTGCAAAAGGGCGTCATCGCCGTCAATCCTTTTTTGAAAAAGAGCCAGAATTGGAGGGTGTGTGTCGGGCAACGGATCAATCATGTCCAAGGCCGGCCTGGGGGCGCGATTGCACGACATAATACTGACCGTTTGAGTATGCGCCCTCAATATCCTGAGGACCGTCGAGGGCCTTTTCCACAGAAGTGCCGATGCCGGCAATGTTCAACAAAAACTTGTTTCGAAAATCTTCGTCCCACACAAGGGCCTCTTCCGTGTAATTCAGGCTGACCTTAACGGGCTGCGGCAGCATGAAGCTGTCGTACAGGCCTGCGCCGGCAAAACCGGCGAGGTCTTCACCATTTGAATCCGAACGGAAGACCATTCCTCCGCCGAAAATACCAACACTCTTGCCCGGGAATGAAAGGAGGCGCGGTTCCTGACTACCTTTCATACATGAGAAGCTGAGCGCCCTGCCCGGGTAGTTGGCAACGAGTGTTTCACCGAGACCAAGTACAACTTCGGCATAAATTTCATCCTGATTGTTCGTAAACGGGTTGACAGTATGGACCACAAAACTATAATCCGCTTCAACGACCCGCTGAACAAGTACAGCCATTGTAAGATATTCATGAGGTATGCCGTTCGCCTTGCGGCTTAAATATGCCCGTTCATTCCACTTGGAGGCCCAAACAAGTTTGATGCAGGTCCAGGAATCTTCCCATTTTTCCGGCCAGTCTTCAGGCCGCCCGACTCCAGAATTTTCCATCACCTTACAGAGCACGGAGAACAATTCGTCAGGAGATTTAAGGGCGAGGATGGTTTTTTTTATATCTTCAAGTAATACGGAGCGCGGACCTTCCGTTTCTTCGTTCAGCCGCCGGAGAAGTTCGCTATGACGCTCCGCGAGTTCTTTGTTGGAAGACCAGGCAAGGACCTTTTCAAAAACCCCGAAAGGCAATGCTGCCGAGGCAGGGAGGTGTATCCAGTCAGGCAATTTTCCGCGCATGCGTCTCAGATTATTGGATTTGCCGCCTGTATTACTGTCATTGAAATCTTCCAGCGGTACTGCGTATACACTGAAAAGCGGCTTTGGCATCCCTGAAGCTTTTATATGTGCAGGGCTGATATGCGGTGAGGGCGTCTTCAACTCTTCCATGCTTTTTTCAAATGCCACATCACCGGCTGCGCTGACACTCAGCTTGGTCCACAGACCGCGCATGGTCTTCAACTTTTCGATCACGTCAAAGTCGTAACAAACCGCGAAGAGGATATGGGCATTTCTGGCCCGCACCGCCAGGTGGGACAGCACATCTACCGAGGCTGGTGTTATAAGAGCTATAACTCCTTCGGGAATTTCCTCATTCCCCTCCACATCGTCGGCAACTATTACCGCAGGGCTGGTAAAACTCTTGCCCTGGATGGATTTTAAATGCGACACTGTATCTATGACTCCGGTCCCGCTGCTCAGGCTGATCACCTGCCAGTTGCCGAGGTCTGCGCTTTTCCGTAAAAGGGTATCAAGTTTGCGCAAAAGTACAGAGAGGACAAATGCAGGCCTGCCGCGCACCACTTCTTCCGCAAAAAGGCTGACACTCCATGAAGCAGCATGGAAGGCCTTTCCCAGATACTCGGCCTTGGGCTGAAGGAGTTCGTGATATCGGTCTATGAAATTGCCGAGGCTTCGCTGAAGGCGGTCGACCACTGCTTTGGCCTGAAGCGGCCACAGTTTCGCGGTACGCGGCATCTTCCCCAGATGTTTCCAGTAAGCAAGACAGCTCTTAAATTCCTCGCCGGCGGTTGAGATACACAGATTCTCAAGAGACATTAGTGTCAGTTCCGCCAGTTGGTCTATGTTCAGGTTCGGGTCCAGGTTTTTTTCTACAGCAGCCCTGAAGAAGTCTTCCAGTGCCAGATCGAGAAAAAGCAGGTCCCGCACACTGCTTTGGTGCTCGCCGAGTCTGCCTGCAACCCAATGCCGTATTTCAGTGATCTTTTCAAGGAGGGCGAATGCCTGTTCTCCGCTATCGTGACGATGTGACAATACATAATCCATCAGCCTGTGCATATCTCCATCGAACATATATCGGGCGGAATTAACGGCTGTGCCGAGATCGCTGCCGGCATGTACCTCCCTGAGTATTCCAAGGAAGTGCTCGAAGTCATGTATCAGGGCCTCTTTCAAGTGAGGAATGAACGCCGGCTGTGACCTGATAGGGCGCTCATAGCTTTCCATACGGTCCCTCGTGACGCCGCCTTCTTCGAGTCTTTTGTAGAAAAGATCAATATCTCCGTTGCTCCTCAGGAATTCCAGATATGCCTCACAGATGACTATATCGTCAGGGGTGGCGTTGTTATGGAGCTTCTGATGCCATTCCTCCATAAAATGTCCTGAAGTCTCTTTGATATTGTGGCGATGCATTATATTCAATATCTCGTCACGGACCCGCTGTGCATCCTTCCCTGTGCCGAGAGTTGTCATTATCAGGCGGATGAACTCCCGCTCTTCCGGTTCATCAATGTAGCGGCCTGCGAGTTTGTCAGTAAGGCGGCTTACGGCGTGGCCTAATTCTCGCGGCTTTGTATTATAGTTTCGCTGCCAGTCCAACTGTCTGATATACGAAAAGCGCAACCAGACATATATCAGCGCGACCCCGCCTATATTATTGCTTCCAAGCATGTCCAGCAGGTCAAAGCAGAGATTGAACCTGTGCATCAATGTCCATGAATTGCGGCTCATTTCATTTTCGATGATTTTATCGGCAAGAGAAACAAGTTCCAGACTTCCCGAAAAATCTTCCTGCCCGGAAGGAGCTGCAACAGGGATGAAAAAATTTTGCCCCTCCTGTTTTATCCAGTGCCATGTGTCGCTCTGCTTGAGAACAAACAGAATGCCTGCGGGCGCTTCTTTTTCGTTTATTTGCAGGATTAACCGGCCAATGCCGTCATCATAGGCAAATGGTGTCTGAGCTGCCGTATTTTGGAATACGGCTGTTCCTGCAGGATGCATGGAGGATGGAGGCAAAACCCATTCGTAACGGGAATTATATGATGCCCCCCAGTGAAGAATCAGGGGTCCCTGTATATCGGTAAGAAGCGTTATGATGTAACGTTCCTGGTCCCTGGTGACCATAACCGCCAACTGCCCTTCGGCAAGCCGATACGAGCGTTCATAGGCTGCATTTTTTGGCGCGGCCTCTTTTTTCAACTTTTCCATTAAGGAGAGGACTGATCCGCTGCTTTCAGAATGTTCCATGTAATTCTCTCATTTCTCCCAGGATAAATCAGGGCACGGACTGTTGTTCAGAGCAGCACTGAGACTCTAAATTGAGCTGCTATTTCAGCGGCAGCTCAACGTGTTTTTATGTAACGCTTTTACTCCCGGTCATGCGGAAGTGATCTTCGAATACCTTCCTGAAATGAAACCCGTATATCGAAAACGTTATGGCAAGGGGGAAAAGTTTTGGCCGCCTGAAAAGGGACCAGAAGAAGATCCTCCAGTAATAGAAACGCTCTTTTCCGAATATCCCCAGTATGAAAACAGACTTGAATCCGGCTTTCAAGTAGCTGTACCGCATGTGGATCACGTTCTTCTGGACCGGCCTGTAATTACGCAGGAACTGCTTGACCCTGGCGTGGAAATGTTTGGGGGAATAAATGGTATCGATGATTTTTTTATAACCGCTGAGGAGGTTATCATAATTCATCATCGGAATGAAGTTCATGGAAAAGTCCGTGTTGTCTCCCGTCACCGTCTTCAACAATCTGTTTTCCCTGGCCAGCCGGTCATGGAGCTTTGTCCCCCGCGGAGCGTTAAGGAGTCCCACCATCGCTGTCACAATCCCGCTTTCCTGGATGAACCTTATCATTCTCTCGAATATGGATACGGGGTCTTTGTCAAAGCCGACGATAAACCCTGCCTGGACTTCCAGCCCGAAGCTTTGAAGCTTTCTCACACTGGCTATAAGGTCCCTGTTCTTATTAGGGATCTTTGTGCATTCAACCAGGCTTTCTTCGTGAGGTGACTCGATGCCCACAAATACAGTGCTGAACTCAGCCCTGGCCATCATTCTCATGAGGTCTTCGTCGTCAGCAAGATTGATGGACGCCTCGGTCGAGAGGTTAAACGGCTGTTTTTTCTCATCCATCCACCGTATAATGGAAGGCAATATCTCCTCCTTCAGCTTCTTCTTGTTGCCGATGAAGTTGTCGTCCACAAAGAATACCCCGCCCCTCCAGCCAAGCGCGTAGAGTTTCTCAAGTTCCTCTATTACCTGCTGACTGTTTTTTGTCCTCGGGACCCTGCCGTAGAGTGAGGTGATGTTGCAGAATTCGCACTCGAAAGGGCACCCCCTTGAATACTGGATATTCATGGAGGCATAGTGCTTCGGGTTTATCAGCTCCCAGAGGGGGACAGGGGTAGTTGTTATGTCAGCCCATTTAGCGGAGCTGTAAAGATGCACGGGTTGCCCATCTCTTATGTCATTTAGAAAAAGCGGAAGCGTTATCTCAGCCTCGTTCAGCACCAGATGATCAACATCTGCAAAATCTTCGTATTCATTGGTAAAAAGCGGACCTCCGGCCACGACTTTAACACCGATGGACCTGCATCTTTCGATAACGTCTTTCACAGATTCCTTCTGTACCGACATAGCGCTCAGAAAGACATAATCCGCCCATATAAGATCGTTGTCTTCTAGTTCTCGTACATTCATATCCACCAGCCTCTTCTCCCATCCACGAGGAAGCATAGCAGCAATTGTCAGTAGCCCCAGGGGTGGATGGACAGCCTTTTTTGAGATGAACTTCAGGGCATAGGAAAAACTCCAGAACGTATCAGGGTATTCAGGATATACCAGGAGGACTTTCAAGGGGAACTCCTTATTTGCAAGAGAAAAGGTTATTACAGGGTGAGAAAATGCCAAATTGCATCAATATGATCATTGTAACATAACTGTAATATGTTTATAAACTCTCTGGGAAAGGGTAGTGTCTCAGTGGCCGTGAATGTCACATATCAGCTTTACGATGAAGGTTGCCACCTTTCGCCGGTTGGGTTTAAATTCAACAAAAATCCTGTCGTTATTTGTAAGCGGAATAGCAAATTTAGTTTCCATGTCTGCCAATTATTATAGCAGTTCGAGTATTCTTGCTACTGCCTCAACTAAACCTTTATAGACGGGAGATGCCTGCAGCCAAGATAACTCACAGTAATGCTCACGAATCTCATTTTTTCATCCCCGAAGGTTTTGCCCCGTAAGTGCGCCACGAGGCTGCACGAAAAGATGAGGGTAGGCAGTAACAATTGCATATATTTAGCAATGATACGCGTTATTAAGTTTTACTAATACCATTAGTACCATGCGTCAGTATAGCATGATAGTAAGGTCCCACTTTCAGGAAGAAGCTCACCTCACATGACGACCTGCTCATTTCACTGACCCGAAGATTAAAGCTCGTACCTCGTTGCTTCATAATAAGCATGAGCAATTGAGAAGATGTGAGGTGCCCGATTTATTTCCGTGCCGCTCCGCCGGTTTTCTCTGATGGCACAGGCGCGGGGCGCGGCGTCGCCCGTGTAGCTTTCCCATGGAGGACACCCTTCTCGTCGAACCAAATGGGATCGATGCAGATTACCCTGTTCCAGCCCGGTGTCTTATCCTTCTGCTGGTGATAAACCAGCCAGAGTTTCCCCTCCCGATCCCTCGTGACACTCCCATGCCCCGGCCCGAGGACGGCTCCGCCCTCTCGGATGATAGGATTTCCTGGATACTTGGTAAAAGGTCCTAAGGGGTTCTGTGCCGTTGCGTACCCTATGGCGTAATGCTCCGTATTCGCACTGCCCCCAGAGTAAAGGAGGTAATAGACGCCCTGGTGTTTGAGTAGCCATGGCGCCTCGGTAACCGGCACATTTGTTATTTCCCATGCCACGGAAGGAGAGATGAGTTGAATGGGTTCCCCCTTCTTCAGGACAGGGGTAGCCATAGGCTGGACAAATATCGCGAAGTCCGGATACCGGGCATAATAGAGGAAATATGAGCCGTCTTCGTCGCGGAACATGTGCGCATCTATAGCGCCGCTGATCAGATTCCCCAGGTCTTTGAACTCCCCGATGGGACGGTCTGCTTCAGCAACGCCTATCTTGCCGTTCGCCGTGTAGTAGAGATAAAACATACCGTCAGCGTGGCTGAAGAAGACGTTAGGAGCCCATACACCGTTTTCGTTGCTCTGAAACACCTTCGGCCCCCTGGACCAGTGGACCAGGTCATCGGATATATAGACATGGTAGCTGTGGTTGTCCCCTGTAGGGTAGAGAAAATATTTATCTTTGTACAAAACTACGTCGGGATCGCCTATCCCAAGCGTGCCGATGTATCTTGCCGGTTCCGGCCGGTTGATGTGGTATGTGTCGACGAGGACGGGATTTGAATAGGTTCTGTCAGATGCCGGGCAAAACGCTGCAGGAAACAATAGAAGCAGCACAGATGCGATCCATACGACCGTATGCATACTTTATTATACCGTAACGGTCGACCGTCGTCTTTGATCGACATCGATTTTCAATGCTGCTTCATGGTGTTCGATGTGATTCCCTTCGTGCAGATTGCACAGAAAACGTGATGGAGGGCGGGCGACGGCATAGCGCAATTTCGGTGTGTTATGCCCTATAATATTCCGGCAATAAGAAGTTATGCGCTGCGTCGCAAGAGGTCGATTAGCTTATCAAGTGCTACTTAGAGTAGACACTTTTGAACTCAGACAATTCTATGCTGTGTACTACCAGAATTGCTCATCTCCCACTTGCGACTTTATTATAATATCAAGCATGTTAGAGAATTTATACGGGGCATTTGCTTCCGTTAATAACTTTATTGCAATGACTTTGTCGTGAACGCTCGATGACGTCCGCGAATTTAACAATGGACACCTGCTAATCTGGAATCCG
>Ga0181527_1003816_pt1 | contig 13256 bp, 10 predicted proteins | sample PEATcosm2014_Bin_30_FD_119762 | JGI IMG/M metagenome (GOLD analysis project Ga0181527, IMG submission 119762) | Peatland microbial communities from MTU Mesocosm Facility, Houghton, MI, USA - PEATcosm2014_Bin06_60_metaG | ecosystem: Environmental > Terrestrial > Soil > Wetlands > Peat | place...
CCAGGAGCCAGTCAGGATGGTGCTGCGCCAGCCAGCTCTCGCGGTCGCCCACGCGCTCCGGCTCGAACCAGACGATGAACTTCTTGCCCTGCTGATGCAGCCAATCGCTGAATGGGCGGAAGCCGCGCGGGTAGCGTTGCGGGTCCAGTTCCCAGGTGCCGGTGTTTGGCCAACTGCCTTTGCAGGGATACCAGCCGGCATCGCGCCAGCACAGGTCGAAGGGAATAGCCGCTTGCTTGAACTCCTCCACGGTATCGAACAGGTCCTGCTCCCCGCCTTTCTCGAACGTGCGATAACATTGCATCTGAGTCATGGGGGCGGGGAGTTGCCCGTTGAGGCGAGGAACATTGTGGGCCAGGAGCCAGCGCCGCCAGAGGTTCTGAGCCCGAACCGTGTCCGTGCCTTCCCAGAACAGCGCGGCAATCAGCGGCGTGCGGATTTCCTCGCCGGGTTTCAGAAACAGGTGTGTCAGTTGCTGGCCCGCGACAAGGCGCAGACCGCGCTGGCCGTCGCGAGTGAAGGAACAGGCCCATTGCCCGGGCCAGCCAATGGCGAAGATCAGGCCGCCGCCCGGCATCTGGAGATTGAAGTAAGGCCAACCCTTCGGGCCATTGGTCGGACGGCCCCCATCCGGCGCGAACGAGTGACTGGACTTGGGGCCGAGCGTGAGTTGATATGGCTCGTAACTTTGCGGTGCGCACCAGTCGCCTTTGTTGCCGTGGAGTATGAACTCGTCTTCCGCGCCCCGCGCCAACTTCACGTCCAGCGCCTGGAGGTTTTCCAGGATCGGGGTGTCCGCCTGACCTGTGTTCTTCAAGAAGACGGTCCATTCGGCCACCGGGAAGTCGCTGTAGTCCACCGCGACACAACGGACCTCCAAGCCGGTGCGGGGATCGGTCCAGGTGAGTGTGTGCTGCGTGCGGCACGAATCCAGTTTCCTGCCAATGGTCTTCTTCGGCCACACCGCAAGCAAGTCATCGGAGGATTGCCCGCCATAGACAAAAGAAAGGGGGAGTTCGCTGGCACGCTCAATCGGGGGCATGGCCGCCTCGGCACGGCGATCACGCAGCGGCATGTCGCCAAGCCAAAGTTCCCTGCCGTCGGCCAGCGTCGCTTTGGCATCGCACCAGTCTGACTGGTCCCAGCCAATTCCGTCGCCCGCGTCGCCAATCTCCAACGTGAACTCCTCGGCCCCGCCCAGTTCCACGTCCACCTGGCGCCCGGGCGTGCCATAGCGCATGACCTCGGACTGGAAGGCCACTTTGTCCTTCACTTTGACTGTGAACACGATGCTCCCCTTTCCGCGTGCCGTGTCCTCGTTGTGGTCCAAACCGACGACCGCCGTGAAGCTCCTGCCGGGGCCCGGAAGATGCACGGCCACTTGGCTGATGGCGTGGCAGTAGAGACCGCGAGTATATTCCTGGTCACCGATCCTCATCCGTTTGTCCCCCCGCCCGTTCTGGCTGACCCGGTCGTTGTTGGCGTGAACCTCCAGGCCCGGCTCCGCAGGCGGTGGCTCCGCGGCGACTGGTTTGGCGGGGGAGGACACGAGCTTGCAGTTCAGGAGATGCTGCTCCAGCCAGGCATGCTTGGCCTTTGATTCCTGGCGGTTGGGCCTGACTTCACGGGCGTGCGTATTGAGGGCCGTAAGGAGGACCGCCATTACCAGGACGGTCGTTCGCAAGACCGCGAATTGTGCATTCATATCGTTGTCATTCCCGCCGCGCGCAGATGCCGGAAGCGGCGGGGGGCATCGCTTCGCCCAGGGCTTTGATGCTGCGCCATGCGGCTCATGGATTACAAGACTATCCGATCTGCGATGCGAAGATCGAACGCATCTCAAATCTTGAACTCCGTCTGGCAGGCTCCCATTAACACCCCGCTTCAGCGGGGTGGCCACAAGCGACTGGGCGCAGGAAACCGTTTCAACGGTTTCCTCACTTGTGTCTCCAATTCCGGTGAGATAATGATTCCGCATGCCTTTGCGCTCTTACTCTCGCGTGTGGTTGCACTTGGTTTGGGCAACGCTAGAGCGCAGGCCTCTCCTATCCAAGTCCGCAGCAGCCAAAGTGTCCGTTTATCTGACCCAGTATGCCACGGAGAAGGGAATTTACATGAAGATCAATTATGTGAATCCCGATCACGTACATGCCCTGATCGATCTGCCGACGCATCTCTGCATTGAAGACGCCGTGCAGTTCTTGAAAGGTAGTTCGTCCCATTGGATAAACCAAAGCGGTTTGTTATCTGGCAAATTCGGCTGGGGCCGTGGATATGGTGCCTTTTCGGTCTCTCAGTCCGGGGTTGGAGAAGTGGCGAAGTATATTGCGACCCAAGAAGAACATCATCGGAAAACGAGCTATTCGGAGGAACTTAAGCTGTTTGTGGAGCGGTACGAGCTTCAGTGGCACGATGATTAAACCGTTGAAACGGTTTCGACCTCACGCGGCATGCCCCCACCCCGCTGAAGCGGGGTGTTAATGAGACGCTTGCATACACGGAGGTCTTGAAGCAATCGCCACCCCCTCAAATACTGGGATGCGTCTGAAAAACGATTGCCTAACATTTAATACGACGCAATATGGAACCAACGCATGAAGCGAAATCAAACTGACCGGCGGCGCAAAGCATCCATGCTCAGGGCGGCGCTGGTTTTTCTCTGCGGAAGCCTGGTCGCTGCCGCAACCGTCCCACCTGCCCAGGCGGCGCCCAACGTTGCGCTCTGGGATACGACTGCACCGCTGGCCGAGACCTTTACTGCAGCCGATCGAACCACCTGGAAAGCCGTGCCCCGCGATTTGCTCGATCTTGAGGCCAATCCGCCCGAGGCCAAGTCTGACCCTGGTTACTATGGGCGGGAATACGCATTCAAAGGCGATGCCGTCGTGGAAACACGCAGCTTGGCTGCCGTGTTCTGGTCGGCCAAAGGACGCGTGTTGATTAACGCAAGAGGAGCCACCGGCGTATCCGGCGGCGGAACGCGAGACAATCCTTCGCTGGGCGCCAAGCTGGTAGAGGTTTACCCATTGGAAGCAACGGCCAAGCCCATGACCATCCGTCGGCTCTCGGTCCTGCGCAATACGGGGGATGAATTGGTCCTGGAGGCCAGCTTCTCGGCGGCGGGCGCTCCCGATGTATCAGAGTTGTTCGTGTTTGACAGGACCGAGGTCGTGGAGATCAAGCCGGCCGGGAACTCGAAACAGATCGGCCTCTCAGGCGCCCTCGCATATGGCATCGTGCCCGGCTTTATAGGGGACGACCTCATCTATAATGCCGCGGATTACCCCGAAGCCAAAGCGCTGAGCGTCCCTTCCGAGAATTTCTTTATCGGCCTCCTCAAGGGAGAGCAAAGCGAGCTGGTGATGACCTGGCCGAGCGGCAAACAGCAAATGACACTGCAAGCGGGCAATCCGACAGCAGAAGAGCGTTTGATCGAATCGGTCGAATTCGCCAACGACGGCCAAAGCCTCTACCTCGCGATACTAAGCGCGCCTGGCATTTGGCATAAGGAAGCGCTGAAGCCCGACTACCTGGAGAAGGACGTCACCATTGAATGGAAGAAGCCGTTCGCCGCGAAGTGGAAGACCCAACTAGGCGAAGCCGGGGTGAAGACCACTTTCAACTTCAGGCCCGCCAAGCAAAACATCTGGCGCGGTGTGCCCGGCTCGTACACCTACCCGGTCTGGTTCGATGGCGATGCAGCCTGCTATCACCTGGGCAAGAAAGTGCCGCCCCAAGGGGACTCGCTCATCTATTCTCTGGAGGCACAGGACACCCCCGTCCCCATTAGCACTCCAGTGGACATCCTCAAGGCTACGCTGGGCCGGCAGGCATCCGACGCGATTCTCGATTTGGCCGGCCGGAAGCTCAACACGCACCACCGGCGGGGCGGCGAGGGCGTTCGCCGTGCCTGCACCTGCGGCTGCACCGAAGCCATCCAGAAGGTCTTCGAGCACCACGAAGAGGTTGCCAAGCAGGATTACATTGGCGGCGCGGTGGATGACATGGTCTATTTCGTCCACCAGCACGTCGAACGCATCGAGCATTACCGGGCGTTTGTTGACAGCTTGATTCCGTTCTTGCAGGCCAGGGCCGCCGCGTCGCCTGAGTTGAAGCCGTATGTCGAGAGCCTGGAACAGATTGCGAGTCAGATCCCCGAGGAATGCGCCGCGCAGAAGGAGAACATGAAATCCCTGGCCCATGCCGACGACTTGGCCCGGAAGACCCTGGCTTTGGCGAGCAAGCGTGACACGAACAACATAAAAGCTTATATGGAGCTGCTTGCCGCCTGGCGAGAAATGGGCGGCGCTCAAGACTATGTGGTCGCTCGATGCCACGAGATTACCCGGCAGTTGTGCCAACAGGCTGGTTATGGATGTGTGAGCCAGCCCAAAGCCGTGGCCTTGGCCCAGGAGATTCGGGCCCGTTGCCGGGCATGCCTGAGAAATCCCGATGGCTATGAAATCTGGGCCGATTACTGAGGGAACGAAGATGAGACTGCATGGTCCGGCCGCGCTGGTCCTCGCCGCGGCGATAGCTTTGTCTCCAGGTTGTGAGCGCAAGGCCGCCACAGATAATTCTCCGGTCAGCACCGCTACCACTGAGAAGCACGATTCTCCCAAGCCAGAAACAGACCCGGCGGCGAGCATGGTGCGGATTCCCGGCGGCAGCTTCACCATGGGGGACAAGACGCAGGTTGATGCGCCGCCGCACGAGGTGACGGTGAGTGCTTTTTACATGGACAAATGCCTCGTGACCCAAGAGCAGTATCAAAAGGCCATGGGCGCGAATCCCTCGCGATGGAAAGTAGGCAAGAACCCCGTCGAACAGGTCCGCTGGTCCGATGCGGTAAAGTTCTGTAATCGGCGCTCCGAACTCGAGAATCTACAGCCGTGCTACGACCTCAAGACCTGGAATTGCAACTTTGGGGCCAATGGGTACCGGCTGCCCACCGAAGCGGAGTGGGAGTACGCCTGCCGAGCCGGAACAGCCACCGCCTATTTCTTCGGCGATAACCCCTCGAAACTCGGTGAATACGCCTGGTTTGACAAGAACTCAGCGCGCCGCGCCCAACCGGTCGGTCAGAAACTGCCGAATCCGTGGGGCCTGTATGATATGTGCGGCAATGTGTGGCAATGGTGCAACGATTTTTACAAGGTGGATTACTACCAACAGGCGCCACACCAGGACCCCAAAGGGCCGGAAGCAGGGGAAGCCAAAGTGGTGCGCGGGGGCGCATGGCGCTTCGGCCCGGACACCTGCCGGTCCGGGTATCGTTATAACGAGAACCCGGGCTACGCGGATGTCTGTTTTGGCTACGATATTTATGGCTTCCGCTGTGTTCGGGCGGCTGGCGCCGCCGGAGCCCCAACCAGGAATTGAGCCAACGCTATGAGAAGCCTCGGCACGCGCCGGGGAGGCAGAACCCGCTTAGGAATGGCCCGTAATAGTCCTATAATCGCCTCCGGGGCATCCGTGACCCGCCTGCCTAAGGTGTATGTGCCTCTGGGGCAATATCCATGTTACAAATGTGCGGTACGGGCTGTATTCAAACCCAGGCATCAGCCCGTGTGACTTTGGGCGACAGGTGACCGGGCTGTCCAGCCTCGCCGCTCGCGGCGAATTAAGCGGCGCACCCAACCTCTCTTTGACATCCACTCCAGGGCGACTCTAGATTGGAAGCAGGCAAGGCAAGCAATGATTATATGAACGCGACAAGAATGCTCCACGACTTGGGCCAGAGCCTCTGGCTCGACAACATCACGCGCGACCTCCTTCGCAGCGGCACCCTCAAGCGTTACATTGATGAACTGTCGGTCACCGGGCTGACCTCGAATCCCACAATCTTCGACCAGGCGATCAAGAACAGCACCTCCTACGACGTGGCGATCCGCGACCGCCTCCGACAAGGCAAGGCGGCCGAGGCGCTGTTTTTCGAACTGGCGCTGGAAGACCTCCGGCAGGCAGCCGACTTGTTCCGAGCGGTCTATGACAGGACAAATGGCCTGGACGGCAGGGTGTCGCTGGAAGTGTCACCCCTGCTGGCCCACGACACAGCCAGCACGCTGGCCCAAGCCAAGGAACTCTTCGCACGGGCCGCTCGCCCGAATCTGTTCATCAAGATCCCAGGCACCCCGGAAGGGCTGCCGGCCATTGAGGCGGCGATCTTCGCGGGCGTGCCGGTCAACGTGACGTTGCTGTTCTCACGCGAGCAGTATCTGGCGGCGGCGGAGGCGTTCCTGCGCGGCACCGAACGGCGCATCGCCGCCGGGCTCAAGCCCAATGTGGATTCTGTCGCCTCGCTATTCGTCAGCCGTTGGGACGGCGCGGTGGCGGGCAAAGTGCCCGCCGCGCTGACCAACCAACTGGGCATCGCGATCGCCCGGCGTACCTACGTGGCCTACCGCGACCTGCTGGACTCCCCCCGCTGGCTACGCGCTTACAACTCCGGCGCCCGGCCACAGCGCCTCCTGTGGGCCAGCACCGGAACCAAGGACCCGAAAGCTCCCGATGTGCTCTACGTGAAGGCCCTCGCTGCCCCTTTCACGGTCAACACGATACCGGACGCCACCCTAAAGGCCTTTGCCGACCACGGAGAGGCCGGCCCGATCATGCCGGCTGACGGGGGTGACTGCGAGACGGTATTGGCGGACTTTGTCAGGGCCGGGATCAACATAGACACTCTCGCCGCCCAGTTACAGGATGACGGCGCCAAATCGTTCACCAAGTCCTGGAATGAACTGATGGCAGTTATCGCATCGAAGATCGCCGCGCTCAGGGAGGTCGCGTGACGACGCTTATGAAGCCAACGGTCGAACCCATTACCAAACTCAAGGCATGGAAGGCACTCGCGGCACACTACCAGACCGTCCGCAAGGTGCATCTCCGAGAGCTGTTTGCGGCTGACCCTAAACGCGGCGAGCGGTTGACGGCGGAAGCCGCCGGCCTCTTTCTGGATTACTCCAAGAACCGCGTCACGGATGAAACCCTCAAACTGCTCGTGCAACTGGCAACCGAATGCGACTTGCGCGAGCGCATTGACGCGATGTTCCGGGGGGACAAGATCAACCTCACGGAGAACCGCGCCGTCCTGCACGTGGCCCTCCGCGCGCCGAAAGACGCCTCTATCCTCGTGGACGGCAAGAACGTTGTCCCCGACGTGCATGCCGTCCTGAGCAAGATGGCCGACTTCTGTAACTGCGTCCGGAGCGGCGGTTGGAAGGGCTACACCGGCAAACGCATCCGCAACGTGGTCAACATTGGCATCGGCGGCTCCGACCTCGGGCCGGTCATGGCGTACGAAGCGCTCAAACATTACAGCGAGCGGGCTATGACCTTCCGGTTCGTTTCCAACGTTGACGGGATTGATTTCGTGGAAGCGACCCGGGACCTCGCCCCAGGTGAGACGCTGTTCATCGTGTCCTCCAAGACCTTCACCACGCTGGAGACCATGACCAATGCCCAAAGCGCCCGCAATTGGTTGCTCAAGCCCCTGGGCGGAGACAAGAGCACCGTCGCGAAGCACTTCGTCGCCGTCTCGACCAATGCGCAGAATGTATCCGAGTTTGGCATTGATACGGCCAATATGTTCGCCTTCTGGGACTGGGTGGGCGGGCGCTATTCCATGTGCTCAGCGATTGGCCTCTCAACCATGCTCGCCATCGGCCCGGAGAACTTCCGCGCGATGCTCGACGGCTTTCGCCAAATGGACGAGCACTTCCGCACCGCGCCGTTCGAGCGGAACCTGCCGGTACTTATGGCCCTGCTGGGCATCTGGTACAACGACTTCTTCGGCGCGCAGACCGCCGCGGTCCTGCCCTACGAGCAATACCTGAAACGGTTCCCGGCCTACTTGCAGCAGATGACGATGGAGAGCAACGGCAAACGCGTGACACTGGAGGGCACCACCGTGGATTACGATACCAGTCCCGTGTATTGGGGCGAGCCAGGCACCAACGGCCAGCACTCGTTCTACCAGTTGATTCACCAGGGGACGCGGCTCATCCCGTGCGACTTCATCGCCTTTGGCCACGCCCTGACGCCCCTTGGGTGCCACCACGATCTGCTGCTGGCGAACGTCTTTGCACAAAGCGAGGCCCTGGCTTTTGGCATGACACCGGAGCAGGTCAAGGCCGAAGGCGTGCCGGATTGGCTCGTGCCGCACCGGGTCTTCGAGGGCAACCGCCCGTCCAACACCCTCCTCGCCGATCGGCTCACGCCTGAAACGCTTGGCAAGCTGGTCGCGCTCTACGAGCACAACGTCTTCACCCAGGGCGCCATCTGGCAGATTGACTCTTTCGATCAGTGGGGCGTGCAACTGGGCAAGGTGCTGGCCCAGCGCATTGTTCCGGAACTGGGGAGCAAGACCGCGCCCGAAGTCAAACATGACAGCTCAACCAACAACCTGATCCGCCGGTACCGGAAGCTGAAAGGGTCGTAGGCCTGCGCCATGGAGATTCGAGTGCTGGCGGATGCTGCGACGGTCGCCGCAGAGGCGGCCAAGGTCATCGCCGAAGAGGGCAGGGGAGCGGTGGCGGCGCGTGGACGGTTCAGCCTGGCTGTCAGCGGCGGCCAAACGCCCTCGCAAATGCTACGGGCGCTGGCACGCGAGGATCTCGCCTGGGACAAAGTGTATGTCGTGCAGGTGGATGAGCGAGTGGCTCCGGCGGGAACCCCGGAGCGCAACCTCACCGGCTTGCGCGACAATCTGCTCGCGCACGTTCCTCTTCCCCCGGAAAACGTTTGCGCGATGCCCGTTGATTCCCCCGACCTTGAGGCTGCCGCCAGGGAGCACGCCCTCAGCCTTCGGGAGATCGCCGGCGCCCCGCCGGTCCTCGACCTGGTTCACTTGGGCCTAGGCTCTGACGGCCACACCGCCTCGTTGGTGCCTGGCGACCCGGTGCTAGACGTTACCGACGCAGATGTCGCGCTAACGCAACCTTATCAAGAACGGCGGCGGATGACCTTGACTTTCCCGGTGCTCAATCGTGCCCGCCGCATCCTGTGGGTGGTAACCGGCGGCGAGAAGGTCGGCATGCTGCGGTGCCTGCGCGACGGCGAGGTGACCATTCCCGCCGGCTTCGTCCGCCGGGATCACGCGCTGGTGCTCGCCGACCGCGCTGCGGCCGCCAAGCTCTGACTGACCTTCCCCCATCGACGAAGACGAGGTTGGCGGTGACTTGCTTGCACAAGTCCTTCTAGCCGCGTCCCTTACGCAGGTTGGTCAGCCGTCGTTTGTTGGCTTTTCTTAGAGACAACATCGGTGGTTTTAACTTTGGCAATGCCTCCAGCACCTCGGTCTGCGCCGGTGGATAGCTGCTGGGCAATCTCCACAATTCCAGTTCGCTGTCGCCCAACCGAACCAAACGGACAGCCTTGAGCTGCTCCAGCCCATCCTCGACGGTTAAGCCCAGCGGTGCCAGCCGCCGATCCAACTCCCGCGCCAGCTTCAGCGCCAGCAAGCAAACCAGGGCGTGCCCGCGCGTGCGACCTTCCTTACGCAGGAAAATCGGCCGCAATTCCAGCAGCCCCGTCTTGAGCGTGCGAAAGTCCCGCTCCACCCGTGTCAGATCCAGATAGCGGTCATGCACTTGCTGAGTGTCGGCCACCACCTTGGGCACATCGCTTTCGATCACATAGCACCCGTCCAGTTCGGCCTGCTTCTGGCGCGCCGCCACGTCCTCGGTCCAAACCACTTTGCGTCCGGCCAATTCCACCTTCACCCATCCCTGGAGCCGATACCTGGTCAGCAGCCCCTGGGCTCGCTTGAGCGAACTGTCCGGCTTGCTCCGGGGCTTCTGCTCCACCTGCTGATTGCGCGCCGTGATCTTGGCTTGCACTCGCGCCCACTGGTCCGCACGCCGCGCTCGTTCCCGAGCCTGAGTCTGGGGATTGCACCGGAGCACGTAACGCTTGCCCCCCACCTCCACCTCCGCCGGCTTGTCCTCAAAGAGTTCCAGTTGCAGAACGTTCTTGCCCAGCAGCGCTCGGATTTGCGGATCGGTCAGGGCCGTCACGTAACAGAATCGGGCTTCGCCCAGCGCCACCTTGCCCAAGCGCTTAATCATGCCCCGGTCTCCCACCATCGCCACCTCCTCCGCTCCAAAACGCACCTTGAGCTTCTGCACCGCATCCAGGAAAGTCGGCGGATCGCCGGTGTTGCCCCGGTAGAGTTGAATCGCCATTGGTTCCCCAGTCCCGTCGGTCAATAGCCCGGCCACCAACTGCTTCTTGCCCGGTTTGCCCTCCCGCTTATACCCAAAGTCGGCCAACTCATTTTCCCAGCCCTCAAAATACACGCTGGTCACGTCATACAGATAGAAAGCTCGCCCTTGGCAGGCTGCCGGCTTAGGCGCCAATGCCGCCTCAATGCTCGTCTGGCGTCTGGCCATGTCCTCCAGTGCGGCGTAGAGATCGTCCTCATCGAAACCGCCCACCCGGAGGATTTCCTTGACCGCGTGGTCCTCACTCCACCGCACGGCCGACAAGCGGCTGCCCCGGTGGGCCAGTCGAGCGTAGACCAGGAACAAAGCCAGCCGCTGGACGCGGCTTTCTTCGCCCACAGCTTGGACCAGGCCCATCTCCCGAGCCAAGCCATCCAGGGCGGCCAGGACACCGTAGCACGGCCCCATGTGAATGGCGGAGGAAGATGCCGCGCCACTAGCCGGCGGGCCGGGGACCTCGGGCGGCGGTGGTTGGTGTTTGCAGTGCCGCTCGATCAGTTCGATGAGATCGGGCGGGAGCTTGGAAAGGTTGGCCAGCGTTTCATGGACGACCACCGATTTGGGGGCGGGGGCTCCGGCAGCGGGGCGCCCGGGCGGGCGCTTGGCCGGCACGCGTTTGCCCTGGACCAAGAGGACGGATTGGTACTCTTTGCCCGCCAGGACGCTGCGGTTGCGTTTGATGAACACGATGGTTGGAACATACGCGTGGAGCGGGGAAGGCGCAAGATATATATTGCATTATTAGAGACAACACTTCAGACGCATAATAAGCCTGATGGCGTGGAGGCTTTCATTCATAAACCCCATACGGATGGGGGAAGATCGGTCTGACGGCCGCCGGGGTCCGCGCCCCAAAGGGGTTAATAGTATTGACCTGCCGGCCGGTCTGATTACGCTGGGGGCATGGCGCAGAAGCTGCAAGTGCCGTATCCGGGGGCGAGTTATCATGTTATGAATCGTGCGGATCGCCGAGAGGCCATTTTCAAAGCGGAATTGGCAGACCCTTTTCCATCGCCACTCAAGGTGCTGATGGCCGCCGGCAGAGCAACTTCCTTTCCGTTTAGTTCTGAGACCAATTAAACCTCGCAAAAGTCCTCAAGCCTATGTTCAAGCTCCTTGGCACCGATAAGAAAGAGTACGGCCCGGTTAGCGCCGATCAAATCAAAGCGTGGATTGCGCAAGGCCGCGCCAACGCCCGGACCCAATTGCAGGCCGCCGGCTCCACCGAATGGAAGCCGCTGGCGGAATTCCCGGAGTTTGGCGCCGTCCTCCAGCACGCCGGGGGAGCCGCTGTCCGCCCGGCGGTCGCGATGGAAACCCAGCCAGCCGCGGCGCCGCCCAAGACCAGCGGCTTGGCGGTGACCTCGCTGGTCCTCGGCTGCCTGGGGTTGTTGACCTGTGGCATCACCTCGCTGGTCGGCCTGGTGCTGGGCATCATCGCCCTGGTGCGAATCAACAAGAGCAAGGGTCAACTGGGGGGACAAGGCCTGGCGCTGGCCGGCACCATCGTCTCGGCTGCGTTTCTGCTGTTGGCTGCGTTTCTGCTGTTGGCTCCAATCCCAGCCGCTATGCTCCTGCCCGCGCTGGCCAAGGCCAAACAGAAGGCCACAGGCATCCAATGCATGAACAACGTCAAACAGCTCAACCTCGGCCTGGTCATGTATGCCGGCGATAATAAGGACCTGTTCCCCTCCGGCACTGCCTGGTGCGACGCACTCATACCCTATCTGGGCGGTTCTACTAATGCCTTTGTTTGTCCGCAGGGCGCACCGAACCGGCGGTGCCATTATGCCGTCAACGCCCGGCTGGCCGGGCGCAGCATCAAAGAGATCCAGGCGCCTGCCCAGACGGTGCTGGTCTTCGAGATTGATGGCGGCTGGAATGTAAGCGGCGGCCGTGAGCTGCTCCCAGTCAAGGGCCGCCACGCTGGAGCCTGCGTCGTCGGGTTTGCCGACGGCCACGCCGAGATGGTGCGGCCGGCGCGTCTGGAACAACTCCACTGGGAACCCTAATGAGCCATTAACTGGCCGCTTCACGTTCTCTTAAGGTTGGTCTTGCTAAGTTGCCCCGTAAGATAAAGACATGTCTTGGGCCGTGGTTGGGCGAAGAATGCCTTAACGTTAGAAAACAATAAACAAAGACAAGAATATGAAGCAATTGAATCGTTGGTTAGGCTTGGTGGCAGCCGCCGCCATGCTGTGTTGGGTGGCCAGCAGTGCGCTGGCACAAGATGATAACCCTGGTGGCCCAGGCGGTCCTCCTGGGGGGCCTGGCGGTCAGGGTGGCCCCGGGGGTCCTGGCGGACCTGGCGGACCGGGTGGTCCCGGCGGTCCCGGCGGTCCCGGTGGACCTGGTGACATGGGCGGTCCGGGCATGGGCCCAGGCGGTCCCGGTGGACCTGGTCCGATGAACTTCGATCCGGCGCAAATGCAGCAGATGTTCTTGGAGCGCTACCGACAAATGCTCGAGGTCAGCAACGACGACGAATGGACGGCCATTAAGCCGCTGGTTCAGAAAGTGATGGAAGCGCGGATGGCGGGGTTTGCCGGCATGGGTCGCGGGATGATGATGGGCGGTCCTGGCCGTGGCGGTCCGGGCGGCGGTCCCAACGCGCAAGCCGGCCCGGGTGGAGGTCGGGCGGGCATGTTTGGCCCGACCATGCCGGAGGCGGAAGCGCTGCAGAAGGCAATCGACGCCAAGGCATCCAAAGCTGAGATCAAGGCGGCGCTCGACAAGTTCGTCGCTGCCCGGCAGGCGAAACAGAATGAGCTGCAACAGGCGCAGGATAATTTGCGCAAGGTGCTCACCGGCCGCCAGGAGGCCACTGCCACCCTCAACGGGTTGCTGTAAGCGCCTGTTTGGAAGCTGGAGCGGCGTCTCGGCAGAGCGCCGCCAGCTTCTGCGACATTAGACAGCGGCGCTCTGCCGAGGCGCCGCTACGAGGTTCATGAACAACCTCCACGCGTCCGACTCGCGCGTAGGGACCATGGGCGGAGTCGGCTTGAAAGTAGGGCAGGCGTCCCGCCTGCCCCG
>Ga0181527_1003818_pt1 | contig 13254 bp, 15 predicted proteins | sample PEATcosm2014_Bin_30_FD_119762 | JGI IMG/M metagenome (GOLD analysis project Ga0181527, IMG submission 119762) | Peatland microbial communities from MTU Mesocosm Facility, Houghton, MI, USA - PEATcosm2014_Bin06_60_metaG | ecosystem: Environmental > Terrestrial > Soil > Wetlands > Peat | place...
CCATCCTAAAAGGCGAACTCCTCAAGCTTAGGCCGCTCCGACCCGAAGATTTTCACGATCTTTACGCCGTCGCTTCCGATCCCCTCATATGGGAACAACATCCGTCCAACGACCGCTACCGGGAAGATGTTTTCAAGGGATTTTTCCGCGAAGCCCTGGAATCCGAGGGAGCGTTGATTGCCATTGATGCCAAAAATGGCCGGATCATCGGGTCGTCACGATTCCACGCCTACAACTCCGAAAAGAGCGAGATCGAAATCGGCTGGACTTTTTTGGCCAGGTCGTACTGGGGCGGCGCCTACAACCGGGAAATGAAGCAGCTCATGCTTCGCCACGCCTTCCAATTCGTGAAGAGCGTCATCTTCATTGTGGGAACACGGAATTTCCGTTCGCAGAAGGCCGTGGAGAAGATAGGCGGAGTCCGTGTGGGATCAAGGACCGATGCTCGCGGCCGGGAAAATTTCATCTACCAAATCACTGCGACAACTTGAAACGACTCGCGCTGAGCCGCAGAGGCGCAGAGGGACAAGATAGGTGTCAGGTATCAGGTGCCAGGGTTCCAATTGCACTTGGCGCCGGTCACCTGGAACCTAACACCTCCTCTGCTCTGCGGCTATGCGCTTTGCATGAAAAGCTTTTGCAGTTCCCGACAAGAAACGATAGGGAAGTGGATTTTCGCGCTTCTCGGGGGGCGACCTCGACGTGGCCGAACGCAGCGTGGGAGCGGGCAGGATGCCCATAAGCGCTAAGATAAAGGCTGAACTCGGCCCTTTTTGAGCGGTTCAGTTTGCCAATAATACAGGATTGAGAAGCTTAACTTAGCGCTTATGGGCAGGATGCCCGCCATACGTAAGCGGAGGTGGCGCAGGGCCCGCCCTTCGGCCCTGCGGCTCTTCCTGCGCGCGCGCTTTTGCCGCGCCGCCCCTCCTCATCTGAGGAAGGGAGCTTTAAAGAACTCCCGCCCTGATTCAAGAGGGGTGGCGCCGAAGGTGCCGGGGTGGTTGGGGCGGCGCCGCCCAAATGGCAGCGCAGTGGAGAACCCGCAAGGCCGGAGAGCGAGCCTTGCGCCTGTTCTCTGCCGGGCGGTTCGAGAACTGTCCCTACGACTCGCTCAGGAATTGGCACCCCCGCGCTGGCGCCGATGTCGCTTCCTCAAGGTCTGCGATTTCTCGACGGGGGTGTGAGGGGCTCGGCTGGACAACAAGGAGCCGCAGTCCTATCGAACAGGCCGTACCGCCTCGGCTCTTTACCACTTTCAACTTCTTCAACTTCTTTGACTCTTTCGACTACTGTTCTACGCCGCCCCCAACACTTCGTCCACCGCCTCTTCGAAAACCTGCAAGGACTCGCGCAACGCGTCTTCGGCGATGGTGAGAGGGGGAGCGATCTTCAGGCACTCACCGCTGGCAGCCACGGGGGCGAACATCAGCACACCTTTTTGAAAGCAGGCGACATTGATCCGCAACGCCGTGTCGGGGTCTGGAGTCTTCGAGCCGGGTTTCACCACTTGGATTCCCGCCACCAGGCCTTTCCCCTGGAGGCATCCGAGCGCCTGGGGGTACTTCTGGCGAATACGCGCGAGTTCGGGGATCAGGATCTCGCTCATGCGCGCGGCGCGCTCCGCCAGGTTTTCCCTTTGAATGATTTCGAGACTGGCAATCGCGGCGGCCACCGGCAAGGGCGAGCCAGAATGCGTGGACGTCATCGAGCCGGGCGGGTAGAGATCCATGATGTCCTCGCGTCCAATCACCGCCGAAATCGGCAGCGACGAGGAAATGCCCTTGCCACAGGCAATCAGGTCAGGACGGACGCCGTAGTGTTCAAACCCGAACATCTTGCCGGTGCGGCCAAAGCCCGCCTGCACTTCGTCGTAACACATTACGATGTCGTGCTGGCGGCATAGCGCCTGGAGTTTCTGCGCGTACTCGACCGGCAGGAAATCGGGCCCTCCGCCTTGATAGGTTTCCGTCATCACCCCGGCGATGTCCTTCGGCTCGACGCCCTTTTCGGCCAGCGTCGCGAGGAAAAGATCAAACGATGTGTTTTCATTCTTGTAGCCATCGGGGAAAGGCACTTGCACAAAGGTGCGGTCGCGATCGACCATCCACGCCTTTTGCTTCTCCGAACCGCCGGCAAGCTGCGCACCCATGGTGCGTCCATGAAAGGCGTACTGAAAAGTCACGAAGTACTTCTTATGGGCGCCGTGTTTGGCCAGGGCGTAGGTTTTCGCCAACTTGATGCAGTTCTCCGTGGCCTCGCTGCCCGTGCTCATCAGGAAGACGCGGTATTTCTGCGGGTCCGGAGAGAGGCCGCGGAGCATCCCGGCCAGGCGCGCGCGCTGCTCGTGCACGAACACATACGACGCCAGCAGCCCGCGGTCAATCACCTCGCGCAGGGCCGCGCGGATTTCCTTGCGCCCGTGCCCGGCGTTCGAAATCAGCACGCCGCTCGACCAGTCGATCCAGCGATTGCCCCAGCGATCGCTAATAATGAAGTCTTCCGCCTTGTCCCACACAATGGGCGGCTGACCCATCATCGAGCGGGGCTCCGACTCCTGCAACGCGGCGAAGATGGGCAAAGACTCCGGCACCGGCAGCTTGGTTTTGATGCTGCGGTATTTCGTTTCCACCTTCGGGACATCCCGAGGGGTCAAGTCATAGATGGCCATGCCGTGAGTACCTCCATGAATTGCCGATGGACGATTGCTGATTGCCGATTGTCGATGCACGATTGCCGACGGACGGTCGCCGACTGATGATCGAGAAAATAGACATTCGACAACCGTAAATCGGCAATTCCGATGCGCTGCTCAATCGACAATCGGCAATCATCAATCGACAATTGCAGGGTGGTCGCCGTAAACAATGTGCACCGGGGCGGCGTCCGCGAGGATCGAGGCGCGGGCGGCCTCCACCACTAATTCGTTGATGTAACTGTTGGCGGGAGTGGCGATCAGGCCTTGAGCGTCCACTTCGTGGAGTATTTCCCGACGCTTGGCGAGGGCGGCGTCCGGAGGCAACCCGGCCGTCGCGCTTTCCAGGCGATAGATCGCGTGAGTAATTCCCGCCACGGATTCATACCCGTAACCAATGGGTTTATAGCCCGGCCCCTCCCAGGGAACCAGGCGATAGAAGTCCGGGCTGACGTAATTGTATTTCGACCCTCCCGGGCCGATGTCTTGCAAATACGAATAGGCCACACCGCGATGATGGTCGTCGTGGAAGATCAGCCCCGTCTGGTCATTCCCTTCGCAGTACAAGACCATTCCCTGATCGTTGCTCCCGGCAGCGGCATCGGGATAGCCCAAGCCATTCACTACCGAGAGCAGGGCGCCGTTTTCCCAGGTCACTCGGCCGTGCGACCACAGGAACGCCTCGTTACCATTTGGGAATTTACCCTTCACCCCTTTGAGGGAAACCTCCACAGGCTTCAATCCCGTGATGAAGTAAACCAAGTCCACGTAATGGCACCCAATGTAGGTAAAGGGATCGGTGCGGTCGCAGGTGAACCAGTTCTGGAAATTCGAGTGGCGATAGTAGTACGGCTCAATGAGCTTGGCCTCGCCCATCACGAACTCGCCAAACTGTCCCAGGGCATAACTGCGCCGCGCCACCAGCGACCGGCGATCAAATCGCTTGTGGTACTCCACCCCCACAAAGCGCCCCTTTTCGAGCGCCAGTCTTTCGATTTCCACCGCTTGCTCGTACTTGAGAACCAACGGCTTCACGCACAGCACGTTCTGGTCGTGCTCCAAGGCAAATTTCACCACTGAGTAGTGAAGATTGTCAGGCATGGCGACCACAACCATGTTGCCCGGAGCCATCCCCTCGATGACGCCCTTATAGAGATCGGGAAACTGCGCCTCTGCCGACTCAGAGAACTGTGGATGCGGCGTGAAGGTTTGGCCTGGAAATGCGTCGTGGAAGTCAGGGTTCTCTGCCAGAGCTTTCAGGGGAGCTGTGTTCAAAGCGCAGATATCGATCCTCCGGACAATCCCCATCCTTTCCAGGTGGTACAAGGAGGGCAGAAGCAGATCGAAGGTAATCATTCCTCCACCCACGATTGTGACGTCAAGACTTATTGCCGGTGCGGTCACGGTGACTCTCCCTCCCAGCGGGATCAAAGGCGATTGGCACAAAGAACAAGGATATTATGAATTTGTACGCAAAGTGTCAAACAGACTGTCCAGGTTTTGGCCCCTTGAGCTATTCACGCAACTCAGGAAGGTTACCCTTGACAACGCAATTAGAGGGACTCGGGTGCTTATTGCCTGCAGATAATCAAACTTCCAAATCGCATAATACTTCGCTTTTCTTTCTATTTCGCACGCTTATGAACCCTCGCAGGCGAGGGCGAAAGAGGGCAAAACTCGGCGGAATCATATCCTATTCACTCCTGAGTACCCACGCAGGCCTTCTGCCCTAGTGCCCCTGAGTCAAATAATTCATCGGCGACCAGGGCAATAGGCGTCGCCAGCCACGCGATGGATTATAGGGACCTTACCGGGTGCTGCCTTTCCACACAGCTTGCAGTCGTTTGAAACTCTGCTGAGTGACCCACTACGAGGTGCCATATAACCTCCCCGGCCATAACAGCCAACCGAGATAACCGCCGGAATTTGATCCTACGGTCAGCCATGGCCTCTCTCGGAGAATGGTCGCCAACGTGCATTAGTAGGTCACGAGGCGAGCTACATAGCTCACGAACTATCATAGTTTGTAGCCTAAAAGCGCCAAGGGGATTGGCTGCCTTGCTTCCAGGTTCCACATAGTGAGAATGTTTCACAGATTCCGTCTTAATCGCATTCCCCTTGGGCGTCGCCCGGACTGCTCCGCAATCCTCGTTGCCAATCAACTACGGGAGTTCGCGCACATACTTCTCGGATAAGCTCTATGAAACCTGGAATGTCGCCCAGCGCCACTTACATCCCACTTATTACTCTCTGTATACTAACCACTTCTTACTGTCGGCAATCTGTGATCGGTTCTCTTCGCCCGCAGCCCTTGCCGCGTCAGCCCAGATTCAGCGAGCGTGGAATTTCCCCTTCGTATGCTGCCGGCACATCTTGCTCTTCCGGCGCCCCGAATCGGTTACAGGACAGAAACCCCCGAAGCACCGCCTACGGGTCGCTACCCTCACAGACCCAGCAGCTGGGGGGGAAACGGCTCGTCTACCCCCTGTCATACCTATTCAATACTGCTCTATCTTCCACCATTCGCCCTCCGACCATCTCCTCCCGCCGCGATTGCGCCTGGAACAATAACCTTTCCAGTTGTTTAGCTCCCCCAAGGTGTTCCCTATCAGCGGGAATCGAAGCTACTGCCCCCCTCAAAATCCTCGCCGAGGGTCGGGTGGTTAAATCTGATGCTCGGGGCTTGAACTCGCTCAACCTGCATCGCCACGCACCATGTGAGAAGCGAGACAAACGCCTCGCCGACAACTGGGATTACTCGCCCCACTGCGCGGTTCGGCCTGAACCGCTGCACGGGCGGGGAGTACGAAACTGGGTGAAGGCTCTTAGGCGGGAGGCCATTGGCAGTCTTCAATCGGGCGGCGTGGATTCAACAAGTTACGCATCCGTGAAGCGAGTTTTGGCTGCCGGCACCGAAGACGGCACCGTCTATGGTGGCCGGGTTCTCGTGTCGCCTCTTCCGCCCCTGACCCATCGAGGCAGTGGTTTCTTCCTTTCGAACGCCTGGCCAGCAAGCAGGTAAATTATGAAACTTTTGATTGTAGAAGACAATTCGGCTCTCGCGGAACTCACCGCCCAACTGCTGCATTCTCTCGACACGCCTCGGCAATACCTTGAGGCTATTACACTTGTCTCTGATTTGCAGGCGGCGATGCTTTGCCTTCCCGAGCACGACGCCGTCCTGTGCGATGGCATGTTCCCACTCTCCCATAAATCGGGCTACGTGGTGGAGAAGTGGGACGTCGTCCGTCAGGAAGCCCATCGCCGGGGCATCCACTTTGTCCTCTATAGTGGATCGGCTAGCGCTCTTGACTGTGCGCGAGAAAGCAACATTCCAGCCCTCGCCAAACCCGCGGCCACTGCGGAAATTTACGCAGCCCTCACCGGTCACCGGGGGTACGTCGTCGCCAAAAGACCCAGAGAACAGGCGCCGAGGCCCGAAAACCAGCACCCCATTGGAGAAGATTATGTCCCACACTTCTGAAGACTACTCACAGAGACTACTCCGGGAAGCGGACGCGCTCGGGCCGGAGGGGCAGGCGCTTGCATGTTTCAACCATCTTCACGCCTTTTATGTCAGCCGCGCGGTTGCGCGCCTGGAACATGCGCAAGAGACTTTTTGGCTGCGCGTTCGCTGGCTGTTGTTGGGAGCGGCGGTCGGTGTGACCCTCGCCGCGGTTTACCTTCAAATCTTCCTGCGCGGGGGAATCCTGCCCGTTTCCAAATAGCGTCGCGCACACATCGTGGGGGGATGAGCCGATGGCGCGACGAATAGGCGCCCCCCGAAGGAGTGGAAAAGACCATGAATTGTCCCCAATGTGGTGCTCCCACGGAAGTTAACGAGAAGCGCGGCCCATTTCGCGACCGCCGGTGCACAAACGCCGCTTGCCGCCTTGGATTTACGACGCGGGAGCACGTCGTGAGGCCGCGCAAACAAGAAATGAGGCCGGGTGAACACGGTCGCCTCTGTGCTCGCACTCGCGCCACCCTAAGCGACGCGCCCGTGGGTATTCTTGCTGCCAGAAAGGCGGCGGGATCGGCTCCTCCCTGCCCCAGCGCGCCTGGCAGCCCGGTGAAGAGCGTGAGCGGGGGTCAGCAAACCCTGCCCTTTCAAGAAGCTGAGGTTGCAGCATGACGGAGAATCCACACCTGGAAGCGGTCGCAGGCGGGGGGAAGCGGCTGACCGCGTGTCTGGACTTCTTCGCGCGCGAAATTAACGGAACTCACGTCTCGCCACCCCGCGTGCGCCGTGAAGGCCTGGCCGACCGCCGCTCGCGGGCGCGCCTCGCCGGCCGTCTTACGTTCTCACCCATAGATGATGTTGCGACTCACACGCGTCTTGACTTTCCCGCAACTGAAGTTCTCTGGACTCACTCGCGGCAGGAAGTTTTGACGGATGAAATAGCCGGCCCTGACGAATGTCTAGACTTTTTCACCAGCGAAAATGTCCGGACTCACTCCCGGCCCGAAATATTGACGGAAGAAAAAGCCGGGGCACCTCAATGTCCGGACTTTTTCACTAGTGAAAATGTCCGTGCCAACGCACAAAATGTCCACTTTTGCCTCCCCGCCGCGGCAAAAACGCACGGCGCAAAAACCCAATTTCCTACCGGTAGGAAATTCGCTAAGAAAATCTTCATCCAATTTCCTACCGGTAGGAAATTCAGTAAGAATCTACTTGACATTTCTAATATGGTTATTGTATGATGTACAGGAGATGAACGACGTGTTCCCAAATCGAATGGACCCCGCCCGAGCGAAGGCCGCCTCCGATCGCGTGCTTAGGAGATTGACGGATCCGGTGATCGAGAGATCGATTGATCCTGTGATTGGGAGACCGGGCGCCGGATCTACGGACTCCGAGGGAGTCTATCGGACTCCACAAATCGGAGACTGGGTGGACAAAGGCCAAAACCGACCACCGATTCGCGTGATTTCGCAGGAACAAATGGAGGGTGCGGCCCAAAGGTCGGCGGACCGGTCACCGAGTGGCGAACCCGGACCATCGCACCAGGCAAAACTGCCCCGGATTCGCGTTGATGTTCGCATAGGCGCCTCGTATGAGCAGATTGAGGAATCCATTGTTCGCCAAGTGTACGAACTGGAAGGCACGCAATTGCGGACCGCCATTGCGCTCAGCATTACGCCGGAAACGGTCTCGCGCATCATGCGACGTTCCGATCGTAGAAGGGTTTCCCCCCCGCAGGTTCCGCAGGCTTGGCCCGTGGTCAGGCCCCCGGAACCGACCCCCGAAATGAATCGGGACATGGGTTCATCGGTTCATCGGGTCATCGACGGCGGAATCCCATCGCGAGACCAACAAATGTCGAACGAGCAATGGGATCGAGCCATCTCAGGGCAGTGGGCTGATGAGCCCGTGGCCCACGCGATTGATGAACCGACCGCGCATGCGGAAGCCCCGGCGACTTATGACTGAGGGTTGGCGACAAATGAATGACGACTGAAGACTGAGAACTGACGACTCTTTTTCTAACTCCAGCTTAGCTCGCGCCTGATCAGTGCGAGTGAGGGCGGCGGCGGGTGCACACGCTGCCGCTGCCCTAAGTGACTGACAACAGACCGAAACTCGAAATTGGAAACTCGAAACTCGACACGGCGCAAACGGTGCTCCCAGTTTCGAGCCTGAACCGGCAAGTTTCGGATGATTCCCGGCAAAAGACGAAGCTAGAAACTGGAAACTCGAAACTCGACACGGCGCTAACCGCGCCCCGAGCTTCGAGCTTCGATTCTCGAGTTTCGTCGGACAAGCCGCATCTCACCGCGCAGCAGTTGCAATTCCTCTTGCGCGTAACGCCCGCGGCGCTGGCCAGCGAGCGCGACTTTGAGATCCCCGCGAGCGTCACCCTGGCGCAGGCCATTCTGGAAAGCGCCACGCCCGCGGGATGGGGAAGCAGCACGCACTATCGCTTGGCGAATAATCCGTTCGGAATCAAGTACTCGCATTTCGTACCGGCTGCTGAACTTCCGACCGTTGAAAATGTTGAAAAAGCTAAAGAAGTCGAAAGAGGCGGAGCACAGGGGATACAAGTCGAAAAAGTTGAAAGAGTTAAAGAAGTTGAAAAAGGTGGAGCACAGGCGGTACAAGTCCAAGAAGTTGAAAAAGTTAAAGAAGTTGAACAAAGCAAGGCACCAGCGTCTTTAACTTCTTCAACTTCTTCGACGTCTTCAACTCATTCAACACCGGCCGACCCCTACGGCGCCTTTGACGCCACCACGTGGGAAATCGAGAACGGGCAGAAAAAAGTCATCAGCGCGGAATTTCAGCGCTTTCCGAATTTAGACGAAGCCTTTCGCGCGCACGCGCTGCTGTTGCGCTCGCCGCGCTACCGTCCCGCCTTTGCTGTGCGGGGCGACTGGAAAAAGTTTGCGGAGCGGCTGGGACCTAAAATCTCCCCGCTGGATTCGGAGCATTGTGGATATTCCACAAATCCCAGCTACTCCGCGGAGCTTATTAAGTTGGTCACCCTCTACCGGCTCGACGATCCCCGCGCGGTCCAGTGGTTTGCGACGGGGAACGACCCGGGGGCGGCAGTGGGCAGTAGGCAGTGGGCAGAAAGCTGATCGCTGATAGCTGAAGGCTAAACATGAGAAGACCCATCCGCGTGCAATGTCTCGAATTCCGGTCCGTATTGATGTGCCTGATATCTGAGCTCTTCTTATTACTTACTTTGTTCGCGTTGGGTCTTTGGGTTGTTTTACGCGTAGCGGCGAGGTGAAGCATGTTGATGATCGCGTGGTCGTTGGCTTTTCTTTTCGCTCTAAACGCTTTATTGGCCGCCGTCCTGTGGATCGTTCGCGCCGGAGAAAAGTAGGCAGTGGGCAGTAGGCAGTAGGCAGCGGGTAATGACGCGCCAACTCGCCGGAGCGCCTGCCAGCAGGACGTTGGCGCTGCGTTGGAAGGCAGATGGCAGTTGCAAGCAAAGAACAGTCGGCAGTAACTGACAACTGAAAGCTGACGACTGAGAACTTGAACGCTGTTCGCTGTCGGTTGTTAGCTGTCAGCTTTAACAAAGGAGGAAAACATGAAATTTCAACACTTAGTATTAGCTACGTTGCTCGCGTGCGCTCTCTGGCTTGAGGCTTGTGCGATTCCGGCGTGGGTGAACACGGTGGAATCGGATGCCAAGGTGGCCGTTCCCATTGCCGCCAGTCTGATTGATGTTATCGACCCGGCCCTGGCGCCGCTGGTCACGCTGATTGATAACGGTTTCACGGCTCTGGTCAAGACGCTTGACACCTACAAGGCCTCGCCCTCGGCAACGAATCTCCAAGCGGTGCAGTCGGCGTTCGCGGCGGTCAACGCGAATGTCGCGCAACTCGAATCCGCCGCGCAAATCAAGAATTCATCCAGCCAGGATAAGGTTGCGTCGATTGTGCAGTTACTCGCGCAGACGGTAACGGAAATCGCCGCCGCCGTGCCGGCCTCGAAATCTCAAATTTCAAATTTGAAATCTCAGATGCCAAGCGTCCAAGGAACCCCCAAGGGCTGGAAGGCGAAGGACTTCAAGCGCGAGTTCAACAAGATTGTGCAGGGCGACGCGCGGTTCAAAGAGCTGAAGTAAGGCAGTGGCTTGTGGTTAGTGGCTAGACCGGAAAGTCTTGGCTGAAAGCTGATCGCTGAAAGCTGACAGCCAAATTCGGAGGATGCAATGCGGCGAACATTGGTCGGGTTTTTTCTCCTGGTGGTAATGCTGGGGCTGATTGCGATGCCCCGCCGATCGCGGAGCCAGACGGCGACCCCGCACGGGGTGCTCGTAACCTGGGTGGCGTCGACCAGCTCGGGAGTGACGGGATACAACGTTTACCGGGCGACATCTTCAGCCGGAGTGTGCGGGACGTACGCGCAAGTGAATCCGGCCCTCGTGACCGGGACGAGCTGGAACGATCCGACCACGAATCTATCGCTCTCCCAGCCTTATTGCTACGTGGTCCAGACGGTGGCGGGCACGAATGAATCCGGGCCGAGCTCCGCGGCGACCGTAACGACGCCTGCCGCGTGGCCGTCGAACCCCAATCCGCCGGCATCCTGCACGGCGACAGTGCAGTAGGCAGTGACGAACAACAAGTGACGAGTGACCAGTGACAAGCAACGGATTCGATGGGGCAGTGACGAGTGACGAGCAACAAGTGACAAGTGACGAGCAACGAAGGGCTGAAAACTGATGGCTGACCACTCATTGATGAAGCTCGGCAAGAACGCTCGAAAGCACGACTCGCGCACTCTGAAGTTGGCGCGGTACATGACGGCGGCGCTTCCGCCCGCGCCGGCCTCCGTTGACTACACGCGCGGCACGACCGACTGGGGAATGATGCTGAACGACCAACTGGGTGATTGCATCATCGCGGACGGTCCGGGCCACGCCACGCAAGTGTGGACGCTCAATGCCACCGGGACGATGGTCACCCCGCCCGATTCCCTCATCCTTGAGACTTACGAGAAGTGGTGCGGCTACAACCCCGCCAACCCCGCCACCGATCAGGGTGGGGTGGAACTGGACGTTCTGAACGATTGGCGGCAGCAAGGATTCAACGGCCAGACGCTGGAGGCCTACGTGTCGATAGACCTCGGGACACGGGATTCGGGAAACGGGACACGCGAAACGGGACACGGGGCACGGGAAACGGGAAACGGGTTGCGGGATTCGGGGTTCGTGCCCCGAGGCTCCACGTTCGAAAGAAACGATTCACCATCGTTAACTTCAAATTCTGGTTTGCGCATTCCGCCGAAGGAAGATTCCGCGTCGCCAATCACAAGTTCCGGGATGCGTGTCCCGTGTCCCTTGTCCCGTGACCCGAATGCTGTGCCTCCCGTCCCGAACATCGCCACCGCGATTTGGCTTTTCGGCGGCGCATACATCGGAGTGGAGTTGCCCATGACCGCTCAAAGCCAGGACATCTGGGATGTTGCAGGCGGCCCTGACGCCGAGCCCGGCTCGTGGGGCGGGCACGCGGTCTATTTGGTTGGTTACGATTTTCCCGAATCCCAAATCCCGAGTCCCGAATCCCCAGCCCCGTCTCCCGTGTCCCGTGTCTCGTGTCCCGGCACTATGACCTGCATCACCTGGGGCGGAGTCAAGAAGATGACCTGGGCGTGGTTCGAAAAGTATTGCAGTGAAGCTTACGCGTTGGTCTCGAAAGATTGGCTGAACGCAAGTGGAGTTTCGCCGAGTGGGTTTGATCTGGCGGCGTTGGAGAAGGATCTGCAAGAGGTGTCAGGTGCCAGGTGTCAGGTGTCAGGGGAAGAAACACGGTGTTAGGCGTGAGGTGTCACGTATCGGGTGCAATGGATTAGGTGCGAGCAGGCAGCGCCTAGGTAGATGGTGTGAGGCTTTTACGGACACCTGACACCTGGCACCTGACACCTAAAAGGGAGTTAAACAATGGACGTTCAATCGATTCAAACACAGGCTTTGATCACTTTTGTAATGCCCCTTCTGATTCAACTTGCCAAGCGCAGCCAGAGCGCCGGGTTCGCTTGGATTAACCAAAACAAGCCGAAGATCTGCATGTTGACCAGCGGCGTTGCGGCGCTCCTGACCTCGATGGGAATCGAGTTTGTGCACGCCCCGCACAGCCTGACGGTGAGCTGGCCGGATACGGCCACGCTGGTCCGCGGACTCGTGACCTTCGTGGTCTCGGCCGTCCTCCAGTTCGCCGCCCAGCACGCGCTGTACGACGGGTTTTGGAGGCACATTGTGCCGAGCGGGAGCAATCAAGCGGCGCCGGTCAAATTATGAATTCTGAATTCTGAATTCTGAATTACTGAGACCAAAGAATAGCGCAAGGAACAATTCTGAATTCTGAATGGCTGCGGGCGAAGAAGCTGAATTGCATTTTTGCCGCAGCAGTCAGTGTTGGAAAACGCATGCTATCCGTTACGCAGAGAGAAACCGAGAGATCGGCAGAATTCATAATTCAGAATTCAGAATTCAGAATTTCTCAGCGTCTCTGCGGTGAGAACTGAAATGATTTCTGCCAACGAAATTCAGGCGCTCTTGCTCGGGTCGGGCGGCTTTATCGGCACCTGCATGGCGGGCGTCGGTGCTTACCGGCTGTTTTCCGCCGCCACTCGCGGGGTGTTGCGGGTTCCCGCCAGCCTGGAAAAAGGCGCCGATTGCATGGAGCGCGCGGTGGTGGCCGTCGAAACCCAGAACGTCGTGTCCGACCAGGTGATGGAGCTGAAGGGTCTGCTGATGGCCACGCGCGAGGAGATCCAGAAAATCTCGAATGAGCGCGAGCTGATCGGCCGGGAGCTCAGACTGATGTCAAGAAAGATTGAGGCGCTTAGTTGTTATGCGCAGGAGGAATAGAAGGTGTCAGGTGCCAGGTGTCAGGTGTCAGGGATCCCGGTTGATAGCTTTTCCGTGGAGCCTGAACACTAGGTCTTAGGTGCGAGGTACGAGGTGTTAGGCGTTAGGTGCTAGTACTACTACGTTAAGTTAAGGCGGTCGGTTTCGTTTGCGAATTACGCTGCCACAATACGCACACTCGTCGGTCCAGGTAAACAACAGGCGTTGGATCTCACGACGCGTCTGCGGCAG
>Ga0181527_1003822_pt1 | contig 13247 bp, 14 predicted proteins | sample PEATcosm2014_Bin_30_FD_119762 | JGI IMG/M metagenome (GOLD analysis project Ga0181527, IMG submission 119762) | Peatland microbial communities from MTU Mesocosm Facility, Houghton, MI, USA - PEATcosm2014_Bin06_60_metaG | ecosystem: Environmental > Terrestrial > Soil > Wetlands > Peat | place...
GAAGCGGCAAGCAAACTTGCCCACATGACTTTCTTCATTGCAATTCCTCCGCAGCATCGGGGGTCAGAGTCCCGGCCGCGTATAAAAGTTCGACATAGGCCAAAGCATTGCCGTACACGGCATGCCAGTAATTGGATTGGCTCTGCCGCTCGGCGTCCTCAGCCCTAAGCAGATCGGTGATGGTGGCAAGGCCCGCGTCGTAGCGGTTCTTCAGAATGCGCAGACTCTCCGCCGATTGATCCATGGCAGCCCGCGCCGTCTCCAGCTGCAGTGCCGCTGTTTGCCGGTGAATGTGCGCCTGGCTCACTTCCAGGCGCAGATGCTGCTGCGTGGCAGCCACTTGCGCGTCGATCTTCTGTTTCGCCGCGCTCTCCCGCGCCAGCTGTGCGCGCTTGCCAATAGGCAGAATGTCCACGCTGATCTGGACGCCGGCCACCCAGTTGTTGCCGCCCGAGCCGCCAAACGATGTGCGATCTTCTTCCCAGTTTCCGTAAGCGCTCACGCGTGGGCCGAAGTCAGATTTTGCCGCTCCGACCGCTGAAGCCTGCGCCGATTGCGCCTGTCCCAATGCTGTCAGGTCGGGCCGCGTCTTTGCAGCCGTCACCATCTCCTCTTCCAGCGCGCCCCGCGGAAATGCATGCGGCTCAATCGGCTTCAACTCGCTCGCCTTCAGATCCGGGGCGCCCATCGCCTCGCGCAATGCCGCCCACGCCAGTTCCAGGTCGCCCTGGGCCGCAATCAACTCCTCTTTGCGCGCGGCCACATTTACCTCAGCCGACATCCGGTCCGACTCCACTGCAAGGCCTGCCTTGACGTGCTCCTCAACCGATGTCAGCAGGGCCGCCGCCGTCTCCTGTTCGTGCTGGGCGACGTCGATCTCCCGCTGCGCATACAGCACTTGCTGGTACGCCCCGACAACGCGAAACACGATCTGCTGGTCCACCGCCTTGGCGGAGGAGGAGGCGCTTTCCTTGAACAGATCGGCACGGTGGATCTCCTTTTGCATCTTGAAGGAATCGAACGCCATCCACTGCCCGGAGAAGCGGGTCGAAAAGTCTCCGATAGGTTGCGGGAAGTTTAGAGCGTTCAGCGCAAAATCGGCCTGCGTGAACTGCCCCTGCCGCAGCCGCGTTCCAAACGCATACACCGGATCGTTGCCGCGCGAGATGTCTTCAGTAAATCCAAGCTGCGGCAGAAGCTGGGTGCGTGCCATACTGGCCGCCGACTTCGCATCCAGATTGCCAGCGCGCGCAATCGCTGCCTCGGGGCTTTGCCCCAGGGCCTCATTGATGGCTTGCCGGAGCGTCAGAGGTTCCTGCGCACCGGCGGCCAATCTCCCCATCGAGAACAGGAGAAAAAGGCCCAGATATCGATAAAGGCGTGAACTCATTGGGTGAGATGTCCTTGGGTGGTGCTTTCATAGGAATAAAGTCACGGAATGGGCAATCCGTTACAAAACGCGTCAAATTAGTTTTTTGAGGCTGCCATCACGCCTGTTCTAATACGGCGTCCAAGGCTGGGAATCGGAAGCAATTGAAGGGGAGACGCACTGGTTTACCTCTTCGCAAATGCACAGGAAAGCATCGGATCTGGAGGAATTGGAATGGAGCCAGCAAGAAGGCTGCCTCCTTTTGATCGCCTGCTTTAGGGTTTTCGCCCTCCTGATTCTCAGCCTGCCTGGAGCAGCGCGGACAGTAATTGAGCGGCTGTCACGCAGCGGACTGGGTATAGACTTGCACTTGCCATGATCTGGCTTGGATTGGTTTTGACGAGGCTGGGGACCAGTTTAGGTTTGATCTGCGCGGTCTGGCGCTGAGGATACCGGGAATGCAGCCTGCTCAAACTGGCGATAAAGGTCGGCCCGCTGAACTTCCCGGTGGCGAAGGGTTCGTTCCAGATGCACAGTTCCTTCCCCTGCCGCCGCGGCCTGGGCATACTCGCGGAGATCGCCGGCCTGAGCCAGGAAAAGAGCGATCAGTTCATCAACCAGGTCTTCGATATGCGCCGTGCGTGAGGTGTGGTCCATTGGATCTCCACTTTAAGGGATGAGGACAATCGGTTTCGCGTTGAAGTGTGATAAGGCTTCGCTATTGAAGTATAGGGTACGGCGGCGATTCGCTATGCTCACTCAACGACTCCAGTCATCGAGGGGTTCATGCCAGACCGTTTGGAGGATAGAACCTTCGCGTTCCATCCATTGAAAGGCAGCGTACCCGGCAAACGTGAGCACGGCCAGTAAGAGACTGCCGCAGACAACATTCGCGGCTGTCTCTCTGATCGAGATCCGGGTCCAACTCAGCCTAGCGCCGCACTGCTCACAGCGGTCACTCCGAATAGGTGCTTGAGCCCTCTTCGAAATCGATATCCTCGCCAAGACTGACGCTAAATCCTTCCTCACTCTCATCGTTTTCCTCCTCGAAGTCTTCCTCATGCTGCGTTGCCGCGAATGCAGCACGCTCGCGCTTGTCCCTGCGAACGGTCAGCAGTTGCGTTCCAATGGTGTGTTTCGGCACAAAGCAAAAGTTGTAGAACGCCTCAAAGAGCGCCACGTTTGGAATCCTCTTTTGCTCCAAGAGGTCGCGAAGATGATGCGTGTAAAGGGCGCGGAATGCCTCTGGCGTGATGACATGTGTCCGCCTCTTGCCGGTGAGCTGCGTGGTGGCCTGCAGCCACTCCTTTTCAATCCAGGCATGGATCTCGGATTTTCTTATGCGCAGGATCCTGGCCAATGCTTCGACCGAAAAACAGTCGCAGCGAATGTCCCTGACCTTCAGGTTGTTCCGGCGCAATGCACAACGGATGGCATTCGGGCTCCGGCCGAGCATCCTGGCAGTTTCGTTTACTGAATGAGCGGACAGCGCCTCACGCAGAGATTCAAGTTCTTCTTCGGTCCAGCGCCGGTGCTCGTCCCTGCTCTTCAGACCAAATTGAAGGACAAACCGCCAACATGCCTCCCTGGTCCGGCCGGTCTGCCGTTGCAAGCGACGAACGAGTTGATCGAGTTTTTGGCCTGAAAGCACTTGGGCCTGGAGTGCCAAAGCTCTGGCATCCGGACCCCAGACATAGGACGACCTCAGTCTGGGTTCAGCAGTCATGGGGACACCTCAGCAGTGGGGGATGCGGAGAAAACCCCTATTCATTTGGAGCTGTTGAGAATCGAGAAGCGAACAGCGAGTGGCGGAGTCAGAATCCGCGTTTTCCATTCGCCGTGGATTAAGCTGATTGCGAATTGAGCAGGGAATTCTTTCTCGGTTTGGCCGGGCAGGCAGGTTCCGACTCGCTCGGCGAGTCGTTATTTGAAGATAACAGGTTTCGTCTTACATTCGCCCACGTGCCGCAACGAACTCCGAGATCGATTGATGTTTGAATCGCCGCCTCCTGTTCTGACAGAATCGATCATGCTTCACCGCCATTCAACGTCGAAGGATCATAATGTTTGCTGCGGGACGTTCTCGCAGGTCTTTCCCTGTGCCTACTAAAGGCACTTTCGCAGCGGCTTTGGGGCAAACTGCGTAAAACTTTCGTACCCAGGGACAAATCTATTTGCGGTCGATACTCTAGAAGGAATTGTGGTTAACGCCTTCGGGATAGGCGCTCAAAAAAATGTCGCCGCATCGTCGCATCTGGCAAGAGTTGACGTGGAGTTGGGCATATTCGACCGGGAACCCCGCTTCTGATCAAAGGCTAGAGGCCGCTGCCAAAGCTGTCTGGCCCTACGCTTTTCTTTCCGCCTGGACATACCTCAACGACCACGACGCGGCCCACGACCTGATGGATTATGCTGTGCAGAACACCTCCAGCTACGTTGCTCGTCACCCGGATTGCCCTGACAAGAAGCTGACTTTGCACCTGAAGAGCGTGATTAAACGCCGCGCCCGGCAGCAATCCGCGAAGAGGAGCCGAGAGATCCAATATGGGTCGTTGATTGATCTGGAGAAGTTGTATATTGGTCAACCGGAGGCAGAGCAAAGCGTCTACGCGAACGAAATTTTCGGGCGCCTTTCTCCATTCGCCCAATCGATCGTAGAGTGGCGCTGGCTGGGGTACTCGTGGAGGAAGATCGCTGAACAGCTCGAAATGGATCATACTGCTGTACGACGTGCATATTTTCGGGAGATGGAGTCTCTACTCCACGATCTCTCCCGCCTTGGAGATGCCCCTCAATGAGACTGAGATGGCCCGGATCTTCGCATCCGGAAGATGACTTTGAGGCTTGGATTGCGCAGCGCCATCAAGAACGGGTGCTCGAAGGGAGCGCGACGCCTGCCGGTCCCTGTCCTGACGAACCCTTTCTCAAGGGCCTTGCCAGGAAATCCAAGCAGATCGCCTTGGCAGATCCGAGAGTGAATCATGCCGCAAACTGTCCCACTTGCATGAGGCGGCTGCTTGAGCTGAGGCCGGCATACCAGGCCCGAAGGCGAAGGCTGGCGCTCACTGCCGCCGCTGCTACTTGTTTTCTGATTGTCGTCGCGTTGGTCATGGTGGCGCGCCGCGGAACGGACACGTCGCATCAGATTGCCAACATAGCTGCAATTCCGCAGACTGTAGACCTTTGGAACGCCGGGACGCTTCGGAATGACCAGCCCAGCCCGTTGCAATCGGTGTCTTTGCCTGCCGCATTGGTGAAGGTGACGATTATCCTTCCCCGCTACAGCGAGTCCGGCCGATACGCGGTCGCCGTCACCCGTGATCGGACGGGCAACGATCTGCTGGCCCACGGCAGCGCAACCGCAATCGGTACTGGTGACCGGGAGGAAGTTTCCGTTGATCTTGATCTGCGGAAATCCCAACCTGGCACCTACTTCCTCTCAACGACCCACGAGCAGGATCAGGCGTCGTACTACTACCCTCTCCAAATCAAGTAGTCGGTCGGCGGACGTGATCCTTGAAACGCGCGTTGGGCTGTTTGCGTTAACTGACGCCCCAACTTCCGTGCAGCCCGTCATTCGGTGACGGCGAGACCGCCCTGGCCAAGCAGCGACTGCACTCTGCCACGGATTTCATCTCTTATAACGCGAACTTCCTCCATAGGCTGGCCCTTTGGATCGCGGAGTGGCCAGTCGTCCCGACGAAGACCGGGCACATAGGGGCACTTGTCGCCACAGCCCATCGTAATGAGGAGTTGCGCATCCTGTGCCAAATCCTCTGTCAGTTTTTGAGGCTTGGCACTACTGAGGTCGATTCCAACCTCCTGCATAGCAGCGAGAACTTCGGGGTGGACTCGTAAACCGGGTTCCGTCCCCGCGGAGACGGCCTCGGCCTTCTCCCGATCAGCAAGTTGGTTGAAAAAAGCAGCCGCCATCTGCGACCGGCCGGCGTTATGAACGCAGGCAAAAATGACCTTATACATTTAGTTTCTCCCTTGTGATCGTGTTGACGTTTGTGCACCATGTCTGGCCAGCCATCTGGACAGGGTCCCAAGGGCTGCTAAGGGGCGGAGTGTAGCTAAGATCGAGATCGGAGAGCTGGTCAACACTCATTCCGTGGAAGATTGCGGTTGCGAATATATCGAGACGCTTTGAAACCTCCGCGCCCCAGGCGCCCATGAGTTGCGCTCCGAGTAAGCGGCCAGTGGCAAGGTCCCCCGTCACACGGGCGCGGAGTTGAGTCGCCCCAGGGTAGTACGCCTTGTGGTCGTTCATCGTGCTCTCGGTCGTATAAGGATGGAAGGATTCCCGTTCGGCTTCGTCGTGGCGCAAACCTGTACGCGCAATGACAAGATCGAATATCTTGACGACCTGTGTTCCGAAAGAACCGGCGAACTCGCGATTGCCTCCCATTGCATTCTCTGCCGCCACGCGGCCCTGCTTATGCGCCGTTGTGCCAAGAGGTAGATAGGTATTCCGATTCAGAAGTCGATGGAATGTCTCCGCACAGTCTCCGGCGATGTAGATGTCGGGCAGCTTGCTCTCCATCTTGCGGGTAACTCTCAGAGCGCCCTTTGCCCCGGTATCCAGGCCTGCTTCGGCCCCGAGAGCCGCATTTGGCCTTACACCCACGGCGATCAGGACCATTTCGCAATCCTGTTCGAAATCGTTGCTTCCTGAGACATGAAGGTGGTCCAAAGCCTGGGTAATCCGGTGCACTTCGACGCTCGTAAAGACCCTTACGCCATGGCCTTGAAGTTCGCCGGAGACAGCACTCCCGAACTCTGGGTCGACTGTAGAAAGCACGGTAGCAGGACGGCAGGCGACAATGACCTCAATGCCCCGATGAGTGAGAGCATCGGCCATCTCAAGGCCGATGTATCCGGCCCCGGCAATCAACGCGCGCCTTGGCTTAGCTGTTTCCAAATAACGATGAACGGCGAAACTGTCGTGCATGGTGTGGAGCAGAAAGACGCCGGGAGATTGCCATCCTTCAATTGGCGGATGCACCGGGCCTGCGCCGATGGCGATCACGAGGTTGTCATAAGGCAAGGTAAGTGAGTCTGCGCTCTCCGTGCTCACTTCGACAGTCTTCGAGGCGGCATTGATGCGCGTCGCCTTATGTCCACGACGTATGTCAATACCTTCAAACTCGGTTCGATGAGCTAGGCTATGCCAATCCGGGGTCTCGCCGCTCAGAAAAAAGGGGAGGCCACAGATGCTGTAGTTGGGGAAGTCATCTGCCAACAACACGGTGATCTCAGTTCCCGGATCGAGTTCACGGCTGCTAAGAGCCGCACTGATGCCTGCATCGCTGCCACCAATAATCAGCAATTTCATCCTGGACCTATTGCTTTCCGATGCTGTCGATTTCGTTTTGCAGTGCGAAGGTATCCAGCGTTGCTAACGGCAGGCAAAGGAAGAGGCTGATGCGACGGTCGAGCACAGCGAATGCTTGAGCGAACGCACGCTCGATCTCCGCAGGCGTGCCTTGCACTCCTGCCGGATCGGCGACGCCCCAGTGGGCCGTCATAGGCTGGCCAGGCCACAAAGGACAGACCTCACTGGCAGCCTTGTCGCAGACAGTAAAAACGAAGTGGAGCGGTGGTGCATCGGGCACTGCAAACTCGTCCCAGGACTTGCTGCGGAGATTCGCAGTACTCAAGCCAGCCCTTTCTATTTGCACGATGGCTTCTGGCCTTACAATTCCCGCTGGATGGCTTCCGGCGCTGAAGGCGGTGAAGTTCGCCGCGCCTTTGCGGTTCATGATCGCCTCAGCCATGATGGAGCGGGCTGAGTTTCCAGTGCAAAGAAACAACACGTTGTAACGAGCCATTGCGGCGTCCTCTAGCATTCGGAAGATGGGTTAGGAGTTTGTGTTTGGCTTGATGGCGTAGACCTTCACGCTGGCCGCTGCCGCATTGATGTCGTACTGCGAGAGGAGCGTCTTCAGTTCCTCATGCAGTGAGGCCGACGTGCTGGGTGCGGGAGAACAGCACGGCTCCTCAATGACCTGGAAGGGATTGAAGGTGTCCATCTTTGGGGAGCAGCAACCGGCCTGATTCTCGACCTTGGCGTAGGCATTCAGATCCGCGCCGCTGTCCACGATCTCGATATGCTCGAAGCCCGCTGCCAGCAGTCCATTCCGGTAGTCGTCGATCAGGATGGCTCCGGCAATGCAGCCGACGTAAGCGGCAATGCTCTGCGCCACGGCCTCCGGAAGTTCGTGCTTCAATGCGATGTCGCTCACTGCCACGCGGCCACCCGGCTTCAGAACGCGAGCGATCTCGCGGAAAACCGCGGGCTTGTTCGGCGCCAAATTGAGGACGCAGTTCGAGATGACGCAATCGACCGAAGCATCCGGCAGTGGAATCTGGTCGATGTTGGTCTGATAGAATTCTACGTTGGTGTATCCACCTGCTTTGGCGTTTGCGCGAGCCCGCTCAATCATTGCCGGTGTCATATCGACGCCGATGGCGCGGCCTTCCGGACCAACCATCTTCGACGCGAGAAAGACGTCGAGACCTCCACCGGAGCCGAGATCGACTACAACCTCACCTGGTCTAATATGAGCAGTAGCGGTGGGATTGCCGCATGACAAACCCATGTTGGCTCCCGCCGGAATTGAGGTAAGCTCATCGGGGGAATAGCCGAAGGCTTCCGCCACCGCCTTCACGCCCGCATTGTCGCTCGACAGTGAACTCTCTGCCACCGCTCCGTACTTCGACTTCACCGACTCCAGAATCTGCTCTGTCACGACCTGCTCCTGAGAATATATTCGCCAAAACGACTATATCCCTTGCAAACATATTCGTCAATGCGTATAAACAATTCATGACGGGAAAATCGTCTCAGTTCAATATCGAACGCTTTTTCCAGGCTTTGGGTGACAATACCCGGCTCCGCCTGCTCAACCTGATGGGAGATCAGGAGATTTGTGTCTGCTACTTCGTCGAGATTCTAGGGCAGGGTCAACCCAAAATTTCCCGGCACTTGGCCTATCTCCGCCGCGCCGGGATCGTTGAGGCCAGACGAGACGGCAAATGGATGCACTACCGAATCGTTATGCCCCCGAATATCGGCGCCGCCCAGGTGCTGCGCCAGACGCTTGGATGGTTGAAAGAGGAGCGGGCTATGCAGGCGGACAGGGCGCGTCTTTCAAAGGCTTGCTGTAGTCCGGCAAAGTTCTCAGCGCTTCAAGGCGCACCCTTACCCGTTCCGGTCGATTGTTCAATTGCTCCCGAGGCCAGATAACCATGTCCAGCAAACCATACACTCAAGGCCAGAACTGCGCTCCGTTACAGCGGAAGAAGCTCTCCTTCCTCGATCGCTTCCTCACGCTCTGGATCTTCCTCGCGATGGCCATTGGAGTGGCCATCGGCCACTCCATCCCAGGCTCCAGCGGGTTCGTCAACTGCTTTCAGAGTGGAACTACGAATATCCCAATCGCCATAGGGCTGATTATCATGATGTTCCCGCCGCTGGCGAAGGTGCGATATGAAAAGCTGGGCGAAGTCTTCCGCAACAAGCGGGTTCTCGGCCTTTCACTTATTCAGAACTGGCTCATTGGTCCAGCGCTAATGTTCGTCCTCGCCATTCTGTTTCTGCGTGGCGAACCTGCGTACATGCGCGGGCTCATCCTGATCGGCATCGCTCGCTGTATCGCAATGGTTTTGGTTTGGAATGAACTGGCGGATGGCGACACGGACTATGTCGCTGGGCTTGTTGCCATCAATAGTGTCTTTCAAGTGCTCTTCTACAGCCTCTACGCGTGGGTATTCATTACGGTGCTTCCAAAGTGGTTCGGTCTCCAAGGAAGCATTGTCGACGTCAGTATCGCCCAGATCGCAAAGAGCGTCGCGATCTACCTGGGCATTCCGTTCGTCTCCGGGTTCGTTACACGCTTTGTTCTTATTCGGATCAAGGGCGGGGAATGGTACCGCACGCGCTTCATTCCCCGCATCAGCCCGCTCACGTTGGTCGCTCTACTATTCACTATCCTTGTGATGTTTTCGCTCAAGGGCGATCTCATTGTGCGCTTGCCGCTGGATGTGATTCGCATCGCAATCCCGCTGGTGATCTACTTCCTCATCATGTTTCTCGTTAGTTTTTGGATGGGCAAACGGTTGGGAGCGAACTACGCACAATCCGCCACCCTTTCGTTCACGGCCGCGGGCAACAACTTCGAGTTGGCGATTGCAGTAGCGGTTGCTGTCTTCGGCCTGAGTTCCGGCGAAGCATTCGTCGGCGTGGTTGGCCCGCTTATTGAAGTGCCGGCACTCATCGGTCTGGTCAACGTCGCATTCTGGATGCGGAGGCGCTACTTCGCATCCGACGGCCGGGTCTTCGCTGTTCATCCGGTCGAAGACGCGCCATAGAGGAATGGCCGCCACTCTCGTCAAATTCCGGCGCGTAGGAAATCGTTGGACAGGAGGCTAATCGGATGGTTGCCTCCTCATTTGTTGCTAAATCGCCGATGGTCATTTCGACCGTTGGCGGCCTGGAAACGCGGTATGGCTGTTGGCGTCAGTTGAAGTTGTTGCCCAGGAAGATCGGTAAACCCTTGCCGGTCGGGTCGAGGACCGGCGCGGTGCTCCGAAGGTCTAGCCTGGCGAAGGTCGTAAAGCAGCGTGCGGATTGTTCTTTCCCCTTGATCGCCTCTATTCGTAGCGCAGAGCTTCCATGGGGTTGATCTTTGCGGCGCGGTGCGCGGGGATGTAGCTTGCCAGGACGGCCACGCCGGCTAGCAGCAGCGAGACGCCGGCAAAGGTGAGCACGTCCGTGGGCTGGACACCGTAAAGCACGCTGGTTAGCAAGCGCGTCACCGCAAACGCGGCGCCCAATCCAACGCCGAGACCCACGAGAACCAGCCGCAAACCTTGCCCGATGAGGAGCCTGAGCATCCTCCCCCGCTTGGCGCCCAGCGCCATGCGAATGCCGATCTCATGGGTGCGCCGCTTCACCGAGTGCGAGATCAATCCGTAGAGGCCCAGTGTGGCGAGAAACAGCGCGATCATGCCTTGCGCGCCCGCGATCACTGTGCCGAAGCGCAGCGGAGCCATGGCGAACGGACTGCTCGCGATCTGCCGGTCCATCGTGCGAATGTTGAAGAGCGGGAGATCGGGGTCCAACTGGGCGACGATCTGATTCACCGGCGACGTGAGTTGCATGGGATCCATTCCTGTCCGCGCGACGAGGGTAACGTTGCCCTGGTAATTCTGCGCCAGCGGGTAGAAGACAAGTGGCCGATTCGTGTCGGACATGGCCCAAATGCGCATATCGCCGACTACGCCGACGACCTGCATGGCGTCTCTCTGGAGTACCAGGCGCTTCCCAACAGCATCGGCGTTCGGCCAAAGCTGCTGGGCCATAACCCGGTTGATGATGACCACGCGCGGCATGGAGGCGTCGTCCCGGTTGGTAAAATCGCGGCCCTCCACAATGCGCGTCCCCATGGTTTCGAGGAAAGCGTGATCGACGGCAAAGCAAGGGACATCCAGAAACTTCTGGCTCTCCGTCGGGGTTTGACCTTCCGGCCAGATGCCCGCGCGCATGCCTTTGCCGGTATCGAAAGGAACGGCATCCGCCAGGCTGGCATTGCGCACTCCAGGCAAGGCGCGGACCTTGTCCAGCAATTGCTCCTGAAACCGCCGCCCCTGGTCATAGCTGTAGCGCTGCAAGCGGAGATCGACGGAGGCGAGAAAGAGATGATCCGTCCGAAAGCCGAGATTCACGTGCGACAGTTTTTGTACGCTGCGCAGGGCAAGTCCGGCGCAGATCAATACCACGCAGGAGATAGCCACCTGGCCAATCACCAGCAAGCTGCGCAACCGGTGGCGGGTCCCGGCTATAGCGGGCGCAGTCTTCAGCAGCGACAGCACGTCGAGCCGGGTCGCTTTCAAAGCGGGTAGCAGTCCGGCAAGGATGCCAGTGGCCAGCGACGCAACAAAAGTGAAAACGAACAATCGCCAGTCCGTGCCGGTCTCGGACGGGGGCGCAAAGTCGCCCGGCCAGACCAACTTGTTGAGAATGGGATTCAAGGAGATTGCGGCTACCGCACCGATAACTCCTGCGGCGAGGGCGACGAGCGTACTTTCAGCCAGTAACTGGCGCAGCAGCCGCCATCGCGTGGCGCCGAGAGCGCCGCGAATCGCTACCTCCCGTTCACGATCGGCAGCGCGCGCGTAGAGCAGATTGGCCACATTGGCCACCGTGATCGCCAGAACCAGCAGGGCCATGGCCATCAGGACGGAAACGATCAAGGGTGTGTAATTGGCAACATAGGGCGACGGCCGGCTCATGGATTCGTGCAGAACCACGGCCGCTGCCCCCAGCGGGTGCATCCCGAAGTAATCCTTGAGCAGGCGCGCCATCACCAGAGCGGTCGCGGCGCGCGCTTGTTCCAGGCTTGCGCCGGGTTGCAACCGGGCCATCATGAAGAACGCTGTATCGCCGCGGTCGAAGATAAATTGGCTACGATCCGGGGTCATCTGCGGCAGCATCGTGGCCGGCACGAATCCGCTCAGTGCCGTGCCCCATGCCGCGCCCACAAACTTGGGCTGCGTTACGCCCACCACTGTGAACGGCAGACCGTTGAGCTTGATCGCCTGGCCCACGATGTGCGGGTCGGCGGCAAACCGGCTGCGCCAGGTATCGTAGGTCAGGACGATGATCGCATCCGCCCCCACCGTCCGGCCCTCGTTGGGCAGGAAGAGCCGCCCCAGCATCGGCTGCGCGCCCAGCACCGTAAAGTAGTTGCCGCTGACCATGTGTACAAACGTGCGCTCGGTAGTCTCGCCGGACCGGCTCAAGTGGGCTGGCGTCTCCATGTAGGCCATCACGCCTGAGAACGTCTTCGCCATCTCCGGAACTTCGCGGCCGTCCCCTTCGGCATAGCGCCGAAAGTCCAGAAAATCCTGATAGGAAAACGGAAACATCATCTCGGACTGAGGAACTTTCTGGGCGATCAAGACCAACCGTCCAGGGTCCGCTGCTGGCAGAGGCCGCAAAAACAAGTCATTGATGAAAACGAAAATAGTGGCGTTGACGGTCAGCCCCAGCGCTAGCGTGATCACAGCCACAGCCGCAAATCCGGTGCTCTTGCGCAACTGGCGCAGTGCGTAACGCAGGTCCTGAAGCAATGTGTTCATACTCGTTTCACCTCGAACGTGTGCGGTTACTCAGAACGTAGCGCCTGCATCGGTTCAATGGAGGCGGCGCGGCGCGCGGGGATCAACGCGGCGCATCCGGAGACGGCAATCATGGCGAGAATCGCGAACGCGAAGCTCACCGGGTCCAGCGGCGACATCTGATAAAGCATCGCCTTGAGCGGACGTACGGCGAAGAAGGTGAGCGGAATCCCTGCGCCAAGGCCGGCCGCGAGCACCCACAGGCTCTCGCGCATCACCATCCCCAGCACTTGCGCGCGGCTTGCGCCCAATGCTATGCGAACACCAATCTCTGTTGTGCGGCGGCCCACCCGGAACGAGTGCGTGCCGTAGAGGCCGGTCGCCACGAGCAACGCCGCCAGCACGCCGAAGAATCCGCCCATGGCGGCAAACATACGCTGCTGCGCATAGGACTCATCAAACTGCTGCTGCTGCGACATGGGCTTTTCAATAGGGATGTTCGGATACAGGGAGGCAACGGTCTTGCGCAGTTCCGGCAAGATGCTTATTGCATCGCCTCGAGTGCGCATTTCAATATTCATTGCGCCAAGCGAGGGCGCCTGCATCGAGGCATAGTAGGCCATCGGCATCGGTCGGGTCGAGGACTGGCGCGGTGTTCCGAAGGTCTAGCCTAGCCGTTGCTCCCCGTTTCCTCTGGGAGTGCCTCAGTAGCCAAACCGTGAATCCGTTTCCAGCCCCCGCCACATCGCAC
>Ga0181527_1003824_pt1 | contig 13238 bp, 12 predicted proteins | sample PEATcosm2014_Bin_30_FD_119762 | JGI IMG/M metagenome (GOLD analysis project Ga0181527, IMG submission 119762) | Peatland microbial communities from MTU Mesocosm Facility, Houghton, MI, USA - PEATcosm2014_Bin06_60_metaG | ecosystem: Environmental > Terrestrial > Soil > Wetlands > Peat | place...
AATCGCCGCCGTCTGCGGCTTCAGATCCACCCTCGACCACACCAGTTTCGCCGCGATCTCATCGTTTCCGAATCCGAACGCGCTATCCACCTGAAGTTTCGCCGCCTTGCCCGCTTCCAGGTGCACATGGCCCAGCTTGGCGGCCTTGCCGTCGCCGCCGTAGCTTGATGTGACATTCTTGCCATCCAGCTGCATGCGGAAAAAGCCGGTAGCCGCCAGGCCGAGGTTGTAGTCGCCTGTTTCCGTGGCTGTCAGCATCCCCTCCCAGTGAATGAGCAGTGGCTTCAATGCAGCCGCTTCCGCCGGCACACTGGCGGCGGATGCATCGATGGTGGCTTCCACGCGCTCGACGACCGGCTTATTGGCGGCCGGGTTGTTCATGTTGCTCATGTCCAGCTTCGCATAGCTCGCCTTGATCCCCGGCTTGCCATCCACCGTCAGCGCGCTGGCCGGCACCGGCTCCGCATCCGAACCCAGGAACTGCGTGCCCGCCACGAATTCGATCGCCGCGCCAGGGAACTCTTTCTTGATGCCGTCAAGTATCGAGACCGAGTGCGTGGGCATCCCGTTGTAGTTGCCCATCAGAAACTTGGTCTGCTCGGCCAGCGGGCCGATGACGGCAATCTTTTTGACTGCGGGCTTCAGCGGCAGCACGCCGTCGTTCTTCAACAGCACCATCGCCTCGCCGGCCAGTTTGCGCGCCATCGCGCGGTGTTCGGCCGAGTCCAGCAGCTTCTCGTCGATCTGGTTGTAGGGCACCATCTCCGGCGGATCAAACATCCCCAGCTTCATCCGCGCCGTGAAGAGGCGGGTGAGGGCGACATCGATCTCGCTCTCTTTCAGGTAGCCCTGCTTCACCGCGTCCAGATAGGGCTTGTAGTCGTGGTCGTCGTTCACCTTCATGCCAAAGTCCACGCACTCGTTGTCCATGCCGCGCTTGAGGCTGATGGCCGATGACTCGGCCTGGGTGGGCTTGAAGTGGTGGCCATTGAAGATATCGGTCACCGCGCCGCAGTCGGAGACCACGTAGCCCTGGAAGCCCCACTTGCCACGCAACTGATCCTGGAGCAGAAACTCGTTCGCGCAGGCCGGCTGGCCGTTGATGCGGTTGTAGGCGCACATTACTGAATCCGCCTTGCCCTCGACCACCGTGGCGCGGAAGGCGGGCAGGTAGGTGTCAAGCTCGTCGTGCTTGCTCACCTTCACATCTGCGTAATGCCGCGTCGGCTCCGGTCCCGAGTGCACGGCAAAGTGCTTGGGCGTCGCAATCACGCGGTAGTAGCGTGGGTCATTGCCCTGCATTCCGGTCACAAAGGCCACGCCCATGCGCGCCGTCAGGAACGGATCCTCGCCGTAGGTCTCCTGCCCGCGCCCCCAGCGGGGATCGCGTACGATGTTCACGTTGGGCGCCCAGAAGTCCAAACCCGTCATGAAGTCGTTGAGCTTGGCGCGCACCGCCTGCACGTGCTTGATGCGCCCCTCCGTGCCGATCACCTCGGCCATGCGATGAATCGCAGGCGCGTCGAAGGTGGCGGCCAGTCCGATCGGCTCGGGAAACTCCGTGGTGCCGTCCGTGGCCACGCCGTGCAGAGCCTCGCTCCACCAGTCGTATTCCGGAACATTCAGCCGTGGAATCGGCCGCGCCTGGTTCACCAGCTGGGTGGCCTTCTCCGCCAGCGTCATCTGCTGCACCAAGTTGGCGGCGCGCTGCTCGGCGGACAGGCTTGTGTCCAAATAAGCGGGCTTGGGGGCGTTCTGCGCTCCGGCCATACAAGCCGCCGCCGCGCACGTCAGCGCCGCAGCCATCATCTTCAATCCAAAGCACTTCATCGGTTTCCTCTTTCAGGGGTAATCTGGCGGGGTCAGGGATCGGAAAGCCGCACAAGCTCCAGCCTATTTCTTGACGTTCCAATCTGCTCTTCGGTTTCCAACGCTAAGACGCACGGCAGGGACTGTCAAGCGCGGCGCGGTATGGAAAAACTTGAAATGGATTTACTCATTCCCCTTGTCAATCCTCGGCTCTTCTGATCTCTGATCTCTGTTCTCTGATCTCTGTTCCATGAACGATTGCAGGATGAGCGTGGCGGCTACCTGGTCTACTACTCTTCGATGTTCCTGGCGCGCGTGCCCGGCCTCATACAAAACCTGATGCGCCTCGCGCGTGGTCAGCCGCTCATCCCACAAATGAATGGGCAACCCGGTCAACTCGCCCAGTTCGGCGGCAAAGGCCTGGGTCCTGGCGGCCTGCGGGCTAATGTCGCCGGAGAGATGCACGGGGTTGCCCACCACGATGCCCGCCACCCCAAACCGTCGGCAGAGCCGCGCCAGCGAGCGCAGGTCGTCACGTTGATTGCGCCGCCGCTCCAGCGTCAGCACCGGTTGCGCCGTCAGTCCCAGCTCGTCCGACACCGCCACGCCGATGCGGCGGTTGCCGACATCGAGGCCGAGAAAGCGGGGATGGGAAACAGCTTCCAGCTTCTTGCTCCTGGCTTCTAGCTTACAGCCCTACAAAGGCCAATCATGAAGAATACGCTCTGCCGCAGGCCAAAGGCCCGGTACAATACCCGGTACAATAAAGGTAGGGAGTCCCTAGAGGGACTATTTCCGTCTTTTCTAGAGTGAAGGGTTGACAGCAACGCATGGCGCGCCGCAGACAGACGAAAAGAAGAAGAAAGGGTTCCGGCGCGGCGGGCATCTTGTGGACGCTTCTCTTTCTCATGCTCTTGTTGCCGGCGGGCGCGGCGGTCTGGCTGGTTTTTCTCCCCTTCGGCCCGGAGACGGAGACCTTTGTCGAGCTGACGCCGGGCTCTTCCACGGTGCGGATGGGCCGGCAACTGGAAGAGGCGGGCGTGGTGCGCAGCCAGTTTGCCTTCGATCTGGTGCGCTGGTGGAAGCGGGGATCGCTCAAGGCCGGCGAGTACCGCTTTGATCATCCGGTCGAGGTGACCGAGGTCTACGGGCGCATCAGCCGCGGCGATGTTTATACGCGGACGGTGGTGATCCCAGAAGGATCGAGCCTCTTTGAAATTGCCGCCCGGCTGGAGCAGGCGGGATTTGGCACAAAGCAGAGTTTTCTGGACGGAGCGGCAAAGCAGGTGGGCCTGGTGAAGGATCTGGACCCTGGAGCAACCAGCCTGGAGGGCTATCTGTTTCCGGATACCTATCATTTTGCCCGTAAGTTTGGCCCGGCCCAGATTTGCGCGGCGATGGTCAAACGCTTTCGCGCCGTAGCCGGGCAACTGGGATTGAAAGGGAATATGCATCGCGTGGTGACCATGGCTTCGCTGGTGGAGCGGGAGACGGCGGTGGATGCGGAGCGTCCGCTGGTGGCCGGCGTCTTTGAAAACCGGCTGGCCAAAAAGATGCCGCTGATGACCGACCCTTCGGTGATCTACGGGCTGGAGCTGGATGGCCGCTGGCGGGGCGCAATCTACCAGAGCGACCTGAAGCTGGACACCCCGTACAACACCTATCTGCACACCGGCCTGCCGCCGGGTCCGGTAGCCAATCCCGGCCTGCGCTCGCTGCGCGCGGCGATGGAGCCGGCGAAGAGCGACTATCTCTACTTTGTGGCCGCCGGAGCCAATCCCCAGGGCCGGTCCTTGTTTGCCAGCACCATCGAGGAGCACGCGCGCAACGTGGCCGATTACCGCCATGCCATGAAGAAGGCGGGCGGACGATGAGAACAAGCCTCCTCCGCGCGCCCGCCGCGGCCCTCCTCTTTCCGGTCTTGCTGCTTTCCGGATGCATGTGGACCACCCGTAAGCTGCCTGTGCCCAAGGCTCCGTCGATCGTGCAAATGGTCATGCCGGACCAGTTGGTGGAGCGGCTCAATCAGCGCTGGGATGCGCTCGACAGCCTGAATGCAAGCGTCGAAATCCAAGCCAGCGTACTCAAAAGCAAGGAGGGCGTGGCCAAGGACTACACCTCCGTCCGCGGAATTATCCTCATGCTCAAGCCTGAGATGCTGCGCGTCTATGGGCGGGTTCCAGTGCTCGGCACGCGCATGTTCGACATGGTTAGCGACGGCAAGGATTTCACGCTGTGGATTCCTTCGAAGAATATGGCCTTCAAAGGCGCCAACACGGTCAAAAAGAAGTCGGCCAACCAGTTGGAAAACCTGCGGCCGGGCTTCTTCCTGGACGCGATCGTCGTGCAGGGTCTCGAGCCGGATGACCTGTACTCCGTTGTGGCAGACTCGGAAACGGTGGAGGACGCGGCCAGGAAGCACTTGTTCACCGTTCCGGAATACATTCTCAGCATCAGCCGCCATAAGCTGGCAAGTAACCAGTTGACGCCGGTGCGCGTGATCACCTTCCATCGCGAAGATCTGCTGCCTTACCAACAGGATCTGTACGACACCGAAGGCAACCTGGAGACCCAGGTCTCCTATTCCGCGTACCAGGACTTCGGCGGGAGTAAGTATCCGTCAAGGGTCGTCATCAAGCGCCCGCTAGAGGATATCCAGGTCGTTCTTACCATCGACAAGGTGATGGAGAACCCTAAGAACCCACCCCTGACAGGGGACGAGTTCGTCTTGAAGCTCACCGAGGGAACCCAGATTCAACGCCTGGAGTAGCGGGCCGCGCAATTGAGAACTCCCCGGCGCGCAAAGCAGAAGAGAATCCGGCTGTGCTAGTATCCCTGCAAGTAAAATCACAGCATCTTCGGGGAGCCTGACATGGAAAGCAACCTCCGCCCGCTCACTCTCGGCGAGATTCTGGACCGCACCGCCCAACTTTACCGCACGAATTTTCTGCTCTTTGCCGGCATCTTCGCCGTCTACGCCGGCGTGCTGCTGGTGCTGGGCCTGCTCCAGATCGGGCTGGCGGAGACTCTGCGTACATTGCACCTGACCCAGCAGCTTCTATGGCTCACCTGGACCGCGACGGGCGTCACATGGCTGATTACATTCCTCATAGCCGGTATGTCGATCGCTGCCATCAGCCGCGCCGTGGCCTGGGTTCATCTAGGCGAACCGGCCACCATCCGCGGCGCTTACCAGAGCATTCTGCCCCAACTGGGCCGCTACCTATGGCTGATGACCATCACCGCCTTCAGGGTCTGGACGCCGTTCGTGCTGCTCTACGCCGGATTTCTCGGAGCTATATTCTTCTACGGACCCAAAGGCTTCGGAAGCTATTCGGTAGCGGCCGCACAACCGGTCGGGGTGGTTGATCCGCAGGCAACCGAGGTCGTCTTGGCGGCTTCGGCAATCTTCTTCCTGCTATTGATCCCCGTCGGTATTTACACCACGCTGATGAGCCTGCGCTATTCGCTGGCGATTCCGGCTTGCGTGGTGGAGAAGATGAAGGCACGTGTTGCGATCCGCCGCAGCATTGAGCTGGCCAAAGGGTCGTGGGGACGCATCTTCCTGCTGGCGTTGCTGGTCGGCGTCATCAAGCTGGGACTGGTAGCCGTCACCCAGTTGTTCATCGTTGTTGCGGCCATCAAGCACCCTGGCCAACTGCCGGGGCCGGGCCTGTTATCGCTTTCGCAGATCATGGGCTTCTTCACCAACACCTTCCTGGGGCCGATCTGGGCCACCGGCATCACCCTTTTCTACTACGACCAGCGGGTACGCAAGGAGGGCTACGACATCGAGTGGATGATGCAGGCCGCCGGATTGACGCCGCCGGAGCCGGAGGTTGCGCCGCCCGCCGCTGCTAAGTCAACATTCACGACCGCTGAGCCTTGGCTGGCGCTCGATGCGCACTTCGAGCCGCCTCCGGAGGCTCCGCACACCCCAGGGGGCGCCAATGAATGAGCCGTTGCGCCCACTGACTTTGGGGGAGATTCTCGACCGCACGACGCAGCTTTATCGCACGCGTAGCTAATTCGATTCCAGAGCCGCAAATGAAGGTGATGACTCAGACGGAGAATCTGAATGACCGCAATGCAACCCCACAAGGAGAATGAACCGTGAAAGCACCTCTCCAGTCCTCGATGCCCTACCCAATGACCTTCAGCCAGATTCTCGACCGCATCTTCCGGCTCATGCGCTCGCAACTCAAACTCTTCGTCGGCATCGCCTCCGTTCCGGCAGCCGCTTTCTTTCTAATCTTTGCTTTGGTCTTTGCGATTGCCTTTATCCCCGGCCTTACGCAACTGCCCAAACCGCCAGATCCCGCCCAGTTCTTTCGCTTTTTTATCCCGTCGATGCTCCTCATGATGCCGCTGAGTTTAGCGGTCTTTGCCCTCTATCTGGCTGCCTCCATCCACGCCGCGATGAAGGCCAATCTGGGTATTCAGATCACCTTCCGTGAGGCTTATCAAGTAGCCTGGAAGCGTATTGGCCGTTACCTCTGGCTGATGTTACTGATCTACCTCATTGCCTTTCTTCCAATGCTGGTGATCGAGTTGGTGATGATCGTCCCGATGCAGCTATTTGCCTTGGGAAAGTCAGGTCCGTTGACCCCATCCGTCTATTTGATTCCCCTGGAAATGCTCTTGTTTATTGCCGCTCTGGTCTACGGCGTCATCATTGCGATGCGCCTCTCGCTGGCCTTTCCCGCCTCGCTGGCCGAGGATCTGACGGCGCGCGCCGCACTCCGCCGCAGCGGCAAGTTGGCCCGAGGCGCAAAGGGACGCATTTTTTTGATCCTGCTGGTGATCTACGCGCTCGGCTATGCGGCTGAGATGGTGGGCTTTATAGTGATAGCAGCGATCATCGGAGTGGGCGCTCTCCTCCTGATGGCGCTGCACGTGACACTAGCTCCCGTCGTGGGCATCGCCGCAGCCGCTCTGGCTACGCTATGCTTCTTCGCTTTCATCTTCTTGTGGGCCGCGCTGCTCTGGGCCGCCTTTTCTATAGCCATCGCCGTCCTCTACCATGACCAGCGTCTGCGCAAGGAGGGTCCGCCACCCGCGCCAACTGCCATTGTGGAGGGTCAGGCTTGACGGCTCGGGCTCAACTCGCTTGTGCGGCGCTGATTGTGGCTCTTGCCGCGGCTCCCGGCGCGCCACCGGCTTATGCCGATGCCCCCGCCGCTCAGCCCGCGGGCAGCTTTCACGAGGTAACGCTCGCCGAGTACCGCCAACACCTGGTCGAGCTGAATGCCGTGGTGACAGTCTGCGCCAAGGCGCGCAACTCCAAAACCTGCGACCCAGCGCTTGTGGGGCAAGACGACCATGTGCCGCTTTCGAATACTCCCAGCGCCGAGCGGCGGATGGTGCGTTACGACTGGCTGCGCGCGCTGCTCGCCAAGGCCCGCGAGAAGGATGATCCGCAAAAGAGTCAGCCACAAAAGAATGAACCTCAGCCAAGAGCCACAGAAAATGCACCGGATCAACCTCCCGTCCAAGTAAAAGTGCCAACGCGAGGCGAGTTGCCTCCCGGTGCGCCGCCGCCCGAGGAGCCGGCGCGGCCGCCCAAGCCCACTACCAGCGAATTGTTGCAGGCTGCCGAGGCGCGTCTGACCCAGGACATCGCCCAGGCGGACGAAGCAGCGGCCGCCCCGCCCGCTGCCGCCGCCGATCACGCTCAGGAACGCGACGCGATGAAGCAGGTGCTGGCCGGTCGCGACTTCCGCGGGCTGGAAGCGCCCACGGCGCGCGATTCGGCTCTGGAAAAGCTGGGCGCGTGGCTCAACGGGCTCTTCGCGAGCTTCGGCAAACTACAAGCCAGTGTAGCCTGGCTGGGGCCGGTGCTGGTTTGGGGCTTCGTCCTGGCCGTCTGCGTGGGGCTGGTGTGGGGCCTGATGCAACTGGAACGCCGCTGGCGCATCCGCCTGGTGCCGGAGAGCGACGGCCCCGCCGCCGGAGCCGCTTCGGCCCGCGACTGGCAGCTTTGGCTGGCCGATGCCCGCCGCGCCGCCGCCGCCAACCAGTGGCGCGAGGCGATTCACTTCGTCTACTGGGCGGCGATCAGCCGGCTCGAATCGAAACGCCTCTGGCCCGCTGACCGGGCGCGCACGCCGCGCGAGTACCTGTCGCTGGTCGCCGCCGAAGATCCGCGCAAACCGGGACTGGCCACACTGACCCGCAGCTTTGAGCGCACCTGGTACGGTGGCCGCGCAGCGGGCGAGAGCGACTACAAGAAGGCCGAAGAGTTGGCGGCGACACTGATTGCGGGCGGTACACCGGCGGCAAGCGCAACCGAAGGCGGTGCGCGATGACGTTTCTCTCCTCGCTCGACGCCAAAGATCGCAAGCTGCTGCTCTGGTGCGTGGGAATCGGGATCGTGCTGGCCGTGGCCGCCGGCTTCCTGCTGCCCAACGGCGATAACGACAATCCGCTGCCCTCGACTTACCTGGCCGGCCAGCACGGCGCACGCGCCGCCTACGAGACGCTGCTCCGCTCCGGCTACTCGCTGGAGCGCTGGGAGCGGCCCCTGAGCGAGCTGGCTGCGACGGCCGGCCCGGAGACGGTGGTGATCTTTGCCCAGCCGTTTTCCCGCGAGCCGGACGACATCAAAGCGGTGCGCAAGATTGTCGAGCGCGGGGGCCGCGTGCTCTCCACCGGCTACATGGGCGGGTTCATCCTGCCCGCCGAGGCCAGCGACTCTCCCAAGGAGTTCCACTTTGCCGCCTGCAAGCTGGAGCCTGAGGGGCTAGACGCACTTGCCGGATCAGGCGAGGCGTGGATGGTTCCCGAGGCTACCTGGAAGGTGGGCAATCCCTCGCAGCGCGTCGAGTACGCTTGCGCCGGCAACCCGGCGGTGGTCGAGTACGACTGGGGCAAGGGGCACATCATCTGGTGGGCCAGCTCTACGCCGCTGGAAAACGGTTCGCTCAGCCGCGCCCACAACCTTGACCTGCTGCTGGCTTCGCTGGGTCCGCGAACCGGCCACCGCTTCTACTGGGACGAGTCGCTGCACGGCGAGATTCGCTCGGTCTGGAGCTATGCCGGCGGCGTGGCGTGGAATTCGTTGTGGATAGGCCTGGCGTTGCTGGCGCTGCTGTTTCTCTTCAGCTTCAGCCGGCGCAGCGGGCCGGTGCGCGACCTGCCCCCGCCGCCGCGCGCCACGCCCATCGAATTTCTTGAGGCGCTGGGCTCGCTCTATCGCAAGGCCGCAGCCGCTTCGACCGCCGTCTCGGTTGCGTGGGAGCGCTTTCGACGCCATAGTCTGCGGCTCTGCGGGCAACGGGGAAGCAAAATGGGCGCGTCTGAGCTGGCAGCGGTGATTCGCCGCCGCTTTCCCCTAGCCGACGCCAGCCTGGAAGCCGATCTCGCCGCCTGCGAAGAGGCCGCATGGGCCGAAACCGCCAATCCCCGCCAGGCACTCAAGCTGATCCAAACGCTGCACGGGCACTATAAAGATCTGAAAGAAACGGCCAGACCGGATGGGCAAAGAGGCAATCAGGCCGCGCAATCTGAGATGATTCAATCCAAACCGCAGGAAAGGGTTTTATGAGCCAGGAAAACAACCAGGAATTAGACCAAAACGTCGAACTCGCGGAGCGGTTGCGCGCGACCAGCCAGCTTATCGCCCACTCCCGCGCGGAGTTGGGCCGGGTGATCTCCGGCCAGAATGAGGTGATCGAGGAGGTGCTGATCGCCGTTCTCAGCCAGGGTCATGCGCTGCTGGAGGGCGTTCCCGGCATTGCCAAGACGCTGATCGTGAAGGCGCTCGGGAGGCTGCTCGGCCTCGGCTTCCAGCGTGTGCAGGCCACGCCCGACCTGATGCCGGCCGACATTCTGGGCACCACGATTCTGCGCCCCGGCTCCGCTGACTTCGTCTTCCACGCCGGCCCCGTCTTCACCGACCTGCTGCTGGTGGACGAGATCAACCGTATGCCGCCGCGCACCCAGGCCGCGCTGCTGGAATGCATGGAAGAGCGCCAGGTAACAAGCGACGGCACGCGCCGCCCGCTGCCCGCCTGGTTCACCGTCTTCGCCACGCAGAACCCGATCGACTTTGAGGGCACCTACCCGCTGCCCGAGGCGCAACTCGACCGCTTCCTGCTCAAGATTCGTGTCGCCTACCCCTCCGAGTCCGAGGAGCGCCAGATTCTGGAGCGCCACCACGCGGGCTCCGGCGCGGGCCTGCTCGAAGACGCCGCCATTGCGCCCATTCCGGCTGGGTTGCTGACGGCGGCGAGTAATGAGGTCCGCGCCATCCGCATCGAACCGGAGCTGTATAGCTACATCCTGGCACTCGCCCGACGCACCCGCGAGTGGCCCACTTTGCTGCTGGGCGCCAGCCCCCGAGCTGCCGTGAGCCTGATGCGCGTCGCCCAGGCCGCCGCTGCCTTCGATGGCCGCGACTACCTGCTGCCCGACGACGTGAAGCGCGCAGTCCAGCCGGTGCTGCGCCATCGCGTGATCCTCAAGCCTGAAGCGGAGCTGGAAGGCTTCGACGCCGATCGCGTGCTGGCTGATGTGATCGCCGCCGTGCCGGTGCCTCGGCAGTGAATTCTAAGCAAAAAAGGGAGTAGTATATAGGTAGTATGAAACTGAAGACATCTATCACACTTTCATCCGACCTGCTCGAAGAGATCGACCGCAACGCCGGCTCAAAGGCGTCGCGCTCGGCTTTTATCGAAACGGTCATGCGTGAGTATCTCAAAGAGAAGGTCCGCGAAGCCATCAACCGGCGGGACGTGGAGCTGATCAACGCCAACATCGACTACCTGAATCGCGAAGCGTTGGACGTGCTGCGCTACCAGGCGCCGATCGAATGGACCACAGAAGACAACTGAGGAAGCCATGCGCCGAGGCCAGCTCTACCGCGTGCACCAGCCGCCTGACGACCCAAAGCGGCACCGCATATTCGCGATTGTCAGCCGCCAGGCGATGATCGACACGCGATTTCCCACCGTGATATGCGCGCCTGTCTATACAAACGGAAGCGGCCTTTCAACGCAGGTTAGCGTTGGCCAGGATGAGGGACTGAAACATGAGAGCTGGATCCTATGCGACAATCTCGCCAGTGTTCCCAAGTCCGAACTGACACAGTTTGTCGGCTCGCTCTCTCAGGCGAAGCTTGCGGCGGTTGACCGTGCGCTCGCCATGGCCCTCGATTTGCGATTTTGAAAGATCATGATTTCTCCGTCCTTCCATCCCGCCCCGGTCAGCGCTGTTTGTGAGCGCCGCCGCCGCTGGAGCTTCGCCCTCACGCCGCGGAGCATTGGCCTGCTGCTACTGGGCTTCGTTTGGCTGGTTCCGGGCTTCTGGGATGGCCGTCTGGCCTACGCGATGCCAGCCTGGGACGCGCTGGTGCTGCTCTTCGCTCTGCTCGATGGCCTGCGCCTGCCCGCCTCGGCCGAGCTGACCGCCAGCCGATCCTGGTCTAACGCTCCGGCCTTGGACAGCGAAACTGAGATCGAGCTGACGATTGAAAACCGTGGGCGTCTCATCATCGATTGCCGACTGGTGGACGATCTACCGCCAGCTCTGGTCGCGGAGCCGAAGACACTGCGGCTGACTGCCTTTCCCCGCATCCCCGCCAAGCTCCGCTACCGCGTACAGCCCACAGAGCGCGGCGACTGGGAGACCGGCTGGCTCTACGTGCGTTACCGTTCGCCCTTGGGCCTCATTGAACGCTGGGCCCGCGCGCCGCTCACGCAAACCGTCCGCGTCTACCCGGCCCTGCGCGCCGGCGAAGAGCAGCAAATCTTTCTCGCCCGCAGCCGCCAGATCGACCTGCAACTGCGCCGCTCGCAGCAGCGCGGCCTGGGCCGCGACTTCGAGAGCCTGCGCGAGTACCGCGAGGGCGACGACCTGCGTGACATCTGCTGGACGGCCACGGCACGCCGCGGCAGCCCCATCACCCGCCAGTACCAGACCGAGCGCAGCCAGCCCGTCTGGATCGTCCTCGACTGCGGACGGCTGATGCGCGCACGGGTGACCATGACGCGAAATCCAACAAATTCCGGCCCTACGCCCAGTAGCAAGCTCGACCACGCCTGCACCACGGCCGTCGCCCTTGCTCAACTGGCGCACTACTCCGGCGACCGCGTAGGACTGCTGGCCTACGGCCACGGCATTCAGCAGCGCCTGCTTCCCGGTCGCGGCGCAAGCCACCTGCGGCAACTCATCGAGTCGCTGGCTCTGGCGCGCGCCGAAGCTGGCGAAGCCGACCATCTGCGCGCCACCGCTGTGCTCAACCGCCTGCAACCCCGCCGTTCTTTGATCTTGTGGGTTACCGATCTGGCCGAGACCGCGATGCGCCCCGAAGTGATCGACGGCGCGCTGCAACTGCTCCGCCGCCACGTGCTGCTCTTCGTAGCAATGGCCCAGCCGGAGGTCGAGCAAATCGCCCAGGCGAGGCCCAAAAACATCGAGCAGATGTTCCGCGCCTCTGCCGCCCAGGAGATGGCCGGCCGCCGCGAGCTGCTTTTGGCCCGCCTCCACGAGCAGGGCGCGCTCACGCTCGACCTGAACCCCGAAGCCCTCACTTCCTCGGTGCTGAATCAGTACCTGACGGTGAAGGAACGGGCGATGGTGTAGTTCAACTTGGCTAACTTAGCCAAGTTGGCGTACTATTAATCCATGAGAACCGTGAACATCGGCGTTCTAAAGAATCAGCTCTCCGCCTATCTGCAACTCGTTCGCAACGGCGAAGAGGTGATCGTGCGCGACCGGAACAAGCCTATCGCGCGCATTCTACCGTTCCCGCTACCTCTGCCCCCAGAGGGCGATCATGAAGCCGAAGCGGCGTACCTGATTGCCACTGGGCAGATGAAACCGGCCAAGCGGAAGATGGATTGGGAGGCCTTCTGGGCGCTGCCGCGGCCAACAGTTTCCGATGAAGCCGTGAAAGAAGCCATCGAGTGGGCAAAGGGCGACCGCTAAATGGACGATGCCTTTTGGGATACGAGCGCGCTGATTCCGCTTTGTGTCAGGCAGCGCTCCACTTCGACCGTGCAAACGTTGAGCGCTCAATACCAGAAAGTTGTTTGGTGGTCCACTCCAGTTGAAATACGAAGCGGTTTTGCGCGTTTGATCAGGATGGGCCAGTTGACGCCCAATGGACTCGTTCAGGCTCAAGTTACATTGGAGGAATTGCGCGCTATCTGGCAAGAGGTGGATCCGAGTGAAACGTTGCGTGAGCAAGCCGAGCGGCTCGTGGATCGCTTTCCTTTGAAGGCCGCCGACGCCCAGCAACTTGCTGCCGCCTTGACTTGGTGCATTGGCCGGCCTAAAGGCCGCGCCTTCATCTCCGGCGACAGCCAACTGCTGGATGCCGCGCGGCAACTGGGGTTTCAAGCGATTGAGGTTTGAGAGCGCTTGTAGTCATTCTCGTAATGAAGCCAATCTGAAACGCACACGCCGCCCTCGGCGGACCGGGAGGC
>Ga0181527_1003827_pt1 | contig 13237 bp, 16 predicted proteins | sample PEATcosm2014_Bin_30_FD_119762 | JGI IMG/M metagenome (GOLD analysis project Ga0181527, IMG submission 119762) | Peatland microbial communities from MTU Mesocosm Facility, Houghton, MI, USA - PEATcosm2014_Bin06_60_metaG | ecosystem: Environmental > Terrestrial > Soil > Wetlands > Peat | place...
GGATGGGAACTCCCGCAAGCGGACGACGCCAAGGCTAAGGCGTCGAAAGCGGCAGAGACCCACGATAAATCCAAAAGAGGTCAACGCAACAAGCCGCGTTGACCGTGAACCTCCGAAGCCGTGTTGCACCGGAGCCGCTGGCGGAGGTGGCTGGAACGGAATGGTTTCGTATTTGCCGCTGCCCCGCCGGGGCGCTCTTAGCGGCAAATCTGCGCGCACGTGCCGCCGCTGGCGGCTGTTTTCGTGCGTGCTCATCGTGGCATGTTCTCCGCCGTGCAGGACTAGGGCCGCTTCGGCCCGCGCTTAGTCCGGCGCTGTGAGGCGTTTCTGCATACGAAGGTATGCAGCGCTCCTCGTGCCCTCTCCCCCTCCACACTTTTAGCGCCGCGCCGTGGTCCACCGCAACGAAGCCCCGCCGCCACAGATGCGGCGACCAGTCCCACCCGGCCGTATAAACGGCCCACGCGGGCGAGATCTCCGGCGAGATTCCGCCCGCTTCACTTCCCACATTGAGGCCGACCATGCTGAACCGCACCCACCCCGGCGACCGCCGCGCTGTGCAGATCGTCCAAGCGCGAACCACTCGCGACCGCATCCGCTGCAATACCACCCAATGCCGTACTAGAGGCTCTCGACGGCGGCAGCGCCGCCGGCTGAAACAGGCGCCGCCCGCTACGCCCCCGGCACCCCGCCCGCGCGGGCCTGTTCCTATGGAGCACGCTGTGTCCATATGTTTGAACCAGATGTTGACGGAGCCAGAGCAAGGGCGTATCATCGCACCGGAACGAAATCTGGCTAAAAGGAGTTCTCCTATGCCATCAACCGGGGACACATGTCAAACATCGGGGCTCTATAAGGTCATCAACCATATCAAGCACCCGAAACAAATCACAATGGTGAAAGGTAAGGAATTTCCTCCCTGCGCCGAATGCAAGGAGAGAGTTGCCTATCAATTGGTACAAGCCACACAACATTGATCCGAGGAACGGGTCAGGGGCTAGGAAGCGGGGAGCCCTGGCGCATGTCGAGGGTTTGAAGGATACGGGCTGGCAGGTTGGGGTTGAAACCCCAACCTGCCAGCCCGTATCCATTCTTGGGAATCTTGGGAATCAACTGGCGCGGCGGAGCGACGCTCAGTTTCTCGGTACCGAACGAAAGGGAACGAATTCCTCGGCAGCGGGATGCTCGAAGAACAGATTCCGAAGACGAGGAATCGCGGCTCTTGCGGCAAATTCGCCGATGCCGCGAAGTTCGGGTATGTCCTTGACTCTATCGAGGGCGAATCGTCCCTTTCCGACGACCGGGCTGATCCTCGTCAATTGGTTCCGGTCTGGCAGCAAGTGCTGAACCATTCCGACAGCCGAGGCAGACTGGGCAGCCATAAACACACTCGCGAGTTTCGTCGTCCATCCCAAGCACCCCAAGGAATGGCTACGCCCCCAATTCACATCGAGTGGAGGCGTCGTACACCCCAAGCTCAGGATTTGGATATCCGCTGCAGGCCATTGTAAGACACCGATCGCCTCAACCGCCGCAATCGCAACAGGGTTATTGGCCCAGACGCCCCCGTCAATCAGAGGTATCCCGGACTTTGTAAGGTAGGTTGGAAAATATGTTGGTGCTGCTGCCGTCGAGAGTCCCACTTCAACAGCTTGGTATTTATAGTCACGCTCGAAGCGCGGATGGTGCGCCGTCTTCCAAACATGCACCTCTCCGGTTCCAACATTAAAAGACGGAATCACCAGGCGCTTGGAACTCTCTCCCAAGAGTCGATTCGCAAAAACCCCATGAAGAGCAGCCCGGAGCGGTTCTGAATCATATTTTGCCCGCAACAACCACCGAAGTGTGCGCAGCCTCTGGTCGCCTCGAAATATGGCTGGTCCGTGTACCTCGTAGAATTCGAGAATCTGCCGAGCCGAAAGACCAAACCCAAGACCTAATGCTATGATTCCTCCCGTCGATGTTCCGACAATGAGGTCAAAGTATTCGGAGACCGGCGCACCGAGCGATTCCTCCAAGGCGGCGAGAAAAGACGCCGGAACTACGCCCTTTATCCCACCCCCGTCGATGCTTAGAATTCGCCTCAACATCTGTTCGTTCCTCGCCTATCTCGGCATTCTTTCACTCGCTCCTGTGTTCGGGCCTGTCTGGATGAGTGCCTCCGCCTAACCAAAGTCCAGTTGCGTGCCACACTTCATAGAAGTACAGCCAGAAACTCGCCCATGGTAGAGCTGTCTCAGCTACGAACATCCCAGGGTGCCAGTCACCGTAGAGGTGAAGACACAAGCTGCCGTCAGGGTACACGTGCGGTAACTTCTCCACGCCGTTTCGCGGTCTCAATTCTGGCTCCAGGACGCGCATTTCTGGGCTCCACTCGGGCCGAAGGCGAACGGAAACGGTATAGCCGATGCTGAGCGGCGTCGGCTGTATCGTACCGATCCAAAGCGCCTCGATCTGCCGCCGTTTCTTAACTAACCGAAAGCCGGGCCAGGCCGAACCCATCCTGTACGCCTGCTCATCAAGCGTGAGCCGGCGCTGCCTCGTGAACCCTCTACTAGTAGCCATGGAACGTGTTGGGTCTCACTGCCAAACCAATTGTCGGAGCAGCCGTAATCAATCCCGCTGGCTTTACGCGCAGTGCCTTTTCGCTACGAAGCTCTTGCAACCGATTCGCTTGTGCCGCGACAGCGAACCTCACCTGCTCGCCGAACAGGCCCTCAAGCGCCTTGGAGACGTTTTGAATTCCGGACGCGGTCATCACGTTGGTCCAAAGCTTATGCAGTTCGCGGATACCTGAGACAAAAGCCTCGTATTGCTCCGGATCCTTCCAACGTTCGCTGAGGTCTTCTTCTTCGTGCGCGGGATTGAGAACAAAGAGCCGCGGCCTGCCACTGCCAATCAGCGCGACGACCTTGTCCAGGATGCCGGATATGGCCCGCGAGACAGATGCCTGGCCTTCATACGTGCGCGCTGCGAGGGTCGTAAGCACCATCGAAATCGGCGCAAGGTCTGGCTGCTTTTCATACCGGACATCGCGCCAGCGCTTTAGTAGTTGCACTGCCCGCTTCAAAGTAGCCTTGTCTTCCGCCGCTTCCTGGTCAGGGATCGGCTCTGCCTTAGACAAAAGCCGGGCGCGCTCCGCCATCAGAACTTGCAGAGCAAGTTCACAACGTTTTTCAAACCAGTTCGCGTACCCCTTTGGGTTTGATGGCTTCCATTCGCGAGATTCTTGGTCCGGCACGACAAGGCAACCGTTGCCCAAGATGCCGTCAGGACAAGCCGGTAATATGTCCATGTGAAATTCGTTCGCGTAGTTCAGCCGCACGCACCGGTTCTTAACCTCAAGAATTGACGCATAATCCTTATGCTCGCGCAGACGCGTGATGATCAAGTTCAACAGTTGCAGCGGGCTATCAAATGAATCCGGATGAGCGGAGATCTCGCACACGAAGTCCAGATCATACTCGCTGTGTCTGATCGGCCTGACCGTCGTGCCGATCCGCATCGAGCCCTGCGGATAGATAGTGGGCCGATAGGACGCAACCAAGCTGCCATCAGCCTCCAACCATCGGCAAACCGCCTCGTAGCGGTCGACGGCCTGCTCGTACCGCGTAGGACTAAGCTGAAGTTGCTCGCAAATTCTCCTAAGCAGGTCGTCCATTTGCGAATCTGTATCGTCAGTGAAGATAATCGGGGAAGCCGCCATGCATGAACCTCCTGAGCCCCAAAACGGGAGCTTTGCCGGGGGAATCGAACTCGTTACGGGAAATGCTGCTCGTTTCGCTTGTGGAGTTCGGTTCCGCAGCTATAATCAGTGTAGGACGGTTCTGTTTCGCGTGTCAAGTTTGGTTTCACAAAAGGTGATGGAGGCACTATGCCGAAACGAACGCTGGAGAGCCTAGGCAAGCTCGTCAGGGACAAGCGTGGCGAGAGAAAATTGCGCGAAACTGCTCAAGAAGTTGGAATTGGTCCTGCAACACTGATGCGGGTTGAAAGCGGTCGCACGCCGGATATCGACACTTTTGGGAAGATCTGCCAATGGCTACAGATTGACCCAGGCTCATTTTTAGGATTTGAGTCAAAAGAAGATCGTGGGCCAGAGCCAAGCGAAGCGCCCATTTCGGTCGGGGCACACTTCAAGGCCGAGCAGAATCCCCAGTCTGCTACTGTGCAGGCATTGGCCCAGATGATGATTCTGGCGATGCGCACGCAGCCCAGGCAGCCGGGCGAGTCATGAGCGCAACGCTAGATCGAGGGTTCAAGGCGTGGGCTGAAAGGACCTCTGTCGGCCTTCGAACAGAGCTAGGCATCAGCCCCTTTGAGTGTCTAGACCCGAAACTTTTAGCAAACTTCCTCGAAGTACGGCTCATAGGGCCAGCCGAAGTGCCAGGGATGACAGACGTTTTATTGCATCAACTGCTAACGGTTGATCGTTGGGGCTGGAGCGCACTTACGATCGTTCAAGGTGAAGATGCACTTGTAATTTATAACCCCACACACTCGCCGGGCAGACAGTCCAGTGACATCACGCACGAATTATCACACATAATACTAGGACACCGGCCGGCTACCATGATTATGTCGCATGATGGCAAGATCGTGATGAGGAGCTATAACCAAAAGCAAGAGGACGAAGCTAATTGGCTCGCCTGGGCAATCCTCCTACCAAGAGACGCCCTCCTTGCCCGGAAGCGGAATGATTCGACAGCACAGGAAATCGCTGCGGCATTCGGTGTAACCGAGACTCTCGCACAATATCGGCTCCGGATTACCGGGATCGAATCGCAGGTTCGAGCGGCGAAATCTTTGAGCACGAGGCGGGTCTGAGGAGGGCCACAGGTCAGCCAATAAATACAACATCTATGCACAAAATATATTATGTGCTATACTGTTAACAGAGAAGATCGTGACGACGAAGAAATCCCAAGGTGGGCTTATTTGCCCCCACTGTGAGAAACACATCGACGCGGCGACCGTGGCGCGGGCCATGTTTGACAATTGGGAAAACAGCGGACGCAAGAAGGTTCTAAGACCGTGCCCCAAGGGTTGTGGCGAAAAGTACGGAGCGCGGGAGATGAAAGCACACATCCCGCGCTGCGACGGGCCGCCCGCTACGCCCCCGGCACCCCTCCCGCGCAAGACAACACGGGTTAAAGTGCCCCAAAAGTGATAGAAACGACTGAAAGGAGAGGTCAAATAGCGACTCTCGTTTTACAGAGAATCTCCCAAGAAGAAAGCGCCCGCCGCCGAACCTTCATTCAACGCGCCATCCGTCTCAATCAAAGTGAAGGATTGGAACCAACAGCCCGCCATCTCGCCCTGGATGAGCGGTACATCGCCGCAGAGATCACCTTTGAGGAATACTCTCGCATCGCTCTAAGCTGGTAAATGAGGCGCCATTCCAGAAGATGCTTGACGATCCTTACATCGACCCGCGCACAGGCATTCTTCGTAACAAGCGCGGACTCGCCACACAGAAAGAATTAGACGACTTCGAGTCCGAAAAGACGCGGGTCCGCCTTTTAGAGTTAGCGGCAAATCCCCTCCCCGGCAAGTTCGACGAAGAACACTTCCAAGCAGTACAGACCGCCTTGCGGTTAAAGGCCGGGGACCAATGAAGCTGGAGTTTCATTTGAAATCCCGTTCGCTGGTGATCTTCCATTCTCCAGCTACCTTTTTAAGGGACAACTGGGAGGGGGTTAAGCGTTCCGCAGCGCCCTTGGAATTCGTTGTTACCACTTCCTTGGCAAGCCTGAGTTGTACAGTCGTGGCGGTCTCATTCTGGAAGACCACATCTTTGATTCTGAACATGGTCACGCGGCTGTCGTGGTCCTTGAACCAAGCCTCCATATAGTCATGCACGAATGTATTAGTGACATTCTGGCGAAGGAAGTAACGGTCTACCTGGTCTGCGTAGCAATTAGCAATAAGAGTCGGATCGTTTGATTCGTAAGCCTTGGCCCAATTGTCAAGGGCACCGGAGACCTCCGCATCAACATTGTCCGAGGCCGTCTCACCTTGATATTCCGTCCGTGTCGGACTCGCAGGGGCGGGCTGAACGGCAGGCGGGTTGGAATTCTCCGCCGGTACAGGCGTTGATTCCTGGGGAGCCTCAGACCCATCAGCGGACAGATTGGAACCCTGCACCTGCTGATTTTCCACCCCATGCTCCTGCTGCTGGTTAGGCTGGATCACGCAGTCTGTCAGCATTGGACTGCCGACAATCATTCCGTTCCCCTCGCAAACAACAGTTACAGTACTGCCCTTTGAAAGAGTAGATGCCTTCGAGACCTCGCTCCCTCGAAGATTTGCATGAACTCCCATAAACTCGTTGGAGGTTTCAAGCATTAGGTAGACGCTGTCGGTAAAGTCCTTGTTGATGCTGGAAACAGTCCCCGTCACAGCTAGCGTCCTTCCCTTATACATTGAGTCTGCGGAGACCTCGTTTCGCTGATAATCCAGAAAGAGACGTTCCGCGCTTACATTCTGTGCAGGGCCTCGGGCGGGGGAGGCGTCGGTCCCGGTTGGAGTAGGGGTATCCATGCTTCCTGCCGCCAGGATGCAGAAAACCGCCAGAAAGAGAAGAGAGACAATGTGTGCCCTACGCTCTGATTTCAAGTTGATCCCTCCGACAGCAGGTTCTTATGAACATCGAGGCAGCAGCCCAGGCTGAAACGTAACCAGCTATATCCATGAGATCGAAGGTGCCTGGAACAACTTTAAAAAACTGCCCTATTTCCGCGCCCACAGCTAGCGATACAGGCAAGAGAATCCAAAAGGTCCGCCCGTAGCTCCTAGAATGTCGAAACCACACCGACTGCATTAGGAACGTGAAAGAGTAGACCCAAAGAGCATCGGGAAGGGAATAAAGCACAAAATCTGGAAGAAAATGCCGTACGCCCGCCAGGTTCGCCCTAAGCGCGAGTAATGGTGCCTGCAATCCAAGCCATCCGTACCAAGTAAATACCAGCAACCGCTTAGATCGCCATAAACTATAAATCCCTGCGCCAACTATGATTGGAAAGCAGACATGACAGAAGAGCGAAGGTCCAGATTTCGGATTACAGTTTGGCTTAGCCAATGGACGGACCTCTTGTGAGATACGGTAGCAAGCCGGGATTTCCATTTTGCTTGTCCGGCGACGAAAGAATACACCCCTGAGTGCCCGGCTCGCCACCATTTTCGCATTCGTTCCAACGGCAAAGCCCCAATCTCGCCCCGCAGAGCGGGCATTTGAGCGTGGCCGGGCAGACTTTGAACACGAATGACGGCGAACTACCAAACACCGCCCGCTCCGCCCCCGGCACCCCACCCGCGAACAGGCACTAGAAGCTGAGAGTTAACCAGCCCAGAGCCATCGAGCTAACGAGGAAAGGGCCAACTCAACTTTGCACCGCCCGTGCCTGCTTCGCCACCAAATGATGAGGCGTTCCCAGGGCAACCTCTGAAGGAAGATACCGGCGCTGTTCGCCGCACAGAGGGCAGACGACTACAATGGACTGAAAAGGAAATTCAAGCACACCGGCAGGCACGTCCCGCCGGCATCGTTTGCACTCCACCACGAACAGCTTTCGTCTCTGAATTCCGAAGGACATCAGAATCAGCATAGGCGAACACACGGCGAAGGTCCAGAGGAAGCAACCTTGGCTATCAGGCCGGGGCGGGAGATCGCGCCGGAGCAGAAGCAGAGCTTTGATATTGGCTTGTGGGCCTCTAGCGAAACGGTAGGGGGCTTAGAACCCCTGCCTTAACGTACGATTCATTCCGTTTCGTGAAGCGCCCCCTACCTGTTAAAAGGGTCTAGACTAAACTAAGTTTAAGATGCGACAGATCATGGCGGGGGAATGTTCATGGCAAAGACGGTTGTGCCCGTATCCGCGTTCGAGGATGCCTGCGAAAAGATCAGCAAACTTGCCGCGACGTTTCGAGCCAACGAAGGCCGCTATCTCTCCCCCAACTACCAGGAGGCCGAGGCCCGCAAGGACTTCATCGACAAGTTTTTCATCGCGTTGGGTTGGGATGTGAACCACGACGAACAGACCAATCCCTACGAGCAGGAAGTCAAAGTAGAGCCGACCGTCTCGGCTGGCGGTCAACGCCGCGCCGATTACGCCTTCCATCTTGCCCCCAACTACCGCGACATCCGGTTCTTTGTCGAAGCGAAGAAACCGCATGGCGACCTGGCAACGGCCGACAATTACTTTCAGACCATCCGCTACGGCTGGAACACCGAGACGCCTCTGGCTGTGCTCACCGATTTCAAGCAATTCCATGTTCTCGACTGCCGTTACAAGCCTGATATTGCCACGGCGTTGCACCGCTACGTCGCCAGATACCATTACAGTGAGTACACCGACCGCAAGAAGTTTGCCGAGATTTACTGGCTCTTTTCGCATGAGGCCGTCGCTGATGGCTCGCTGGAGAAACGCGCCAAAGAATTGCCGAAGCCCCGCGGCAAAGCGGTCCAACACGGTTTGTTCCCCGGCGGATACCAGAGCATTGACGAGTCTTTTCTTAAGCAACTCGACGAATACCGCACTGCCCTGGCCCGCACCTTCAAGAACAAGAACCCGGCGCTTGACAGCGAAACGCTCACCGAGCTTGTCCAGCGCACCCTTGACCGCCTCGTCTTTGTCCGATTTCTTGAGGACAAGGGCATTGAGCCTCAGCGTATTGTGGACCGTTTCGGGGAAAAGGGTACGGCGTGGGAAGACTTTATCGCTGCCAGCCGACGGCTAGACAGTATCTATAACGGTATCGTCTTCAAGCAGCACGCACTTCTCGACAGCAACAAATTCCGCGTGGACGATATCGCCTTTGCTGACATCTGCGAGAGCCTAGCACACGTAAATTCGCCGTATGACTTCGACGCAATTCCTATTCACATCCTCGGCTCAATCTACGAGCGTTTTCTCGGAAACGTCATTGTCGCAACGGACAAACGTGCCCGCGTCGAACCCAAGCCAGAGGTGCGCAAGGCTGGCGGTGTCTACTACACCCCTGAGTACATAGTCCGGTACATAGTCGAAAATACCGTCGGAAAGCAGATTGACGGAAAGACGCCAGAGCAGATCGAGGAGCTACGTTTTGCAGATATCGCTTGCGGAAGCGGGTCGTTTCTTCTGGGTGTGTTCGATCTGCTCCTTACCTATCACGCCCGGTACTACAACGACAACCCGAAAAAGGCTCGCAAGGGAGATTGCATAACGCACGATGGCGTCTTGTATCTCTCGCTTAAGAAGAAGCGCGAAATCCTGCTAAGCAACATCTTCGGAGTGGACATTGACGCACAGGCGGTAGGTGTCTGCCAACTCTCGCTTTACTTGAGACTTCTTCAAGATGAAACCACCGGGACCACGCATCAATACCTTCTTGAGTTCGCGCATACCGCACGGATGCAGAAGCTGCTGCCAGATCTTCGGAAGAATATCGTTTGCGGGAACTCTCTCGTTGGCCGCGACATTGAGGACGGCCAGCTCTTCGCGGGTGAGTCGCGGCTCCTTAACGAGATGAACTTTGAAGACGCCTTCCCCGAAATTGTCCGTCGGGGCGGCTTCGATGCGATTGTCGGGAATCCTCCCTACAGGATGCTCCAGCCTCACAACACGCCGCCCACTGTCCTGTCATATCTCCGCCGAAACTACGTAGCTGGCGAGTTCAAGCTAGAACTGTTTCACATGTTCCTTCAACGTGCGGCTTCGCTCCTCAGTAATGGCGGATTCCTGAGCTATATTGTTCCAACAACGATTCTTAACAACGTATACGCGGAATCGCTCCGCACCTACCTAATGAAGATGTGCCGAATTGAGCAGATCGCTGTTGCGCGTGGCCGAGTGTTCGCGGCTGCTGACGTTCACACCTCGGTACTCGTTTTGCGCCGAGAGGACCGCGCGGTCGTGCGAGACGATCAGGCCGTGCTAACGACCCACCAGCTAAACGCGGAGTTCGCGGCAGCGCCTACTTTTCAATCCAGCACGAAGCAGCGATCCTTCACCACGTTGCCGGGCAGTGTTTGGAACATTCTCATAAACGATAGAAACTCGCACTTGGTACACCGATTGATCGCGGACTTTGAACCGCTGCAAAAAGTAGCGAAAATCAATCGCGGCCTGATTACTGGCAACCGGGACAAGTACTTTGCCAACGAGAAGAAGACTCCGAAGCACGTGCCGATATTGGCGGGTAGCGATGTCCACCGATACCGAATAGACCCCACTTCAGAGTTCGTTTTGTTTAGACGCCCTAAGACTGCTGGCGGCTGCTGGGATGAAGAAGTTCACTTCGCCCCGCATAAACTTGTGGTCCGCCAGATATGTGAAGAGCCAACCGCGAGCATTGTTCGAGAGCCTTTGGCTGTCACGGGCAACCTCTTCACGGTTATGGCTTCGACGGTGGAATTGGAACTCTACATTCTTGGGATTCTCAACTCCCGGTTAACCGGCTATTTCTGGCGTGTCATGTTTGCCGACTTCAAAGCATCCTTCCCCCAGGTCACGATTTTTAGCCTCGGTCAAGTTCCAATCCGCGAAATCGACTCGTCTAACGGGACCGAACGAAAGGTCAGGGACCAGATAATCACAAAGGTGGAGTCAATGCTCGATGCGAAACAATGTCTCGCAGAGGCCAAGACCGACAAGGACAAGACCTACTATGAGAACAAATGCGCTGCCCTCGACCGCCAAATCGACCGACTCGTGTATGACCTGTACGGGATGACAGAGGAAGAAATTCAAATCATTGAACAACAAAAGTAAACACCATTCACCGACCCCGACCGCGAGAGTGAAGCGATCGCGTGGCACCTCAAAGAGACGTTGCAGCTCAAGCGATATCACTATGTGCTTTCCGCGCCGGTGTCTTGCTTCACCCGGCAGCGATGCCGGGTGCGGATTGAAACGGCGCACGGCTTGCAACCTATCCTGCGCGCTGTTCAGCACGACCAGAAGCGTAGCCACACGAGTAGACTTTCAACTGAAACTTACGCGCTTGACGGCTCGCCGGAAGTCTAGGCCGGACATTTCGACGCAGAAGCACATATCCGCCAGACGGGAACGCATAGCCTTAGCTGTGTGCGAATTGCCTCATCCACCGCAGAACCACAGAGGGACGTTTTCAATCAGGAGAAAGTATGACGGATGAAAAGATAATAAGACTCCCCACTAGCGAGATTCATACCGAAGCAGGCGCCCAGGAACTTGTTCTTTCTGAAAGGATGAAGCCGTATCTCGCGCTTTTGAAGGCACAGATGGGAGGGCAGGACACCGAACCATATTTGGCTGCACTAGCCGCGCTGCCGCTCGAAGAAAGATATGTATGGCGAGTGATCTCAGCTCTGAAGTGGGCTTTCTGTGACCTTGACACGGAGAGTGCAATTGCGGATCTCCACACTCTGTCGGAAGAGGAACTCAAGAAAGTGCTGGAACCTCTCAAATTGAGAACCATTCAACTATGCCTGTTCGTCAACTCGCTGGTTGGAGAGGATGCTACGGAACGAATCGTGCAGCACGCGCTGCGATGCGCAAAGGAATCATCCGTACCGGCCTCGGGTGAGTAGCTGGCCGCAGCTCTGACTATGCCGGCAGCGGAAACAAGCAAGATGACCTTGCTCTTAGGACCGTATCCCTTAACCGGCGGGACTTGGCGATAAATATATCCCGTCGTCGTCGTGGCTGTTGGAATGTGTGAAATCGCCGCTGCGATTTTCAAGGGCGGTGGGAAGGGTGGGAAACGGTTTCATCGGTTTCCCATGCTTTCCACAGACTGGCATTTCCACGGTCAACGCGGTTTCAGCCGAGACCCAGGCGGCAGTAAACTTGACCATGATGACGCTCCCCAAAGAAACAAGCGCCAAAGCACTTCAGATCGCACTCCGGGCTGCCCGCGAGAACGAGGCAAGGTGGATGGAAATGTCGCCTGAAATCTCTGCCGACTGCGATCGGATGGAGCAGTGGGCCAGTACAGCGAAACTCCGGCGGACTTAAAATCCGCAGGGAGCAATCCCATGGGGGTTCAAGTCCCCCTCCGGGCACTATTAAAATCAACAATTTACAACACAAATGCTTATCTTAGTTGTCTTCTACTGTGCCCAAACTGCCGCTCGGTTCAAGATAATTTGTGGACGCGAGTCTGTGACTCCAGAATTGAGAACAAGTGCCATGCGCAACATCCTGGCCCAGAGGGGGCGCACATCACCAGAAGGGCAATTGGCAAAACAGCGATATTGTTCTGTTTACCTTACGGCATCCATAGCTGTAAGACGGAGATATGAACGATCAATCGCCTACCGCCCGTGACCGCCAACTCGCCACCGAACTGGTTGAAGCAAAGCCCATGCGCCGAAGCTCGTTGTCCGTACGCATGATCAAGTGCAGCTAACCCAGGTGTCCCTGTGGTGAAGACCCCGATGCTCGTCATGGCTCGTGCTTCAGCCTTACCCGCGCCGTACAGGACAAGACCCATTCTCGCTTCTTGAATCCAGAAGAGGCCCTCCTCGTCAGCCAGCAAATCGAGGCCGGACAAGAGTTTGGAGCCGTGCTGGAGAGGTATTGGGAAGGCCGTGAGGCGGGCTTACAGCCAGTTAGAGTGTTCCCCAAGGGGTCCACCGAGGAGGCCGAAAAACTGGGCTTCAAGCGCATAAAGGCAGCTATGGGTTGTCACGAATCGTGAAACTGGCCGATAGAGTGCCAGTAGGCTTTTCCCGGCGGAGGTGGAGTTTGTCTTTGGCAGGTAAAACAATCGGACAGACCGCCTTGGTTGTTGCCGTAGACCAAGTCGACTCTTGTATGGCAAAGCCGGCGCACAGCCGGGCAAAGCCGTCCACACTCGACCCCCATGAGATTGTTCAGTCCACAATCGATGCACTCTCCTCCACTATTTGCGTACTGAACGAAACAGGCACGATCATCGCAGTAAACCGGGCCTGGAAGAGCTTTGCGAAAGCGAATCTCAGAGGGCGCCAAGACGGCATTCGGGTTTTATCCCAGGGGCATGAACACTCCGGTGAAGGAGCCAATTACCTGGAAGTTTGCGACCAGGTGGTCGGCCCAGAGGCCTCTGAGGCTGCGGAGTTCGCTGAAGGTATCCGGGCCGTTCTTCGTGGGGAATCTGAACTTTTCTTGAAAGAGTATGCATGCCATTCGCCCGGCGAAAAGCGATGGTTCATTGGCAGATTCACGCGATTTTTCATTAATGGCTTTCCCAGGGTTGTAATCGAACACATTAACATCAGCGCACGCAA
>Ga0181527_1003828_pt1 | contig 13235 bp, 6 predicted proteins | sample PEATcosm2014_Bin_30_FD_119762 | JGI IMG/M metagenome (GOLD analysis project Ga0181527, IMG submission 119762) | Peatland microbial communities from MTU Mesocosm Facility, Houghton, MI, USA - PEATcosm2014_Bin06_60_metaG | ecosystem: Environmental > Terrestrial > Soil > Wetlands > Peat | place...
CATGGCGCGGGAATGCCTGCCGCACGCCTCGCCCGAGAACCAGGCGAAGTGGCGGCAGTTCCTGCCTCAGTCGATCGTCGCTCGCCAGCCGCGCCGGCCAGGCGTCTTTATCGATCTTCGCTCGCCCGGCGAGCCGTCGTCGGGCGGCTGGGCACGCTATCGCGTCCGCCCGGTCTCCCTGGAAGGCATGCCGGAGCCATCGGCCGAGATGGTCCATTTCCTCGTGGATTCGGCGGCAGACGGCACGGCAGGCCGAGGTTCCATTACGATCCTCTGGGACCTGACCGGCACCCCGGCGGATCGGGATCACCGCAAGTGGAAGAAGCCCGAGGATGACGTGCGGCAGTACGTGGTGACGCGGCTTTCCCTGGACGACGGGAAGATGACGGAAGTCGAGCGGTTCGAGATGATCGAGTTGCCGGCGCGGGCCGAGTTCGCCGCGGGTCCCGGGGTGATGTTCTTCAATCCGCGCGAGAACGGCCTGGCAGTGGTGCGCCAGGGCGAGGTCCGCCACATGCGCGAGGCCGACGGCTTACCGTTCAAGGAAGTTGTGTGCATGGCGTGGCTGGAAGATAAACTCTACCTGGGCGCCCCCGGCGCCTTGGCGCGGCTCGATCCGCGAACGATGAGCTACGAGCTGCTGGCGTCCAGCCGTGCCGTGGCCCCCCGCAACGACCTCGACGGCGGCAACCTCTGGCACGTCAATTCGATGCTCCCGGACCCCGAGCGGCATTGCCTGTGGATCTCGACCGACACGGACATCTTCAACGCGACCCAGATCGCGCAGGCGAAGTACGGCATCTGGAAGTTCTCGCCGGCCGATGGCTCGCTCCGCAAGATGGATCCCGGGGCGCACGGCTACCTTACCTGGAGCGACGGGCGCATTTTCTTCATGGCCCGCGTCAACACCAGGTCCGGCGAGGGGCGGGGGGCCTTCGGCCTGTTCGATCCGCGCACGGAAGAGGTCGAAGAGCTCAAACTGGAGCAGGCGGCCAGCTACAACATCTGGAACCGGCCGCGAGACGCATTTTTCAACGGAGATCTCATCAACACGCGACGCCAGCTCTATCGCCCCGACGGCCAGTTCCACGTGCTGCAGCCGGACACTCCCCGTTGGGACTATATTGTACGTTGCGGCCCCGGCCTGCTGGCCTGCACCCTGGCCGAGAACAAGATGTGGTACATCGACGTGTGCCCGCCGGGGGATGAGAACGGGGCCAAGGACGCGACTCCCGGCGGGCCGCCCATCGTCTTCGATCCCGCCACGGCGCGGACTTGGCACATGACGGGCACGCCGCCGTTCGAGGCCTCGTTGGTCCGCGTGACCGGCGGGATGTTCATCCTCAAGAGACGCGACGGCGGCAACGTCGTGGGGCCCATCGAACGGTTGAGCAAGGAGGATCAAGATTATATTCGGCAAAGAGTCACCCGCAAGAGATGAGATGCCGCACCCGCGGCTGCGCATCCTTTGGCCGCCCGCCCGCGAACCACGAAAACGAGACCCGGCCCCATGAACCGGCCCGCAGGATCCTGGATGGCATTGGGGCTGGCGTTGATGCTCGTGCCGCCGGCGGCGGCTGCGGAGATCACGCTCTTGCACTCTTTTTCGGGCAAGCCGGACGGGCGGAACCCCTACGGCAGCCCGAGCCTCAGTGGCTCGACTCTGTACGGCATGACCGGGGGCGGCGGCGCCGCCGACTGCGGCATTGTGTACCGCCTCAACACGGATGGCAGCGCGTACCGCGTCCTACACGCATTCACGGGTCCCCCAAGCGACGGCCGGGGCCCCGCTTACACCAGCCCGACCGTCAGTAACTCCACGCTTTACGGCGTGACTTGGTACGGGGGCGCGGTCAACTGGGGCACGATCTTCAAAGTATCAACCGATGGCAGCCGTTACGAAGTGCTGTATTCTTTCCAGGAACGATTGCTCACCAAGGGCGGGGTCCTGCCGCAGGGCACCCTCGTGGTCAGCGGCTCGACCGTGTACGGCACCGCCGCTTGCGGCGGCCGTGAGAATAAAGGCACGGTTTTCAGGATCGGCACCGACGGCAGTGGCTTCAAGGTCCTGCACGCTTTCAGCGGGGGCCGCAAGGACGGCGATACTCCCCACGGCGGTCTCACGCTCGCCGGCTCGACTTTGTACGGCATGACCCAAAAAGGCGGCTCCAACGATTACGGCACGATCTACAAACTCAGCACCGGCGGGGCCGCGTTTGCTCTGCTGCACACGTTCACCGGCCAGCAGGGCGGCGACTTTCCCGAAGGCGGCCTCGTCCTTGACGCCGGAACCTTCTACGGTATGACGAGCGACTGGAAAGCGCACGGGCACGGCAAGATCTTCAGGATCGGCACGGATGGCGGCGGGTTCAACGTCCTTCACGCGTTTGGCGGCGCGAGCGACGGTCGAGCCCCCACGGGTACGCTGATATTGTACAATTCCGCGCTGTACGGCATGACCAGCAGCGGCGGCATGGGCAATCAGGGAACTCTCTTTCGGATCAACACGGACGGCGGCGGTTTCGAGGTGCTTCACTCGTTCGCTGGCGGAGCCGAGACCAAAGGGTTTACCGACGCGGGGTTGGCTCAGCTCAAGGATCTTCCCTGCCTCGAGGAGCTAACCCTTTATGGTCCAGGGTTCACCGACGCGGCCGTGCCGCAGCTCATGGAACTCCGGGGCTTAAAGAAGGTTCGCCTTGTGGATACCGGCCTGAAGCCCGCGACTTTCGACGAACTGCGACGGAAAGCAGGGCAAGTGCAGTGGCTCGTGGAGTAGCCGGGCAAGCAGAAGTAAGATGGCGCTTGTGGGCTGAAGATAACGGGGTATGCTCGATGCGAAAGCCTGGTACCGCCTGCCTGCTTGCGATTCTTCTGGCGACGCCCGCTTGGGCCGGGACCCGCGTGGCCCTGCTCGGCGGTCAGGGAGCAGACGAAGCCGGCGGTGTGCTCACCTTGGCAGAGGCGGAGCTTTCGGGCGAGAGGGATATCCTGCTGGTGGATCGGAGCCAGATCGAGCGGCTTCTGTCCGAAGCGGAGCGATCGCTTTCCGGCCTGGCGGATGGCGACACGGCCATCCGGGTGGGGCAGATTCTCGGTGCGGACGTGCTGGCGGTCGTGGAAAGCGAACCGCAGAGCCGCCACGCGCTGGGCCTGCTGGTGTTCGAGACCGCCAGTGGGATGCACCTTTGGGACGCGTCGCTCGCAGAGGCCAACCCGCGGCAGGCCGCGCGGCAGATCGTCGAGGGAGTGCAGCAGGCCGCACGCAAACGGTCGCGCCAGGCAGGTCCGCGGTGCTCCATTTGCTTGGCGTCGGTACGCAACGCCGATTTGCCGCCGGCCGCCAACGCCTTCTGCGATGCGGTCGGAAGGCTGCTGGAACGCACGCTCACCCGGTCCCCCGAAATCGTCGTCCTGGAGCGGAGACGACTGGAGCTAATCCGGCGAGAGATCGCCATTGGCCACCTGGGCCAGGGCACCAGCGAACAGGACCCGTTGTCCTCGCTGGCGATGGTGGACGTGGACATCCGCCGGGCGCAGGGCAGTGCCATGCTTGCAACCGTGTCCGTGCACGACCATGCCGGAAAACTCCTCGGCCGCGCGACGGCCAAGGCCGAAACGATGGACGCCGTGGACCTGGCCGAGGCGCTGAGCAAGCCCTTGGCCGAGGTGCTGCGGGCCACCCCGGTAATCGTGCGGATCGATCCCCGGGCGGAGGCCGCGCGTTTCGTCCGTGAGGCCCTGTGGCTCTGCCGCCATCGCCAATGGGACGGCGCGCTGACGGCGGCGGAAGTTGCCTTGACCCTGGCGCCCCGGGACGCCGAGATCCTGGAGCCGGCCGCGCAGGTCTTCTTCTTTGCGACAAGCGAAACGATCGACCCCGGCCGATCCGGCCTGCCACCACGCCCCATCCACGCCTCCTTGCAAAAGGTCAACGATGCACTGTCCCGTGCCGAACGCGGCATGACAACGGCTGAGCTGCTCTTGCGGACGGAGCGGGAAACCGCCGGCCCGCCGCTGCGACGCTTTCTTGCCATTGCCGGCGACGCGGATAGCCCTTACGGCACCCCGGGATCGCCCGTCGGATTGGCTTCCCTAGAAACCTGTTTCCCGCGGCTGTTGATGGTTGAGGATGAACACTCGCCCCAGACCCGGGCGCGGTTGGCCTCGCTCCAGCAGCGATACCGGGCGATGTGCAAGGATGCCGGCGCGCAGGCCTGCCGGGTCGTCCGCGATCGGCAGACCTTCATCCAATACACCAATTCCTTGAGCATCCTGCTGGGCAACGTCGCGTGGTACGCGCCGACCGGCCGGATCTGGGCGGACGACACGGCCGAATTCCTCGATGCCTGGCTGGAGCCGGCCGCGCAGTACGGCGTCTTCTGGGATGAGTCCTTCACGCTGAACCTCATGTTCACGCCGATCGGCGGCCGCGCGGCACAAGGCGACCGAGTAGGTCAGGCCGGGCAATGGGTGCTCTTGCCGGGCGACCTCGAGCGGCTGTCGGCCGTGTATGTCCGCATGACCCAGCATCGGGAGCCGGCCGTCGCCGTCCTAGGACATGCCTGCCGGTTGCTGACGTACCTGTCCCTACGGCAGCCGCTCCGTGCCGACCAGCACCGGGTCTTCCGGCAATTTCTTGTCCGGGCCCTGGCGACCATCCGTGCTCCCGCGCCCGGGGACCCGGCTGCGACTCGGGCCATTTGCTATTACGCAATCCTGGATGCCATCGAGGCCCTGGCGGAGGAGGAGGACCGCCGGGGCGAGTTCGCCGATCTGCTGGAGTTCATGCTCTCGCGCCGCGAACTGGTGCGCGGCGTTGCCGCGGCCGCCTGCGAGCCCGTGCACACGGCCTACAGCTATTACGCACCTTACCTTCACCGCGCGCCGGGCCGCCGCACGACCACCACCGTGCCGCCCTCCGACTACGACAAGTTGGCGGCTGCCGGGCGACGGATTCTAGCCGCTATTGCCCGTGGCGAGCTGGTCTCGCTGGACGGTTCCCCCGCGGCAGCACGCTTTCGAGTGATTGCCTCCGATGAACAGATCTTTCTTGCTCGGCCCGAGCTGCGGCCGCAGCCCGTGGCCCCTTGGCGACAAGCACGACGGTTGGTAAACGTGGCGCGGGAGCCGGGCTTGCGGGCGATCAGCCGTGCGGTAGTCCGCGGCCAGACGGCTTGGACCGTAGGGATCGGCAACGACGCACAGGACCCGCAAGGCTACTGGCAGTTGATGGCCGTGGATCTCCGCAGCGGCGATTGCAGGCGTTGGTCGCGGGTCCCGCACGCGCGCGGCGCGGTGCCCCCCCGCATACCTCTCTATTCCGACAACTGCCATCTGGAGGTCGACGACACGCGGGCCTATGTCGGCAGCTTCTACCAGGGCATCCTTTTGCTGCCGTTGGGCGGCGGCCCGCCGGTTTGGCTGCAACATCGCGACGACGTCAACGTGCAGCAGCAACTCCCCTCGAATCGGGTGTTTTCACTGGCGGCGCTGGACGGCAAGCTCTACGCGTCGGTCGGCGCGTTCTCCGGGGAGGGCACTTTCCTGGTGTCTGTTGACCTTGCCGACCGGAGCGTGCGCACGATCAGCTCCAGCCGCGCCGTGACCGGGCGTCCGCTGGACGATCGGGAGCAGCCGCCGCTGGTGTTTCTGCCCATGCTCAAGGACCCGCGGCAGCACCGCGTGCTGTTCGTGGTCAGCTATCCGCTTGCGGACGCGGGGCTCTGGGAGATCGACACGCGCGGGGATCGCATCCGGCGGCTGACCGCCCACGATCGGTACGTATCCTGGATCAGCGACGTTCGCGACGGTTGTGTCCTGCTGGCGCTGGCCAACGCAAGCGCGACGCAGTGGGAGGCAATCGAGTACGATCTGGCCCGCGATGCCTCGCAACGGGTCTTTCTCTGCGGAGATCGGCCGGCCGTAAACGCGAAGGCCGCGGATGACGCCAGGGTCACTCCCGATTGGCTGGCCCAGCCGCCCTACCTCCGCGTCGGCCAGTGGTGGTGGACGGGCTGGCCGTTCGGGCGCATTTCGCGGGGCGGCCGCTTCGGCGAGCTGCTGCCGTTTCCCGAAGACCAGCCGCAGTTGCTCGCGGAACTCTTGGGATTGGATCACGAATTTGCGTGGCGGCAAATGGAGCCGCTGGGCAATGACAAGATCCTGTGGTGCGATCGGCATGGGATCTGGGTGCTGGACTTGTCTGCCGCAGGGGGCTCGGATGCCCGCTGACAGCCGGCTACAATACGCCAGGGGGATCACGGCCATGCGAAGCACGGTTTTCGTCTGTGGTTTGCTGATCGTGCGGGTGCTTGTCGGGGCTGAGCCGCCCCGGCCGCCCGACGGACCCTCGTCCGCGGCGGAACCCAAGACGGCCGCGGAGTTTACGGCCCGGGCGATGGCACGGCTTGACCTCTGGAGGCCGGGCCCCGCCCTGGCCGACGCCAATCAGGCCATCCGGCTCGACCCGGGTTATGCCCTCGCTTACCGTGCCCGCGGCGCCGCCAAAGTCCGCTTGAACGATGCCGTGGCAGGGCTGCGCGACCTCAGCCGGGCGGAGGAGCTGGGCGACCACGCGGCCGGCCTGGCCATCGAACAAGGCATGGCCTACCACAAAATGGGCCTGAAGGACAAAGCCCTGGCCGCCGCCGACCGGGCGCTGGCGATCCAGCCGGTTTATGACGCCGCCTCCAAACTCCGCGCCATCGTCAAGATGACCTCGCAGGACTTCCAGGGAGCCCTTCAGGAATTCGACCAGGCCCTGCGGGCCAACCCGAACTCGCCGGACACCTATTTCAACCGCGCCTTCGTGCACGACCGGCTCGGCAACCATGACGCGGCGATCCGCGACTTCAGCCAGGCGATCCGCATCGAGCCGAACAATGCCGTCACCTATGCGAATCGGGGAATCGTCCTGGCCCGCTTGGGGCGCCTCGATGAAGCGTTGCACGATTTCGACCAGGCGATCCGCGTCGATCCGGAGTGCGCGCTGGCGTGGTACTGTCGCGCCGACTGGAAGCAAGTCCGCAAGGATTACGCCGGCGCCGCGGCCGACGCGACCCGCGCGATCGAGTTGAATCCCTCCGATCCCGTGGCCTATCGGGTGCGCGGCGTCGCCTTGGAGCTCGCCCACAAGTACCCGGAGGCCTTGCAGGATTTCCAAAAGCTCCTGGAGCTCAAGCCTGACAACGTTGACGGACTGGCCCACCGCGGCCAGCTCCGGCGGTACCTGAAGCAGTACTCCGAGGCGGTCGCCGACCTGAACCGCGCGCTGGAACTCGACCCCAAGAACACCGTGGCTTTGCTGGAGCGGGCAATAGCTTTCGCCCTGATGAACGAGCGGAAGAAGGCCTTGGCCGACTACGACCTGCTGCTCCAAGTCGAGCCTCGGCATGCGACGGCCTGGGCGCAGCGAGGGAACCTCAAAGTGGAGGATGGAGATTTCCGTGGCGCGGTGGCCGACTACAGCCGCCTGGCCCAGATCCGGCCGCGCTCCGCCGCCGCTTACCTCGGACGCGGCGTCGCCAGGATCAACCTCGGCGAATTGGACGCCGGGATCGCCGACCTCAAGACCGCCTTGACGTGCGACCTGACTGAGCCGCACACCGGCCCCCCTTGGGCCGCATCGCTGCACTGGAGCCTGGCTGTCGCCTATCTCCGGCAAGGGAAACTCCAGGATGCACGGGCCGAGTGCGACGAGGCCTTGCGGCTCTACCCGCCGTACGACCGCGCCTATGTGATTCGCGGCATCGTCAAGGCGAACCTGAAGGATCTGCCGGGGGCCATCGCCGACGCGACCGCCGCCATTCGCATCAATCCGCGGAATGCCGAGGCGTACGGCAATCGAGCAACCTACAAGACGGACCTCGGCGATTACCAGGCCGCAATGGCGGATTGGGACGCGCTGCTGGCGATGCGCCCCAAGGACCGCATGGCCTATTTCAACCGCGGCAGGACCAAGGTTTACCTGAAGGACTACACGGGGGCCTTGGCCGATTTCGACCTCGCACTCCAGCAGCCCGACACCTCCAGGGGCGAGCTGGCCGAGAACGCCTCCGTGGCAGGGCCGCCGCCGGCCGCCAGCGCGGCGGAAGGGCCCGAGGAAAGCGCTTCGGCCATGCCGGGGAACCCGTTCAGTTACCTGGTCTACTCCGGGAGAACGGACGCGGCGGCAGGCGCAAACCCACGCGGCGGCCGCGCGTCGGCGAAGATCTATTGTCTGCGAGGGGTCGCCTGGTTCTTCCTCGAGGAGCACGAGCGGGCCGTCAAGGAGTTCGACGAAGCCCTGCGGCTGGATCCGCAGGACGACCAGGTCTATCATAATCGGGCAAACTCGCGGCTCTGCCTGGACGACCTGGCCGGCGCGATGGCAGACTATAACCGCGCGATCGAGCTGACCCCAGCCCGTGCCGCCTCGTGGCTGTGCCGCGGAGACCTGAAGGCCCTCGAAGGCGATCTCGACGGGGCGCTGCGGGACCTGGAGCGTGCCCAGGCCCTGGAGCCGGGCGATGCCGCCACCCGCCTGGCCCGCGGCCGCATCTACAGCGATCTCGGCCAATGGGACCTGGCGTTGGCGGAATTCCGCAAGGCCTTGCAGACGGGCGAGGCGGGCGTGCCCCGCGACGCGGCCGCGCTGCGGATCTGGCTGGTCCGCGCGGCCCGCGGAGAAAAGACCGCCGCCGACCGGGAGCTCGAGGAGTATTTCCGCGATCGCCGGCCGGAGCCGCAAGGGCAGTGGCTGGCCTGCGTCGCGGCCTTTCTGCGCGGCGCGCAAGGCGAGGAGGCGTTGCTCCGCGACGCGCGGGCCCACGACAAGCCCAAGCGCCCCTTCCGCGAGTGCTGCGCGTATTTCTTCATTGGCTCCAAGCGTCTCTTGGCCGGCGACAAAGCGGGGGCGGTGGAGATGTTCCGCAAGTGTGCGGCGACCCATCGGCATCTCGATGACGATCGCCTTAGCGCCTTGTTCTACCTCGATGCGGTTGCCGGAAAACATCCCGCGCTCTCCACTCCGGGCGGGCCCCCAGCCGCGCCCACCCGGTCCGCCACCGAGAAATACACCGCCGACCGCCCGGGTGCCGTTCACCATGAGCGAACCAACTTCGCCGCCACGATCGCGGAGTGCACGCGGGCAATCGGCCTGGACCCGAAGGACGCCGAAGCGTACTACCGGCGGGCCGTCGCCTACCGGGCGAAGGGCGAAGCGGAGAAGGCCCTCGCCGACCTGGCGGAAACGATCCGGCTCGATCCGAAAGGCGTGGCTCCCTACTTGGAGTTGAGCCGCCTCCACGTGGAACGGGGTGAGTACGACCAGGCCATCGCCGATTGCGGCGCGGCCGTCCGCCTCGATCCGAAATGGCCTGAAAGCTACAACAACCGGGGCGCGGCTTTCCTGAAGAAGCGCGAGTATGCCCGCGCGATCGCCGATTTCACCGAGGCCATCCGCCTCGATCCGCGGTCCGTGCCGGCGTACAAGAATCGCGGGGCCGCGCTGTTCGACCACGGCGAGCGGGACAAGGCCATCGCCGACTTCGTGGAAGCCATCCACCTGGATCCCAAGGACGCGGATGCGCGCTTCGGGCTGGGCCTCATCCACCAGAACATGGGCCGGGCCGACCAGGCGATTGCATGTTACACGCAGGCCATCGAGCTGAGCCCGGAGTGCGCCGATGCCTACTGCAACCGCGGCCTGATCTATTACAGGCGGGGCGATCCGGACAAGGCCATCGCTGACTTCACCGAAGCCCTGCGCGTCAGGCCGCAATATGCGCGGGTCTACTTCAACCGCGGCTTGGCCCATCTGAAGAAAGCCGACACCGGCAAGGCCATCTCCGATTTCACCGAAGCCGTCAAGCTCGATCCGAAGTACGCCGCGGCCTTCTACTGCCGCGGTAGCGCCTACCAGCAAACAGGCGAGCGGGCCAAGGCGGACGACGATTTCGCCCAAGCGCGGAAGCTCGGCTTCAAGGGCGGCAAGCTTCCGCCGCGAGAATAGTCGCCTGCGGCGTTGGGCTCGTAAGGTATCCAGGAACCGCCACCCGCCGGCGCCATGGTAGCGATCCGTGCTCTCTTTGGGCCACATCCAGATCACGCGGCCGCCCAGATGCCTGCCGATCGGCTCGATCACCAAAGCGTGCCTGGCCGCGGGAGCCACACCCATCTTCGCGCACCACACGGTCAAACATGCCGGAAAGAAACCCGGCCGCAATGGCGCCCTGTATCAGACGTACGAGCCGGCCGAACTCGGGGACCTGGCATTTGCCGGGTTTGCGGAATTTGCCCAGCAATGGCTCCTGATCGCGCGTAGGGAGGATTACGAGCCGGGTACGGGTCTGCATCGGCTTTGGCTGACTACGGGCGGCAGCGCGGGTTTTAACGGCTGCTACGCGCTCGATGTCGACGAGGGCGTGATGCAGGAGGACTTCAGCGGCAAAAAGTGGGAAGTTCGCGTGCAAACCCAGGCTGAGGCGGCCAGGAGCCAGGTAACCGCCAAGCTTGATGCGGCCGCGAGGAGAGAACTGGAAGATCGGCAGAAGGTGCTGAATGCGCTAACCGAACGCGGTAGCCAGGAAGGGATCACCATAAATAGACCAATGCCGCACGTCGTACTGCGCCGGTCTGCAGTCGAGCGGCATCTCGCGGCACTCTCGAATTCGGGTGCTGTCGAGATTTGTGGTGAACATAAGGGCGGCAGTAAATGGCGAAGTTCGTGCTGGAACCAGGGGTAAGATTGTCCCAGGTTGTCCCAGGTTGTCCCGGACAATCTGGGACAACCTTTTGTCTATGTTTGTCCCACCCTATATATATAGGGTGGGACGAACAGACAAACATACGGACAGTCGTCGAATCAAGGGATCTCTGCCGGGACAACCTTGAGACCATTCAGGTTAGTTGCCCGAACCACAAGGATCCCCGGTCAGCGCCGAACCAGAAGGTTATCCTCGTGGCCACGATGAAGTTGTCGAGCCGCGGCGTCACGATTGGGGGTGGTATGCGCAGCCGGGTCTCCCTTTGCCAGGTCCCTGCTGCCCAACGCCACACGAGGCCCGGTAAGCGCACGCTGGCACGTAGTCCTCCCAAGGGTAGCCTGGCAGGGCCGTGGGAGTCGATCGTGCGCATACCTTCGCCTGGTTGCCCTCGTGTCCGCCAAATTGCCCTGGCATGCGCGTCCCTGGCCAGGTTGGCGCATAGGTGCTACCGGCGCCCGAACGCCTCTTACGGCACGGGTGTGCGCGCAATGCCTGACTCCTTGCAAACGCGTTTTACAAGGAGTGGGCAGGCCGGCCTTCCGGCCACCGTCCATCTTTTACAGTCGAGCACGGGGCCGGCTACCAATCGAAGAGCCCGGGCGCTAGACGTGTGGTAGGGCGTCTTGGTACGATGGATGGCCGAACGAGGCTGGATCAGCTTCACGCTCACTGCAAATGGGAAATGTCAGCTTTCAATTCAGGAGGACCTGTCATGCTCTGTAAGTCGATGTTCTTCGGCACCACGTTGGCGTCCCAATTCAGTCGGAGGAAATCAACTTTTCTATCAGTAGGCGCAAGCAGGGAAGGGTCGGTGAACTTCCGTTCGTTCTTTCTCCTTGACTTTCCCATTTACCCGAATAGACTCGGTACTATCGGTGAAGATATCAGATTTCTCATCCATTCCAATAGGTCGGCAGGGAGTCTTTCATGAATTCTGCCTTCTTTCGAATGCTGCTCTGGGTAACGTTGTTGAGCGTGAGCACGGGGAGATTCTGTGGATTGAAGGCCTACGCCGAGGACAACCCGTTCGGCTTCCCAGAACCGACACCTCCTCAAAGGCTGGGGTCTGTCATGCTGCATGGCGGCGGCGGGGGAGTTCAAGAATACGTACGGCAAGAGTTTCTCCGATTGGCAGGGGGCAGGACTGCTCGCGTACTTCTGCTTCCGTCGGATGAAGAGCAGCGCAGGCCGGGCGAAAAGCTTGAGGCGTATGAGGAGAGGCTTAGTCGCCCCGGTGTTTACGGGAGGTGGCGGGAACTGTGTCATGGCAATGATGCCCATTTTCAGTTTCTTCACTGGGATTGTCCCGAAGATCCCGACCATTCACGATTCTTTTCCGCTTTGGAGGAAGCTACCGGAATTTGGATTCCGGCCGAGGATCAAGAGTGGGTTATCAGGCGTTTTGCGGGTGATCCGCTCAAACCGACTCGGTTCCAGTTGGCGTTGCGTAACCTCATGGCTCGCGGTGGAGTCGTGGGGGCATCGGGTGGGGGAATGGCGAGCCTTTCTGAAACCGTCATCGCCGGAAATGTCGCCGATGCGGAAGGCGGTTGGACTCGGGCCCGACTGGCGTTTGGTCTAGGGCTCCTTCAACACACTTTGCTGGATCAGAACTTCAACATCTGGTCTGGACGAGTCGAACGCTTGACCGACGCGTTGAGGAACGGTCCCCAACTCGATCGCGTCGCGCGGAAACCGGGCGTGCAGCGGCGGACGATTGGACTAGGTGTTGATCGTCAAACTGTCGCCATTGTCAGCGGCAGCACGATTCGAGCGATTGGGGAGCGCGATGTTCACGTATTTGTGCAGAGCAACGGCGGCAGAACCCTCGCATGGTACCGCCTTACGGCTGGAGACAAGCCACTCGTGCTTACAACCGCCTCCGCAAAGAAACGCGCCATTCCCCAGTCGGCGAAAGCCGACGGCGCCGGAAACCCCTTCGGCGCGCCTCCTGGCAGGGGAACCGTTGTCTTGCACGGTGGGGGAAGTACCGCAGAGATGTATGACTTGTTTCCGCGACTTACCGGGAAGGTGCATCCGACGCTCATACACTGTCCGTCGGCTAGCGACAGTTACCGCCGGATGTCGAACGAAGAATTGATCGCGAGCGACCTTGCGAATGTGTGGAAGACAGACGCGGTCCGGAGCCTTCGTTTTATCAACGCGGATAAACCGGGTCGGGCTGAGCAGTCCGAATTCTGCGGTCTTCTTGATGCTGCCGATGCATTGTGGATCATGGGAGGCGATCAAAGAAACCTGACGACGCTCTATGTCAATCCGATACAACCGACTCTCTTCCAGAAGAAGGTTCGGAATATCGTGGGGCGCGGCGGCGTCGTTGGTGGCTCATCCGCCGGATGCGCTGCCCTGTCGGATGTGATGATTGTTGGGACCGTCGCCAGCGACGGCCGCGGCCCCGCGCGAGCGGAGCTTTCGCGGGGCCTTGGAGTCCTCGCGAATGTCGTGGCCGAGCAGCATTTCGATGCGCGG
>Ga0181527_1003832_pt1 | contig 13220 bp, 15 predicted proteins | sample PEATcosm2014_Bin_30_FD_119762 | JGI IMG/M metagenome (GOLD analysis project Ga0181527, IMG submission 119762) | Peatland microbial communities from MTU Mesocosm Facility, Houghton, MI, USA - PEATcosm2014_Bin06_60_metaG | ecosystem: Environmental > Terrestrial > Soil > Wetlands > Peat | place...
GCGCTGCGGCTGCTCTGCAAGACCCGATCTGGGGAGTCTGGTTAGGACGCAAGAGCTGCATCCCGTCTGCGCCGGTGTTTGTAGCGTTGTGCAAGTCCCAAGACGCCGCGTGGAAAGCGCTCTTGCGTGTCTGCAAATTGAGTGTGGATACACTCATGGAAACATTCACCGCCGTTACCGAAGTGAAGCACTTCGCTGAAGGAACGGACTCGATTAACGACCAGCCAGTGAGCTTTGGAGACGGCACCAGTAGCGGCCCGGACACGCGCCAGTTCGCTGTCCGCCGTATTGCGGTGAAGCCCGGCGTTCGACATTCATGACTCGGCATGCGCCACTGCGATTATGGCAATTTTTGAAAGACCACCGTTGGAGATGCTTACGCCTGCGAAAGGTCGAGAAATGGAATGAGGAGACAACCACGACATGAATCTGAGTGTCTGGTTTCACTCTGGTTCCTAAGCTAAGTGCTTTAAAATCGAGAGTCCTCCCCACATACGTGGGGATGGTCCGTATTTTGCTCTAGCCATTGATACGCCTGCGGCGTCTTCCCCACACACGTGGGGATGGTCCCCAACCTGTAGTCGCGGCACTTACAGCCGGGGAAGTTGCACGCGCTCCGGATCAAATCCTTGTTCTTGGTCTTAATGCGGCGGGAGTGGTGAATGCCCTTACCATGACCGCAACGGCAAGGTTGTTTCCTAGTTCCTCTGGGCATACGCGGATGTTATCACAAAGAAATAAAGCGGCTGGCCGGGGTGCACCCGTCGTCTAGCTGAGGTCAGGAGCACCCTCAGCCATGAGCGAGTCTGATGTTGGCGGTGGGTCTGGACTGGGGATCTGCTGAGCAACCTGATGGTCGTGGGGTACCTCAGCGATTACAAAGACCGAGTTTGGCGCCGGAGATAGGAATTGTTGAGCTGCCAGATAAATGTCTTCAAAGTCCTCCAAATCTTCTGCGACCGGGCGTTTCTGGTTTTCCTCTTGTACCAGAGCCCATCGCTGTCCAAACGCCTTGAGCGCCTTCTGACCACGAAATGCCAGGTCCGTGACCGCTCGAAGGTGCCGCATTTTTTCTGTCGGTTTCCTAAACTTGGCCAGCTCTAAGACAGGAGCAATTACCCCGAGCGTATCGAACACACGGTTGAGCAAAAAGGTCAACTCCACCCAGGCTTCTCTGTCAATTTGCACTGTGCAGTTATTCTTACCGAGGTTCTCGGCAGTCTTCGCGTTTTTCATCGGGACATCGACCAGAACAACGCAGCCGTGAGTAACCCGGCGAGAGTGAACACTACGCGCATCAAAGGAGCAAGATTTGGAACACGCGACATACGGGCTGGGTTCATATGCCCTCCTCCGGCGCCGACGATAATACACCCATGGTACACTGTCAAGTATATTATTATATTAATTCAATGTTCCAGAATGGAACAGACCACGGCGGATGGACGTAGCGGAGCTTTTGGCACGGGGGTCAGAGGCCCTTCCCATTGCGGCCCGCATGCTTGGACATTTTGGCGGCGAGATGGAGGAGCAAGCCCCGATCTCGTTTGTTCATCCTACCGGCTGCGTTGCGGATTCTTGTAAACGTTCTGAACCCTTTGCCCCGCGATGCCCAGTCTTCCTTCGCATTCTTGGTGGGGGCTGGAGACTCAAAGAGTGGTCCTTCCTCATAGAAAAGCTTGTAGAGCGGCACCTCCAGAGCCTGCGCTATTTTCCCCAACGTCTCTAGCGTCGGAACAGAGTGACCGTTCTCGACTCGTGAGATGTAGCAGCGGAGGAGTCCCGTACGATTCTGGATGTCGCCTTGAGATAGTTTTTTGGATTCCCTTATTTGCCGCAATCGTTCCGCGAGGTACATGGTTCCCTCCTATCGCCCAAGTTAACAGTATCGCACTACTAAGACTAATATCAGTAACTCTACTCTATTATATACTGTGCGTAAATACATTTTAAGAAGAGGGCTTGTGGACTGATAGGCTTCGGGCAGCGCTGAGGCAGTTCAGGGGTTCAGATCGGGGATCACCATTCATCGCGGTCGATTCCAATGCGTCGCAAAGTCCATCCATTGAAGTCACACGCGATATTGTACGAAGCTACTGAGGCTTTGCGTAATATCCGATTTTGGCGTGAACGAGAAGGGGCGGGACCCCTCTAGGTGGTCGAAGTCTGACTCTGATCTTTCTCCACTGTCCGTCGTAGACATGATTGCTGGGTGTGTACCCTAGGACGTACTGATTCCGCAGTTCCGCGCCGATTTTAGCCGCGATAGCAGGTAGGTCTTCAAGATGTCCGCCGGGTGATACTTGTCCCCCCGTCATTTCAGTAAGCTCCTCCAGCAGTGACGGGCCATGCATTTCCTCGGGCGTCTTATACGGATAGCCAAGTGGGTCGTAAAAGCCGATGGCATACAGTTGGACATCTGCTTCCCTCACAAGTTGTTTGATCTCTCCCCGTGAGTGTCGGCTATGATTGTCACCACCATCTGAAAAAATGAATAAGGCCCGCTTCGTATGTTTCGAAGTTTTCATGTAACTGATTCCGAGGTAGACGGCGTCTAGCAACGCTGTTGGCCCGTTAGGGGTTGCAGAGAAGACGCAGCTCTGAATGTATTCCGAATCATGCGTGAACGTACTCATCAATTCGGCATGAGCATTGAAGCCGACTAGGAAGAAGTCATCATCTTTGTTGGCGGTTCTGAGAAACTCCGTGATGGCCGCACGGGCTTTGCCGATCTTGTTCTTCATGCTCCCACTTAAATCAAGTATTACGCCAACTGATACGGGAATATCTTCCGAAGAAAAAGCAATGATTTCCTGTTCCACGCCATCCTCGTAGACACGAAAGTTGTCCTGGTCGAGGCCGATTACCATTCGGTCAAAAGGGTCGGTTACTGTGACATTTACCAAGGCCAGATCAACCTCAGTTCTAATCACCTTACCCGGCTGGATTATCACACCAGGGGAATCGTGCCTGGCTTTTATTGGCGGGGGAAATGCATGAGACGAGTCAATCGAAGTCGCGTTCGGTGGGGACTGACTAAAAACAGGGCTATCGAAAGAAAGCTGCAACAGACAACTGACTAGACAAACGCCGCTGACGAAGGATCGGAGGCGGTGCCGATTACATCTCATGGCTTCGCCTCTTTCCAGTTTCAAATGATCAGCGTTACTGGACATATCTTGTCTTCAAATCATCAAGGGAATACTAAGATCTCCAAAGTTCTTGATTTTTCAACTATGTGCCATATTCACTGTGCGATTTAATCTGCAACTCAATTACCAACAAAATGTTGCCCTGCTTTAGCTCCATGCCCTTTTGATGGATAGCGCTATGGACGCTCCGAACAGTACTTTTTTAGGAGACTATTCCCGGTCTGGGATTAGAAGTTTCAAATCGGGATTTCAGAGAGAGACTCTCCGCGGAAGCGATTCCTAAACCCCATGTCTTTTAACGCCGAAGGCCCATTTACTCCCATGGAAAAAGAAATGCAGTAGCTGTCCTGGGCGCTGAGCCTGATTGCTGTACCTGGACCTTCCGCATTCTCTTTGCTCACGATCGCTTGAGGAGCAGGGCTTCTCTTTCATGTCCGCCCTAAACACACTCTTTTGCAATCCATCAGGCACTCGCGCAATCAGCCTTTCCGGTCTCCTCCTGGTGGTTTCTTGCCTTGGCAGTCTAGCCCAGCTTTCGAATGCTGAGACTGCACACTTCCTGCTCGATGGCGCTCCACGCCTCGGCGAGAGCGTTAAGCAATTCAAGCACGACTTTCCTGCTGCCCATTGCCGTCGGCGGAGGTCAGGTGAGGTAGATGCCCACGCTCTAAAGCGGGAATGGTACCGGTGGATTGATTGTGCGGTTGAGAAAGGCGTTTACTTGAACGGGCAGCCCGCCACTCCAACAATGGATGACCAACTCGCGGTTACGATGAGCGCGACCTTTCAGGATCAAAAGCTCGTCTCGCTTGAATACTTGTTTGGTGCTGAGTGCCTGGATGGCCTGCTACGTTCGTTCGTTTCACATTTTGGTCCGCCGGATTCTTCTCTTCGGCGCACTCCAACCTGGTCAAAATATGCTTCTTGGACTCGTGGGAATTCAAGATTGGAAATCGAACAACTAGTCATCCATGCACGGATTGATGGCTCAGGCGCGCTCAGAATCGAGAAGAAATCCATGACCATGGGTGTTCGTGTGAGAATAGCTCTGAGCGATCTGGAGCCGTTGGGGGAACTGCAGGAGCAAGACACTCCGGGTGATTTAATCCTCTCGCAATAGAGTCGCTTCGACTCCACAGCCGGAGGTCATGCGACTGGCTCTGGTACTATTTTCGGAATTCAGGACCCGTCACTTCGCTGCCATCTTCACTTGACTGCTGAATACCTGATAGTTCAGAAATCGGCCGCGGCACCAATAGACCTTCCTGCCGCGTTCAGCCTGTGTATAGATGGTGAGAGGAATGAGCCGAGGAGTCTCACCCCTCCGCTGGAGCCAACCGTAGGTCACCACAGCCTGGTAGTGTTTCCACCAGCCGAGCTTTTCGAAATGTTCCGAGATGCGGAGGATGTTGGCTTCCTCATCGGTCCAGACTTCGCCATAACAAGCGATGGTGACATCCTTGTTGATCACGAATAACTCAAAATCGAAGATGGATCTGAATCTGCACACGCCATCCTCGATGTCGGCCCGATACTGAAAGACCTTCATTCTCCGCCCGTTGACTACAACATCGGGGGCTTGGTGAACTTTCAACTGGCGTTCTGTCCCTACCATCTTAGGTAATTCGGACCACTCGCCCCCGGTGCCGATCACAGTGTTCAAGGGAGGCAAAGGTAGGTCCTGGTAATGTTTCTTGCCATCGGGATACTTGCGGAATCGTTGGTAGCCGTCCAGGACCTGGATTTCATATGCCGACTCAGCAACGGGCGCCTTGTCTCCTGATCCCCAGGCAAAAGTCTGCACCGCGATAAAGTTGCGCATGCTATCGGCCAGAAGTTGAGCTTTTTCCCGTAGCGCCTTGACTTCAGCGGGTTCCTCGGGCCGGCGCTGTAGTGTATCGACTGGAGGCGGCGGCACGAATTTCGGGTAGAGGTCGGCCGAAACTGGAGAGATTCCCTCGGTGGACGGGAATATGTTCTGTGCCAGGCAGGGTTGCACCTTGCTCACAAAATCAGCCAAGGACTGGACCGGTACTGCAAGGGCGATCGCTTCACCATTAGTTGCTATCTCGTTGAGAATGCCCACAATCTGCTGAGTTTTGCTGTCAACGACTATGCCCCCGCTCGCGCCGGGGCGAATTGCTTTATCAGCGGACAAGCTGTAGTCAAAGGCCAGGAGGCCTGTTATCGTCTGGCCCTTGAACGTACCGTGAAATTGCAGGAGGCTGCGGATGGGGTTGATTGACTCTTTAGGATAAGCGTAGATGTTTACCTCCTGCCCCACTTGCAGGTCGTCGAGACTGAAAACAAGGCCGTGATGGTGAGGCAGCGGGTGGCGTAGTTCCAAGATGGCGAGGTCCCGACTGAGGGTGTACTTCATGGGACCCATGGAGGGGCCGTCGTTCAGGGTAGCGCCTTCATCATTCGGCCCGGTAGCAAGGTACCGGTGGATGACTTTCTGTCCCTTGATTTTGTGGGGCTGCGCCATTATGGCGACGTGATAATTGGTTCCGATGAAACGACACTCCGGGTCCAAGCAGAAGCCCGTGCCGAACTTGCCTCCTCCGAGGCCAAGAAACTTCAACTCGGTGATGGGGACGACCGTCTTGTTGAATTCCTGCGTGTGCACAACCGTGGAAGGTAACGCCAACGGCAATGGCTTAGGGGAGGCTTCCTGGGCCGGCGCCGATGGGGATAGAAATGAACATACAATCAAGAGCGGAATGACTCTGCGCAAAACCATCAGACATCACCGAGACTCTGGACGAGTCGGCTCTGATGTTTTGCATGCGCCTCACCACAGGGTGAGCGCTGAGTACAAAGGATTTACTGAGGGATTGAAGCAAACCGAGACAGATGAACCAACCCATTGCGGGACAATAGTGCCGATACGAACCGTGAGTGGCACAATCGATTCTTCCGCGCAGAATTCGCCGATTGCTTATGGCTCAAGCAACATCGGCAGAACTTATGAAACTATTCGTCTTTGCGACTTGGCTTACGAGGCGAGCTGATCCTTGTCGCCGCCATGTGTGATGAAATGATGCGGCATACTTGCACTTCCAACTGACCTAACCAGGCTTCAAAGCATTTGGTTCCGCGAACATCCCTGCAGCCGTTCCTTTCGTGGTAGAGACCCAGGATCGGAGAATTCGGGAAATTCCAATTGATCTCTTTAAAACAGAATCCATTGTCAATCATCGTCATGCGTTAGCCGGTTCCAAGCGGGACCCATCTCGGCAGAAATTCCCCAGAAAGCGGCTGAATGGCTCTTCCTTCTCCAAAATGGGACAGGTTGGTTAGAAAATTCCAATTTGGCACTCAAGGTTTATATCCGATACCAGTCACTGAATTACTACATAAGTTAAGACCACCTTTTTCTTGATCTTGTGACCTCCTCTCTCGCCGCACTTAAGGCCAGCGATAGTGGTGACTCTCGTGCAATTGAGTGGTTGACCATCGAGAGAAGAAAGAAAAAGCTGGAAACGGAGACGAAGTTCATGAAGTTAGCTATTGTTGTAGGTGTCTCAATTATATTTCCGACGCTTGGGATGGAAGCTCAACAAACAGTGCCGGGTAATTCCTTCCAGCAGAACGAAGTGCAGGCTACGCCCGCCCTTGATGGAGGAATTGAAATTGACCTCGCTCCGCTGCCTCTAGCGAGGCTCCCTGTGATCCAACTCCCGGTGCCACAAACACCGGAAACCTCTCAAGATCTGAATGAAGAGCAACTTTCAAAGTTGCTGTTTGACCGCCGCAGTAAATTGCCCGACGGTCCCAACCCAAAGATAAGTGAAAGGGAAAATTCGATGTGTCCGGCTGGAGTCGGGAACTCTTGTGCCTTGCTTGGCGGACGGGTCTACTATCCCGACCTGATCGGATTGACCTACCACAACAAGACTTGGTGGGAGGCGATGAAGAACCCCGGAATGATCGCCGCATCGGTCGCCTTAATTGGAGCCACAGTGCTCGACATTGAAGGCTCTCAGGCTTGCATCGACAAACACACATGTCGGGAAGCTAACCCATTGATGCGAGGTTCGAGAGCCGAAAAATATGCCGTCGCCATGCCTATCAATGCTTTTGTGATTTGGGCAGGGGTGCGCGAGAAGCAACATGGCCGAGCCATCCTCCCCATTGCAATTATGTGGACAACCTCTCTTGTACACATGTATTTCGGAGTGGGTGGTCTTTACCAGGCCAGGACTCATTGAAGCGGAGCAGTTGATTTTCAGAGTTTGTCGCTGGCTCGCCGCATAAGAGTTTTTGCATTATCCGGAGAATTGTAATGAAAGTTCTACTGAGATCGTTGGCGATGTTTCTCTTTCTTGGACTCATCCTCGGCATGTCCTCATCTGCGGGGCCTAAGAAGAACAAATCCAACGCATCTAAATCTGCGCAGCGGATCATAGTGTTCGCACGCAGAACCGATCATGGGGTCGAATACCGACTCAACAAGCAGATTTATACCGGCAAAGACTTGGACTATGTGCTGGGCGAGCTGCATATTTACGCCAATAAAGAGTCAGCCATCGCCGTGGTCCTTGAAGACAATATGCTTCTCTCGGATGTAAAAGACGTGCCCGCTATGGCCCTGAAGGCGGGATATACAGACGTTAGGGCATACGTGTACTGGAGAAGAACGGGCAGGATGGCGGACATCCTGTTCGGGCCAGTTCTGAAAGCCACCGCCGATCCCAGAAAATTGTAGCTCTGGGTTCCATTGTAAAAATGCTGAAATTCCACACTTGCGAGGTGAAGGATGTCTCATAAGCACTTTTTGGTTCTTGTTTTGTTGAGTCTCGCGATCGCAGTTTCTGAACCTGCCTGGGCAAACGATGGGTCCAAAACTCTCATCGTCAGTTCAAGTAACCCTGCTTGCGCGGGGGCCAGCTTTTCGCACATACAGGATGCGATTGATGCCGCCACCGATGGGCAACAGGTCATGGTGTGCCCGGGCCTTTATCCCGAGAGTCTGATGATTACGACTTCACTGAAACTCAAGTTCATGCTCGGCGCGCTGGTTATGCCTTCGAATGTGACGCAAAGCACACTCAGTGTGGTGTCAGGCAATCCTTTGGCCGGTATTGTGACCGTTATGAATGCTGACGACGTGGACATCGAAGGTCTCGTTGCAGATGCAGGCGCGGCTGGAATCACTCAATGCGCCCCTGATCTCATGGGAGTGATTTATCAGAACTCCTCGGGAAGTATTAAGCGCTCATGGGTAAGGAACACCCTGTTGAGCACGCGTTTGAACGGATGCCAGAGTGGTGACGGCATATTCGTCCAGTCAGGCAATGGAAGCACTTCGCGAGTTACGATTGCCGAAAATCGGGTGGACGGCTACCAAAAGAATGGGATAACTGCGAATGAAGTCGGCACGACCGCTGAAATATCAAAGAACGTTGTCGTGGGCATTGGTCCGACTACGGGTGCCGCACAGAACGGGATACAAGTGGGATATGGGGCACAGGCAGAGATCACTCGGAACTTCGTTACAAGCAATATTTGGTCGCCTTGCGTCAGCCCAGATGAGTGTCCTTACTTTTCCACGGGCATCTTGATCGAGCAATCCGACAACGTAACAATCTCTGGCAATTCAGTGGGAAACAATCTGGTCAACATTTACCTCAATGGCAATCACATCAAAGTTCGAGAGAATAGGCTCTTTGGTTCGCTGGTTCTAGACGGCATTCAAATAGCAGGTGACCACGCGAATGTAGAGTTCAATCATATCTACGACTCTGCCAGAGCCGCGATTGCCGTTTCCGGGAATGACACCAAGATCCTGAACAACTTCTTCGTGAACGCGCCTGTCGGAATCTTGAAGTCAGGAAGCGTTTCGTCGATCGATGTGGAGGGCAATGACTACGTCGATGTCGACACGCTCTTGGTAGACCCTGATCCCTTAATCACCCTCCCAGGTGCGAGTAATCCGCAGCGATAGATGTCATTCCCGAGGCGTGCTAGAGGATTCCCACTTCGTCCCCCAGCCAACCGGCATTTTGTTGATCCGCCAATCGCCATGTGGACCCAGAGCACAACGCGTACGGTTGATCGCCCGTAGAAGGTCCGGTGCATCGGTCATGCAGGTTGACGCCAAGAGCCGCTGCGAAGCTGAGGATGTAATCTGTGCCGGCTGGCGCTTTGCCGGCGCCTAGCCCGGATTTCTCACCAGGAATGGGGAAATAGGTTTGCTTTGAGGTGGAAAAAGGCCGCTTTCTCGGGCATAACTGCGTTGTTCATGCGTAGTTGGTGTCCGAAGAAAAGAGGCCTTTTTCAATGACAGAGTGTAACCAGTCGCAGTTCGAGTTTGAAGCGCATTTTTCGCGGCGGGTGGTAGCGGAGTTTTCCGGCGAGCGGCTGACGACCGAGGGCGGTGCCCTGTTGTTGCGTGCGGCGGATCGCAAGATTGCGTTGCTGCGGCGCGTGGCGCGTTGCTTCAGCGACGCTCGCGACCCGCAGCGCATTGCGCATGCGCTCAGTGCGATGCTGGCGCAACGCATCTACGGGTTAGCGCTGGGCTACGAAGATTTGAACGATCACGAAGAGTTGCGCAACGACCCGCTGCTCGGGATGCTGGTTGGCCGACGCGACCTGGACGCACCGCTGGCCGGCAAGAGCACGCTGAACCGGCTGGAGTTGACGCCCATTGGTTCGCCGGCCGCGGAACGCTACAACAAGATCAGCTATTCTGCCGCAGCGCTCGACGAACTGCTGGTTGATCTCTTTCTGGAAGCGCACCCGCACGCGCCGCGCGAAATCGTGCTGGACCTGGACGCCACGGACACGCCGCTGCACGGGCGGCAGGAAGCGCGTTTTTTCCACGGCTACTACGGGCACTACTGTTATCTGCCGCTGTATGTGTTCTGCGGGGATCATCTGCTGTGCGCGCGGCTGCGGCCCTCGAACATCGACGCCAGTACCGGAAGTCTCGAAGAAGTGCAGCGCATCGTGCGGCAGATCCGCGCGCGGTGGCCGCAGACCCGCATCATCCTGCGCGCGGACTCCGGTTTTTGCCGCGAGGAACTGCTGGGGTGGTGCGAAACCAACGATGTGGACTTCGTATTCGGCTTCGCGCGCAACCAGCGCTTGCGGCGCATCATCGGCCGCGCCATGCAGCAAGCCAAGCAAGAGCATCGGCGCACCGGAAAACCGGCGCGGGTGTTCTGCGAGTTCGCTTATCGCACCAAGAAAAGCTGGTCGCGGGCGCGGCGCGTGATCGCGAAAGCGGAACAGATCGAGGGCAAGGAAAATCCCCACTATCTGGTTACCTCGCTGGGCGCGCAGGACTGGCCTGCGCAGAAAGTCTACGAGCAGCTCTACTGCGCGCGCGGCGAAATGGAAAATCGCATCAAGGAGCAGTTGAGCCTGTTCGCGGACCGGCTGAGCACGGAGACGCTGCGGGCCAATCAGTTGCGGTTGTACTTTTCCTCGCTGGCTTATGTGCTGGTCGAGGCCTTGCGGCGGCTGGGCTTGGCGGGCACGGAGTGGGCGGAAGCGCAAGCCGACACCATCCGGCTGAAGTTGCTGAAAATCGCTGCGCAGGTGCGCATCACCGCGCGGCGCATCTGGATTCGCTACAGTCGCGCCTATCCCTGGCAGAATGCTTTCGCCGCCGCTTGGACTGCGCTGCGCTGCTGAACAAAACGCAAAAACAAAACCTTGTCGCGCACTCCCAGAAGCAGTCGAAGTCTGCCTGAAAAACGCTTCCAACAGGACTCGCAGCGACCCATAGCCCCACCAATAGACAAAAAACCACTCCGCAGAGAAAGCTGCACAACACAAAGACGGAAGCGATCACTCAGCCTGCCCCTCGTGAGAAAAGGCGGCTAGCCTGGAAGCGAATCTTGTCCGGCTACCGCTTGTAACCAATCTTCCGCAACAGATCGTGCCGCCACGCGATATCCGCCTGCCCCTCTACACCCTTCGGGGAACTCCCATCAATCACGCCGAGCACACCCCGACCTTGTTCGCTCTGTGCCACGACGATTTCCACCGCGTTCGCCGTCGCGCAGAAGATCGTGCACACCTCGGGCACGTTGCGAATCGCATTCAATACGTTGATGGGGTACGCATTTTGAATGACCAGCACGAAAGTGTGCCCACAGCCCAGCGCTTGGGCGTTGCGAATGGCGATATCGCGAAGCCCTTCCTCATTCCCATCTGCCCGCGTCAAACACGCCCCGGAGCTTTCGTTAAACGCCAATCCAAACTTGGCTTGCGGCACGGTCGTGCTCACTGCTTCGTATAAATCTTCCACTGTCTTGATGAAATGCGCTTGCCCGACAATGATGTTGGCATCCGCAGGAAACTCCATGTGGACCGTTTTGATCTCAGGCATGTCTCCTCCGATTTTGTGTGCAGGAGAACACTTATGCGCCTCGCTTGCGTTCAACCCGCACTCGCTCGATGTAGTGTCCCGTCTTCACTTCAACCCGCACCACTTCGCCAGGGCCGACGAACATTGGCACCTGGACGCTCAAGCCGTTTTCGAGCTTGCCCTCTTTCCAGGCGGTTTCCTGCTGTGCGTGCGCCGGTGGTGTTGTTTCGGCAACACGGACTTCGGCCACCTCGGGGAAGGCCACACTGAGTGGCTCGCCCTCAAGGAACTCCACGGGCAATTGCATCCCCGGCTGCAAGAATTTTTCCGCAGGTCCCAGAACGCCCCTAGGCACTTCCAATTGTTCAAAGGTCTGCGGGCTCATGAACGTGCATGCGTCCCCCGTGGCGAACACGAATTCCAGTATGCGCCGCTCGAGTTGCACCTCTTCGAGGCGCTCTTGCGGGCGGAAGTGAGGCTCCCAGATGTGGCCGCTTCTCACATTGCTCAGCTTGGTTTTGACGACCCCGCCCAATTTCGCCGCTCCAGCCTTCGATTCCGCCTCGAGAACTCGATAGATTTGTCCTTCGATCCGAATGACCATTCCCTCTTTGAGTTCCGCTGCGATAGACATGGAATTCCCTTCAAAACACGCGCTCTGCTCTCTTCTAAGCCTGATTCTCCTCCCATGCAAGGCCAGAAATCAGCGTCACATCGCCCAAATCGGCTGGCCGAATGAGCCGCTTTCCAGCATAGCGGCAGGGACGGGATCGTCGGCACCTTAGTTTTCCCAAGCGCATTCCCCGTCAGATGAGCTTCTCATGCACGCGCGAGAAGCTCCTCCATGAACCGCTGCATGCGCCAGTAGTGTGAGCCTTTCCAGTAGATTCGTTCACAGCCCGGGCACATATGAAACTCTTCGTAGTATCGCTCTGTCTTCGGCGGTAGCCGATCGCTGATCAAATCCTTCTGCGTTGGCCGCAACAAAGAGTTGCAATGTACGCACCTGGAGAAAGGCGCAATCGCGCCCCAAAGATCGAAGCGCTGCAATACCTCTTCGAGTTGCTCGCGAGAATCTGTCGCCCGCACACAGTAACCCCGGGTTACCACGTTTCGTTTGAGCAATCCGCGATCTCTCGTGAGCAGAATCCGCCTCTCTTGGGAGGAGATCGTCGCCAACTCTTCATCCTGAGTATCGTCGCGGTATTGGGTGTCGAATCCCAGCATCCGCAGATAGCGGACGAGCCGCCCGAGGTGCGTATCCGCGACAAAACGCGACTCGCGCAGCGGCTGCGGCCGGCAGCGCACGAGCGCCGAGATATCGATGGATTCGAAGACGGGGTAGACGCTGATTCTGTCTCTGTTCCGCAAGCGGTAGGTAAAATCCTCCGGCTCGCCGTTCACCAGGATGAGGTCTACTTCCGTATGCGGCACGCCGAGCGTTTCGATCATGCCTTTGACGGAGCCGCTCACCTCGAATGCGTAGGGAGTCGCTCCTCCCCTCCTCCACGGCGCCAGAAAGTCGTTCAGCTCCGCATAAAAGCGCACGTCCACTTGCTTCCTCATGAGGCCATTCTAGCTCCCCTCGAAACGCGCCCGCCAGAGCCGCCGGCGAGCAAGCCAAACGCAGCGACGGGAACCTACACTCTGACCGTCGTCGGCACGGATACTTCCTCGTCCACCATCACGGCCTCGACCACCATCACGCTGACGATTGACTAACCCGGCCAGACAGATTGCTA
>Ga0181527_1003834_pt1 | contig 13218 bp, 14 predicted proteins | sample PEATcosm2014_Bin_30_FD_119762 | JGI IMG/M metagenome (GOLD analysis project Ga0181527, IMG submission 119762) | Peatland microbial communities from MTU Mesocosm Facility, Houghton, MI, USA - PEATcosm2014_Bin06_60_metaG | ecosystem: Environmental > Terrestrial > Soil > Wetlands > Peat | place...
GATCTTTTTCTCTATGTGACATCTTCCCCCACTAAACGGTGCAGATTTTCTCGGTTGTTGTGATATCTTTATAAACCGTTCCACAGAATATAAAGCAGTTCCAAAAGGGGCATCAAGATGGCGTACCACACTTATCTGACACTGGCGATACCGATGGCCTTTGCGTTGGTCTCGACTGTCGGTGCCATAATGTTCCTGATGCCGCACATGCTCGATTCCGGGATTACGGCCACGGATTACAATAAAAAGAGCCATCCGGTACTTCCGAGCGGGATGGGAACGGCGCTCGCCTTCGGGTTTTCCATCGGACTCCTTGCATATATCTTTGGTTCGAGCTTCGGCCTCTACGGGTATACGATAACACAGAACAATTACCTGTTCGCCGCCACTGTCTCGCTTCTCCTTATAGCGCTGGTAGGCTTCATAGACGACATCAACGTGAAAAAGGAGAAGGTAAGGACCACCGGGATGATGGATACAAGAAAGGGGCTCAAGCAGTGGCAAAAGCCGATTCTGACACTTGTGGGTGCTGTGCCGCTCATAGCGATAAATGCGGGGGTTTCCACGCTTCATTTGCCGTTGATAGGGGCCGTCAACTTCGGAATAATATACCCCCTGATAATCGTGCCGCTTGCCGTGATATTTGCGGCCAACTCCTTCAATCTTCTGGGCGGATTCAACGGCATATCCACGTTCTCCGGATTGGTGGTGGCGCTCGCGCTATTCTGCTACAGCGTAATCTACGGAAGCTATACGGGTGCGATACTGTCTGGCGTGCTTGCGGCAACACTGCTCGGATTCGCGTTCTTTGACGGATACCCGGCAAAAACGATTCCGGGGGACAGCTTCACCTATGCGGTCGGCGCGGGGATAGTGGCGACCATCATACTCGGAAACATGGAGTCTTTCGGCATAATAATATTCATGCCCTGGATTATAGAATTCATCCTGCATCTGAAAGGCAGATTCGGCACCACGGATCTCGGAAAGAGAAGGTCCGACGGCACCTTCGAGCCGCCGTATGGAAAGAAGATATACAGCTGGACGCATGTTCTGATGAATATGAAGCGCTGCACGGAATTGGAGGTCACGTTGTATATGGCGCTTGTGACTTTCGGATTTGTCGTTCTTGGATTTGCGTTAAAGGTCTTCGGGTTGTTATAGAATAGCGATGGCATGGTACAAAAAGCCCAGAGCGGAATAGAATTCATCACTTCGTACGGATTTGCCCTGATCGTGATAGTCGCGGTAATGGCTGTAATATTCGTATTCGTCTCGTTGCCGAAGAGCGCACTGCCGAACAGGTGCAACATCTATGGAGCATTGAACTGCCTGGATATCGCATATTTTCCAAATGCGAATGCAGCCGGCTCCACTCTGGTATTGGAGGCATCGGACACGCAACCCGGGTTCATGATGATACGAGGATTCGCTGCAACATTGGCTGATCCCGCAAGCACGAGCGGCAGCTGCACCCCCTCGATTATTTCGCAGGGAGGAGAGTCGATCTGCACCGCAACATTTTCGACATCATCAAACATCAACGAGGTCTATACTGGAAATGCGACCGTATCGGTGATCTATTGCCCGACAGCAAAAACCGCATCGCAATGCGGTTCCCCTTCAGAGGGAGGCGCCCTCTCCTTCGGCGCAAGCTTCCAGGTGCACGGGTCTGCCCAATTCCAGGTGCCGACAGTCGCCACGAGCTCGACGGCAAGCACCTCCACAAAAACGTCAATGTCAACAGTATCCAGCACGTCTTCTACTTCGGTGTCAACAGTATCCACAATATCTAGCCCTACCTCTACTCCGACAAGTACCAGCACGTCTTCTACCTCTACTTCAACATCCACGCCTTCAACGTCAACGTCTACATCCTCTACTTCAACCATCACGACCGTATCCCCCAATAGCTATATCTACTGCGTCGGTGGATCTTCGTCTTGGAAGGTCCCCCCGGCAACCTACAATGCACCCATAATCAACAACGCCATCGGCACATGGAGCCCAACCACCCCATACCCGATTGTTGCGGCCGGTTCGGCCGGTGGCCCTAGCTGTGTCTCATATAACGGTTATGTCTACTGCGTCGGTGGAGCTACGGGCGCCAACGGCAATACTGGCGTCATCGTTGCCAATGCACTCTATGCTCCGGTCTCCGGCTCTGGGATAGGCACATGGAGCCCAACCACTTCATATCCCATATCTATGGCCGATCCATCCTGCACGGCATTCAATGGCTATGTCTACTGCGTCGGTGGCTTCAGGGCAGGTAATCCCGCCACTGCCATCTACTATGCTCCGGTCTCCGGCTCTGGGATAGGCACATGGACAAAAGATATCAACAACTATCCAATAGCCGTAAGCTATCAGTCCTGCATCACATCTGGTGGTTACATCTACTGCATTGGCGGTCAAGAAAGTCCAGATAACGGTGATGTTAGTGTTGCATCTACATACTATGCTCCGGTCTCCGGCTCTGGGATAGGCACATGGACAAAAACCACCCCGTATCCGATACCGATACATGATGCTGGGTGTGCCTTGTACAATGGTTACGTCTACTGCGTCGGTGGTTACGAGAGTTCCTATCCTGTCCGCCCCGGAACCACAGAAGTATACTCCGCTCCGGTCTCTAGCACGGGTATCGGCGCCTGGACAGCCAACACCACATATCCATTACCCATATATTCGACTGGCTGCGCCACATCCGATAATGGTTACATCTACTGCGTTGGTGGATCCAAAGAGGTTTCGGGTGCGGGTCTCCCTCTCACAAATGTCTACACTTCACCGATAATAAACAACGCGATAGGCACCTGGACCGCCAACACCCCCTACCCGCTGGCAGATATTGCTACTTACGGTACTAGCGACTGTTTCATTTCAACACCCCCATAATTTCTCCAAACCAATAGAAGCGATAACCTTGGGGGCGGGCAGAGATCAGATACGGAAATCTTACATTGGACGAACAAGGATAAATGAAGGGATTATCTCATGCCGCGCTCTTCCTCTGGAGCTTCCTCTTTATGTGCTTGAGCGCCGAGAATGTATCTCTATCCATCTCGTCGAGGCACATCGAGATGTACTTCGCCCTCCTGTTGAGAGTGGGTATGAGTATGTAGTCGAGCGCGTTGACCCTCCGCTTCACCTTCTCTATCTCTAGCACGAGCCTCTTGAGCCCCACTGATCGGTCCTGGAGAGCTGCACGTCAGATGGCGACGGGAAACAAGCACAGCTGCCGGCGCGCACTACATGCTGCACGAGAAGGATAGGATTACATCAAGATAGAGCGCATACGGTGGCACTTGCAACCAGTCCATATCAGAGATGGCGAGACCCAGAGGCCATGTATGCACGGAAGGTGCCCTCACACTCTCCACGCCTCAACCTAAACTATAAAGACTTTCTACAACTATTATATCCTTATGACATATATCGTCGACGTGCCGGAGAAATTTGAAAAGGAGTTTACCAAAAGGCACAGGGACAAGACCCAATGGCTGGAAAGGGCAATCGAGGCCCTCGAACAGAATCCCGAGTATGGGAAGCCCCTTGGAGGCCGCCTTCATGGAATCTGGCAGCTAAAAACCGGACCTTTTCGGTTGTGGTACGAGATAAATAACAAGGAAAACAAGGTGACCTTACGTGTTTTCCTTCACAAGGACGAAGCAATCAAGCAGTACTGAGTTCTTTTAAGAAATCTCTTGCCTTTCTAACCCTACCCGCTTTTATGTCTCTTTCTGTGGCCTCTAGCTGCTTCATAACATATCTATTCTCAAGAGTCTCTATGGTTGCCTCTAGGCTTTCGAGGTCTGATTTTGGTATGGTTACCATTCTTACTGATGCCCTTTTTCCGTTCATTTTATCCAGTTATATTATAGTTGTTCAGATTTTTATATCTATCTCTCGCCTCACAAATCTCCATCGCGATCTTATCCTGTTTGACCGCCCTTCTTTGTGAAGCTCGCAACCTTCTTAGAAAGAAGGGCCCGTCCGTCATGCCGCGCTCTTCCTCTGGAGCTTCCTCTTTATGTGCTTGAGCGCCGAGAATGTATCTCTATCCATCTCGTCGAGGCGCATCGAGATGTACTTCGCCCTCCTGTTCAGCGTCGGTATCAGTATGTAGTCGAGCGCGTTGACCCTCCGCTTCACCTTCTCTATCTCGAGCACGAGCCTCTTGAGCCCCTGCTCCCTCTTCGCCAGGTCGATCAGCGCATTGAGAACCTCGCCGAACGACTCGTTGACGTCGTCTACCGCCGAGCTTGTCGACACGATGGAATAGCCCCTGCTAAGTATGCTCCCGCCCGCTCCTATGTGCTCTATCTCGGGGACCTTGACGCCCATTATGTCCTTCATCTCTATCGCTATGGGCTTGGGCTCGTTCACGTATTCTGACGCGTATCCGAGCTCGAAGTCGCCCGTATATGCCAGCGCGAGCGCGAGCGACCTGTACGCGTGGCTAAGCTTCTGCATCACGTAGCCCTTGTCGTGCGTCGAGTCCTTTAGCAATCGGAGGAACTCTATGACGAGCACCTCCCTTTTCCGCTTCAGCACAGAATAGCCCTTCTTCGCTATCACCATCGACTTCCTGGTGTTTATAAGGTTTATCCTCGTCGGGTTGGTCTGCATGGGTTCACTCTTACTTCTTCTTGTAGTACTTCTGCACGAACTCTGACTTTATCCTCGTGAGCTCGGACTCGTCGAATTCCGAGAGCAGCTCCCAGCCCAGGTCGAGCGTCTGCTCGAGCGTCCTGTGCTCGTACTTCCCTTGCGTTAGGAACCTCTTCTCGAAGCTCTCGCCGAACTTCAGATATTGCTTGTCCTTCTCGTTTAGCGCCTCGACCCCCACTATCGAGCTGAGCGACTTCGCCTCGAGCGCCTTCGCGTAGGCGCCGTAGAGCTGGTCCGCGACTCCCCTGTGGTCTTCCCTTGTCTTGCCCGCGCCGATCTCGCTGTTCATAAGCCTGGAGAGCGACCCTATCGGGTTTATCGGCGGATAAATGCCCTTGTTTGCGAGGTCCCTGGAGAGGTAGATCTGCCCCTCTGTTATGTATCCGGTGAGGTCGGGTATCGGGTGCGTCACGTCCTCTCCCGGCATCGTGAGTATGTCAAGCTGCGTTATCGACCCCTTCTTTCCGGAAACCAGCCCAGCCCTTTCGTAAATGCTTGCAAGGTCCGTGTACATGTAGCCGGGGTATCCCCTCCTTCCCGGCACCTCTTCCCTTGCGCTGGCGAGCTCCCTCACGGATTCGCAGTAGCTCGTCATGTCGGTCAATATCACAAGCACGTGCATGTCCTTCTCGTAGGCCAGATACTCCGCGGCTGTCAGGGCCATTCTCGGGGTGAGGATCCTCTCTATGCTCGGGTCGTCGGCGAGGTTCATGAACACCACCGTCCGCTTGAGCGTGCCCGTGCTCTCGAAGGACTTGATGAAGAACGACGCATCGTCGTGAGTTATGCCTATTCCGGCGAACACCACCGCGAAGTTCTCCGACTTGCCTTTCACCCTTGCCTGCCTTGCCACCTGCGCCGCGAGGTCGTTGTGCGGAAGCCCCGATGCAGAGAATATGGGCAGCTTCTGCCCCCTTATCAGCGTGATCAGCCCGTCTATCGCGGATATCCCTGTCTCTATGAAGTCGGCCGGCCTCGCCCGCGCCGCGGGGTTTATCGGCTCCCCGTTTATGTCCCTCTTATGCGACGCCGCTATCCCTGTCTTTATGTCCTTAGGCCTGCCTTGCCCGTCGAATATTCTCCCGAGCATCTCATCAGAAACGCCGATCTTGAAGGTGTCCCCCATGAACGAGACAGCTGTCTTGTCGATGTTTATCCCTGTCGTGGTTCCGAATATCTGCACAACGGCGTACTTGTCGGTGCTCTCGAGGACCTGCCCCAGCTTCTCGGTCCCGTCTGCGAGCCTTATCCTTACCACCTCGTTGTACGCCGCGTTTGCCACCCTCTCGACCACCACGAGTGGACCAGCTACCCTGCTTATTGTCTTGTATTCCACGTCAACATTCATCGAATCACCAGCTATTGCGCCTTCTCGAGCCTTGCGAACTCCGAGTCTATCTCCTCCCTGACCTTCTTGATCTCTTTTGCAAGGTCCGGTTCCTTTATCTCCTTCATCCTTGATATGTAGCTGCGCGCCTTCGATGCAACGATCTTCTCCGCCGGCACGCCCCTCTCGAGCGCCTCTCGCGCCTTCTGCATATAGTGCAGGATCATCCCGACCATCTCGTTCTGCTTGTTGAGGCTGGTGTACGTATCGATCTCGTCGAACGCGCTCTGCCTCAGGAAATCCTCCCTTATCATCCTCCCTATCTCGAGAAGAATCTTCTCGCTGTCCGGAAGCGCGTCCTCGCCCACCAGCTGGACTATGTCCTTGAGTTCGGCTTCCCTCTGGAGCACGCGCATCGCCTCTTCCCTGTATTCCGAGAATTCTTTCCCGACGTTCTTGACGTACCAGTCGGCGAGCTCTGCCTTGTAAAGCGAATAGCTGTTGAGCCAGTTTATGGCCGGGAAGTGCCTCGAGTTGGCCAGCGCGGCGTCGAGCGCCCAGAAGGTCTTTACGACCCTTAGCGTTCCCTGCGAGACCGGTTCCGATATGTCCCCTCCCGGCGGCGAGACCGCCCCGACAACCGTTATCGACCCTGTTTTGCCGCTAAGCGTCCTGACCCGCCCCGCCCGCTCGTAGAATTCGGCGAGCCTCTTCGGGAGATATGCCGGGTATCCCTCCTCTCCGGGCATCTCCTCAAGCCGAGCAGATATTTCGCGCATCGCCTCTGCCCATCTCGAGGTCGAGTCGGCCATGAGCGCTACGTTGTAGCCCATGTCCCTGAAGTATTCCGATATCGTGATTCCCGTATAGATCGAAGCCTCCCTTGCCGCCACCGGCATGTTCGACGTGTTGGCGATCAGCACCGTCCTTTCCATGAGCGGCCTCCCGGATTTCGGGTCCTTCAGCTCTGGAAACTCCTTCAATACTTCCGTCATCTCGTTTCCCCTCTCGCCGCAGCCCACGTATACCACTATGTCCGTATCGGAGTGCCTTGCAAGCTGGTGAGAGACGACCGTTTTCCCGGATCCGAAGGGCCCCGGTATTCCGGCGGCGCCGCCCTTTGCGACAGGGAAGAAGAAGTCGATGACCCTCTGCCCGGTTATGAGAGGAACATCAGATTGCAGCTTCTCGGCGTATATGCCGGCCTTCCTCACCGTTCTCTTTTGCATCATTGTCATGTTGACTTTGCCTTTTGGCGTCTCTATCTGCGCTATCGTGTCGTCGACGGTGTACTTGCCCCCTTTTATCGATGCTATTTTCCCGCCGACCCCGCCCGGGACCATTATGTAATGCCTCACCAGCGGCGTTTCGTCGACATAGCCGACAATGCTGCCCTCGCTTACCTTGGTTCCCTTCGCAACGCCCTTTTCGATTATGAATTCCCATCTCTTTTTCCTGTCCAGCGACTGCACCTCGATCCCCCTTGCTATGAATGAACCGGACTTCGCCTTTATCGTCTCGAGCGGCCTCTGGATCCCGTCGAATATGTTTGCCAGTATGCCGGGGCCGAGCTCTACCGAGAGCGGCGTGCCCTCGCTCCTTACCGGCTCTCCGGGGCGTATGCCGCTCGTGTCCTCGTATACCTGTATCACCGCCCTCTCCCTGTCGAGCTGTATTATCTCCCCTATGATCTTGTCCTTGCCGACCTTTACTACGTCGTACATCCTGCTCCCGAGCATCCCGTCCCCTACCACAAGCGGTCCCGATATTTTCACAACTCTTCCCATCATAACACCTATTTTGCTGATATGTCTATCCCTATGGCCCTCATTATGAGCTTCCTCAGCTGGTCGCCCTCCCACACGGCCTCGCCGTAGCCCGGCACTTCCACGAATATCGGGAGCACGCCCGACTCTATCGCCCTGCGCAGCTTTCTTTCTTTCACCATCGACGAGACCCTGGAGTTTATTATGACTATACCGACGTCTCCGGAATCGAGCACGCCCTTTACTGCCTCCTCCGCTTCTATCTGATTGGTGGCGGTGCGGCTGTACTTTATTCCGGCCAGCTCCATCCCCGACGTGAGCGCACGCTCGCCGATCACGGCGATCCTGTAGCTCTTGGGGTCGTATTTCGCGGTCAGACGATCATCCTTCCTATCTCCTCGCTGCTGAGGCTGTACGCCTTGCCGTTTATTATGGACCTCAGCGAAGATATCTCCAGCTCTTTCATGTAATAGTACGCGATTATCACCGCCAGCGAGAGCACCGACTTCATGAGAGTGAGCCTCGCCTTCTCGAGTATCGACCTCTTCATCGCTATCTCGTATGGCAGTATGTCTGTCTCGCCGGACTTCTCGGCCATCCCGCCGAGGGCGAACCTGTGCGCGCTTCTCGCTATGTCTGCCGGGCTCTTGGCCGACTCGTACATCGCCACGAGGTTCTGCAGCTTCGTAAGGCCGTTGTCGAACAGATAATCCTTTAGCTCGTCCACCGACATCGCGGCCCTCTTCGCCCTCATGAGAGTGAGCACGTTCCTCATCTCTATCTCCATGCTTATCAGCGCGCTCCCCTCTTTGCTGATCTTCGAGATCTTCTTTACAGAGGCGCCCAGCCGTACCAGCATCGACTTGTCGAGCGAGCTCTCCAGGTCGGTGAGCTTGCCGGTCTTCCCGTATTCCGCCAGCGCGTCCTCCAGCGCCTTCCTGTAATCGCCTATCTTCATCAATCGCCTGGCCGCGCCCTCGACCCCCTGCTCGTCGAGTGCGGACTTAGCCGCCTGCTCGTCCAGCGCTCCCGAGAAGGTCATGTACTTGGCTATGCTGTCGAACTGCTTGTTAAGCGCCTTCGCCCTGAGCACCAGCTTTATGTTCTGGTAGTCCCTTCTTGAGACGATCGATTCGATGAGCGGCCTCAGCTTCCTCGGGGAGATCGCGATCAGCTTCGAGACTGACGCCTCGAAGCTCCTGTTGAGCGCGAAGTCCACCATGTTCTCTTTTATGGCCTCGCCGCCGAAGTGGTCGAGATGCTTTCTGTACTCTGTCTGCAGAAGCGATCCGATTATCGTCGAGGTTGACTCTGCCTTGGAAAGGTCGGTTATCGATGCCTTTGACAGCATCCTCGAGAGCATCGCCCGTACCCGTGTGTTAGAGTAGCCGTACAATATCGCATTCCTATAGGCGCCCATGCCACTACCTTGGTTTGCTGGCCTTCCTCCCTGGACCGCGGCCGGCTTTGGCCTTTCTGGACGGTCTCCCCCTGCCTTTCTGCCCCTCTTTGTGGGCGACGCGCCTGGGCGCCGGACGCCCTCGCTTCTCCGCCTTTCCTCTCCCTTGCGGCTTGATGATGCCTGGAGAGCCGGAAGTGCCGCCCGATCTCCCGCTGCCGCTTCCGCTTCCCTTTTCCCCCGAAAGCGCAGTAAGTATCGCGCCCTTGGCGTCTTCCAATGCGGAATCGGCTAGCGTCTCAAGGCGCATGTCGATCGCGATCTTCTTGTCTGACGAATAAAGCAGCAGCCCTTCGATATCTGCGTATTCGACCTTAGCGCCCTTGAAAACATCGGCGGCAAGCCTGGCGTCCTTTTTGTTTATCGATACTGTGAAGCCGTCCCCGAGAACGTCCGCCGTCTTGGACGCCCTGGCGAAGATGGCGGGAGCGGATTTCTGCCCGAGCCGCGCGATAAGCGCTTTTCTTATCCTCTTCAGCTCGGCGTCGAGCGCCTCGTCGAGCGCTTCGAGCCCGATCTTCCTGGCCTCCATCTCCGCAGACGCCTCCATCCCCCTTCTTTTCCCGCTTATGTACGATTCGGTCTCTGCTGCTGAAGAGTCGGCTATCTGCTTGGCCCTGGCCTCGGCCTCGCTGACGACTTTTATGGCCTCAGCGTACGCCGCTTTGCGCATCTGGGAGAGATCGTCCGCTTCCTTGGCCTCTATCTCCTTCTTTATCTGTTCTAGGGGCATCGCCGCTTCCCCTTTATATCATGCCGATGCCCAGCAGTATGAGTATTGCGATCACGAATCCGAAGATCAGGATCGTCTCCGGGATCACGAGGTAAAGGATCGCAAGGCCCGACATCTCGGGCTTCTCCGTTACCATCCCGATCGCTGCACTCCCGATGCTGGCCTCTGCCATTCCTGTTCCTATGGCCCCTCCGATTATGGCAAGCGCTGCTGCCAAAAGTCCCCAACCGATAGCTGCGTCTCCAAGCAATTCATCACCAATTCAATATAATACTATACCGTGCGGCTTGCTCCCGCCGCCCGCCTGCGGCGCGGACCTGGTCGGGTTCCACTCGCCCGATAGCGTGCCGTTTGATTCCGCCACATACGCGTTCATTCCATTCGCCTAGCCTGTGTATTCCTTCTTGAAGTAATACGGTTTGAATTTTGTGCCCCCGCCCTTGTAGAATTTCGAGAAGAACTCTATGAGATTCAACCTTGTCCCCTGTACTATCCCCTCGAATATACTCACGATTGAATTGAGCACATGAAGCACGATGAACATTATCAGATAAAGTATAAAAACCAGTGCCCCGCTGGAGAGCGTCGGGGTCACCGCCTTGTCGATCAGCGATGCGAGCACCACGCTCGCCAGCCCGAACCCGAGCATTCGGAGGTAGCTTATCGGGTGGGCGATTATGTTTGTCACCTCCATCGCCTCTATTCCGGAGAGCGCGGCGAACACTACCAATCCGGCTATCGCGAGAGCCGCAGATACCTCTGTGAGGGCCAGGCCGAAGGCGTGGAAGAGGGCACCCGCAACGGCGAGCGTGCCGAACGCCAGCAGCAATATCGCGCCGACCTTTGCGATCGCGTGCTTGGTCTCGTGGTGCCTGTAGCTGTTGACAAAGGCGAGCACGAGGCCGAGCGCCACCTGCACTATCCCCATCGCTATCGTGAGCATTATCAGCTCTGTTATGTTGCCGGTCCAGTTTATCTTCTGTATGACCCTGAAGCCCAGAAGCGAGATACCGAAGAACTGGTTGGAGAGCAGCCCGAAGAAGATTATCGAGACAGAGAACAGCCTCCAGATCCTCGCCACGCTGCCCATCAATCCTTCCGGGTTGACCTTCCTTATTATAAGCGATGCTATTATGAAAGAGAAGATCCCGTAGCCGACGTCACTCACCGTGAGCCCGTAGAATATGGCGAGTGAGATGAAGAATATGTAGGTCGGGTCTATCTCGTCGCTTCTCGGGAGCGAGTAGAACTCGACGAGATAGTCGAACGGCTTGAAGAACCGGTTCCTCTTTGTATAGGTGGGCGCGATCTCGCTGGAGTGCGCGCGCTCGATGGCGTAGGCGCCCGCTGTCATCTTCGCTACCTCTTCCTCGAGTTCCTTCGCGCGATCGGCTGCCACCCACCCCTCGATCACGAACGTTCTGTCTGTCTTCTTGAAGTTGGCGCTTATGTCGGCCCGGTCGTACTCTATCTCAAGCAGCTCCTTTGTCGCAGCGGTCTCGTAATACTTATCGTTGGAGATCTCGCTTATCCTCTCTGTTATCTCGTCCATCCTCGCGGTTGCGCTCTTCCTGCTCCGCTCGAGCTCGCCGACCGCCCTTGACGGCGTTGTCGTGATGTATCTGGACGGCTCGATCGATGAATAATCGCAGCGCGCCATCTGCTTGTTGAATATCTGCTCTTCCTCTCTCGCATAGACTATCAGCGCTGTGCTCCTCTTCTTTCCGTCGGGCTTGGAGATCATCTCGTGGCCCACACGATTGTGCGCAAGGTGCCTGGCCAGCTCTGCGAGGTCGTCGTTCGCTATCGAGCAGACCTTGTACGCGAGCACGCCGGAGGCGCTGAGGGCCGAGAAGTCGGCCTCTATCCCGAGAAGCGACCTGGCGTTGGCCAGCGCGGCGTCGAGCTCTGCCGCCTGCCCTTTCAGCTTCTCTTTCTCCTTCGCGAGCGCAAAGATCTCGTCGACATAGCCGAGCGAATCGCAGTGCTTCAGAAGCTCTTCTATGCCCTTTGCCCTGGCTTTGCGGTGCGTTTGCCCGGTGCGGCTGCCCTTCGGGGGTTTTGGAAGCAGCTCGAGCGCGCCCTCCATCCTGACAAGCCGCTCGGATATCGCCGGGAACCCCTCCATCTCTTTGTCGTCCTGCAGCTTCAGGTCGGACTTCTTTATGTCTATGATCGCAAGCTCCTGGAGGCGCTTCACCAATTCGTATCGGTACCTGCTGAGCGCTATTATGCGCATTTTTTTCATCGGCTCGCTGTATAGTATTGCCATGTAAGACCAGTCACTCTGTTATCTGCCTTGCAAGATCCCTGACTATGGCGTCGCGCGCTGCGGCAGAAAGCGCCTTCTTCCGCATCAAGGCCGCCTTTGCATGGGCCGCCTTGATCTCCTTCTCTCTTGTCTCCTTCATCTGCTCTGCCAGCCTCTCCTCTTCCTTCTCCCTGTGCGCCGCCTGCCTGGCCTGCGCAGCGGAGATGATGGCTGATGCCTTCTCCCGCGCATCTGCGATATGGCGCTCTATGCGCTGCCTCTCGGCTTCGATCGCCTTCGCGGCATGCTGCTCTGCGCCTTCGACTTCCTCTATCGCTTTGGTCTTGTTCGCGCTCTCCACGCTCTCGTGTTCGTTTTTGTGAGCCATCGGTGTACCCCTACGGAAACATATTTACTTTGCCAGCTAACCAATAAATACTTTGTTGTGCGGGTCTGCTTTTCCGGGCGTAGGAGGGGCGCGCCCGGCACCCAAGGCAGAAGTACAGGACCGTACCAAGGATTAAATATTTGGGCAGCGCTGATTTTTATATGGCATTTGGTTTCAAGGGCGGGAAGGAGCAGAAAGCCGCGGAGGCGGAGAGCTACGCCAAGGGACGGTTCTCTGCAATGATCGCAGAGAATAAGCCGTACGCAGAGATTACGCGCGAGTATTATTCGGCGGTCAAGAACTGGATGCATGTAAACAAAACCGCCGATGAGATGAAAAAAGACGACGAGAGGATAATGAGGCTTATCGGCGAGGCCAAGTTCGCCGGGCCCGGAGCCGGCGAGCAGGAGACGGCAAACCTGGCCTTATGGAAGGAGTTGAACAGCCTCTGGATTGAAAGGTCGATTGCGGCGCTGAGCCCGATTTCCAGGGCCAGGGCCTCCTCAGAAACAAGCGCGGCATCGAATGCGGCTGACGCGACAATCGTATTCAGGCAGCTTCTTGCCATGTATGTGGACGCGCAGCCGGAATTCAGGCCGTTCGGAGAGATTGCGGGC
>Ga0181527_1003835_pt1 | contig 13215 bp, 8 predicted proteins | sample PEATcosm2014_Bin_30_FD_119762 | JGI IMG/M metagenome (GOLD analysis project Ga0181527, IMG submission 119762) | Peatland microbial communities from MTU Mesocosm Facility, Houghton, MI, USA - PEATcosm2014_Bin06_60_metaG | ecosystem: Environmental > Terrestrial > Soil > Wetlands > Peat | place...
ATCACGCGGCGGACCGAGCGGATGGTGGCCTGCCACCAGTCCTCGGGGTCCTGCTCGCTCCAGAGGGGCTTGGGGTGGTAGAGGGGGTAGGTCTCCATGGCGCTGGCCAGGATCTTCCCCGGCGGGTCGATGGCCAGGGTCTTCGTTCCGGAGGTGCCCACGTCGATGCCCAGGAAAGCACTCATGGCGGTCTCGTCCCTTTCTAACCCGCATTATTCATAGCCCGGGCGACTCGGCGCAGAGTGCTGAATCGAAGCCCGAAGCGCAAGCGAGGCTAACGTGTTGCTTGGACCTCGCTTGCGATTCGGGCTTCAATGGGGCCATGAATAATGCGGGCTAACGATGGCCCCGATTGTATCCCGGGTGGGGGAGGATGGGAATGGGCGGCCGTTAGAGGAAGTGCATCGTGGCTTCGCACTGCCGCTGGCCGTTGCGGCTGGTGAAAATAACCGTCACGTCCCCGTCAGAGCTGACGGTGATCGGGCGGCCGCCCCAGAGATAGGCCGAGCGGGCCGCGGTCATGCGGGCGCCCAACTGGTTTCCCACGTTCGGATGTGACTTGATGATCGCGCCCACGGCCAGGATGCGATGATCGTCGAACACGATGGCCCCGTCCACGCAGGCCATTTCAACCAGCCGCCGCTTCCGCTTCAGCGACCCCGCCTTCCGGCCGATGCCGATGTCCTCGATCGAGCGGCGGATGAGGGACTGGCCGGGCGGTTGGGCCAGGACGGCCCCTTCCTGGCCGTTCCACTCGTCCAGCAGGATGCTCTCGCGGTTCAGGAGGTGCTCGCCCAGCCGGTGCTCGGGATCGTAGACCAGCAGGGCCCCCTGGTGCCGGAAGCTCAGGTCGAAGAGCACCTCGAACAGGTTCGCGCCGACGTGGTAGTTCCCCAGGCAGTAGGAGAGGCTGTTCTTGAAGGTCCGCACGTCGTAGACCCGCCATTTCCCCTTCCGCCGGGCCGCCAGCAGGCCCGCCTTGTTCATCAGCACCAGGCTCCCCAGCGACGTCAGGTGGGCCGAGAGGTCCTGCTCCTCCATCACGCAGTAGATCGGGTGCAGGAACTCGGGATGGAACTTGTAAGATGGCGAGGTGCGGACCACGTTCCAGTCCACCTCCCCGTAATCCATCAGCCGCAGCTCCGCATCGACCGCCAAGTAGGAGAAAGGCGAGGAGGCCAGCCGATCGAGGAACTTCTGCAGGTACGGCTGCGTAATGTCGCCGATCCCGCTGCCGGGGCGGATGACCAGGTTCAGCGTCACCGGCGTGTTCTCATGCGTCCGGCTGGCGATGGCGTCGAAGTACCCGATCACTTTGGTCCAATTGGTCGCGGCGGAGTGTAGCCGCAGCCACTCCATCGCAAAGCTTTCCAGCAGCACGTCGATCAGGCCGGGCATTTCCACGAAGTACCGCAGGGGCATCTCCCGGGTGCGGGCGGAGATCTTCGCCAGAAAAGCCTGCAGGTGCGGCGTCAGCCGGCAGTGGTTGAAGAAGCGGGCCCGATGTTCGCCGATGGGGATCGAATACTCCGCGGGGCCACACTCCGCTTGGTACCAGTGCGGCACCAGGCGGATGATCTCACGCCCGATGTCGGCCTCCGGTCCGCCGGCGATAGTCCCCAGGATGCTCATCAGGCCCCTATTGGACCGAAAAACGGCCGCAGTGGCAACACGAATTTCCGCCGCCGCCCGTCTCGGCCCTGCATTTGCGCCGAGGAGGAAACGCTACCTGGTACAGGGTGTCGCTCCAAAATGGAGCAAAGTGGGCATTTAGGCGTCTCGGCTTGGACCCGCCCGCGGTTCAGCGACGCAACTTATGTAGTACCAAAATCTTGCGGACGCGGATATCATCGGACGTGCCACAGACCGGTCCCGCCAAGAGTCAGCGTGGCTGGGGATGGCCGCCGCAGGGCAGCGCTACAAAATGCGCAGCACGAAGCGCCCCTGTTCTCTGGCCACCGCGCCGAATACAATTCAGCGGCGCAGGAACGCCGCTCGGCCAATTGGCTGGGCCGAAGTCGGAGGATGACTGGAACTGGTTTCGCGACAGGGTTTTCGCCCACGTTTGCGCGGACGAAATGGGGTTGCGAGAACAGTTCTGGATCAAGGGCAACGCGGCTTTGCCGGGGGGCTCGCTGACGAGCCAGCCGGCGTGGTCGAATACCTCATGGTGTTCCGCCACGCCGGCTTTTTTCTTGGTGCCGCGAGACGTTTGCAGCCAGCACGGGAGGAAGCCCATGCAAAACGCCGTTTCTTCGTCTTCCCTTCTTGACAAGACGGACGCGGTAAAGCCGCTTTCCGCGAACAGTCTGGCGCAGGACGGCGTCCGCTCGCCGACAGCCGGCAAACCTGGCCGCTGGTCCAACGGGCTCCACTGGAGTGCAGTCCTGTGGATCGGGCTGATTCACGTCGCCGCCCTGGCCACCCCGTTCTTCTTCACCTGGAAGGGCGTGCTGGTGTTCCTGGTCTTGGGCTGGCTCAGCGGCGGCCTGGGGGTCTGCCTGGGGTATCACCGGCTGCTGACCCATCGCAGCTTTCACACCTTCCGGCTGCTGCGGCGGACGTTGGCCCTATTCGGCACACTGGCCGGCGAGGGGCCGCCGATTACCTGGGTCGCCGTTCACCGCAAGCACCACCATTACGCCGATAAGGAAGGAGATCCCCATAGCCCGCGCGACGGCGGCTGGTGGAGCCATATCCTTTGGCTCTTCCCCCGCCCCCGTCATCCCCAGTGGCAGCAGATGATCCAACGTTACACCAAGGACCTCTTGAAAGACCCTTTCATGCGGCTGCTCGATAAGACTTTCCTGGCGTGGCACTTTGCCCTCGGCGTGGCATTGTTGGCATTTGGCTGGCTCGTCTGGGATGCCTATACGGGCTGGTCGTTTGTGTTCTTCGGGATGTTCTTGCGGCTGGTCTACGTGATGCACGTCACCTGGCTGGTCAATTCCGCCTCCCACATGTGGGGCTACCGCAGCTACAACACGCACGACGACAGCCGCAACCTCTGGTGGGTCGGGGTGCTGGCCTACGGCGAAGGCTGGCACAACAACCATCACGCCTTTCCCGCCCGGGCGCGCCACGGCCACCGCTGGTGGGAGATCGACATGACCTACATGCTGATTCGCACGATGGAGTTCTTCGGCCTGGCATGGAACGTGATCCGCGGGCCAGGCGCGAGCGTGGCCGGGCGGTGAGCAGGCGTGGCGGCGGAATTCCATAACTTACCCACCATGGCCTTCTTGTCCATCTTATCGCAGCCGCATCTGGGGTGCCAGCCGCAATACCGCTGAGACAGCAGTCATCCCTAGGTCGGGCAACCCGTACCCGACACCGTGATTGGGTGACCGGGCAATAGCCATAACCACTTGCGAAAGTGGGCCTTAGCTTCCCGGGGCGACTGCCGAAGGACCAGCCAGGCACGGGGTACCTGACCTACAGACGTGTCTGTACACATCTTGTGCAACGCGTTAGCTAAGACCAGCCAAGCGTTACAGTCGATACATTCGTTAGAGTCACAGGTAATTCGGTATGACGCACTGCAAGCAGCTCGGGATCGCCGCAATCCTGCTCTTGGGCGGGTGTGTCTATCACGCCCGGGAGCGAGCAGATCAGTCGGTGTGCGAGCTTGCCTGTCATCCCTACGATCTGCAACCGCCAGTAGCGGCGGTAAGCCCACCCGCCGCGGGCCCGGTCGCACCCGGCCTGCCGGGTCAGCCCGCTGCGAACGAAAGCGGCAGCACGCCAGGGAAGGGGACAGGCCCATCCTCGTCGAACGAGAATCGGGACAGTCCCCGCAGGGACGTGCGGACCGTGGCGTTCCTGGCGGCTGGGGAGCCGGCCGAGCGGCCGTCGGGCGGCGCAGGGCACCAGGCGGAGCATGGTCAGCCGGCGGGCGAGCAGCGGCTGGACCTAAACATCCCCGTGGAGATTCCCGGCTCCGAGGCGCGGCGGCTGCAGCTGCCCAAGGAGCCCGCGGCCAAGCAGCGGGAGATGGAGCGGCTGTTTCCCGACCTGCCGCCGCCGGCCGCCGCGCCGGTCCCTGTTCCGGGGCCGAATGGTCAACCCTATACCCTGGCAGACTTGCAGCAGATCGCCGCCGCCAACAGCCCTCAACTGCGGCAAGCGGCTGCCGACGTTGAAGCGGCCCGCGGCAACATGATCCAGGCCAACGCCTATCCTAATCCGACAGTCAGCTACCAGTTCACGCCGTCGAACAACGGCAGCACCCCCGGGGCCGATGGCGTCGGCGTAGAGCAGACGATCAAGACCGGCGGAAAGCTTCGGTTGCAACAAGCCGCAGCGGAGATGGACTTGCACAATGCCGAGTTGGCCTTGCACCGGGCCCGCAGCGATTTGGCCACCCAGGTGCGCAACGCCTACTTCGCCGTCCTGGTAGCCAAGGAGACGGTCCGGGTGAACAAGGCTTTGGCCCACTTCACGGACGAAGTCTATCGACTCCAGGCCGACCTGTTGGCGGGCGGGTTTGCGGCACCTTACGAGCCGGCGGCCCTGCGAGCCCAAGCCTATAGCGCGCGACTGGCCTACAAGCAGGCCGTCCAAACCTATATCTACTCCTGGAAGCAACTCGTCGCGGCGATCAACGTGCGGCAACTGCCGCTGGCGGAAGTGGCCGGCCGCGTCGATTCGGCCATCCCGTACTACGATTTCGACGCCATCCTGGCCTATGTCCTTCGCAACCACACGGACGTGTTGACGGCCTGCAACGGGATCGAGAAGGCCCGCTACAACTTGAAACTGGCCCAAGTCACACCCGTTCCCGACGTTGACGTGAACGTGGGCGTGTACAAGGATTACAGCCTGGCTCCGAAACAGATGCTCCCGACCTTGACGCTCGGCGTGCCGATCCCCGTTTGGGACCGCAACAAGGGGGCGAGCATGGCCGCCGAGGGCGCCCTGGTCCGGGCCGAGGAGGAGCCGCATCGCGTCCAACAGAACCTGACCAATACGCTGGCGGCCGCGTACATGAATTACAAGAATAACCTGGACGCGCTGGAATACTATCGCCGCTACATCTTGCCCGACCAGGTCCGAGCCTATCGCGGCGCCTACGATCGCCGTCAAATCGACCCCAATGCGTCGTTTGGCGACGTGGTCAGCGCACAGCAAACGCTGGCGTCCGACGTGACGACCTACTTGCAGACCCTTGGCCAGCTCTGGACCTCGGTGACGAGCGTAGCAGACCTGATTCAGACGGACGACCTGTTTGAGTTTGCCAGGCCCGAGGCCGTGCCGCCGTTGCCCGACCTGGAACAGTTGACGCCGCTGCCCTGTTGTCATCCCTGCGCAGCACCGCCGGGCGCTGGGGCAAGCGCTGCTGTCCGCAGCGATGGTTCGGTGCCGGCACTTGAGCCTATCCCGGCGCCTAAGCCTCTGCCGCGCCCCGTTTCCAAGGGCTCGGCAGCCCCGGCCGGCAGTCAGGGAGGATGAGGAAGCCGTCATGGTGCGTTTTACCCATATTCTGCTGCTGGCCGCTCTGATCGCGTCGCTTCCGCTTGGGGCGATGGGGCAAACGCCGAGCGCCGCGCCGGGTCGGCCGGTTGCGGACCTGGCCGGAGCGACCGAGCCCAATCCGTTGCCGGGATTGCCGCGACCACCGGACCAGCCCGGCTCGCTGCTACAGCCGGCCCCCGCGGGTCCCGTGTATGGGTGCCCCCAGTGGGAATGTCCTTACTTCGAGAAGGACCCACGGCTCGATCCTGCGGAGTTGCCTCATCCAGGGTGGCTCTTTGACGTGGAGTTGGGCATCATAGGGAGCCATGTAGTAGACCGCGTGGGACAATTTGTTTCCCCTCCTCCCGTTCCGGTCCCGTTCACCGTGAGCGTGCCGATGGCCAGACTCGATTGGACTGTTTCTCCCCACTTTGAGCTGGGCTATCGGCTGCCGTCGGGCTTTGGAGAACTGGACGTTGCCTACCGGTTTCTGCTGACGGAGGGGACCGGCTCAACGCCGGCCGGCTCAACAGCAAGCCCCGATGCCGCCGCCGCGTTGACAAGCCATCTCCGCATCAACCTGGGAGACCTGGACTACGCCAGCCGCGAGACGTCGCTGGGGCCGAATTGGGGCATGAAATGGCGGATCGGCCTGCGGACCGCGGACGTGTTCTTCGATTCGCAGGTCGACGAGCCGTTCGCCGCGGCGGCAGCGAACGGAGCCAGCGGATTCTTCGAGCGCAGCATTTCCGACAACTTTTGGGGCATCGGTCCGCACGCCGCTTTGGAACTCAACAGGCGGCGGAACCCGTGGGGCCTGGGATGGGTTGGCCGGTTGGACGGCGCACTGCTCTTTGGCGAAGTCCGTCAAAAATTCGCCGAGGTATCGACGACGCCCGGTGGCAGCGGCCTTTTCGATCTGAGCAATCCCGAGCAGGCGCCGATGCTCAGCGGCTTTCTGGGACTCGACTGGCGGCCCCCGTGCCGCCCGAACATGGACATTCTCCTCGGATTCACCGCGGAATACTGGTGGAACGTGGGGCGGCTGAGCGACCCAGACCTCTACAATGGCCGGTCAGGCGGTGAAGTGGGCTCCTACGGCCCACTGCTGCGATTGGAATACAACTACTGAGTTCCCGCACCAGCGCCCGCAAAACCGCGGCCTTGTTGGGATATCTCACGTCGCGGCTCCCACGCACAAGTGTGCGAGGGTTGCGTACAACCTTGCGGCGGGGGCCCCCGAGGCGGCACCGTGGGCCAATGCGGCCAGGACGCCGCTGAAAGCCACCTGTCCTCCCCGCAACACGGCCACCTCGCCGCACAGTCGCTGGATGTCGGCCGGGCCGTGCGACACCAGGAGAGCCGTCCTGCCCTCATATCACTTCACCAGGATGATCGATTCGGTCTGATCCAGGATTTTGATGAACGCCTGCTGCAGGCTGGACTGGCGTTGGCTGAGGGTCCCAATGCACCACAAAAAACCCCAGTTCGGGTCGGTCGAGGAGCTCGGGAAGGTGGTGCCGCCGATCGTCGCGAGGCCCTGCAGGAAGGCCACGGCATCGCTCTGTTCGCTGCCGGAGGCGTTGGGCTCGAAGATCGCGCCGAAGGCGATGCAGTAGATCAGCACGGGCTGCTGCGGCGTGGCATAACCGGGGCCGTTTACGTTGTCGCTGGTCAGGGCGCAAATCCGCGTGGCGACGTTGAGCGCCGACGTATCGGCCGCGCTGCCCGAGGCGGACACCGTGGCCAGCGGCGGGAGATTGTAGTAGGAACTGTAACTTCCGGAACTGATAAACTTGGCGCTGGTGGCCTGATTGACCATGCCGTCCGTTTCGAGGATCACGATTTTCGTCGCGCCCGCGCGGCCGAACCCTCCGGCAGGCACGCTCTGCCCGCTGACGGCCGCATTCTGCAAGGTGGTGCCGCCGCTGAACTGGTTGTAGGCCAGCATCAGGCCGTAGTCGGTCGTGGTGTTGCAGTCGTAGTCGCCGTGGGCCCGCGGCGTCTGCTGGTCGTTGGTGTCCCAGGGCCGGACGTCGGCCGAACTGCTGTTGGGCGGAAACCACAGGGAAGTGCCGATGCTCGTATAATTGTTGCTGAGATTATTGCGGGCGTAGGGAAACTGCCCCGCGGCGGTCACCTCGCCATTGAAGGGAGGGCGGCTGAACATGCACAGCGAGACCAGATCGTTGGGGTGATTGTTCTGGATGTCCTGCAACGCCCCCGCGATGCCCAGTTTGGCGCAAATCATGGAGATGTCGTGGGTCGTGCCGGGAAGCAAGCCGGTGTCCGACATGAACTGGATCATCGTCATCGGGCCGAACCAGAGGCGGTGCCGAGGCCGTTTTGGGTTGTCGTTCGGGTCGATGAAGGCCGGGTAGGATCGCTCATACTGGTAGTCGGGGCCGGAGACCTTGATGGCTTGTCCGTTGCCCGGCGTGAAGTCCGGGCCGATGCTGCACGTCGGGGTGCCCACGTTCTGGACGGTCCCGTTGGGATCTCGCCAAACGCCGATGACCCAGTCGATGTACTCCTTCCAGAACTGCTGGTCGACGGTGCCGCCGTCCACGCTACTGATGTTGCTGTTGGGCTGGGTGAAGTCGTACGCTGCGGCGGGCACGTCGCTGGGAATGCTGCTGTAATAGAGGATGTTCCCGGCGCGCAACTGCGGCGGAAACGGATTCGGGCCGATGTTCTTGATCCAGTTGAGGATGGCTTTGTAGTTGATGATGTAGTTGCCCGAGGGGTTTTGCCAAATTCCGCTGCTGTTCCATAATTTGCTGTTGTCGTTCAGCGGCGCCCCGCTGGTGAGCTCGAAGTACAGCTTCCGCCAATCGCTCGTCGGCTGCGGGGGCCAGAGGAAAAACGTCTTCCCCCAGTAGCCCGGCCCTTGTGTATAGCCCTGGAAGTTGGGATAGCCGGGAAAGAACGACGTGCTGGGATTGACGGCGTTGCTCCAGGTGAGAACACAATTACCGCCGGCCGTGAGGTAGTTGTCGCCCGCCGTAGGCGCATTGCACACGTTCGAGGCGGGCGTGAAGGCGGGAATCGCGCTGGCGCCGAAGTTGTTCTGGTAGAAATCGCTGGCTAAGGCCGGGAACCCCTGCACCGACTGGGTCACGTTGCACATGCCGACCTCGCTGCTTTGGCTGGTGCACTGCAAAGTGGCTTTGGCGGAGAAAGCCGGGTTGTAAGGTCCGAACTGCGGGAAAACCGGGTTGGTGTCGTTGGGGGTGTTCTCCAGGCTGCCCAGGTAGCTTTCGCAGTTCCAGATGTCGCTCTCGTTGTTCATCGAGCCCGAATAGTCCAGCACGATGGCCACGTCGCGCGGCTGGTAGGCCGCGATGGCCGTGGCGGTAACGGTCGAGAAGCCTATCCCGAAGATGGTGGAGAAGGTGCCGGGCACCTGATGCGTGATCGTGACTTGGGTGAGACCGTAATTGTCGCTCCCCGACGGCGGAAACTGCGGGGCGAACGTCTGGCTGGAGGAGTTGTAGTGGTAGGCGCCGTGGGTGACGGCGATTTCGGAGCTCGTGAGGGCTTGACCGAGGATCGGGTTGGCGATGGCGGCGTTTTGCGCGTTGGCGGTGGCCGCCGTAGGTTGGCGCTGCTGCCGGTGTTGAGCGTCCGCACGCCGGCAATGGCCGCCAGATCGGCCGCATTCTGGCACTCCGCCTGGGCCACCGCCAGGCGGCCGACGTCGATGGCCAGCGCCACGCAGCCGAACAAGGCGACGAGCGACACGGCCAGCAACGGCAGGATCGTGCCGCGGCGCCCCCGGACCTTCTTTCTCTGCAACATACATGACTCCTCAGGAGTTTCGTTTGCGAGGTTCGTTATTCGCAGAGCATCATCACTTTGGTAGTCATTGGCAGGGGATTGGGAATGAGGCTCAGGATCGGGACCATCGGTTGGAAGTTCCCGTCGATCTCCACCGCGATATAGCTTCCCAGCGGCGTGTTGTTCCATGCGCCAAGATCGGCGCCGCTGGCGGGATTCACTTGATAGACCTGAATGGTCATGTTGGCGAGCGACTGGCCGGCCATGCGCTCCGTGACGCAGTTCTGGATGTCCGAGGTGGCCAGCGTACTGGCGTTCGTGACGGCCAGCCGGGCGCCCGCCCGCGCCGCGTTGTTCAGCAAGTGCTCCATCATGACCAGGCGGGCAAAATCAAGCATGCTCAAGAGCAGGAGGATGCACAACGGCAGGACGATCGCCGCTTCGACGACCGCCGCGCCGCGGCGGCGGCCCCGCCGGCTCTTGCGGATCGCCGCGCCTATCCCTGCCTTGGCCATCGCTCAACTCCCGGCGGGGGCTGTAATATTCGTCGGATAGGAACACGCGTTGGCCGAGCACCACGTCACCGTGGCGCTCAGCACCGCGCTGCTCGGCATGAACATGCTGGTCGCGGACCAGGTGACGTTCGAAAACGGAATGGAGACGCTGACCTGAAGCTGGTCCAAAGTGCTCGCCGCCGTCGGATCGGTGCCCGGGTTCGTCAGGTCGCTGACAGTGACCGTGACATTCTGGGTCGGCAGGCCGGCAAGGGCCAGGTAGCTGGTAACCGCCGCCTGCACCTGTGTGGCCGACTTGAGGCCGGTCGAAGCCGCCCTGCCGCCGACCGATGCGGCGTTGCAGAGGATTTCCTCGACAGCGAGCGCCCGGCCGATTTCCCAGACTCCCAGGAGAGTGGCGATGATCACCGGTAGTACGACGGCGAATTCCACGGTGGCCACGCCGCGGCGATTCCGCCGGGATGTTCGATTACCGGAACCCATCGTGGCAACTCCCCGCAGCCCTATTGGCAGCCATACAAGCATAGCTTTTTTTGCGCCATCCCCGCCGCCCGCCAAGACCGCCCGGCGTCCCCGGGAGCCTTACCCGCTTGGTTATGCCGGAGAGAATTGGCCATGCTGGATAGAAGCTGTACACGGAGCGGCGCAGTCGGCCTTCGCTCTCGACCACTTTGTCGGTGAAGGAAGCCTCTTCAAACACCCGGCCAGCACGCTCTTTCCAGTCGCCCGGTGGCGTGGAGAGGACGTTCATTGAACCGAAACATTGTTCGGCACGTGATTTGCGAGGGAAGGTAGTGCGTGACGCTTACGTGCCAAGAATTATTGTACGGCAACAAGACGAAAACACTCGGACGCCCGCATGCCCACCCCAGTTCTTGATGCCCGCCCGAAGGGTCCCAGAGACTTCGGTCCGGTCTCTCCTCAGGCTCCCGCGGGTGCTGATGAAATGGTCCCGTCGGCCCCGCAAGACAAGAGGGGAGGTTGGATGCGTGCCCTTCTGTTTCGATCACGAAAAGCGGCCGGAATCTTGCTGCCCATCCTGGCGATACTGCTGGCGCTGGCTGTGGCATTCGGGGCGGTCAAGCTGCCCTGGGCGACTCCCGTCGCGGAGAAAGCGGATCCGCCTGAAAAAGACGCGTTGGGCGTCAAGCTGGTGGCGGGAAACAGCCTTCTCGTGCCGGAAGAGGTGCGGAAGTCGCTGGGCATTCGCAAGGGCAGCGTCGATCAAATCGCCGTTGCAGAGAAGCCGACCCGCACGCGGCCCCTGGTGATGCCCGGGTCAACCGCCCTTGACCCCGCCCGGTTGATCCGCGTACGAGTCCGCTTCGCGCCGGCCGAAGTGGTGGAGATTGGCAAGATCGACGATCCGCACAGCTCGCCGGGAGACATTCCGCCCTTGCGCCGCGAATTGCAGGCTGGCGACCCGGTGAAGAAGGGAGACCTGCTGGCGGTGCTCTTCAGCGTTGACGTGGGCAACAAGAAGAACGACCTGTTCGATGCCCTCTCGCAGTCGCGGCTTGATGAAGAAGTCCTCAAGCGGGCCGAGGCCCGCTCAGCGGCCGTCCCGGAAGTCTTTATCCTCAATGCGCGTCGCAACGTGCAAGCGGACGTCAACGCCGTCAACCGGGCCGAAAACACCTTGAAAACCTGGGCCATCCCGGAGGAGGACATCCAGGCCGTGCGCGACGAGGTGAAGAACATTACCAGTGGCCAGGACAGGCGTGCCACGGCAAAGGACAGGCTGAAGCAGTGGGCCCGCGTGGAATTGCAGGCCCCCGACAACGGATTCATTATCGAGCAGAACGTCGCACTGCACGAAACCGTCGTAGACAACACGACCAACCTGTTCCAGCTTGCCAAGGTCGATCCGCTGATTGTGCTGGCCGCCGTGCCCGAGGACGACCTGCCCGCCCTTCAAGAGTTGAAGAGCCAGACGAAGAACTTCATCGGCTGGACCGTGCGCACGGTCGGAACCGAGCCCATTGCGGGGCTGGTCGATGACATCGGGTATCTTATCGACCCCAACCAGCACACCGCGGTAGTTCGCGGCCACATTCCGAATCCGAAAGGGTTGCTGCGGGCAGGACAGTTTGTCACCGCCACCGTAGAGCTGCTGCCTCCCAAGAACATCGTGGAAGTGCCGATCAGCGCCGTCGTGGAAGACGGCAAGGACTCGATCGTCTTCGTGCAAACTGACCCGGAAAAACCCGTTTACACGATGCGCCGCGTGCAAGTGACCAACCGCTTCGACCGAACGGCGTATGTCCGCAGTGTCCCCACGACCAAAGCTGCGGAGCGCGCGCCGGAAGCGGATGCGCAGTTGTTGCTGCCGACGGAACCGTTGCGTGAAGGGGAGCGCGTCCTCATGGCCGGAGTGCTGGAACTCAAGACCGCGCTGGCAAACAAGCTTTCCGAACCTGCCAAGCCCGACGAGCCGAAGGCGCTCTGATCGGGCAATGATCGGCGCACACACACCTCCAGGCTTCAGATGGTTCGCAAGCTCATCCAGTGGTCGCTCGACAACGCGCTGGTCGTCCTGCTGCTGGCAGTCGCGCTGGCCGTAGTAGGGAGCTACTCTTTTCTCCACATCAATGTGGAGGCTTACCCGGACCCGGCCCCGCCCACCGTGGAGGTCGTCGCGCTGTTCCCCGGTGCTTCCGCCGAGGAGGTGGAACGGCAGATCACCATTCCGCTCGAAGTGACCCTGGCCGGGATGCCGGGGTTGCAGTCGATGCACAGCAAGACCGTCTTCGGGCTGAGTGATATCAAGATGCTGTTCGATTACGGCTTCGAGTACAAGGAAGCACGCCAGGAAACCATCAATCGCCTGCAATCCACGCCGCCGCTGCCGCCGGGCGTGACTCCCCAGATCTCCCCGGAGTCGCCGACGGGAGAGATTTTTCGTTACTGGCTGCGGGCTCCCAAGGACGCCGGCCGCAACATCTACACGCTCAATGATCTCAAAGCGTTGCAGGACTGGGTGCTGGAACGCGAGTTCCGCACCGTTCCCCGCGTGGTGGACGTTACCAGTTGGGGCGGGACCATCCGCCGCTACGAGGTGCAGCCCGATCCCGACCGCATGCGACGCTACGGGATCACCTTGGCCCAGTTACAGAACGCGCTCACCAGCAGCAATGCCACGGTGGGGGGCGACTACGTCACGCAGGGCGACGTGGCGCTGACCGTCCGCAGCGTGGGATTGTTCGGCGGCGGGGAAGACCCGGTGCGCAAGGTGCTGGGGATGACCGACCCCGTGCAGGCTGCTGGAACCCTGCGCGCCGAGGAGGAACGTCGCATCCGCGATATCCGCGCACTGGTAATCGTTTCCGTCAACAACCAGCCGGTGCGGGTCGAAGACGTGGTCGAGGGAGGGCGGCTGGCTCCCGGTGAGCGGGCCGGTGAAAAGGGAGTCGTTGTCAGTCACCAGACCCGTCTGGGGATGCTTGGCCATTTCAAGGTGGACGAC
>Ga0181527_1003837_pt1 | contig 13211 bp, 13 predicted proteins | sample PEATcosm2014_Bin_30_FD_119762 | JGI IMG/M metagenome (GOLD analysis project Ga0181527, IMG submission 119762) | Peatland microbial communities from MTU Mesocosm Facility, Houghton, MI, USA - PEATcosm2014_Bin06_60_metaG | ecosystem: Environmental > Terrestrial > Soil > Wetlands > Peat | place...
GATTTTGGGCATATATCAGACAAAAAGACGCTCGAACATTACAAAACAATACCATCTGTCAAGTCAAACTTGAAATCGACCATTTTATAGAATTTTTAGAGGTACCCTTAAATGATTTTCATCATAGGCGTCTTCGGGTCCATAATCATGGTTCCCGTTGTTGTTTGCGTCATAGAAGTGGAAAAAGGGATTTGTGTTTTCCATTTCATTCAACTGCTGTAGGATGGCAGCTGCAGTCTGCCAGGATGCTCCCCATAAACAGTACGCAGTGGTATTCCTATAATAGGGACTTACCGGAAAATTAATCAGTATCCAGTGGACTCTATGTGATTGGAAAGAATCAGCAAGCGTGGAAATCGCTTGGAGATTCTGTTGACAAAATGAATCAGTCGCCGCCCATGTTACAGAGCCAGCAACCGGCGGTGGATTGCTTCCCCAACCTTGAGGAGCACAGCCATTGAACCCAAAGTTCGCTGTATCGACTGGCAATTGCCCCGGAACCTGGTTGACGATGTTCATGAAACCGGTTGGCAAACCGTCTTGCCAGAAATTATGGTCAGCATCATATTTGAAACCCGTACTTTGCCCTACACCTTCCGCCCATGAGTAATCGCCATGTGGGTTGTCGAGCCACCCTATATCAAGGCTTGAACAAACTACTCTGATTTTGCTGCAATGTGGAAGCATATAATCGAGAACAAGGTTTTCCTGCCCAAGGAGATCTCCTCCTGACGCTGCTAAATTAAAACCTTTTAATCCTGGAATTTTAGTGACGTCAACACCATCGCAAGCTTGAGAACTTCCGATTATTGCAAGCTCGAGCGAATCGGACTGTTGCCAGAGACTCAGCATTTTTGCGGCAATAGGACGTTGATAGGATGACACCGGCGGCACGAAATATTGCGCCAAACTATCCGAACTTAGAACTGTTGAGACATTAATAAAGCTTTCTATCCATAAAAAAGGATATTGTAGCTCATTACCTTCAACAATCGTTTGGTATTTGCTTTGTCGTATATCAATAGCATATATCGCATGACTTTGATCGGCAGTATTTCTAACCGTTGCCACGGCAAATCCGGGATCGGTTGACCATTCCGGATAATCCCATTGGTTCTCTCCATCAGGCCACTTGTACCAGGACAAAACTTGGCCGGAAAAACCGGCAATAAAAATGTATTGATGTATCCCATAAGCGCTTCCTGTCAAGCTACTCGACTTGGAGCTGCCGAAATCAAGAAACATACATTGATCCGGATGGGCCGAATCAGGACAGATCGAGACATTACACGCCTGTGTTGACCCAGTGGAATCCTTTCCATTAAACGGGGGGAGGAAAAGCTGGCGAACTTCATTTGTTTGCAAGTCCTTCATTAATAGTTTGGTATATCCCGTTGCAATATATTGGCCATCAAAGGACAAGCCATCATGAAAACTTCCGTCTGGGACTATTACCGATGGCCGCCCAACCTGTTTACCGCCGGCCATTTTCACCGCAAACGTTTTACTGCTCGGCCACGACACATCGTCATCGGAAACAGCGGAGTTTGTAAAGATAATGCATGTATCGCCCGTGTTCCGGTTGATCCACCACCGTGGAACAAAGCCCTGGTCTATGGAGAGCTTGACTGCTGGCGTATCCGGTGAATCCAGTTCTCTTACATAGAGCAGCGCATTGCCTCCAATGCCTTCGGGGGCGGTACTGTAGGCGACATACCTGCCGTCAGGCGAAATGGTGGGACTATATACATTAGTTTGGTCCGTAAACTGGTATATGAAAGGATGCGCCTGCGCAAAGTCTATGTAACTCAAAACACGGACATCTTGCGCCACATTGACAAAAACAAGGCGCGCTTGCAAACTTCCGGTGAAATTCCTCAGATTGTCGATCATCAGCATTACTGGACTGACTGTCACGACATTCTTATTGTAGGCAATATACGATGGATTGGGAATAATTCCCCTGGCGCATCTGAATCCAACATATTCCGCAGTGCTGGAGAGAGTCGTGGGATACGTCGCGGAACGTCGTGATGGCCTCAAAAACTGATACGGATAATTAAAGGAACCACCTTTTATTACCTTTTCATACGAAACATCAGGCTCCGGGGCGCCGATGCTGTTTGAGATGCTCCTCACGCTGTCGCTGTAGAAACATTTCCAGTCTCCAGTCCATTCAAATATGTTTCCTGCCATATCGTATAGTCCCAACCCATTAGGCGCCTTACTCGCCACCTGATGCGTTGTGCCATTCGAATTCGCTGAGAACCACGCTTCACCCTGCGCAACATTGCTGTCGCTGGCCTTGCTGAACGGAAGGGCGGACGATGCCCCCCGCGCAGCGAATTCCCATTCGGATTCGGTGGGAAGTCTGTATCCGTCTTTTTCGTAATGAATAATCACGCCGGTTAAATTATAAACGCTTCCCGTGGATAAAGACTCGGGAAAAGAAGAATATGAATATACCGTGTCAAGGCCGTTTAATCTGCTTTTGGCGTTGCAAAACAATACGGCATCGTACCAACTGACGTAATAAACGGGATTGTCATCTCCAACACCATACTTGCTGTCGTTCTTTACAGGCCTTCTTCCGGTTATGCCAGAAAATTCCTTCTGAGTCACGTCAGTGGTATCAAGATAATAATCATAAGTGAATTGCGCCGTCATTGTCGGTTTCTCATCCGCCGTCGCGGAACTATCGCCATCTCCCTGAACAAATCCTTTCCCTGCGGATAGAATTTTGACCATTCCGGGATGAGCGGAATCTCGGGAAATTTTTGGCGACGGCTTTGTAGGCAAAGTACAGAAACATGCAAAAATGCAAACCAGCAATACTATCCGGGTCCTTTTAAATAGCTGGATACTAAAAAGTAAGCTGTGAAAAGAAATATTCATTACTCAACTCAAAAATCCTCTGTCCTCATTTTTCGGAAAGCAAGGATCAACGATTTACCATTTTCAACATGCCGCTGATATCAAAATATATAAGGAAGCCTTTAACAGGTTGCTGAAAAAGTCATTGCATTTGCAAATATTTTGTGTAACTTATTGGTTGAACGTGCCTTGAAACATGCCCGGGATTGGAGCATTCTAGCAAACCAGGTCGTTGGCGCAGAGAATTTCCGAGATGCCCCTGCGTGCTAATCCACCTGCGACTCGTGCGGACATGTGGTTCCTTCGGGGACTTCAAGCGTTGCGCGTGCCACGGTTTCTATAGACATTTCGTCCCCCCCCCGTGGCTGAGGGAATTCGCAAGTAGTCTTGGTGGGTTTGCGCGGCAGAATCCTCCGGCCTCAAGGTCGGCGCTGAGGGGGGATGAAGAGACAAAAATTCCTTGCTATCAACTGTGCAGCTGCTCTCACGTGGGTGCCCCCAGCAGGTGTTTGGATTTGTTCAAGGGAGGTGCCTGGGCGCACCCGGCACTGCTATCCAGAGGATTATTGATTTCTAATAGCTTTATAGTTGAACTTTGTCGGGAGGGAAACGCCCATTTGCGTACCCAGATATCGGCCCGGGGCGCCCAATTCTTGCTGTGAGTTGCATTTAAGCCCTCCTGTCTAATAAAGGAATAAACTATTCCTATAATTGACTTCCTTCCCCGCCCAATTTATTTTAAGTCGCTTTGCCATAACCCCGCTGGTGGGGAAAGTCCCGTAAATCCCGGGGTAACGCTGTCTTTAATTTTTCCGTTTTTGCCCCCAGTAAACCCGTGACGATATCAAGAAGACCGGAGCCCCGGCCGTGTTCAACAATTTTTAGGACGAGAGAATCAGTATGCCAACCACGTCCCTCAGGTACGCCGACGCGGGCGTCAATATCCCGGTATGGAACGCTGCGAGAAAGCGCATCGGGAAGCTGGTCGAATCCACCTTCAACAAGAACGTGAAGGGCAGGTTCGGACACTTTGGCGGCATGTTCTCCATCGCGTCGCTGAGGAGCTACAAGAAACCCATCCTGGTTTCATCGGTGGACGGCGTGGGCACAAAGCTCAAGATCGCGGCCGAAACCGGCATACACGGCACCGTGGGCATGGACATTGTCAACCACTGCATCAACGACATCCTCGTGCTCGGGGCGAAGCCGCTGTACTTTCTCGACTACATCGCAACCGGGAAACTCGACCCTGACGTTTTTGTCAAGGTCCTCACCGGGCTCACCCGCGCCTGCAAGGACGCCGGCTGCGTCCTCATCGGGGGCGAGACCGCGGAAATGCCGGGCATGTACCAGGCGGGCGAGTACGACATTGCGGGGACCATCGTGGGCGTCGTGGACGAAAAGGACGTCATTGACGGAAGCAAAATAAGAATCGGGGACATCATCATCGGCCTGCGGTCGAACGGTCTTCACACCAACGGCTACAGCCTTGCCCGCACGATCGTCAAAGACGTAGCGAAAAAATCCTATTTTGACAAATTTCCCGAAACCGGGCGCACTATCGGAGAGGAACTGCTGCGGCCGCATCGGCCCTACAGCCCGGTGCTCGGGCTCATGAAAAAGGGCCTGATTCGCGGCTGCGCGCATATAACGGGCGGCGGGTTCACCGACAACGTGGACCGTATACTGCCTCCGAAATGCGATGCCGCAATCGATTGCAGATCCTGGGAGCCCGATGCGATTTTCACCTGGATGCAAAAGCAGGGCAACGTGGAAAACCCCGAAATGTACCGGACCTTCAACATGGGAATCGGCATGGTGCTTGCGGTAAAGCCTTCAGACGCGGACAAGGTCCTGCACTCAAATGAAATTTCGAAATTCGAACCCCGCGTGGTTGGTACGATCGTGAGGGGAAGCGGGAAGGTCAACCTGGGGTTCTGATCGTGGAAAAGAAGCTCTATCTATATAACACCGCCTCGCGCGGCAAAGAGGAATTCGTGCCGGTCCACGATCCTGTGGCCATGTACTGCTGCGGCCCGACCGTTTACAATTTCGCCCATATCGGCAACCTTCGCACCTATATTTTTGAAGACGTGCTCAAGCGCGTGCTGCTCATGCTCGGATTCAACGTGAAGCACGTGGTGAACATCACCGACGTCGGCCACCTTACTTCCGATGCCGACTCCGGCGAAGACAAGATGGAAAAGGGGGCGAACCGCGAAGGGAAAACCGTGTGGGAAATCGCCGAGTACTACACGAAGGTGTTCAAACAGAATATCAAGGACCTCAACATCCTCGATCCCGATCTCTGGCCGAAAGCAACCGACCACATCGCCCAGATGATCGCCCTGGTGAAGGCGATCGAGAAAAAGGGATTTACCTATAAGACGGGCGACGGCATCTATTTCGACACCTCGAAATTCCCGGCCTACGCCGATTTCGCGCAGCTCGACATCGAGAACCTGCAGGCGGGCAGCCGCGTTGACATGGGAGACAAGAAGAATGCAACCGACTTCGCGCTGTGGAAATTCTCGCCCAAAGACAGGCAGCGCCAGATGGAATGGAGCAGCCCGTGGGGCAAGGGATTCCCCGGCTGGCACATCGAGTGCAGCGCGATGTCGCTGGCGTACTGCCCGCAGCCGCTTGACATTCACTGCGGCGGCATGGACCATGTGCGCGTGCACCACACCAACGAAATCGCCCAGACCGAGGCCGCGACCGGCAAACCGTTTGTGCGGTACTGGCTGCACGGCGAATTCCTTGTCATTGACAAAGGAAAAATGGCCAAATCGGCCGGCGATTTTCTCACCCTGGATTCCCTCAGGGAAGCGGCCGTTGCGCCGCTCGCGTACCGCATGTTCTGCTACACCGCGCATTACCGGAGCCCGCTGATGTTTTCGTGGGAGGGGCTTAAGGCGGCGGGGCACGGGCTGGCCAACCTGAAGAAGCTGGTTTTTTCCGAAACCAGGAAACCTTCTTCGCCCGCCGGGGTGTCCCGCGAGTCGGTTGATCGCATTCTGGCTCCGTTTTATGAAGCGTTGTGCGACGACATGAACATGACGGTCGCCTGCGCACATGTATGGGCGCTGCTCAAGGACGCGACCGTCACCGCTGAGGAAAAGTACCTGGCCGTTGCGGCAGCCGACGCGGTGCTGGCGCTGGACCTCCTCACCGACGACAGACCACGGGAGGTTGCGCGGGACATCGAAAGAAGCGGAGTGCGCCTCAGGCTTGTTTCCCTGACGGCGCCGGAAGATTCGCTTGTCAATAAGATTGCGGAGTTGGCGTCCCGCCGGGCGGAGGCCCGGACGAACAGGGATTTTGCCGCCGCGGATTCCATCCGCGCGGAGCTGTCGGGCATGGGCGTAGAAATCAAAGACCTGCCGGGCGGCGTTGCGGAATGCCGGATCGGCGTTCATTCATAGAAGTCACGTAGCAAGGAGTCGCATTGTGATAAACGCAAAAGGAAATTCCTTCTCCGACGAACTCAGGAAAATGGTGGTTGGTGCAGACATCGAAGAACAGATGCTGAAGCGCCGGGAGATTTTTCTCTGGGGGGAGATCAACGACGAGTCTGCGGCGATGGTGGTCCAGAAAATAATCTATTTCGACGGCCAGAGCAGCGAGGACATTACTCTGTTTATCAACAGCCCGGGAGGCATGATAAGCTCCGGCCTTGCTATATACGACGCCATGCAGTATGCGAAGTCCGATGTCAGGACGGTGTGCATGGGCCTGGCGGCAAGCATGGGCGCGGTGGTGCTGTGTGCAGGAGCAAAGGGAAAGCGCCAGAGTTGGGAAAATGCCAGGATCATGATCCATCAGCCGCTCATCGCGGGCAATTTCTTTGGCCCTGCCTCGGAAATCAAGATCCAGGCCGAGGAGATGCTCAAGGTGCGCGACCGGCTCAACCAGATCCTTGCCGAGCATTCCGGCCAGCCGCTCAAGAAGATTGAAGAAGACACCGACAGGGACTACTTTATGTCGTCCGAAGAGGCGGTGAAATACGGGCTGATCGACACTATTGTAAAAAAATTATAATCCTTTGACTTTAATAATCAACATATAGTATATTTTCAAAACTTTTTTGCGCTAAAACGCCGATGTAGCTCAGCTGATAGAGCATCCGACTTGTAATCGGATGGTCGGGGGTTTGATTCCCTCCATCGGCTCCATTACAGAGCGGTATTGCAATTTAGCAATTTGATGGGTAGGTGCCCGAGTGGTTAAAGGGGATGGACTGTAAATCCATTGGCTGACGCCTACGGTGGTTCGAAACCATCCCTACCCAGATACGCATGCGGGCATAGCTCAATTGGTAGAGCTCCACCCTTCCAAGGTGGCTGTTGTGAGTTCGAGTCTCATTGCCCGCTTTTTCGACTTTCGCCCATGTAGCTCAGTTGGTAGAGCACATCCTTGGTAAGGATGAGGTTCATCGGTTCGATCCCGATCGTGGGCTTTTCGGAAAAAAACGAGTGTAGATAATACCCATAACCTGTTTTTTTCACAATATCAAGGGGAGTCTCATGGCAAAGGAAAAGTTCTCTCGAACCAAGCCGCATGTGAATGTCGGAACCATCGGTCACGTCGACCATGGTAAAACAACGTTGACAGCTGCGATAACGCGCGTCATGGAGACCAAGGGCCTGGCCAAATACGTTTCGTACGACCAGGTCGCAAAGGCATCCGAGTCGCAGGGACGCAGGGACGAGACCAAGATCCTGACAATCGCGACATCGCATGTCGAGTATGAGTCGGAGAACCGCCATTATGCGCATGTCGACTGCCCCGGACACGCGGACTATGTGAAAAACATGATCACGGGCGCGGCCCAGATGGACGGTGCAATCCTCGTGGTGAGCGCTGCCGACGGCCCCATGCCCCAGACGCGCGAGCACATCCTGCTTGCCCGGCAGGTGGGCGTGCCGTACATCGTCGTGTACCTCAACAAAGTCGACACCGTGGACGATCCCGAGTTGCTCGAACTCGTGGAGCTTGAAGTGCGCGAACTCCTTACCAAATACGAATTTCCCGGCGATACGATCCCCATCATCCGCGGCAGTGCCATTCAGGCCCTGCAGAACCCGACCGACCCGGAAAAGAACAAGAGTATCTTCGAACTCATTGCAGCGGTCGACAAATACATTCCGACGCCGAAGCGCGAGACTGACAAGCCGTTCCTCATGCCGGTAGAAGACGTGTTTTCCATCACCGGCCGCGGCACGGTCGCCACGGGCAGGGTGGAGCGCGGCACGGTGAAGGTCGGCGACGAAGTGGAGATCGTGGGCATCAAGGACACGCGCAAGACCGTGGTGACGGGCGTCGAGATGTTCCGCAAGCTGCTTGACAGAGCAGAGGCAGGAGACAACATCGGCTGCTTGCTGCGCGGCATTGAGAAAGACGACATCGTGCGCGGCATGGTGCTTGCAAAACCTGGTTCCATTACGCCGCACAAGAAATTCAAGGCCCAGGTTTATGTCTTGTCAAAGGAAGAAGGCGGACGTCATACGCCGTTTTTTACCGGATACCGTCCGCAGTTCTACTTCCGTACAACAGACGTTACCGGAAACCTTGCTCTTGCGCAGGGTGTGGAGATGCTCATGCCCGGCGACAATGCATCGCTTGAAGTGGAGCTTATAGCGCCCATAGCCATGGAAAAGGGGCTCAAGTTCGCGGTTCGCGAAGGCGGACGCACGGTAGGATCAGGCGTGGTTGCAGAAATTATCGAATAGCTTTTTTGGCGAAAGGTGTGCCTTGCGGCACACCCGCTTTATCGGACGCGGTAACACTTATACAACGTATCGGCGGTACAGATGCCCAGAGAGATCATCCAGTTGGAATGCACGTCGTGCAAGAGGAATAATTACTCGCTTATGAAGAACAAGCGCAAGCATTCGGAGCGTCTCGAACTGAAGAAATACTGCCCGTTCGAACGTAAACGTACGGTACATAAAGAAGCGCGTTGAGTGCCTATTGCCTCTCCTATTTTCCCTGCTTTGTGCGAGTATTAATGCGGCAAGCCGAACATTGCCAAAAGTATTTCGTCGGGTAGGTGTGGTTTTCAATGCGTCACAATACAGTCTTGAGGTAAGTGTCACCTAGGTCTGTAGCTCAATTGGTAGAGTAGTGGTCTCCAAAACCATTGGTTGGGGGTTCGAGTCCCTCCAGACCTGATTCAACAGACTGAGAACAGCCATGCAGAAATTCATCCAGTATCTTAAAGACGTCCGCGCAGAAATGATCAAGGTGAGCTGGCCCAGCCGAAACGAGCTGTTCGGTGCGACTATGCTCGTGATCGTCCTCAGTCTCATCATGGCCGTTTTCGTGTATGCGTGCGACCAAGTGATAAACCGTATTGTCGGCCTGTTGCTCAAGATAAATCTGTAAACGAATCTCAAGGATTTCCTCATGGCAAAACGTTGGTATGCTGTCCACACTTACTCGGGTCAGGAAGCCAGGGTAATGGAATACATAACCGATCTCATCGCCGCAGGCGAAATGAAAGACCAGATCGGTCAGGTGCTCATGCCGACGCATGATGTGGTTCATGTCAAGAACGGCAAGAAAATCAAGACGACGCGAAAGTTCTTCCCGAGCTACATTCTCGTGGAATTGGAATTGAACAAGGAAACCTCACATTTCATACGAAATGTCAATGGAGTGACTGGGTTTGTTGGCGGGAAGAAGCCCCAGCCACTTCGCGAGGAAGAGGTAAACCGGATCCTGGGTCAAACGGAAAAGAACACCCGGCAGCAAATTTCCGAAGTGCCGTTCGAAATCGGCGACGCGGTGAAGATAAAAGAAGGCCCGTTCAAGGATTTCGACGGCGTAGTCGACGAAATTCATCCGGAAAAAGGCAAGGTCAAGGTCATGGTCAGCGTGTTCGGCCGCTCGACCCCGGTCGAAGTCGATTTCATGCATGTCAATCCTATAAGTTAATACAGCGAAAGGGGAGCGTCCTTTGGCAAAGAAAGTCAACGCAATCATAAAGCTGCAGATTCCGGGCGGCCAGGCGAATCCCGCGCCCCCGGTGGGACCTGCGCTCGGCCAGCATGGCGTCAACATCATGGAGTTTTGCAAGTCGTTCAACGCAAAGACCAAGGACGCCAACGGCATGATCATTCCTGTCGTCATCACGGTGTACGCCGATCGCTCGTTCACTTTCATCACCAAGACCCCTCCCGTGTCGGTCCTTATCCTCAAGGAACTCGGGCTGGAGAAAGGGTCGGGCGTTCCCAACAAAGATAAAGTAGGAACCCTCACCAAGGTACAGGTGAAAAAGATCGCGGAAACCAAGATGCCCGATCTCAACGCGGCGAGCATCGATGCGGCGATGCGGATCGTGGCCGGAACCGCGCGCAGCATGGGCGTCAACGTGGCCGACTAGCGGGAAGTTTACAACAAGGGGAGTTTTTTGCATGAAACGTCACGGCAAGAAGTGGAAGGCCTCTCGGACCAAGATCGACAAGACAAAGGAATACGCGCTCGGCGAGGCGGTGGAATTCCTGAAGGCCAACAAGGCGACCAAGTTCGACGAGACGGTCGAGGTGGCCGTCAATCTCGGCATCGACCCCAAGAAGAGCGACCAGAACGTGCGCGGCGCCGTGGTGCTCCCGCACGGCCTCGGAAAAACGGTCCGCGTTCTCGCGTTTGCGCAGGGCGCCAAGGCTGATGAGTCCCGCGAAGCCGGTGCAGACTTCGTTGGCGCGGAAGACATGGCCGAAAAGATCACCGGCGGGTGGCTCGAGTTCGACGCCTGCATCGCAACGCCCGACATGATGAAGGTGGTTGGAAAGCTCGGGAAGATCTTGGGTACGCGCGGCCTCATGCCCAACCCCAAGGTCGGAACGGTCACCATGGACATCGGCAAGGCGATCAAGGAACTCAAGCGGGGGAAAGTGGAATTCAGGGCCGAAAAAGGCGGCATCGTGCATGCGCCGCTGGGAAAGCTTTCGTTTGACTCCGCCAAGCTTGTTGAAAACGTCAAGGCGTTTCTCGACGCGCTTTCCAAAGCGAAGCCGTCGTCGGCAAAAGGACAGTTTCTCAAGAAAGTCGTGCTCACCAGCACCATGGGGCAGGGCGTGAAGCTGGTGAGTGTTGCAGAAGTGAAGGCATAACGGCGCCGTGCGCCGGGCAGGCTCGAATAACACCTAGAAGAAGGCATAGACTCACATGTCCACCAGAACCCAAAGAACCCAGTCGATAGAAGTCCTGGAAAAGGAATTCAGGGACGCAAAGGGAATCTATCTCACCAACATCAACAGGATCGACGTTGAGAAGATCACCAAGCTGCGCAACGAAATCCGCAAAAAGGGAATGAAGTACATCGTTGTCAAGAACACCCTTGCCAGGATCGCGCTCGAACGGTGCGGCAAGAAGGAACTCACACCGTTCCTCAAAGGCCAGATCGGCGTGGTGGTCGCCCAAAACGAGAGCATGGCCCCGGCCAAGATCATTAGGGATTTCCAGAAGGAATTCGGGAAGGACAACCTCAAGAACATTCTCGAAGTCAAGATCGCCTATGTGGACGGCGCAACGTTCGGCGGCCAGGACACGGCGCGGCTTGCCGACATTCCGTCCCGCGAGGTTCTGCTGTCGCAACTGCTCTGCGTGTTGCAGGCGCCTATGACAAAATTCGCGGGCACGCTTCTCGGTGTGCTCACCACATTTGCGGGAACGGTGGACGCGGTCAGGAAAAAGAAAGAGTCCGAATCCCCGGCTTCTTAGTACGGGCGGGGCAAGGACCACGGCAATCACGCACGTACGTGAGGAATTCACAACAATAACTTTCAAGATATGGAGGTACTCCTGTGGCGACTTTAACGAATGAGGAAGTGGTTGAGGCGATTGGCGGCAAGACGGTGCTTGAGTTGTGCGATCTTATCAAGGCCATCGAAGACAAATTCGGCGTCAAGGCCGCAGCTCCCGTCGCGGTCGCCGCCGCTCCTGCGGCAGGCGCTGCAGCTGCGGCCCCGGCCGAAGAGAAGACGGAGTTCTCCGTGATTCTCAAGGAGGGCGGCGCCAAGAAGATCCAGGTGATCAAGGTCGTTCGTGCCGTCACCGGCCTGGGACTCAAAGAGGCGAAAGACCTGGTTGAGGGCGCTCCCAAGGCAGTCAAGGAAGCAATTCCCAAAGCAGAGGCAGAGAGCATCAAGAAACAGCTGGAAGAAAACGGCGCCGTCGTTGAAATCAAGTAGCAGAAGATCATTACCCAAGGAATCCTATACCGGTTGCTTGCATCCTTAAAACAGAGTCATTCCTTTTGGCGGGAGCACGAAATGCTCAGAGGAGCGTTTCGTGCTCGCTATTGGAAAATCGGATCGGTTCCCGGGCTTGCCGATGTTCAATCGGAACGGCGCACGGATGTTTTCAACGCATAAACTGAGGGGATACGCGAATGGTAGAACGTAGAAGTTATTCCCGCATTCCAAAAGTCATGGACTTGCCGGATCTTCTGGAAATACAGACCAAGTCGTACAGCGTCTTTTTGCAAGCCGACGTTCCGCCCCGTTTGAGAAAAAAGCAGGGACTCAACGGCGTATTCCAGAGCCTGTTTCCGGTCAACGACGTCAAGGGATATTATTCCCTTGAATTCGACGGGTACAAGCTCGGGGTTCCCAAGTATACAATAAAGGAATGCAAGGAACGCGGCATGACCTTTGCCGCACCGCTCAAGGTCGATATGTCGCTGCTCGTATACGAACAGGACGGCGAGGTCAAGAAGTTCGTTGAAAAGATAACCAACGAAGTCTACGTCGGCGAAATCCCGCTCATGACGGAACGCGGAACGTTCGTCATCAACGGCGCAGAGCGGGTCATCGTGAGCCAGCTCCACCGTTCGCCCGGCATCACCTTCGACGAAGAAGAACAGCCCAACGGCGAAAAGGAGATGACCGCCCGCATCATTCCGCAGCGGGGCTCCTGGGTCGAGATGATCCTCGACGCCGACGACGTCCTCACCATCAACATCGACCGCCGCAAGAAGATGCCGGCCACCATTCTCCTGCGCGCGCTGGGCTATTCCACCGACGAGAAGATCCTTGCCGTGTTCCACGAGCGCGAGAGCGTGGAGGTGCACCCCAAGAACAAGGCCGCCATCGTCGGCAATGTCAACGCCGTGACGATCTTCAACAAGGAGACCGGCGAGATCATCATCGATGCCAACGAGATCATCACCGAGGAAAAATATGCGGGCATCGTGGCGAACAAGATTGACAAAGTGCAAATCATCGCCCACGTGTCGAACCCCGAGAACATGATCATCCGCAACACCATCGCCATCGACCCCACCAAGTCCGAGGAAGAGGCGCTCTTTTACATTTACGCCACCATGCGGC
>Ga0181527_1003842_pt1 | contig 13201 bp, 11 predicted proteins | sample PEATcosm2014_Bin_30_FD_119762 | JGI IMG/M metagenome (GOLD analysis project Ga0181527, IMG submission 119762) | Peatland microbial communities from MTU Mesocosm Facility, Houghton, MI, USA - PEATcosm2014_Bin06_60_metaG | ecosystem: Environmental > Terrestrial > Soil > Wetlands > Peat | place...
ACAGTGGTAGGTGGTAGATGGGGAATAGTAGATGGTAGGTGGGGAATGGTAGGTGGGGATAGTCGACGGAGCATCGCCGCGCGCCTCCCCACATGCCACCTACCATCTCCCACCTACCATCTCCCACCTACCACCTACCATGTCAGGCCGAACCCGTAGGGGAACAGGGCCTTGGCCGCCGCGGCCTCGCCCGCGTGGCAGGGGACCTGCTCCATGCTCCGCGGCCAGGTGTGCGGCAGTTTCCCGGTCGGCTTGTAATCGCCAAACAGCACGTCGGCCACGCCCTGGCCCTCGCTACCGGGGAGCCAGGCGGCCAGCAAGGCGTCGCTGGCCTCCAGGGCCGGCCCGATCAAGAGCGGCCGGCCGGAGATCAGGATGGTAATCACCGGCGCGCCCGATGGCTTGGCCCGCTTCACCAGGGCCACGTCCTCGGGCGAGAGGCTCAGGTCCTTGCGGTCGCCCGCACCCTCGGCATAGGGCAGTTCGCCGACCACAACGATCACCGCGTCGGCGCCCTTGACGGCAGAGCCGTCGGCGGAAAAAACCACCTCGGCGCCGGGAGCCGCCTGGCGGACGGCGGCCAAGATGGTCGTGCCGCCCTTGAGCACCTTGCCCGGCTTGCCCTGCCAGTCGATCGTCCAGCCGCCGCATTGGATGCCGATATCGTCGGCGGCCTTTCCCACCACGACCAACCGCTTGGCCTGTTTGGAGAGCGGCAGGGCGTGGTTCTCGTTCTTCAGCAGCACCAGCGATTGCCGCACGCACTGCCGCGCGATCCGCCGGTGCTCGGCACAGCCCACCGAGGCCATCATCGCGGGATCGGAGAAGGGCCGCTCGAACAGCCCGATCTTGAGCTTGGCCACGAGGATGCGGCGGACGGCGTCGTCGATCCGCGATTTCTGCACCCGCCCTTCCGCAACCAACTCCTTGAGCAAGCGGATGAAGTCCCGGTAGTTGTTTTTCTGGCCGGGGCCGTTGGGGATCATGATCATGTCCAGGCCGGCGTTGATCGACTGCTCGATGTCCTGCTTGTAATTGTCGGAGAGTTGGTCGATGGCCGCCCAGTCGGAGACCAGGAAGCCCTGGAAGCCGAGTTCTCCCGTGAGCACGCCGCTGAGCAGGTGCTTGTTGCCGTGCATCTTCTTGCCGTTCCAACTGCTGTAGGAGACCATGATCGAGCCGGCCCCGGCGCGGACGGCGGCGGCGTAGCCGGGCAAATGGATCCTCCGCAGCGTGGCTTCGTCGCACTCGGTGTTGCCCTGGTCTTTCCCGTCGGTGGTGCCGCCGTCGCCCAAAAAGTGCTTGGCGCAGGCCAGCACGGCCGCGGGATCGCGGAAGCTCGCGCTCTGCAGGCCGCGGACGGCGGCGGGCCCCAGCAGCGCGGCCAGCTCCGGCGACTCGCCAAAACCTTCGTAGGTCCGGCCCCAGCGGATGTTGCGGGGCACGGTGATGCACGGCGCGAAGGTCCAGCGGATGCCCGTACACGCGACCTCCCGCGCCGTGACGCGGCCGGCCTGCTCCACCAGCTCCGCATTCCGCGTGGCCCCCAGGCCGATGTTGTGGGGGAAGATCACGGCCCCGTCGATGTGGTTGTTGCCGTGCACCGCGTCGATGCCGTAGATCAAGGGGATTTTCAGGCGGGTTTTCATGGCCCACGCCTGGTACTCGTCGTGCATCTTGGCCCAGCCCTTGGCCGTGATGTCAGGCGGGTTGGAATTGCCGCCGCTCAAGAGCGAGCCCAGGAAGTACTTGGCAATATCGGCCTTGTCATGGATCGCATCCCGGTCGACCTGTGTCATCTGGCCGACCTTTTCGTCCAGCGTCATCGTCCCGAGCAGGGCGTCCGCCCTGGCGGCGACCGCCTGGCCGGCCGCGGCTTCTCCCGCCTGTGCCGGCCGGGCGGCAAGGGTCGTCGCCAGGACAAATAACATCCAACCCAAGGGGAAATGCAGACTCGTCATGTTAGCCTCCAGGATCGTCAAACTTGCATGGGTAATCGCGGGCCCTGCGCACAACGTGGAGTGCGGCACCTCCCTGAGCGCCGCGAAGGGTGTGCAACGCGCTCGGCCCACGCGCGGTACGGGTAGTTGCCGCAGGTGCCTTTGGGACCGCGCCGTGTTGTGTGACCCTATGTTACGTGCTCTGGCTCAAACGGTCCACGGGTTTCGGCAAGAAACTCCACTTGCACCACCTGTTGGCCACGGAAAGGATCGGGAAGGAGCGCAATACGATTGGTGAACCCCAGGCTGAAACCGTCGCACAGGAATTGAAAGTCGGGGACGGCTGTGTTGAGGTCCACTGCCTTCCAGCCGTCGTGCCCCGCTTCAATCCTGCCGATGAAGTGGAACCAGCCGCCGTAGGAATGGACGCCAGGCCGCACTTCGCCATTGTAATATATCTCCGCCTCCTTGCGCCAATCGATCCCCAGTCTCGCGAACAGCTCGCGCAGAGACAGGGGGTAGATTTGGTCTCGTCTCTTTACGAAGTTCTGGCAGGCATCGCACACGCACTTTTCTGGGCTGCCCTCGGCTATGGCGGCGTAGGCGGCCTCCGTCAACGCTCGGTTTACATTCACCGTCCAACGCCCGAAGGTAACGCTTTCCATAGTCATGGACCAAAGCACCTATTTTGTCACGGGCGCGAAGGCCTCGCTCGCCGCATTCTGGAACGTGGGGATGATCTTCTCGCCGCCGGGACCCCAACCGGCGTGCTGGCCCAGGAAAACGGTAATGATCCCGCGCTGCCGGTCCAGCCGCGAGGCGGTGTTGTAGGCGCCGCCGTGCTCGACGTACCGCCCCGACGTGCCGATGCCCAGACCGTAGCCCGCCGGCAAATCACCGGTTTGCTTCGAGGTCATCTGCCGCACCGCCTCGGCGGAGAGGATCCGCTTGCCGGCAAACGCGCCCTCGTGGGCGATCATGCGGTAGAAAATCGAGATGTCCGTGGCAGTGGAGAACAGGCCGCCGGCCGGCATGGGCTGGCGGCTGGAATCGTCCAGCGGATACTTGAGCTGCTCGATGTGGCACTCTTCCAGGCCGTTTTTCGCGGGCCGGTAGGCCTTGGCCAGCCGCTGGAGCTGCGCGGCGTTGGGCCAGAAGGTCGTGTCGTTCATCCCCAGCGGCTCGAAGATCCGCTCGTGGAGGAATTTCTCGTAGGGCATGCCGCTCAGGACCTCGATCAGCCGCCCGGCCGTGTTGATGCCCGCGTTGGAATAAGAATATTTCGCGTCCGGCTCGAACTCCAGCGGCAGCATGGCGTAGCTCCGCACCCGCACGGCCAGCGGGTACAGGTCGAGCGTGGGCTCCTCGATCGGCGACTTAAAAGGCAGGCCGCTGGTGTGGCTCAGCACGTTGCGGACCGTGATCGGATGCCGCGGCTTGCGCAAGAGCACGTGGTCCTTGTCCTTCTCGGCCACGACCATCTGGCCCTTGAACTCGGGCAGGTATTTTTCCACGGGATCATCGAGCTTCAACTTCCCTTCATCGACCAGGATCATCAGCGCCGCGGCGGTGATCGGCTTGGACTGCGAGGCGATCCAGAAGAGGCAGTCGGTCTGCATCGGCTGCTTGGCGGCCAGATCGGCGTAGCCGACGGCTTCCAGGTCGAGGATTTTATCCTTGTCGGCCACGAGCGTCACCGCGCCGGCCATGGCGTGGTTATCGACGAAGGGCTGCAGAACGGCGGCGAGCTTGGCCGCTGGTGCGGAGGGCGCCGCCTGGCCCAAGGCCCGACCTGGCACCGCCAGCAGGACCAAGATCGCGGCAACGGCGAGTGTGGTTCTTCTCATGAGATCCAGTAGCTCCGGATGATGGTGGAATAGGGAACTCGTGTGCCACTGCTTCTACAAAGCAGTGGCACACGAGTTTCCCCACGCAGAGTCACGCAAGGCTATTCAGCGGCCACAGGGGCAATTGCCGCCGGCGGAGCCGCCCGCCGGGCGCTGATAGGCGGCCGGGCTGGCCGTGGAGTTGTTCTGCTGCGGCTGGCCGGAGGACATGGCCAAAATGTCCCTGATCCCCGTCTTGATCTTGGCCCGAACCTCCCGGCTCTGCTTCAGGCCCTTGGCCGACTCATCCTTGTTGTTGCTCTGGATCGAAGCGATCGCATTGCGGAGCGGCGACTCGTACTGGCTCTTGAGCTTCTTATATGCCTTTTGCTGCTTGGCGTCCAAGGTGACGCCATGCGGCAAGGCGAAGGCCGCGGCCACCGGGTCTTTCGTCGGCTTCGTGCCCTGCGAGCTGCCGCTGGAGGTGCTGTCGGCCAAGGCGAGGCTTGCCGCCCAGAACAGGCCCAAGAGGCCCAAGACGGCCCATTCAGATGCCTGGTGATTTCGCCGCATCGTCGTCTCTCCTTCTTACCAGGGGAACCAAGGGAACCTCGCCCGCGAGACTGCACCTTATTATCGCCGAAATCGCCGCGACGGCAATAGTCGTAATCAAGGCGAGACGGTCCAGGCCGTCGCGGCAAGGAAATCGTTGGTATTGGCACGTCCTAGCGCGGGGGATTTTCATGCAGAGGCGCAAAGCCGCCAAGCCGCAAAGGCATGACATATAAGATGTTACATCACTGGATCGCAGTGCGAACGGCTTCCCGCAGACGTCAGTTTTTTCCGCCTCCCCTTTTCCCTTTGCGCCTTGGCGACTTCGCGGCTTTGCGTAGCGACAAGAACCGCGTAATCCGATCTCCAGCAACGGCCTTTTCCCCGGAAAGGTGGAATGCCCGGCACGGGGCCCCTTGCCCTGCCAGCCGCCCGGCGGAGAATGGACCAAAGACCCAAGACCAAAGACCTAAGACCCAAGACCAAAGGTAAGCCATGAAACGCTCGCTCGGCGCCAAGACGCTTATTTGCCCCACCCCGACCTGGATCGTCGGGTCCTACGACAAGCAGGGCAGGCCCAACGGGATGGCGGCCGCCTGGGGAGGCATCTGCTGCTCCGACCCGCCCTGCGTGGCGGTCTCCCTGCGGAAGGCGACCCATAGTTATGGGAGCCTGCTGGAGCGGCGGGCGTTTACGCTGAGCGTGCCGTCGCAGGCCCAGGTCCGCCAGGCCGACTACTTCGGCCTGGTCAGCGGCCGCGACACGGATAAGTTTGCCGCCACGGGCCTCACGCCCGTCCCCAGCGACCTGGTCGACGCCCCATACGTGCGGGAGTTTCCGCTGGTCTTGGAGTGCAAGGTGCTGCACGTCTTCGAGCTGGGCCTGCACACGCAGTTCGTCGGCCAGATCCTCGACGTGAAGGCCGACGAGCAAGTGCTGGATGCCGCCGGGATGCCGGACATCCAGAAGGTGCTGCCGATCGTCTTTTCGCCGGGCAACCGGGTTTACTACGGCGTGGGGGCCTCGCTGGGGCACGCCTTCGCCGTGGGGAAGGAGATCTGAGCATGCATTTTCCGTGGTGGCACGTCGACTACCTGACCGCCCCGATGTTGATCGCCTTTGTCTCGGTGGTCCACGTGTTGGTGGCACATTATGCCGTCGGCGGCGGCTTGTTCCTGGCGGTGGAGGTCACGCACGCCTATCGCACACACAACCGCGACTACCTGGCCTATCTGAGGCGGCACGCCAAGTTCTTCGTCCTGTTGACGGTCGCCTTCGGCGCGATCACCGGCGTCGGGATCTGGTGGACGATCGGCCTGGCGTCCCCGCTGGCCACGCGGGTGCTGATTCGGACGTTCGTCTTCGCTTGGGCCACGGAATACGTCTTTTTCATCCTCGAGATCGTCTCCGCCTTCATTTTCTACCATTACTGGGGACGCCTGCCGGAGAAAGTGCACGCCACGATCGTGTGGATCTACGGCATCTCCGCTTGGGCGAGCCTGGTGATCATCGCCGCCATCACGGCGTTCATGCTCGACCCGGGCAAGTGGCCGGCGGACCACGATTTTTGGAGCGCAATCCTCAACCGCCAGGCCCTGCCACAGATCATCTCGCGGACCGGCGGGGCCCTGCTGCTCAGCTCGCTCTACGTCTACCTGCACGCAGCGCTTACGATCAAGGATGCCAAGCTGCACGCCCTGATCGAATCGCGCTCGACCCGCCCGGCGTTGCTCGGCGCGGTGCTCATCACCGTGGGCGGAGTGCTTTGGCACGTTCTCCTGCCGCCGTCGGCCCAGGCGGCCCTGTATGCGGCCCCCGTGCTCAACGTGCTGATGGCCCTGCTGTTTGCCGCCACGGGCATCGTGTTCGTGCTGCTGTTCTTCGGCCCCTACCGCAACCCGGGCTGGATCCACACGCCCGGCTTCGCTGCCTCCGTGCTGCTGTTCGGCGTCATCGGCATGAGCACGGCCGAGTTCATCCGCGAGGCCGTCCGCAAGCCGTACATTTGCTACAACGTGGTGTTGGGCAGCCAGATGCTGCCCGACGAGGTCACCCGCGTCCGCCGGCAGGGGTTTCTGGAGAGCGGCCCTTGGACCAGGGCCTTCGTCCAGGCGAAGTACCCGCAAGTCGTCTCCGGCGACGGCCATATCGATCGCACGCGGCTGCTGGCGCTTCCCAAGGCCGGCCAGATCGAGCTGGGCGGCGTGATTTTTCAGTATCACTGCAATGATTGTCACGCGGTCCGGCAGGGCTACTCGCCCGTAGGCCCGCTCGTCCAGGGCTGGACGCCCGCCATGATTCGCGCGCTGGTCCAGGACCTGGACCGGACCCGCTTTACGATGCCGCCCTGGGCGGGCACGCCCGAGGAAGCGGAGTTGCTCGTGGCCTATCTGGCGGACGTGTCCCCGCCGCGGCCGGTCGGAATGCTGCCCGCTGAACCCAAGACTGGAGCCCGCTGATGGAGCCCAAAACGCTGGTCGATACTTCCATGGCCCTCGGACTGCCGGCCCCGGTCTGGTTCATTGAACTGTTCAAGTGGCTGGGATTCAGCCTGCACGCCGTGCCGATGAACCTCTGGCTGGCCGGCATTCTCGTCTCAATGATCTTGTACGTGCTGGGAAACCCGCACGGGCGGCGGTTCAACGCGCGGCTGATGGCCCAGATGCCGGTGATCATCGCGCTGGGCATCAATTTCGGGATCGTGCCGCTCCTGTTCATTCAGGTCGGCTTTGCGGAGATCTTCTACCCGGCCACGATCCTGATGGCGTGGTTCTGGTTCCTGGTCGTCGTGCTCTTGCTGCCGGCCTATTACGGCGTCTATCTGTACGCCTACGGCCTGGCCGGCCAGGGCGATGCGATGCCCCGCTGGAAGCGCGCGGCCGGCTGGGTTTCCGCGGTCTTGCTCGTGGCGATCGGCTTTACCTTCGCCAATGCCATGAGCCTGATGGAGAACGTGAAGTCCTGGCCGGACCTCTGGCAGCGGCACAGCTTTAACGGGGCCGCGCTGGGGACGGCCCTGAACCTGGCAGACCCGCGGCTCTGGCCCCGCTGGCTGTTGATGTTCGGCCTGGCGCTGACGACCACCGCCGTCTGGGTCGCTTTCGACGCCGCCTGGTTCGCCAGACGCGAGAGCCCGGCGTATCGCGCCTGGGCCAAGGACTTTTCTTGGCGACTTTACACCGTCGGCGCGGTCTGGTTCGCTATCGCTGGGGCGTGGTACAGCTTCGGCACATGGACGCCGGACACCAGGCAGGCGATGTTCCGCAGCGCGTGGGTCCTGCTGACCGTCGTAACGGCCGCGGCCCCTGCCGGGGTGTGGGTCTTGCTCTGGCTGGCCCGCAAGCGCGAAGGCGACATCGGCCCCGGCTGGGCTTCTCTCATCGGCCTGGCCCAGTTCGGCGTGCTGGGGATCAATGCGGCCGGCCGCCAGGTGGTGCAGCACGTGGAAATCGGCCCGTACTTCGACATCGTGCACCAGCCGACCGGCCAGACCCAGTGGGCCCCGCTGGCGATCTTCCTCGTGCTCTTCGTGCTGGCCCTGGGCTTGGTCGCCTGGATGATTTACCAGGTCGCCAAGTTGCCCGCCCAGCCGGACGCCGCATAGACTGCCGGCAAAGAGATATACGTCGAAATGAGCTGAACAAATCCGAAACTCGAAATCCGAAATCCGAAACAACTTCAAATCACCAAGCCGGCCGCCGCCATTTCTTCTGAACAGGAGGCAACAGAGGCAACAGAGTAAGAACACTCATCCCTCCGTTTCCTCTGTTTCCTCCTGTTCATTTTCGAGCCTTGTGATTTCGGATTTCGAGTTTCGGACCCCGCGTCTGCCGCCGCTCCGGCCGTCCGCAGGGCTATGGGCGTCGGCGGCCTGGTCCGCCGGCGCGGCGTCCTCGCCGGCCGCCGGTTGCGATGCGTCGGCGGCCGTGGCTTGCAAAGCGTCGCCATCCCCGCGGCCGCGATCCTGCCGCGAAGCGAAAAGCAGCACGGCAGGCACCAGCACGGCCAACAGACACGTCAGGCCGTACAACGCGCGGGCCCAGCGGGGAAACGAGTTCCATTGCTCCCACGCTTCACGCAACCAGCCTTGCCAAGGATCCGAGCTTGGCATGAGAACATCTCCATAACCGCTCTTGCAAACAGTGGTAAAACCGCAGGCTGGACCAGTCCAGGGCTATCTTGGATCTTAGGATAAATAATGCCGAATGGGGGGCATCGGTCAAGGGCCATTTCAGGCATGGCTCAGACCGGGGCCGCCCAGGCTGAGCCGTAAGGTATTGGTACGTCAGCATTTGGCTCCGCAGGAACCTCGTTCCCCCGCGCACGATGTGTAACCTGTGGAAATTGAGAAATGCCCGATTGCATTTCCCATTCCGTGCGTTACAATAAGTGGTTGTCGGATGACTAGCTGAAGAACAACCCGGCCTTGCCGGGGGGTTCGTTGACGAGTAAGCCGACGTGGCCCAACGCCTGCGGGTGTTCCGCCACGTCGGCTTTTTTTGTTTCTGGCGACAGGAGACGTTCATAATCCAGGCACGGAAGGTTTCCATGTCCTAGCTTATGGAGGTGCGACGATGCCGCTAGCCACTATCGCTGCTGTCCATTGGCATGGTCTGAAAGTCGTTGGCAAATCTTGCCCAGAGCCCGACCAAAGGGACCGAATCCTGGAGGCTCGCGGGCCGTTGGGAGCACAGTTGCCTGGCGTTGCTGGGGAGACAATCCCGCCAGCCACCACTACTGACCCCAACTGGCATGGTCTGAAAGTCGTCACCGCATCCTGCCCAAGGCCCGACCAACGGGACCGAATCCTAGCGGCTCTTGGGCCGTTGGGAGGACAGTTGCCCAGCGTCGGTGAGGAGACTCTCTCCAGGTACTACGAGTACCTGACGGCGAGATTGTCATTCCCGTTCAAGGCTTACTACCCGGAACCAACGACCACGCTTGAGGAAGTGCGGTACCGTTGCACCGTGGTCGAGTTGCTGGACCCGGCCAATGGCATCGGCGACGAGTTCGGCGGCATTTTCTGCAAAACCCGCAAGGGGAAGTACGAGATGAACTTGCCGCTGATCGAGCTGGAGATTCTGCAGGACGGCCCCAACTTCCAGTTGATTGACGACTACTGGTTCTGGTTCTGGAACTGGCGGGGCCCCGCGACGACGGCAAGTTTGTGCCGTTCTTACGGTGTGGAGTCAGGCTACAGAAAGGGAGTGTGACTATGGCCAGTACGATGTTTGCCGATCAGGAAACGAAGAACATAACCGCTGTCAAGCCGACGCCCGCGTGGGAGGCTGGGGCTGACAAAGTCAGCGAGGCTGGTATTCGCGCAAGGGCGGCGATTCGGACAGCCTCCATCACCCGGATTGAAGCCTTGCTCGACGAGGCGGATGATCCCGTTTTGGCGGACCTCTGGCGGCAGATATGTCCTCTGCATGCAGATCAATTGCCGGATCGCCAGGGGATCATTGCGGACTTGGCTGACTTTGCCGAGGTGCTACAGCCACGCCTGAACGGCATGCAAGCACCGCAACTGTATAGGCTGATCGAAGCCCACGCCGCCACACGTCGCCATTCCCAGAGATTCTTGCGGGACATTCTCCGGGGTGTAAACGCCGGATACGCAAAGCCCAAGAGGGACTTGAACAACGGGTGGCAGACCGTAGCGCTAGACTAGCACAAGCGAACGAGCAGTTGACTCCCATAAAGACGAAACACGGGGCAGGTAACAGGCGCCAGGGAATAGGGGCAGGGGGCAGGAATTGGGCCCTGGCCCCCGGGCAACCGCCGCCTTCCGCCGCGACCCTGAGCGGGTAATGCCCTCCCGAGATGCGCCACGTATCCCGCAGCTCAGCCAGCGCTGGTTCTTCCGAGACTTGTTCCCGGTCGCGGATTTGCAGTGTTTTATGGGCCCTGCCGGTCTTGGGCCCCAGAGCCGCCCAGCGGCGGCAGTTCATAGCCGGAGGCGTAAGCCCCTGGGAACAGGCCCCCGGCGTCCCGAAGCCCCAAAGGGGCGGCAGTGATGAGACGCGGCGCGACTGTCGCCCCTGGGCTGAACTCTATCTGGCTGCCGGCTTTTTCGGCGGAACGTCGGATGGCCCCGGGGCCGGCGGCCGAGGCGCGGGGGGAGCCGGGGCCGTGGCTTTCGGCGCGGGCACCGGGGCCGTCGGCGCCGGGGTCGCTGGTGTGCCAACTCATTGCAGTCGATGAGTATGCACCGGGGCCGTCGGCGCCGGGGCCGCTGGGTAAGACGGGGCTATCGGCTCCACGACCTCTAGGGGCCACCTGTTGACCGGAACCACGATCTCGCCGCCGGCCCGCGTGAACACCGCCCGTACCCCGTCCGCATCTGCGTTAGGCAGCGGGATGCGGCAGACCTTGCCGTCGCACCGCAAGGCAAAGGCGCCGCCCCAGTAACCCATGGCCAGGCCGGCCAACGGGTTCTTCTCGTCATACGCGAAGTCCTCCGGCTTGGTCCAGACGACGGCCTTGGCCGCCGTGACTACCATGACCGTATTGCACAGGCCATCGGTCACTTCGGCGGGCCGGATGGCCCGGCCGCCGGGGAAGACGGCCTTCTCGCCGCGGACCGCCAGGAGGTTGGTCTCGTCCGGCTTGCCGCCATGCTCTGCGGCTGTGCTCTTGAAACATGCGGGCATCCGCGCGGCGAGCTTGCGGTTATGCTCGCTGTCCCAGGGCTCGTTGAGGCGGAACTCCTTGTAAAGCTCTTCCTGGCCCAGGTAGGGCAGGATGGCCACCCGCCAGCTCAACAGCGGCTTGCCCGCCGGATCGGCGATGTAAGCGGCCGGGAACGTCCCCTGTTTCTCGACGTACTTTTTCATGCCCTCGCCGATGCGGGTCAGGTTGGCCACCGCCTGCGAAGCCGGGTCGGGTGTTGCGATCTCGGTGGACGCTGCGTGCATCTGGGGCGCCTGCGCCGGGACGCTGGAATAGCTGGGCACCGCGCTGGCCGCGCTGCTTGCGATTAGTGCCAGCGGCCAGGCAGCGCCGCTTCCCGGAAGACTGTAATGGCAAGTCAACTGGATGCCGTGCGGATTCCGCTCCACCGTCGTCACGGTGGGGCGTAGGTGCCGGGCAATCGCCGGGGCCGATGGCCAGAACGACGGGTCCAGGTCGATCTTCCATTGCTGCGCAGCGGCGGCCATCATCGGAGCGTAGATCGAGACCAAAGGATAGAGTGCCTCGAAGAGCTTGGGCGCGTCGGTGTAACCGACCATGACCGGCCCGCCGGCCCCAGGCAGCACCCCCGCCACGTCCGGCAGCGTGGCCAGCGATTTGTGCTCTCGCCGCGAGAGGTAGGCCTTGACGTTCTGCGGCGTCAGGGCCATGACGAGCTGCCCCGGCATGACGCACCAGGAGGGCGCCAGGACGCCCAGATTGACACAGCAAACCTCGCGGCCGGCGAAGGTGAAATGCTGGAGACTGCCCAGGCCGCCCAGGCCCAGGGGGCTGGAGCCGGCATCCGGCGACGGCGTCAGGCCCTTCTTCGCCAGGTCCATGAGCTTCGAGTAGGCCAGCGCGAAGCCGGGGTTGCTGCGAATGGACACCACGGCGGTCAGGCCCGTGACAAGAAAATTCCCCTCGCCCGGCGAGGTGTAGATGCACCAGGTGTCGCCCAAGGATTCGAGCACGCCGCGGCGGAGGTTGATGCCCAGCTCCTTTTCCATCTCATCCAGGGCCTGGTTGACTTGGCCCCGCGTCTCGGGGCTCATCCGCTCGACCGAGGAAAGCACCACGTCCAGGGCCTGTTGCAGGTCTATCCGCGCGGCCAGGGCGAAGGCGGCGTCGCGGGGGATGGGGGCCAGGTCCTCCGGCCGCAAAGGCCGGTCGGAAACCAGCCGCACGAGCCCCCGCGGCGGGCCGGCAAGCACCAACAGCACCTTGTCCACGTAGCCGCCGGCGTCCAGGCCGAGCGTGTAGATCAGGGCCTCGGCGTTGTCAAAACCGAGCATCTCGACGATGGCCTTGGCGTCTTTCACCTGGGGCGCGTCGATCAGGGGCGAGATGGTTTCGCCCAGGGCCTTCAGGTTCAGATAAACGATGCCGGTCCGCCGCTGGACGGGCACTTCGGCCAAGGCTGCAGTGAGCCAGGCGGGCGGCTGCTTCTTCTCCATGCGGGCCAGGATCGCCTCCAAGCTCCCCTCGCCAATGCCCGCGATCGCGTAGTCGCCCTTGAAGCCGAGAACGACGATGGGGGTGTCCTCCCCCGGCTTCGTCTTGCTGCGGTACCACGTCTGGCCGGCGATCTGGACGCGATCCCAGTCCTTGCCCGTGCCCTTCTGCTGCTCGAGGGCCGCCTTGACACATTTCTCCCACGCGGCCTTGAAGCCGGCCGCCTGGCCGCCGAGCGAAACGACCACGCCGCCGTGCACGTCGCAGCCGAACTTGCGCGTCGCTCCGGAGAAAACGGCAATCTCGCGCGTCGTTTCGGAGAAATCGGTAATCTGAAAATCTTCCGATGACGCCACCGGCGAGCCCGGCGGCGTCGGGACCGCCGGCTGGGCCTTGTCTGCCGGTTTGGCCTCGCTTTTCTTCCCGGGCGCCTCCTTCGGCTTCGCACCCTTCGCGTCTTCCGGCTTCTTCTTGGTGATGCGCATGTCCGCGATGAAAATCGCCGTGGGGCGTGTCAGGAAGACCTTGAGGCACTCGAAGGCGGCTTCGTGCGGGAAGGGAGGGGCTTTTTTGGCTGGCGCCCCCTTGGCCGCATCCTTGGGAGCTTCCCCATCGTCCTTGCTGTCACCCACGGTGCTCTTCATGGCGGCCCTGAGACACTTGTCCACCGCCGCGAAGAACACCTGCACCTCCGGCTCGGCCAGGAGTTGCTCCGCCTGGCTGGGGCTGTTGGGGTTCGGCGCCGCCGTGCCGGCC
>Ga0181527_1003845_pt1 | contig 13198 bp, 9 predicted proteins | sample PEATcosm2014_Bin_30_FD_119762 | JGI IMG/M metagenome (GOLD analysis project Ga0181527, IMG submission 119762) | Peatland microbial communities from MTU Mesocosm Facility, Houghton, MI, USA - PEATcosm2014_Bin06_60_metaG | ecosystem: Environmental > Terrestrial > Soil > Wetlands > Peat | place...
CTCGGCATGGCGGAGGACCGCCAACCGGTAGGCGGCTCCCTTAGCTAGCTGTCGCTCTGTCACCTGGTCTCCTATCCCTCGATCGGAGACCCCATTCTGTAAGCGATGTCCGTCAGTTTTAGAGGGTCGGGGAGGGGGGACTCGAACCCCCGGCCTCCTGCTCCCAAAGCAGGTGCGCTACCACTGCGCTACTCCCCGGATCTGCCCATTATGTCCGGTGGATCAGTTCGAGGCGGCGCCAGGTGGGCGACCAGAAACGCGGAACACCCGTCTAGTGTTTCACTCGTGAGCACCCGCAACCTTGAGCGTCTCTTCAATCCCACTCATGTGGCCGTCGTCGGTGCGGGCGGACAGCGCACGCAACTTGGTCACGTCGTCTTGCGCAACCTGGTCGACGCCGGCTTCGGGGGGGTCGTCTATCCGATCAATCCGAGCCGCGAATCGGTTGGTGGCATCCAGGCCTACGCGAGCATTGCCGCCACGCCAGCCAAACCCGACCTGGCTATCGTTTGCACGCCGGCAGCCGAGGTGCCCGCAGTGGTGCGCGAGTGCGGTGAGACTGGCGTCGCGGCTGTAGCCGTCCTGTCCTCCGGCTTCCGCGAGATCGGCACTGAGGGACGCGAGCTCGAGAGTCGACTAGGTGAGGAGCTGGCGCGCCATGACGTGCGACTCCTGGGACCTAACTGTCTCGGAATGATCGTACCGCGACTAGGGCTAAACGCGAGCTTCGCCGCGACGATGCCGATCGACGGCCGTGTCGCGTTCGTCTCACAGTCGGGAGCGCTCGTGACGGCGGTGATCGACTGGGCACTGGCCAGTCAGATCGGCTTTTCGCAAGTCGTGTCACTGGGGAACATGCTCGATGTCGACCTCGGCGACGTGATCGATTACCTCGGCCAAGACGCGCATACGCGCTCGATCATCGTCCACATCGAGACGGTCACCGAGCCGCGTAAGTTCATGTCGGCGGCCCGCGCGTTTGCGCGTGGTAAGCCGATCATCGTCTACAAGGCGGGTCGCTTTGCCGCGTCGGCCAAGGCGGCCGTCTCGCACACCGGTGCGATGGTCGGCGAGGATGACGTCTACGACGCAGCCTTCCGTCGTGCCGGACTCGTGCGCGTCGAACGAATGGAAGATGTGTTCGCTACTGCCGAGCTGCTCGCGCGGGAGCGTCCGATTCGACGCGCTCGCCTGGCGATCGTCACAAACGCGGGCGGCGCCGGCGTGATGGCCTTCGACGCGCTCTTAGCCCGTGACGGCGTACTCGCCGAGCTCCAACCGGCGACACTGGAGACGCTCGACGCGGCGTTGCCGCCGGCGTGGTCGCATGGTAACCCGATCGACGTGCTCGGCGACGCGCCGCCGCAGCGGTTCGGGGACGCGGTCAAAGCGGTGCTGGCTGATTCGGAGGTCGACGCGGTGCTAGTGATTCTCACGCCCCAGGCGGTGACCGACGCCGGTGGTGCCGCCGATGCCGTGTTGGCGGCGCGGCACGAATCGGACAAGCCACTGCTGGCCGCCTGGATGGGCGGGCACTCGGTGCAGGAGGGCCTTGAGCGCCTGAGCGTAGGTGGCGTCGCCACGTACGCTTATCCCGAGCAGGCGATCGGAGCGTTCATGGACCTAGTCTCTTACGCCCACAATCTCGAGACGCTGCACGAGACGCCTCGTACGATCCCGGTTAGCTTCGCGCTCGACCGCCGGCGCGCGAAAGAACTCATGGACTCGGTGTTGGTCGAGGAGGGCGCCGTGCTGTCCGAGACGTCTTCGAAGACGCTGCTCGACGCGTACGGGATACCGGTCACCAAGCCGATACCGGCGCTGTCAGCTGAGGATGCCGTGGCGATCGCCGAGCAGATCGGCTATCCGGTCGTGTTGAAGGTGCGCTCACCCGGGGTTACGCACAAGACCGATGTCGGAGGGGTGGAGCTCGATCTTGCCGGCGGCGATGAGGTTCGGGCGGCCTACGAGCGGATCATGGAATCGGTGCGCGAGCGGAGTCCGCAGTCCGAAGTGCAGGGCGTGACGATCCAGCCGATGACGCGGGCATCCGGCTACGAGCTCGTGCTCGGCGCGCGCAAGGACCCGATTTTGGGCGCGGTAATCCTCCTCGGTGCCGGTGGTGTCGCCGCCGAGGTACTGCGCGACCAGACACTAGACCTGCCGCCGCTCAACGCGCGTCTCGCGCTCGCAATGCTCCAGTCACTGCGGATCTGGCCGCTCCTGGCCGGCCACCGAGGACACCCCGGGATCGACCTTGACGCGCTACTCGAGGTCGTGATGCGCTTCTCGTACCTGGTCGCCGACTACCCCGAGATCAGCGAGATCGACATCAATCCGTTACTTGCCGGGGTGGACGGTGTCGTCGCTCTCGACGCGAGGGCAGTCGTCGACCAGTCACTGGTGGACCATCCGCCGCCGCCGTTCTCGCACCTGGCGATCCGGCCCTATCCGGAGGAGTACACGAGCGAGAGGACTACGACCCGCGGTCTGCGCGTGACACTGCGCCCGATCAAGCCCGAGGACGAGCCGCTCTGGCACGAGATGCTCGACGCCTGCTCGCGCCAGACGATCGCGATGCGCTTTCGCGGCATGGTCAAGTACACCCATGAGATGGGCACGCGCTACTGCTTCATTGACTACGACCGCGAGCTCGCGATCGTCCCAGAGCTCGAAGCTGAGGACGGCACGCCCAAACTACTCGGCGTCGGCCGGCTCGTTGCCGGCACCGACCGCCAGAACGCAGAGTATGCGTTGCTCGTCGCCGATCCCTGGCAGAGACGCGGCCTTGGGGATCTGTTGACCGACTATTGCCTCGAGGTCGCGCGCTCGTGGGGTATCCGCAGGGTGTACGCGGAGACGACGTTCGACAACGACAACATGATCGGCGTCATGAAGAAGCACGGCTTCGCACTGACGCGCCGGGTCGAGGAGGGGATCGTCGTCGGCGAGCGCCGTCCCTGAATCGATCCTGGCGTGATCGAGCGGAACCTACCGTGACGGGGGCGAGGAAGTGGAAGATCGTAGCCAGGGCGAGGCGTGGGCAAGCCTGGGAATCCGTCTGAGCCTCGTGTGCCGAGGTCAGGCTCCGATCGGGTCGCCGATGCGGCCCTTTTGCATCTGAAGGATCCGGCCGGCAGCCTCGGCGACGGTTGAGTCGTGAGTCACCATCACGGTCGTCACTCCGAACTCGCGCTGAAGGCGGGCGAAGAGCGCGAGTACGTTCGTCGACGCGTCTGAGTCCAAGTTGCCGGTCGGCTCGTCTGCGAGGAGGACCGGAGGGTTGTTGGCGAGGGCCCGCGCGATGGCCACCCGCTGGCGCTCGCCGCCCGAGAGCTGCGGCGGGTGACGGCTTTCTCGATCGGCGAGATCGAGCTCCGAGAGAAGCTGGCGCGCCCACGCCGTTCGCTCGTGATGCGGTCGGTGGGATCCCATCATGGCGACCTCGATGTTGGCGAGAGCCGACAGGCGGGGGAGCAGGTTGTGAAGCTGGAAGATCAGACCGATCGTCTGGCGCCGATAGCGGCTCGGATTGGCCAGGTGAGCAAGGTCGTTGCCCTCTACCCGGATCGTTCCTGACGTGGGTGAGTCGAGCGCGGCGAGCAGATGGAGAAAAGTCGACTTCCCACAGCCCGAGGGGCCCATGATCGCGATGAATTCTCCCCTTTCGACTGTCAGGTCCACGCCATTCAGAGCCCGCACGGCACCGCCGTCGAACTCCTTGGTCACGCCTATCGCCTCGATGGCGATCGGGGCGCCACTTTGCTGTGTGTCCGATCGGCTCTCGTTCACTCGGGACGAGACCCGAGCACCTCGAATGGGGGGTGTACGCGCCGGCTCCGCACCTTGCGAAGACTGCACAGGCGCTGAACCTTGTGACTCACTCATGGCTGAGAGCCTGGAGCGGGGACAGGAAGCCGGCGCGAAGTGCCGGATAGAGAGTTCCCAAGACAGTCATGCCCAGCCCTGTGTAGAGGCCTCGCCAAAACGCTCCGGCAGTGTAGTTCGAATGGAGCACGCCGACGAGCTGTGGCAGCGCCTCGAGGATCGTAGTCACCATGTATGAGAGTCCCACTCCAACAGCGGCCCCGAGAACCGCCACGACCATTCCCTCGCCGAGGAGGAGCAAGACCACGGCCGTGCGGGTCCAGCCGATCGCGCGAAGCAGTCCGAACTCGCGCGTTCGCTCGAATAGCGAGAGCATCATCGTGTTCCCCACCACGATCGCGCCTATGACCACGGCCAGAACGGTGCTTCCCGTGGCAGCCGCCTTCAAGAAGACGAGGTTGCGGTCCGCTCGGCCGAATTGCTGGGCAGTTCGGATCGTCGTGACTTCTGGATGAGTGTACGTGATGCGGTTTTCGACCTGGGCGACCCGATAGCCGGGCGCGACCTTCACGAACACGAGCGTCACAGCCCCTGGCACACGGTTGTAGGCCTGGACCGCAGGCAAGGGGAAGAGCGCGCCGAGGTCGCCGAAAGAGATGCCGGTCGAGTAGATGCCGACAATGGTGTTGTTGGTGCCGTTTGCGTGAAAGCTGTCGCCGACGTGCAGGCCCATGTCCTCCGCGGCACGCCAGCCGAGCATGACCTCGTGCGTGCCGTCGGGGGAGTAGGGCCGACCTGCGAGGATCTGCACCCCGAACGGGGCGAGCTCGTTCGGAGGGAGGCCGATCTCCAGGAAGAGCGGGTTGGCAGCGTTGATGTTTTCGGTCTCGATCAAGGCGCCTACGGCGCTGGCAACACCCTTGGTCGCGCGGATCTCGGCTAGTTGGTGCTCGTCGAGGTACGAGAACAAGACGTCGGACGCGTTCTTCTGGGCCACTGTGAAGTCAGATTTGCCGATCTTCAGAATCGCGGCCGCCGAGCTCTCGAGACCGCTGCTCACCACGGTCAGGACCACGACCGTCATGACCGCCAACGCGACCGCGAAAGCAAGCCCGAAGGACCGAGCCTTCTTCGCCCAGACGTTGCTCAGGAGTAGGACGATCGGAGACACAGCGGAAGTTACGGTACTCCAGGCCCCTCACGCTCGGCAGGATCGAGGGGCCGGCCGGTACGACGCTCGAGAGTTACTCGTCGGGCACGACCGCAACCGGGCGCTTCAGGTGCTGGAGGAGCTGATGGCTGGTGCTGCCGAGCCGTAGTCCGGGGAACCCGCCGGCGCCACGGGTACCCACGACCACGAGGTCTACGTCCTCCTCGTCGGCGACGGCCATCAGCGCCATGACGGGGTTGCCCTCGACCAGAAGGCAACGGTGAGGCACTCCCCACGAGCGCAAGGCCAAGGACCACTCGTTCTCGAGCAGGGCGAGCACCTCCTCACGGTGCTCTTGTGAGGGAAGCGCAGTGGTAGCAGTGCCCAGGTGACTGAGCATCCCGAGGGCGTGAACCGCGATGACCTCGGCCCCCAGCGCTACGGCCAGCTCCGCCGCCCATTCGAGAGCATGCGCGGCGTGACTCGAGCCGTCGGCTCCGACGAGGATCCGGCGTGGTGCCGTCATCGTGAGCACACGGGACCATCGGCCAAGCCGGAGTCTTGGTGGATGAACTCTCTGGATGCTACGACCACGGCTCCACACTACGGCCTTCCTGAGTGCGCGATCAGAAGCACAGCGGGTTGGAGAGGCATTGGTCGACGACGACTCAGGAGGCTTCCCACGAGGCAGTGGGCTCCAAGGGAGATCTTCCGCCGGGCAGGACCTTCGGCTCTTGCACGAGGGAGGGATCGGGGCAACCGTGGTCGCGTGGAGATCTGCACCAACCGCGAGGAGCTCACGAGCTCGCTTTCTCGAGACTGAACCGCTCCATGCCCGAAGCCGCCGTAGTAGAGACGCACATCTCGGTCTTGTTCTTCGTGGGAGATCGCGTCTTCAAGCTTCGCAAGCCTGTTCGGTTCGGCTTCCTCGATTTCACCGACCGCACGACGAGGAAGCTGGACTGCGAACGCGAGCTCGAGCTGAACCGCCGCCTGGCGCCCGATGTCTACCTCGGGGTCGCGGACTTGTGGCTCGGTGGTGAGCCGGTGGACCACATGGTCGTCATGCGTCGACTCCCCGAGGATCGTCGCCTCGCCACCTTGGCGCGGAACGGTGGTGACATCAGTGGCTGTCTCCATCAGGTCGCGCGTACTCTCGTGACCTTCCATACCGGCGCGATCAGGTCCACCGAGATCTCGGCCACGGCAACCGGCCCGGCGCTTCGAGCTGCGTGGGAGTCGAATTTCGCGCAAACCGACACTTTTGTCGGACCCGAGCTCGACGAGCGTACGGAGCAACGCCTTCGCGCTCTGGCGTATCGTTACCTCGAGGGGCGTGATCCGTTGCTCGCCTCGCGTATCGCCTCGGGCCGAGTGTGCGACGGTCATGGTGACCTGCAGGCGGAGGACATCTTCTGCCTCGATGACGGACCTCGCATCCTCGACTGCATCGAGTTCGACGACACATTGCGTTACGGCGACGTGATCAGTGACGTCTCGTTCCTCGCTACGGACCTCGAGCGATTCGAATGCTTTGATGCTGCCGATCAGCTCCTCAGGGATTACCAGGAGCTGGCAGGCGATCGGTTCCCGGAGTCGCTGGTGCATCATCACAGCGCCTTGCATGCATACGTCCGGGCGAAGGTCGCATGCTTGCGCCACGCCCAGGGCGAGCAGCGCGCGTTAGAAGAGGCACGCCACCTCCACGGCCTCGCCCTCGAGCACCTGGAGCTGGGCCGCGTGGGGCTGGTGCTGGTGGGGGGACTGCCGGGCACCGGCAAGTCAACGCTTGCCGCCGGACTGGCGGCAACGCGGGGCTGGGTCGTTCTGCGCTCGGACGAGGTTCGCAAAGAGCTAGCAGGGCTGACGTCGAAGGACCCCGGAGGGCTGACGCCGAAGGACCCCGCGGATCCCGCGAATCCGGCTTACCGCGAGGGCATCTACGACGCTGAGACGACGGCTGCCACATACCGGGTTCTGCTCGAGCGCGCAGGCGAGGCGCTCGGTCTCGGTGAGTCCGTGGTGCTCGACGCGTCGTGGTCCGACAGCCGATGGCGACAGACCGCAGCCGACGTCGCCGCCCGCAGCTCGAGCGACCTCGTGGAGCTGCGATGCGAACTGGATTCCCACGAAGCTGCGAGACGCCTCACTTCGCGCAAGAGCCAAGGTGCGGACGTTTCCGATGCAACGCCCGAAGTGGCCGCGCTGATGGCACGAGAGTTCGACCCCTGGCCGTCGGCCGTCATGTTTGACACCTCGGTCTCGATTGACGCGGTCGTGGCCCGAGCGCTCGAGATCGTAGACGGCTGGCGGTGATCCTCTTCGCGCCTGCTCACAGATCAACGGGGGTCGACCAGATCAACGGGGGTCGACCAGATCAACGGGGGTCGACCAGATCAACGGGGGTCGACCAGATCAACGGGGGTCGACGCGCAGGACCGCCGCACCGTTGACGCGGTCGTGAGCCAAGTCCGACAGTGCCCGGCTCGCCTCTTCGAATTCGTAGGGGGCTGTCGTTGCCACCACTCCCAGCCGCTCGGCGAGCGCCAGGAACTCCTCGCCGTCGCGCCGGGTATTCGCTGTGACGCTGCGCAGCTCGCGCTCGAAGAAGAGGTGTTCTTGGTACACGAGCGCAGGCACGTCGGATAGAGCGATCCCGGCAACTGCGAGCACTCCGCCGCGATCCAGAGCTGCAAGCGCAGGGAGCACCAGCTCCCCGGCAGGCGCGAACAGGATCGCAGCGTCGAGTGGCACTGGTGGAGAGGCGTCGGCACCTGCTGCAGAGGCCGCCCCGAGCTCCAGTGCCAGCCGGCGGGCATCGGCCGACCGGGTCATGACGTGCACTTGTGCGCCTTGACGTATCGCTACCTGAGCGGTGAGGTGCGCCGAGCCCCCGAACCCGTAGATGCCTAGCCGGCCTCCCGGCGGCAGCTCGCATCGAAGGAGGGCCCGGTAACCGATGATCCCCGCGCACAGCAGGGGAGCAGCCTGCTCGTCGGACAGCCCGGCCGGCAGGAGATATGCGTAACGCTCGTCGACCAACGTGGCTTCGGCATATCCACCGTCGTGGTCCCACCCGGTGAAGGTGGCCTTGTCGCACAGGTTCTCGTCACCGCGTCGGCAGAATCGGCATGCTCCGCAGGTGCTCGCGAGCCAGGCGACGCCGACCCTGTCGCCCACGGCGAAACGCGACGTACCGGGCCCGACCGAGTCGACCACACCCACGATCTCGTGGCCAGGCACCACGTTCGGCCGGTGGACGGGCAGGTCGCCCTCGGCGACGTGCAGGTCCGTTCGGCACACGCCACATACCGACACCCGCACCCGCACCTGGCCTTGGCCAGGTTCGGGCAGGCGGCGCTCTGTCGGCCGGAGCGGTCCGTCGTCGATCGGGGCGGGCTTCGTCACCTCCCAGGCGCGCACACCTCCATCGTCGCGCCCACCTGAAGGCACATCCACCGATAGGTGTTGCACCGAGGAGGTCCACCACTTCAAGAACCGGCGCGGATGGGCCATCGAGGACGCCGGCGGGCATGCGAGGATGCCTGTGGCCTTTCAGCGGCTCCCGAGCACTTGGCGTACTTCTTCGACAATCTGGAGGTCCTCGCGCGCGGCGACCACGAAGGTGCGGACGGCACTCTCGTATGAGCTGATCTCACGGTCTTGTGAGCCCGAGGCGTTGCGCTCGTCGTCGATCCGTACTCCGAGGAAGTCGAGGCCGCTCGCGGCGCCGTCGCGCACCTCGGGTGAATTCTCGCCCACGCCGCCGGTGAAGGTGAGGCAGTCGATCGCCCCCATCGCCGCTGCCATGGAGGCGATCGAGGCGCGAAGTCGGTGGAGGTAGACATCGAGGGCGAGACGCGCGGCGGGCTCGCCTGCTTCGGCGTTTCGGAGCACGGCTCGCATGTCGGGTGTCCCGGCCAGCCCCAAGAGCCCAGATCTGTGCTCGAGGGTGGCGGCGAGCTCGGCGGGGGGGATGCCCACGTGCTCCTCGAGCCAAAGCACCAGACCAGGATCGAGGCTGCCCGAGCGGGTGGCCATGACCAGACCCTCGAGGGGCGTGAAGCCCATGGTCGTGTCGACCGACCGGCCGCCTCGCACCGCGGCGAGCGATGCGCCTGCCCCCAGGTGGCACGTGACGATGCGCAGCTGCTCGAGATTGAGCCCGCTCAGTTCGGCCGTACGACGTGAGGCATATGCATGGGAGAGCCCGTGGAAGCCGTAGCGCCTCAACCCGCAGCGCTCGCGCCACGAAGCGGGGATCGCATAGGTCGCAGCCGCCGGCACGAGCCCCGCATGAAACGCAGTGTCGAAGCAAGCGACCGCCGGCACGCCCGGAAGGGCGGCGCTCACCGCGGCGAGCGCGGCGAGCGACTTCGGCTGATGAAGCGGAGCCAGGTCGCTCAGAGCGCTCAAGCGTGCGACCACGTCCTCGTCCACGAGCACAGGACCGGTGAACTCGGTACCGCCATGGACGATCCTGTGCCCGACCGCCTGCACGTCGGCAAAGCCCGCCAGGGCCAGGCACATCTCGGCTGCGTCCGGCTCCCCACCAGGAGCCGGAAGATCGACCGAAGTCACGAGCCGGTCGTTCTCGTCGAGCACCCGGAGCTTCAAGCTGCTCGAGCCGGAGTTCACGACCAGGATTCGCATGTCGGCCGGGCGCTCAGCTCGCCCAGGTCCAGTCGCGGATCTCGGGCGCGTCCTCCCCCGTCTCTCGTGTGTGCATACGGCAGGCGAGCCGCCTGTCGGCCATTTCCTGGCGCACGTGCCCTGCGCGCGACGCGAGCCCTGGCACGCGGTCGATGACGTCGATCACGAGGTGGAAGCGGTCGAGATCGTTCATCATCACCATGTCGAACGGCGTGGTGGTCGTCCCCTCCTCCTTGTACCCACGTACGTGTAGGTTCGGATGGCCGTGCCTGCGATAGGTGAGCCGGTGCACCAGCCACGGATAGCCGTGAAAGGCGAAGACGATCGGCTTGTCGGTGGTGAACAGCGAGTCGAACTCGGCGTCGGAGATCCCGTTTGGATGCTCGGTGGCAGGCTCCAGCCGCATCAGGTCGACGACGTTCACCACCCGTATCTTGAGCTCGGGAAGCCGTCGGCGAAGCAGGTCGACTGCGGCGAGCGTCTCGAGGGTGGGGACGTCTCCGCAGCAGGCCATCACTACATCGGGCTCATCACCTTGGTCGTTGCTCGCCCACCCCCAGATGCCGAGGCCGCGAACGCAGTGGGCGATTGTCTCGTCCACGGTCAGCCAGTTGAGTTGCGGTTGCTTGCCCGCCACGATCACGTTCACGCAATTACGGCTAGCGAGGCAGTAGTCGGCCACCCACAGCAAACAGTTCGTGTCCGGCGGCAGGTAGACGCGCACCACCTGAGCCTTCTTGTTGACGACATGGTCCAAGAAGCCCGGGTCCTGGTGGGAGAACCCGTTTTGGTCCTGGCGCCACACGTGGGACGACAGCAGGTAGTTGAGCGAGGCGATGGGGCGGCGCCAAGGAATGTCCCGGGTGACCTTCAACCACTTGGCGTGCTGGTTGAACATCGAGTCGACGATATGGACGAACGCCTCGTAACAATTGAAGAGGCCATGGCGGCCGGTGAGCAGATACCCCTCGAGCCAGCCCTGGCAGAGGTGCTCGGAGAGGACTTCCATGACACGGCCGTCGACGGAAAGGTGGTCGTCGGAAGGGATCATCCTCGCGTCAAAGGCGCGATCGGTCACCTCGAACACCGCAGAGAGCCGGTTCGAGGCCGTCTCGTCCGGCCCGAAGAGCCGGAAACGGTCGGAGTTGGCCGCGATCAAGTCGCGCAGGTACTCACCGAGCACAGAGGTGGCCTCCGAGAAGGTCGCGCCAGGGGTGGGCACCTCGACGGCGTAGGAGCGGAAGTCCGGCAGCGCGAGGTCTTTCAGCAGCAAACCTCCGTTGGCGTGCGGGTTCGCGCTCATTCGCCGGTGGCCGCGTGGCGGGAGCTGGGCGAGCTCCTCTACGAGGGATCCCTCGCTATCGAAGAGCTCTTCGGGGCGGTAGCTGCGCAGCCATGACTCGAGCATGGCGAGGTGTCCGGGGTTCGTACGCACCTCGGTGAGCGGAACCTGATGCGCACGAAACGTGCCTTCGACTTGCAGCCCGTCTACGACCTTGGGGCCCGTCCACCCCTTCGGGCTGCGCAGCACCACCATCGGCCAGCGTGCTCTAGGGGCGCTGCGGGCGGCTCTCGTGCCGGTCCTCGCGTCGCGCTGGATCAACTGGATCTCTTCCACCACCGCATCGAGGGTCGCCGCCATCTGCTGGTGCATCGTTGGCGGATCGTCTCCTTCCACGACATGGACTCGGTATCCGTACCCTTCGAAGAGCGCTTGTAGCTCCTCGTCGCTGATGCGGGCGAGCACGGTCGGGTTGGCGATCTTGTAGCCGTTCAGGTGCAGGAATGGAAGGACTGCGCCGTCTCGGGCCGGGTTGAGGAATTTGTTCGCGTGCCAGCTGGTGGCCAGAGGTCCGGTCTCTGCCTCTCCGTCGCCGACTACGCAGCAGACGATCAGATCGGGATTGTCGAACGCGGCGCCGAAGGCATGGGCGAGCGAGTAGCCGAGCTCGCCGCCTTCGTTTATCGATCCCGGAGTCTCGGGCGCGGCATGGCTCGGTATGCCGCCCGGGAACGAGAACTGGCGAAACAGCTTCCTCAGGCCCTCTTCGTCGCGTGTCACGTGCGGGTACAGCTCGCTGTAGGTCCCCTCGAGGTAGGCGTTGGCGACCACCGCCGGGCCCCCGTGCCCCGGGCCAGTGACGAAGATGGCGTTCAAGTCCCGGCTGCGGATGACCCTGTTCAGGTGCGCGTACACGAAATTCAGCCCGGGTGTCGTGCCCCAGTGGCCGAGCAGGCGCGGCTTCGTGTGCTGCGGTAGGAGAGCTTCCCGCAGGAGCGGGTTGTCCAGCAGGTAGATCTGGCCGACGGACAGGTAGTTCGCGGCCCGCCAGTAGGCGTCTACGAGACGCAGTTCCTCCGCCGTGAGCGCCGGTCGCGGCGCCGCTCGTTCGTCAGGCTGACCGCGATCCTCCGTGGCCTCGCCGACTTCGCGAGATGCCGTCCCGATTGTCCTCGCCCTGTGCTCGTCCATGTGCCGAGGCTATTCCTGCCCCCTGTGAGGGGGCTGGAAGTGACTTGTGGTTCGCTCGCCTCCGTCTAGCTCATTTCTTGCCGAGGATCCGGTTCATCTTCGTGCCGCAGACCGGGCAGGTGCCCTGCGCGGCGCGGCGTCCATTCGCGAGCTCGACCTCGTGCCCCTCGAACGTCTGTTTCTCACGGCATTTCACGCAGTAACCCTCGTACGACGCCACGGTGGCCTCCTAGTTCCAGCGCCCCGCCAGGGGTCCCGAAGGACGCTACCTGCACTTTTCCTGCTGCACGCGGATGGTGGGTGTCGTCAACCGGTGAGCTCGTCGGGGGGCGGCTCCGGCGCCACCCGCCCTGGCCCGTGTCTATTGCCGGCCGATGTCCGCATAGGTGGGGGTTCTCTGACACACGGGGGTTCCCGTCCGGTACGTGCTGGTTCCCGTCCGACGGATGGCGACTGCGATGAATGGGGGTTTCCCGACATATCGGGTTCCCGTCCCGTCCGACGGATGGCGACTGCGATGAATGGGGGTTTCCCGACATATCGGGTTCCCGTCCCGTCCGACGGATGGCGACTGCGATGACGAAGAGGCACTGTGGTGGTGAAGACAGGTGCCCTGGTCGTGACGCGGCAGGCGAGCTGGTGCTACCTGTTGCAGCAGACGCAAGGAGCTCGACCGGTTGGAGCTGCCCGAGGAGGTCGACATGGCGATGCGGACAGACCCGGTGGTTGACACTCTTGCTGAGGAGTGGAGCGCGATCGGCGAGCTCGGATCAGCTCTTGATGCCGAAGAGTGGCAGATACCTTCTGAGTGCCCGGGCTGGACCGTGCGCGACGTGTTGTCGCACATGGTCGGAACCGAGCGATCGCTGCTGGGAGAGCAGGCGCCGGAACCCGCGCCGAGCACACCCTCGTACGTACGAAACCGCGTGGGGGCTTTCAACGAGGCGTGGGTCCAGGCACGACGGCATGTAGCGGGCCCGGAGATGCTTGCGGAATTCGTCGAGGTCACCGAGCGTCGTCTGGCTCGGATGCGGTCGTGGCCCATGTCGCGTTTCGAAGAACTGGGTCCGAGCCCGGTGGGGGAGGTGCCTTAC
>Ga0181527_1003848_pt1 | contig 13188 bp, 14 predicted proteins | sample PEATcosm2014_Bin_30_FD_119762 | JGI IMG/M metagenome (GOLD analysis project Ga0181527, IMG submission 119762) | Peatland microbial communities from MTU Mesocosm Facility, Houghton, MI, USA - PEATcosm2014_Bin06_60_metaG | ecosystem: Environmental > Terrestrial > Soil > Wetlands > Peat | place...
CCGGTTTGCTCTCGGGAGCGGCGGCCAATCAGCTTTCGGATGAAGAAAAGGCCGCCGGCTGGAATCTTCTTTTTGACGGCCAAACCACAACCGGCTGGCGCAGCTTCAAGAGACAGACCTTCCCGGCCGAAGGCTGGATCGTCCAGGACGGCTGGCTCCACTGCCTGGGCAAGGGGGGTGGGGACATCATCTCACGGCCCGAGTTCGAGGAGTTCGACCTGCGGTGGGAATGGAAGATAGGCGAGGCCGCCAACAGCGGCGTCAAGTATTTCGTCACGGAAACGCGCCCCTCCGCCCTCGGTCACGAGTACCAGATGATCGATGACGCCCGCGAACCCGACGCCCAGGGGGGCAACGGCAAACACATCACCGCCTCGTTCTATGACGTCCTCAAGCCGTCCACTCCTTTGCCGCTCAAACCGGCAGGGCAAATCAACTCCTCACGCATCCTCGTCAAGGGCAACCACGCCGAACACTGGCTCAACGGAACGAAGGTCCTGGAATATGAACTGGGCAGCGATGCCGTCAAGGCCGCCGTTGCCCACAGCAAGTTCAAGAACGTTGCCGGCTTCGGCGCCCGCATCAAGGGCCACCTCCTCCTCCAGGACCACACCGGGGAGGTCTCCTTCCGCAATATCAAAATACGGGACCTGGCCGCCGAGCCATAGGGATGCGGCTATTGCGCATCGGCGGCACGGCGGAAACCCACAGCGCCCGCGCTGGCGAGCAAATCGGCAAACCTGCGCTCGATCTTGCGGACGCGCCGGCAGACCGTCGTCCTCCCCGACCGCAAACCGCCTGAGCGCCGGCCCGAACGAACCGACCAGGGCGCGCAGGTCGCCGGAATAATCCTGGAGGTCGCCGACCGTCTGGATTCCCTCCTCACTGAGGATGCCCTCCGTGGCCCGCCCCGCACCGTAGAGGGCGCGCACGGGCAAGGGGCGCAGGAACTGGACCTTCTCCCTTTCGGAGACCAGGGTCAGCCCGTCGGGTTTCTGGTGGTCGCTGGCGATCTTGGCCAGGAGCTTGTTTGCGGCAACGCCGATAGTCGCGGTCAACCGCCGCTCCGAGGAGATCCGCTGTTTCAACTGCCGGGCCAGGGGAATAGCCCGGAGCAAGGAGCCGTCCGCGTCCTCGGCCTGGCAGGGTGCCGGCAGGTCGAGGTACGCTTCGTCAATGGACATTTGGTCCACAACGGCCCCCGTCTGCCCGACGATAGCCATGATCCGGCGCGACTCCTCCCGGTAGTGGTCCATCTGGGGCCGGACGAATGCGCCCCTGGGGCAGAGCCGGCCGGCCGTGGTGCTGGGCATCGCCGAGCGGACACCATACTTCCGGGCCTGGTAGCTGGCGGCGCAGACTACCCAGCGCTGGGTGGGCGGCGCCCCGACAATCACCGGCTGGCCGCGGAGCGCCGGATTGTCGCGTTGCTCGATGGAGGCATAAAGCGCATCCATGTCCAAATGGAAGACCACCCGAAACATCGCCTGGAGCTTGCCAGAATTCCCAGCCTCGGAGAAGCCCCGCGGCCGGCCATGCGGTCGAGAAACGGAAGCCGAAGCCTGCCAGATTCGCACGGCCACCGACCAGCCCGATGGGGCCTCCTTCCGTCGGATTACTTGGCCGAATCCAGTCCTTTCAACGCCCAGTCGCACACGTTTGGCAATTCGCGCGGATAGTAGCGTCCCGCAAAAGCGTTCACGAACGTTAACTGGATTTCCTTGGAGAGGGACTCCCACCACCTTGGTAACAGGATGAAGTTCTCGAAGTGGCAAAACACGTAGGCCGCAATGGCGGCCGTTTGGGAGGCGGGCGGCAGTCTCCGGAACGAATTGACCAACTCCTGAAAAATCGGACTACCCCTTTCGGCGCACAGCAGAAATAAGGCTCGGTCATTTGAGGCGGTGATCGTCATTGACACCCAGCGCAAAGGTGCAAGCGATTTACAGTCCTGGATAATGCTCCCCTGAAAGCTCTTTCGTGGGCCGAAGAATTCGGTCGCCAGAATATCGGGCATCCGCTCGCCGACAAGAGCCCGCCTTGTTCGCCTCGCGTGTCTGGCTACGCCATTCCCGAATCTCCTCCACGACTCCATGAGGACTTCGTCCAGGGGCCACGCAGGTCCCGCACAGGTGCAGGAATGGGGCCAGCTTCAGTCTCTTTCCGCCAGCCTCCGTCAGGAGGATTCGCAGTTCACCCAAGTCCGCATTCAACCTGGCAAAAAAGTGTTTCTGCTCGCCACACGTTGCATGTGCCGCCACCACGTCCCACAAATTACGCGCAGGGCCGACCTCGTCCCAGAGCCGCGCCACGAGTGTGTTCGAGGCCCTCCGTTTGTCGCGAATGCCATCACTCGAACACTCGACAGTCTTCGTCAGCTCATCATGATTGTCAATAATGAGTTGAAGAACGTATCTGAGATCGAGGTTGTCCTCGGGGGCCTCCGCCCAGTCGGCCAACACGGCGAACCGGACGATACCTGATTCCTCGGGGCTGGTTTTATACCGATAAGGGATGCCCCGCTTCCGTAACGCATCCCTGATAGGGGGAAAATACTTCGAATTGGGGATGAGGACCTTCACGTCGTATTCCCGCCCAAGCTCCTCAGCCTCTTTCGCGATGAACGATGCCTCCCACCCGTCGGAGGGAAGATCTCGAAACTGGATTTTGTCGTTCGTTGCGATCCGCTCGCTAAAGACCGGCGGAGGTTTAGCGACGCTTCCGTCATAAAAACTCTGCACCACCTGCCTGGCGCCTCTCAACATATGCTTAGGGCAACGCCAACTCTTGAAAAGCCTGGCGATGCGAACCTGCCCCTTGAACGAGGAATGAAAGGTCTGAATATACTTGGGCGAGCCCCCTCGAAAGGAGTAAATGCTCTGGTCATCATCGCCCACGGCAAACACGCCGTCCTCGTATCCGCACGACAGCAACTGGATCAATTCGGGGGCAAAGTCTTCAAGGTGGAAGGCGCTCTCGATGCGGCAAGTGATCACGATTCCAGCGGACTAAAGCCGCATCGGTGGTGTTTTCAAAGAGCAATGTCAGCGTCGGCGATTCAACATGTCCATCGCAATACACTACGTTGGCTCTTCCTTGGTGCCGTGAATGAGATCTTGCAGTACTGCCCCCAATATCTTCCAAACCGCTTGTGCGCTGTAACCTCATGCTGTTCTCTGAGGTATCCACAACGATCCCGTGACCTCCAATGAAGCAGTCCCCTATCGCCATCATTTCTGCCGGGACGACGACCTCTGATTCATGGACAGGAGTGGAATCAACATAGTTGGTGGGCGTGTTTCCCTTGTGCCCACCAAGGCCAAATGAATTCTGGTCCTCCCATCTTCTAAAGCCATAGGCGTTGTAACCGTAATTGGAAACATGATAATTCGTATAGCCGGACTTGGCGCCCAATGTAAAGGCCGCAAGAGGAACAGACGGACAATGCCATACGGTGGTATGCCACCAGTTGCTTCCGAGTCTTTTCAGTGCCCAGGGGTCGCGCCCTGAAAGTCCCTCCTGCTCAAGAGCGGTTGCCCATCTGGTTGCCTGCTCTCCGCCGTCCTGCCAATGCAAATTCACATTTAGTGGATACACGTGGTAATCGGCAACGAACTGCTGAAGCGCAAGACCGAGTTGTCGAACATTGCTCATGCATCGCATTTTCTGGGCCTTGCCTTTGCCCGTGGAAAGCACCGGCAGCAGCAGGGCGGCAAGAATGGCGATAATGCCGATGACCACCAGGAGTTCAACCAGGTTGAAACCCCTGGCATGAACCTGCCATGAACAGGATCTACGCTTGCGCCATACGGTGCTCATCATCGCTTAGACAAGGCCACTTGCGCTTGGGTATCTTCAAGCCGACCTCGAAGGAACTCAAGAAAGTCCGTGAGCGCAAGAGAGGAGAGGAGTTCCGGGTCGAGCTTTTGGGACGAGCATTGCCGGCAAGGGTGAGGGGGAACTTGCATCCCGTCCGCTCAAGGCGCCAGACTTGAACAGTTACGTCTATTAATCCAATCTAATATTGACCTTTAAAGCCAAATCTTTGATTACCGCCTTCAAAACCCTTGCTTTCGATTTCGTATCAGGCTTAGCTGCTTTTTCACCGGCAAGTTGTTCTTGTGCGTCTTTTACTGCCTTGTCAATTAAGTCAATCGGCATTCTTGCACACATTTTACAATAAAGATTCATCGATCGACCTTCATTATAGTTCTGAAGCAATTCCTCCAATAATGCCTGTCTTTTTTCTTGTTCTCTTAACCAACTCTCCAGGCCGGCTTCCTTAATTTGACGCAAATTATCAGCAGCCGGAATCCAGTCGGCAACTTTTCTTCGCAGGAAGATGGTGCAATTAAACACTTCACTGCATTCGGTGCAACACTCCAATCCGTGCTTCTTTACACAGCAATTCCAAATACTGCACCATGAGTGTTGTTCTCCCAATCTGCAGCCAATACATCGGCTCGGCGCTTTGGACTGATACTTGTTGCACAATCCACAATATAATCCGCAGCACCCGATGAGATTCTTCGATGCACTATGTGTCATTTGTTTAAACGATGAGCCACTTACAGATGTTGCCTAAGCCACCGTGCGAAAGCAAGTTCCGATTTCCTCCAACCCGAAGGGTTGGCAGAGGGCAGCCGATGGTCGTTCGGGGCAGAGGGGAACGACCACTAGGCAGGGCTTGCATCGAGCAGAGGTCCTGCAGGGTACGGCTCGGAGAGGTCGGCGCAACCCCCTCTGCCGCAGGAGCTTGCTCCGAGCAGTCGTCTTGTAAGGTGCGGCGTTGGTAGCGGGCCGTGTGCTTCCAATGGTCGGGATGCTCCTTCTGCCGGTCGCGGACCCTCTCGGCGTCCTTGGCGTCCCGGAAGTAATTCTGGTTCTCCGGCTTGGCCATTTGCAACGATGCTCGAAAGGGTAGAAACACACGAAGCCATTGGCCTAAACCGGTCGCGCCTCCACTCCACTCGGCCAGTGACCCCAATACCTTCGACCCCAATGCCTTCTCTGCTTTGATGCCTACTGAATCGGGCTCGTGAGCTTGCGCTTGATGTCTTCGAAGTCGACTTGAGCCCAGCGCTCCGCCAGCTTGCCATCGACAAATCGACAGCGCTCGTGGACATCGAATCGAATTTTCCGGCCTGTTGCGGGTATGCCCATAAGTTCCCCCGTTTGGGTTGCGCTCATCTGCAGATCTGCTTCCATGATGTCGTTTCCGTCAAAGCACACACCTGTGACGAGAACATGTTCGTCGGGAATGGCCGCATTGACCTGTCGTCGGAACATCTTAAGGCCTTCCCGTCCGCGCGGGAGTCCGATCGCTTCCAATTCGTGACAGCGGCCGTCGGGGGTCACAACGCTGTCAAGCCCTTCCGGGTCCGGTGCGAGAAGGGCCTCCAGGTAGCGCAGGAAGTGCTTCAAGAGCGCAGACTTTGGGCTATCGGCTTCCAGAATGGTCCTGACTCCCGGGCCTAGTTCGATCCGTTGTGTTGGAGGAATCGCCATCATATGTTTGTCGTCTCTGCGGCAACCTTATCACGTGCCGCCGCAGTGGTCAAGGGGCACCTTTAAATTCCGGTGTGGGCTGTGACATGGCCTCGCGGAAATCACCCGCGAAGCGTGAAATAACCGGCGCGGCAAAAAACCAGATTCCTATGTGCAGCCTCCAACAGTTGACATGCTCGCAGGTGCAAGTCCTGGTGGCAGCGTAGTCTTTAAGGAGCTTCTGCAGCCGAACCGGTTGGAGGGCTTTGCCATTACGGCGACCATAGCTCTGAGTGAGGTTGATGGTCGTAGTTCCACATGCAGGCGGTATTGCTGGGATTGAATAAGATCCGGGGACCTATCCCCGCCACATGGCCGTCACAGAATAGTTGATTATAGTTCTTCCCGTGCCGTGCCGGGTCAAAGGCCCAGCGCTTCGACTGCAGCTCACCGCATGTCATACCCCAGAAACCACCCTCCAGATTTATCTCGAGACTCAAGAACCTGGATTCACCGATTGCGATCATGCCGCTCGGCAGGTTGACAACAGCCTCAGCGATGGCCGGCCGCGTGCCAGCAGTCACGGTTGGCCCCAATCCAAAGTCCACGGGATTTCCGCTAATCGGATCTGGATAATTGCTGTGCTCTGTTCGAACCCCTTGAAAATTGTAGGCATAGCTCCCACGCGGGCCAGATTTATCGAAGCCGGCATCCCGAATTCCAATAATCGGGCCGTTGTATCCCGGGCAGTGATATGCCGCATTGGTCCACTGAACAGGGTAATAGGGCGCCAGTTTGGCAAACCAGAAGCGGTCGTAGGCTGCAGGATTGAAATCAAAGTTGTCAGCCTCGTCGCCCGGACTAAAGGCGTACGGATATCTGCTGTGGTTTTCATCCACGTACATCTTCAACGCCATGCCCATCTGCCGCAGGTGGTTGGCGCAACTGGCGGAGCGGGCTTGAGCCTTGGCCTTTGAAAGCACGGGCAGCAGCAAGGCTGCCAAAATGCCGATTACGGCGATAACCACCAGGAGTTCGAGCAGCGTGAAGGCCCCACTTGCTGAATTGCCCGCCGGACGCCTGTCTGAAGTGGCGGGCGTACTCAGCCCTGCACCATCAATGGCCACCGTCGCCGGGCCACGTGCCGGCAATGCGGCTGCGCCCACGCCCGCCGCGACTTTAAGATTCAACCACGTCATCGTCTTCATAGAGAGCGGTTAATTCACGACAATGTTCTCGTGTGTTTGGGTGATCACAACGCCCGATTCAAAGCCTGACTTGAGCGTGGTTTGGACCCGTTTCATGATCGCCTCCATCTGGGGTCTCATGGCGGCAATGGCCTGGGGCGTGGCTGGCTTGTTCTGTGTTTCCAGGGCCTTTTTTATCGCCTCATCAATCGCTTCCTCACTCGTCGCCGCGCTGGAGTCCAGCTTTTCCACATACTTCATGCGGGATTGGTGGATGAGAAAATCTTTTTTGCCGATCCAAAGCATCGTAAATGCCGTTCCTGGCTTGCCTTTTTCCGGCTGCTTGGACGAGTCCATGACCCCCGACACAACATAACAACTAACGTCACCGACGTTCCCGTCTTTCTCCTTTTGGAGTGGACAGAGGCCGGATGCGACAGGAGCGGTGAAAAGATCGCCGAGGCCTTGGTCAAAGAAAAGCCGCGATATCGTCGATGCGCAAGAGAATGACAATCCCGCGGCCTGAGCGAAGGCATGCTTCATGTTTTGCATCCTTTGAGGTTTTGCGTTTTCCTGCTGTCCGGCGGTTGTGGCGAGGAAATAATCTCCGCTGCCATCGCACCAAATAACTCCCTTGGATTCCGTCCCCTGGGTCCAATCAATTCGATAATGGTTCGGTCGTTGTAGTCGGATGTTGAAAGTGAGGGTGTTCTTTTGGCCTGCAAATTCCGAAACGGCTGTCCCGCTATCGCTGTAACTGGACAGCGCGGCGTAGGCGGTCCGTGATGTGCCGACAATTTCCTGCGCCGTCACTGGGTCGCCGCCGCTGGCTTGAGAAATCGCCATCCTTGCCGCGCCGCCCGTCATCAATGCTGCTGCGCCCACGCCCACCGCACCAATATTCTTCAACCACGTCATCGTCTTCACAGTTCCTTTCACTAGCGTTGTTGCTGTTGGCGACACCGCTGTTCCTTTCGCCGCCGCCCTGCGCGCATCGGCGCCTGGAGGGGTTGTGTTCAGCCTGTGCCGTAGTTTCTCTACGCCCCTTGCTTAAGCAAAAACGACAAAAGGTAACGTTGGTATCGCTCGGAGGCGGGGAGTCCCGTCCGCCCTGGCGGGCACGAGACCTTGCCACCGTGGGCCGCAACCGAGATTCGCAGACAGGTGCGCCGCATGTCTTTGTCGTGGAAGAGGGCAGGGGTCAGCGCGGCACGGGCCAGGTGCCGGCGAGGCGGTCTTGCAGCCCGCGCCCTGGGAGGGCCACAGACAGCACGGCCAGCAGGCCGACAAGCCCGAGGCCCAGCCAAGGCGCCCAGGCCAGATGCTTGATGATCCCCAGAATCGACAGGAACAATGGCACGGACAACGGACACCACGCCACAATCCCCCGCCACAGCAGGCGGAGCCGGGAGGCTCGCGCGCCTAGGAGGATACGCAGTTCCATCACACCGGGATTGCTCTGGACGAACTGACGCGCGGAGACCATCCCGAAGAGGCCAAGCGCTGACGCCAGCACCGCAAAGACGATGCAACCGCCTGCGACGGCGGCTCGCCGCAATCGCGAAACCGCTGCTACGCGGTTCAAAAGCGGCTTGAGCGCGGCGGTTACCGCATCGGCGCTAACCAACCGCGGCAGGCTCTTCAGGAAGGCGCGCGTGTGCAGCGGCGTCGTCACATCCCCGGTCACTTTGGCCAAAGTCCCCGCGCTGCCCATCAAAGCCGTGGTGCCGACAGCAGCCAGAAATGAGCTGCACCGTTGAATGGCTCGATCGCTCCCTGGGGCGAGCGGTGGACAGGAGGCCGAGTTGACGGTTGGTAGTTGATCGTTGACGGCGGAGGGCAGGACGGGAGCGGGAAAGTCGAGCAGTTTGGCCCGCCCATCACCCGTGATCCAGACCCGGTCGATGGCGAGTTCGGGCAAAGTACCATCCTTCTCCGCCGAGCTGATTTCGCAAGCCAAGGCGTGAAGCCAAAAGCGCACCTCGTTCCACCGTTGCGGGGTCTTAGCCAGTTCCAAGAGGGATCGGCCAGCCAAGGCTTCAAATGCGTCCCAGTTGTCCTCGGCCGACCGTTTGCCGGTCAGCCATCGCAAGCGGCCAGCCCGGCTAAGACTGCGCAACCGGACGGGGATCGGCTCCGTGCCGGGGGGCACCGCGCGAATCCACACTTTGCGCAAGAGCCGCAGGTCATAGCCCAGGAGCCATTTCACGCCGGCAGATTCAGCGAGTGGTTGCAGCACATGATAGGGGCCGATCGTGGCGCCAGACTCAACGGCGGGCGGCGGCGTTTCGCTGGCCGGCAGTACAGCCGGCGATGCCAAGGCGGCCTTTGAAACTACCCGTGTCTTGGTGACAAGGTCCTGCACGGCGGCGAAACCGTTGCGCCGGCGCGCGGTGCAGAACAGCAGACCCATGATCCCGTAGCAGATCAACCCCATGAGAGTCCGCGTTAGCTGCGAGGCGCTCAAGTAAGCCTCATTGCTTCCGCAGACCAGCCAGAAGGGCAAGGTGGGCGACACGGCGTAAACCACCGCGCGGAGGAAAGCCCGCCCCGGCCCCGGTGGATTCCTGTCCGGCCCGACGACGCGCAAGCGGCACAGCGCCTTGCCCACGGCAGCCCCCCATAACCCCTCGAACAGCGCATAGTAGAGTCCCACCTCCACGAAGCATCCGAACACCCAAAACAACATCTTCGGGGCGCCCTGGTTTATAGACTGGTTCATAAACTGCACCTGCGATCCAAACGCCCACCAGAAGACAGGCATCCCCAACACGCCCAGGGTCAGCATGTCCAATACTCCGGCCAGGAAGCGCAGGCCCAGGGTCGCCGGCGTCGGCGCGGTCGATCCGAAAGGGGCCAGGACCTGCGCCAGTTCCGCGTGACTCTTGAACCGGTCGGCGGACTGCTTTTCCAGACAGCGCAGGATGGCGTGGGCCAAGCCTTGCGGAATCTCCGGGCGGAGTTTCCGCGGCGACGGCGGGCGCTGCTCCAACACGGTGGCCAAGAGCGCGACGACGGTCTGTGCCTCGAAGGGCGTGCGCCCGGTGAGCAAATAGAAGAGGGTGGCCCCGACGGCATACATGTCCGAGAGTGCGTTGAGTTCCTCGCCGCGCAACTGTTCCGGGGAACAGAACGCGGGGGTGCCGAGGAACGCGCCTGTGGCGGTGAGCGCCGGCTCCGTGCGGACGGTGGTGGAGATCGAAAGACCAAAGTCGCCGACTTTGACAGCGCCGTCTTCCCCCACGTAGCAGTTGGAGGGCTTTATGTCCCGGTGGAGAATGCCCATGCGCTGGGCCGCCTCCAAACCTTCAATGATCTGTAGCACACTGTCCACGGCCTCGCCGATTGGCAACTGGCCCCGGGCGCGCACGCGGTCCTGCAAGGTGCCGCCGGCAACCAGTTCCATGGCGATGACCGGTGTGCCGCCGATCTCCTCGGTCCCGAAGACATAGACGCTGTTGGGATGGTTGATCGACGCAGCCAAGCGCCCCTCACGGAAGAATCGCTCGCGCGCGTCCGGCGAATCGAGAGTATGGTTCAGGACCTTGAGCGCCACCCGGCGGCCGCTATCCAGGTCCTGGGCTTCATAGACGGCTCCCATGGCGCCCGCGCCGAGGGCGCGGAGGATGGCGTAATGGCCAAATTGATCGCCCGGCTCCGGCAAACCGCCGGACTCGGCCCTCGTCCCGGGCGGCATCACCGTGCCCGCGGGGCCCGGGCCGGGTTGAGTCTCCATGGCGAGCTTGAGGAGGCATTTCGGGCAGAGGTCGAGCGGCGCGCTGCGGGCCAACTCAGCGCCGCAGCCCACGCATTTGCGCCTCGCGGAGGACGTATCTTCAACGGTAGCCATGACGTTCTACCCCTTCTTAAGCAGGGCTCGGGAAAAGTAACACGGCCGCCCGGGCATCCAAAATCCAGAAGTTGAAGGCGCGAAGGACCCGCTTAGGGCCCAAACGCCGAAAACAGGTGCCTGATTTCTTCCTCGATTTGCTCGGGATCGGAGAGGGTGTGCGCGATTTCCGCGCACAGGATTTGGCGGTAACGGGCACGCAACCGGTGGACGGCCATCTTCACGGCGGGTTCCGTGAGGTTCAGCCGGGCGGCGATCTGCGCATAAGGCAAGGCCGACTCTTCCCGGGCCAGGCAGCTTGGCAGATACTCGAGTAACTTCGCCCGGCCGGAGGCCACATACTCCTCGTGCAACTGGGCGGTGGCCCGCTCCAGCAGGGTCCTGGCCCATTGCCGGTCGAAGAGCACGTCCGGCGGGACGTTCTGCGCCGGCTCCGCGGCAAAGCGCGACTCGGCGAGTTCCTCGTCGATGGGCACCACCGGCGCAAAGCCGCCTCGTTTCTGGGCGTGTTCACGGTCCCATTCGTTGGCCAGGAAACGCTTGACCGCCACCAGCAGAAACGTGCGGAACCTGCCTTTCTCGCGCGCCGCGGCCTGGAGGTAGTCCTTTTGCAACAGCCGCGCGAAGAACCCCTGCGTCAGGTCCTGCGCATCCTGCGGCGGATGGCCCTGCCGCCGCACGAACGCGTAAAGCGGATACCAGTAGCTGCGGCAGAGCGCTTCGAGCGCCGCGGCGGATTGCGGCGACTCCTTGTCGCGCGCCGACAGCACGACCGACCACCGAGTGGTAACGAACCGGGCGTCCGAAGCGGACGGGGGCGTTGTGCTGGCCGGACTCATTACAGTCGGCGAAATTCTGCCTCATGCGACATGTTTGTGTTCTTTCGACAGAACCTGATTCTGAACCAAGGGTATATCGCTGGCCGGACCAGCGCGACCCCGTTGCGGCACATGTCGGCCACCCGTGTGCCCCTCTTCCTTCCCCCGGCGGTTGGCTCCACGAACGGCCCAATCATCGGCGGCTCAAACAGGTTCTCGAACATCTTGGCAATCTTATCGCAACCGGTCCCTCTTTGCCAGATTAACCGGATTCCTGACATCTTGTTGGACGACTTCGTGGCTGGGTGGGGAGTGTGCGGGGGCGGGGTATGCAGGCGTGGGCGCCTCTTGGACTGGCGGCAAATGTCTCCAATCGGAGGCATTTCAGGAGGGAGGTGCAACTCACCAGCGAGTCGAGCGGGTCAAGTCACACCTCGAATACACGGCATCCGAGGCCGACTCTCGTCGCCCATGTCTGCGCGGACGTGCCCGGTGGTCACCCTGGGCGACGCCGCCGCCGCCTGCAAGGCCGGTTTGGGCTGCCTGCGTGGCGCTCAGAGCCGCCGTAGCGTCGCGGATGGCCTTTGGCCGCGGGACACGACGGCCTAAAGTCTCCTTGCCTCGGTGAGGGTTTGGGGGATGGAGAAGAAAAGGCAAAATCCGATTGGAAGGCGCTTGAAAACGTGATGCAATGGTGAAAATCGGAATACTTTTTGAACATCCCACCTCGGAGAGCATGAGTCTTTTGGAAAGTGCGCCGCCGACCTTAATTTTTCGCCCAACGCAATTCCCTCGAAGAATTGGCAGGGGCTCCCCATGGACACCCACCGGCAAGTTCGTCGTGGTGAATTTTCCATTAAACACATTGTTTGGCACAGCCTACGGATTTAGGGCTGATTACGTCGTTTTCCCCGATGATTTCGATTCAGGAAATACTAATTATGACATTTTAATCACATTGGCGAGCCATCAAAAAGAGGCTTTGCAGGAGGAACTCAAAAAGCAATTCGGGCTGACGGCGCACGCTCAAACTCGTGACACGGATGTCCTGTTAATGAAAGTTGCCGATCCGGCTAAATTACAATTGTATAGAACAAAAGGCGGTGCGTATCGCTACTATGTAGAAAAAGGAAGTGGAAACAATCAGAAACTCATTTACAGAAATGCTGGACTTGCGGTCGTTGCCGATGGTGTGGAAGTTGGGAAACCAGTATTGGACCGAACCGGAAGCAAAGAGCATTACGACTTCAATTTTCAGGGGACGGAACGAAAGGGGCCTTCAATAGCTGCCATGGAGTCCGCGCTGGACATTTGGACCGGCCAACTTAACCAAGCAGGTCTCCAACTTGTGCCAGGCCGCGAGCCGCTCGAAATCCTCGTGGTCGAAATGGCCAAATGAATTGTTCCCTTTTCAAACGCGAGACAACACGACCTACATCGCCCGAATGTTACACAAGGGGATATGAGCAACGTGAGCCAGGAGCCTTATGCCGGGCTGACGAAAGAAGTTTTCGATGCAGCCGGTTGGCGTGCGTGGCCTGGCAGCCATATCGAGGTGACGGGCCCCTTACTTGGCTGCCGGATTAACCCCAGGCACACGGTGACCGGGTGGCAGTATCTTTAACTTCGTCGTGGACCTGGACTTAGATATTGACAGGCTATTGTCAAAAGAGGTAAGGTCCTCGCGTGAATAGCTCTGTAGCCGGAATCTGCCTGGTTCAACCTAGGCCTGAAACAAGCGCATTGGGGTCCGAAACTGGGCGCGGGCCGATTTTTCGCCGAACGGTAACTGACAAAGAGGCCTTGGACCCGCCTCACACTTACCAAACCCACTGCAAATCCCCTC
>Ga0181527_1003849_pt1 | contig 13187 bp, 9 predicted proteins | sample PEATcosm2014_Bin_30_FD_119762 | JGI IMG/M metagenome (GOLD analysis project Ga0181527, IMG submission 119762) | Peatland microbial communities from MTU Mesocosm Facility, Houghton, MI, USA - PEATcosm2014_Bin06_60_metaG | ecosystem: Environmental > Terrestrial > Soil > Wetlands > Peat | place...
ACCATCAAGAGCGCCGGGCGCAGCGTTCCCGTGGCGCTTGTGATGCTGAAAGCCAAGGTGGACAAGCCTGAAGCGGTCCGCCGCCTAGCCAAATCCGACGGCAATGTCCGGCTGGCCATTGAAGACAACGTGCTGGAACTGTAGGAAGTGCCGGCGCACTTCCGACTGAGAATATCTACGGCAGTACGCGCTGAATGTGCAGAAAGAGCGCCAGGGTCATCAAGAAACCAGCTACTACGAGCGCCAGCGCGATGACGGCGACGATTTTGACCCTGTTCCCGAAGGCCTTCAGATCCTCGAGCAGCTCCTGCTGCTCCAGCGTGTTCCGGTCGGTGGCTTCGCGCACCATCTCCAGCTGATCTTCAACCCGCTTGAGTGAATTGTTCTGCTCCATCACTTGATCGCGCAAGTTCTGGTGTTGGGTCTGCAGCTCGGCCAATCCGTCTTCGATCGGCACCACGTCAAGCTTTGCTGAAGGTGGATGCGCCTGCGGGTGAGGGTGAGGCGCAAGCAGGTTGCTGACAGCCGAGGCGATATTTCCGTCGAGCAACGGCAACAGGCGCTGCACAAACGGGAGCGCAGAGCGAAGCATGGAGACGGCGCGTTGCAGGCTCGAGGACTCCTCACCGTCGGCAGGTGCGCCGCCCAGTGCGCGACCCGGCGGAGGTGGAGTGAGCCGTTTGACGCCACCCTCGCCTGACGGATACTGCGCGCGCCGGCTCACACCCGTGGATAGAGGCGATCCCACAGCGCGCGGGCGCGGCGCAGCCGCTTGTGGCCCGGCTGGCATTTGATCGCTCAGGTCGAAACTCTCGGGTTCGCTCATGGAATTCTTCCTGCCGTAAATAGAGGCGGCAATCCCCATATATAGCTGATTTTGCGTCCATTGGAAACAGTTTTCGTGATTTCCTCCAGATTCCACGATTCGCCGGAGCCGGGGTATGCTCGTAACGAGGAGACGCACGTGAAAGGACCCATCAACCACACGCTGCGCAGTTTGCAGCGCAATATCCTGGCCGGAATCATCACCATCGGCCCACTTTTCGTCACGTATCTGATCTTCAGCTTCCTCCTGGAATCCCTCGCCAAAGCAGGATTGCCTGCGGTCCAGCTCCTCGCGGCCTTCTTTCCCCGGGGATGGTTCAGCCATCCATGGCTGCAGCCCGCGCTCGCCGTCCTGCTCACGCTGGCCGTTCTCTACGTGGTTGGGCGCGTGACTTCCCTCGTCATCGGGCGTCAGATGTTCGGTCTTTTTGAGTCCGTCCTCGAGCGCCTGCCCTTCGTTGCCAAGGTTTACACCTCCGTGCGGCAACTGTTGGACTCCATGATGGCCAAGAAAGACGCCAGTCAGCGCGTGGTTCTGATCGACTTCCCCATCGCCGGCCAGAAAAGCATCGGGTTTCTCACACGAACGCTCCGCGACGCGACCAGCGGGCGGCCGTTGGCCGCCGTATTGGTGCCGAACGCCATCAACCCCACTTCTGCCTTTCTGCAGATTCTGCCCACCGAACGGGTCATCGAGACCGACCTGACCATGGAACAGGCGATGAGCATGATCATGACCGGGGGAGCTGTGGGACCGGAGACGATTCGCTATTTGCCCGAGGCGGACGGTAGAGCAAACTCGCCAGCCGCGCCCTTGGCCCCATAATCGGATAAATCAGGGCTCGCCAGGCGCATCGGCCTTATCGCGCCGTCTGGGATCAGGGAGGGTTTCAGGCTCGCCTGCTTCCAGACTTTCTTGCGCGCTTTCTTCCGCCAGCTCGCTTTCCGTGGTCACCTTGCGCAGGCTCACGTGCTCGAAGCGAGCCCAGATCAATCCCACAGGCACAATTCCCAGAAACGTGACCAGCAGGAGGGTCGCGGCGCAGGCGGTCGCGGCCTCAGGCTTCGCGCCCAGAATCCCGGTAAGCGCCACCACCACCAGGCCGATCTGCGAGAACCAGCCGATCACCGGGAGCTGGATAATGCTGGCCGTGCCGCTGGCCACCATGAGCAATACGCTTTTCGAGACCGTGATTCCAGCCAGCTCCGGACTAGCGGTAAAGGCTCTGCACGTCTCGAAATAGGCAAAGCAGATCAGCATCCACATGCTGAGCGAAAGGCTGACTACAACGGCAAAATCGCGAAAGGAGCGCATGGTGTCGAGACCGGAATGAAACATGCGGATCTTGTGACCAACGCTTTGGCCCAGCTTTTTTGAGACCAACCCGAAACTGCGCTCAAAGAATGCCGCGACTGGCCCTCCCGCCAGACGAACCGCGAAAAGGAAGAGTGTTCCAAGGAGCGTAAGAACCAATCCGCCGTATTGCGCAACAAACAGGGCGAGCAGCCGGTGATGCGACGCCAAGCGCGCCAACAGGCCCGAGTGCGCCATTGCGTTCAGGATTGCATCACCCGGAACCCAGATCATGGCAATGGAAAAAATCAATGCTACCGAGCCCGCGTCCACTAATCGCTCAACGATGTACACGGCGACCTGCGTACTCAACGAGAGCCCCGTCTTCTTCGCGACCAGGTAAGGCCGCACCGGGTCCGCGACGCGCCCGATCAACGCCACCAAGGTAAACCCGATTACCTGCGACCCCAGCAGCGACAGGGGCGGGACATTCTGCGTGTGCCGCACAAGATAGCTCCAGCGGAATGCTCGAAAAACGAAATTGCCGTAGATGCATAGGGTGGCAAAGCCAATCATCCACCAATTGGCCAAAGCTACCTGCGAAGCAAAAACGTGGAAATCGAATTGGACATGAGCGCGCGCCCAGACAACCAACGCAATCAGCGCAACCAGCGCCAGAATGCCCAGGATCCATTGACTCTTCTTCAAGCAAACTCCGTTCTACGAATGACGATTGAGCTCTATGACCATGTTCTCACGCAGCCATGCGCGGAATGCGCCGGGCATTACAGTGAAAGCCCCTATCCAGTAACGGGCTGTGTCTCAAATTGATGTGCGAATATGTGCCATCGGTGACGCTCAACGCGAGGCCGCGGGTTGCGCGACTGGAGCGGTAGCCGCGTTGCGCCGCGCCTCAGCCTCGCGCGCCAGGACCCTGCGGTTGAATTCGTGAATCACGCGAGCAACGTAGGCGCGCGTCTCGCTGTAGGGCGGAATCCCGCGGTACTTGTCGACGGCTTCCGGCCCGGCGTTATACGCGGCCAACGCCAGAGCCAGGTTGTCGTGGTAGCGCGTGAGCAGCGCATCGAGATACGCCGATCCGCCGCGCACATTCTGCTCGGGCTGGAAACTGTCCTTTACTCCGAGGCCAGCGGCGGTTTGCGGCATCAACTGCATCAGGCCCTGCGCGCCGGCGTGGCTCACGGCCCGCGCATTGCCGTCGCTCTCCGCCTTCACTACGCTGGCCAACAAATCCACATCCAGATTGTGGTCGGTTCCCGCGCGCGCCAACATCTCGCGCAGGTCGGCCGGGGTCAGCTTTGCCATTCGATTTGGAGTGTTCGGGGCAGCAGGCGCGGCGGCTACTGGCGGATCAGGGACCTTTTCGAAGGCCGCGATCTCATCCGGAGCAAATTCAATGTAGTTATCCTCCCCCGCGCTCAGGTAGAGGCGCATGTGCCCATCCACCAGCGCATGATGATCGCAGCGCAGCGCGAACCCGTTGCGCAGCGTCACGCGTTCGGCCGCATGCGCGTACACCGCAAGGCTCAAAATCACCGCGACGGCCGCGATCACAACAAGACGGCTGGTTCGCGGGCTTCGTCCGAGTTGGAATTCACTTCTCATGCTTTTGCCGCCGCCACCTTCTGGAGCGCGGCTTCCAGAATTACCGCTACTCCATCATCGTCGCTCGACGGCGCCTGCTTCCACCCCCGCATCTTCGCCAGTGCGCGCAGCTCTGGGGCCGCATTTGCCATCACGATTCCCTGCCCTGCCCACTCCAGCATCCCCTCGTCGTTCCAGTTGTCGCCGATGGCCATGGTCTCTTTCCGATCCACTCCCAGCCGCGCCGCAAGCCGCTCGAGCGCCCATCCTTTCGATACTTCCGGCGTCAGAAGATCGAGGATCGACAAATCACGCGCTGAATACTCCGTGCGCACGCTCTCGCACTCCGCGCTCCACTCGCTCGCCTTCAACGCTTTTTCCGCCGCTCGCATGCGTTCGATACTCCCGGCGGCCATGCCTTGAATTGGATCCTCGCCATCGACCAATGCCAGCTCCAGCGGTTTCACTACTTCAATCGCGTTGCGATTGGCTTCTACCCACAGGGCGAAGCGTCCTTGCGCCTCGCTGAGATCTTCGAGAACCAGTTCGCCGCGCCCTAGCCGGTCGAAGGTAAAAACGACAGTCCCAAATGGGCGGAGCACGCCGCACACGCCTCGCGCGACGCGCGCATCCATATGGCAACGGTCGATGGTTTCGCCGCCCAGCGTGCACGTCACTGCACCATTCGACGTGATCAGGGGCGTATCCGCTCGCAGGCCAAGATCGTCAATCAACGGCAGGGTGTAGGCCAGGCGGCGGCCGGTCGCAATAGCCAACATAATGCCCGCGGCCTGCGCGGCCACGAGCGCCCGCCCGGTGCGCTCACTCATGGTTTGTGAATGGGCAGGCAGCAGAGTGCCATCCATGTCGATCGCCACCAGGCGAACTGGAGGGTGCATACCTCCAGTGTACGAAAGGCAGGGGCCAAGGGAACAAGGGGGACATGAAGGAGTGCCCATGCGATAAGCTCATAACGTGGAACGAATTTGCAGCCAATGCCATGCGGTGCTGGCCGAGGCCACAGAAGCGGATTGGTGCCCCGCCTGTGGAGGCGCGCTTGTTGAACGGCCTGAACTGCCTGACAATCCGACGCATGCCATACCCGTTGAGGTGGATCATCGCGGCATTGTGCTGCCGCGGCGGCACGCGCTGGGCGGGATTATCACACCGCAGTAAGGCGCAGCGCTCAGGCCGTGGTGTCGAGCCCGACCGCTTCGGCCAACTTTGCCTGACGCTCATCGAACGTCCAAAATTTGTCGGCTCTCAGCTCTAGTGCACAGGCGACATGGAGGGAATCCAGGGTGCGGATACCGAGGGTCGCGCCGTGACGACGGGCCAGATCGATGCTGGACTCCCAGGCGCGGCTCGGAAGGTCGACACACCTCCAGAGACCTCGGCTACAGTCATTCTCGAACTGTTGCCAAAGACTAAGCGCCCGTGCTTCAGAGATTCGTGAGCGAAATACCTGAAAGCTGAATGCGTGTGCCAACTCGGCTCTGTTGAGCGGTGAAAGCAACACCGTGGGTGCGGAAGACATACGCCGATCCGCTTCGGCAGAATGCAGTTCCTGTGCGTAAAGGGACGCGATAAAGCTGCTGTCAACGTAGACGCTCAATAACGGCTATTCCTCTCCGCGATGATGTCTTCCACGATGGGGATCACTCGATCGCCAAAAATCGCGCGGCGGCGCGCTGCGAAGTCCGGCATTTTCCCGGGCCCAATTTTCGGCGACTCGGGCACGATGCGGGCTACGACTCGGTTGCGCTTGCGGAGTTCCACAACCTCACCGGCCTCTAGCCATGTGAAAAGCTGCCGAGTATCGCGGAGTTGACGTGTGTTAATGCTGGGCATGTTCTAAATATGGCACAAAATGTGTCACAAAGTCAATCTTCGACTGATTGGAAACGAGTTATTCGTAGCGCAGCGCCTCAGCTGGGAGTACCGACGCTGCCGCCGACGAGGGATACAGCGTCGCCAGTAGCGAAATTCCAATCGAGACCGCGGAGACAATCACGCCATCGAGCACGCGCGGCGCGAAGGGCAGCGTATCGATGGAGTAGACCTCGGCGGAGAGATGGATGAAGTGGTAGTACCCGCCGGCCCACGACGCGAAATAGCCTAGCGCGAGTCCCAGCACGGTGCCGATCAGGCTGATCAGCAAGCCCTGCAGCAGAAAAATGCGCCGCACCTGGCCGGGATCCACGCCGAAGCTCATCATCACCGCAATGTCGCGCGTCTTTTCCATCACCATCATAGTGAGCGCGATGAGAATGTTGAGCGCGGCCACGATCACGATAAGCGCAATCACAATGAACGTGACCACCTGCTCAAGCTTGAGGGCGCGAAACAGCTCGCGATTCTGATCGGTCCAGTTGGTCGTCATGTAACCCGGGCCCGCGGCCTGCTCAATGGCGCGGGCGATCTCAGGCGCCCGATTCAGGTTGTCGACCTTGAAGCTGATGACCGAGAGCAGATCGGGCTCATCGAAGAGGCGTTGCGCGTCGGCGAGGCGCAGAAAGCCCATTTCCGCGTCGTATTGGTAAAAGCCGGAGTGAAAAGTGCCTGCAACCCGAAAGGTCATGTACTTGGGGACGAGGCCGCCCATCGGCGTCAATTCCCCCTGCGGGCTGACCACCATGACGGAATCGCCGGCAACTGCGCCGATGGTCTCTGCCAGGTCGCTGCCCAGAACGATCGGCGGCAGTTCCCTGCCCGGTGCGCTGGCTGTTTCGGGCCGCGGTTCCAACTCTTGTACAGCTCCCGGCGTGGCCGTCGAGAGCAGATCGCTCACGGTGCGCTCATCGCTGGGCACAATGCCCTCGATCAGTGCGTAACCGTCCCGTGCACCGCGCGCCACAACCACCTGCTCGTACAAGCCCGGCGCGGCCGCAGTCACGTGCGGCACCTGGCGCAAACGCGCCAAAAGCGGCTGCCAATTTGGAATGCCCCGCCCCTCCGCCTGCATCAACTGTACGTGCGCGCTGGAGCCGAGCAGCTTATCCTGCAGGTCGCGCCGCATGCCGTTGGTGATGGCGAGGGCGATGATGAGCGCTGCCACGCCCGCCGTCACGCCGGCGACGGAAATCGCGGTGACCACGCCCACCACCGCCTGCCGCCGTTTGGCTTTCAGGTACCGCGCCGCCACATAGAGCTCGAATCGCATGGTGCCTACTGTTCCGGGGCAGGAATCACCGTCTTGGCCACGCCCACGTTGTCGTAGCGATCGTAGGCGCGAACGGCGATCAAATGCTCGCCTGTCTTTCCGCCGGCCTCGAACTCGACACGGAATTCGTAATGCTCATGCTTCGAATCGGAGAGCTTGCCTACTGGATCGACATACTGCCACGGTCCTGCGTCGAGCGAGTACTCGGCGCGTGCAATGGGCGAAGAGGCGTCTTCGGCATCAAAGCTGACGAGGAACGGCTTCTTGCAATCGGCTGCGGCGCAGCTACTCTGTTGAGCCGCCGCTTTCAGATTCGTAATCGCCGGCGGCGTAGTGTCGATCTCGAAGCGGTCGCTCACCTTTTCCCCGGTAAGGGCGTCGCCTGGCGTGTGCGAGGGTGCGTCAGAGGCGACAACCTTGATGCGATAGCCGCCGTCAGGAATCAGCGTGGCATCGAAGCTGTAGGCCTTGTCGGTGATTTTGTCCTTGAGCAGCCGCCACACCGTCTCGCCGTCGCCACGCAAATAGAGGGAATAGATCAGGTCATCGCCGTCGTCGTCGTGCGCGGCCCAGCGCACGGTCACACCCGTGCGGTCCTTGTTGGCCTGCAGGGCGCCGCTCGGTCCCGCATCGAAGTTGACCGTTGAACCTTGGCTGGGCGAGGAGAACGCGATGCTCACGGTCTGGTTCTGGGAAACAGAGCCCTGCGGATTCAGGCGCGCCCCGGGAACCACTACCAGATCGTCGACCACGGGCGCCGAATTCACAGGCAGATAGTTGACGCCCACGCTTCCCAGCGCACCATCTTTGTGCAGTTCGGCCTTCCATTGCAGAAAACGTCCCGGCGGCGAAGCCACGGAGCCATCCTGCACGGGCTGCCAGTCGCTCCAGCCGCGCACCGGTTGCTCCACATTGCCTGAGCGGGTAAGAATCTCATAGTTCGCCGAACCCGGCTCGACTTCCACGCGGCCAAAGCGCGCAAAGGCGCCTGCGTCCAGAACATCGCTCGCGTATTCGTGCTTTTCCGATGCGCCCAGCAGAAACACCTTGCCGGTATTGCCGGTGCCGATGAGGACTCCGCCCATCCCTTCCGCGTCCTGAACAGGAACGAGGGTCAGGCCCTGCTGCGCCTGCAAGTGAGCAACGTCGGCGTAGCTGCCGCCGTCACGAATGCGAAAAACCCGTCCGCGATTCCCACTCAGCGCCAGTAGGCCATCGGCCCGGTCAGTCAGGGCATAAACAATCTCATCCTTGCCGGACCAGAGTTTGCGTGGCGCCTGGCCCTCCGTCAAAGCGTAAATATCCGATCCCTCGGGCACAGAGGCGCTGGTATTTGCCGCCTGCAACGACTCCGGCTGCACGATCGAGACACTGACCGAGCTGATTCCCTGCACCGGCAACGGAGGCAATGGGTTGCGGCTCTTGTCGCCCACGCACGCCGCATAGATCGTGCCGTTCGTTCCGATCGCAACAGACGTAATCTCGCGCCGCGGCGCCTCGAAGAGCACGTATCCCTTGCCCTGAGGATCGATGCGGTAGACCAGCCCTGAACCATCGGAACCGGCAATCAGATTCCCCTTTGCGTCCCACGCAAGAGCGCGGATATGCGCTTCGTCGCTCTTGAAGAACAGCTCAGGCGCCGCGCCGGGTTTCGCGGGATCGACGCGGTAGATCGCGCCGGGATTGCCGGTTGCGATATACAGCCGTCCGGCAGCGTCCAAAGTCAGTGCCCAGATGTAGCGGGATTGAGCGCTCGGTTGCGGCGAGGCCGTTTTGCTCTCTCCGCCTGCAGCCGAACCCACCTTGGCCGCATCGAAGACCACCGTGGCGCTGGATTCGTCCTGCTTCTCAGTGGCGTTTGTATTGAGTTTGTAGACCTTGCCGCTCGGCAGCGTGGCCGCATAGAGCGCGCCATCCGGCCCCAGGCACAAAGCTTGAACGCTCAGGTCCCTGGTTTCAAAGAGTGTGAATGGCTTTTCGCCCTTCTGTCCGGCCAGCCGCAGCACCGAAGCAGGCGTGCCGGTTCCGGCATAGATAGTGCCAGGCTTTTCCACGGCCAATGCCCATACGAATGTGGAGGGCGTGGTCAGTTGCTCGGTCAGGCCGGGTCCCTGGCGCAGTTGCCCGTCGCTCTCAATCGCTACCCCGTCAGGGGTGCCCTTCTCATACTGCTCCATCTGCGATTGCGTCCACAGGTGCGTTCCCTGGGCGGCGGCATACGGGGAGCCAGAAATCGATCCCGCGGCAATAAGAACCGGAAGCGCGAAAAAGACGAGGGCGGAGAGAGGGCGATAAACGGGTCGGGAAAGGGCAGCCATTCTTCCGTTGAGTCTACTAGAGTTTGGTCCGTGTGGCTGATCCAGAAGCGCCGTCGAAATGCCCTCCAGCCGTCCGCGCGGCCCTGGTTGAATGCCGGGGGCCTCCGGCTAGGCCCAAGAATCGAGCCGGCACACTCTGCCGTTGGGCTCGGGCGATTTGGCCGGCACGGGGGCGCCCTTTGGTGTGCTGGCGCACAAAGTTTATGAAATCAACCGACTGCTTTGTGTAATCAACACGATTTTCACGCAATTTGCACACTCCAGCTAACTTTTTCCACTGGGGTGTTGCCAGTCGTATTTTCAGAAGACTATATTCCGGTTAGTTTCATGGAGCCGTGACCACGGTCCCGCCTTCGTACCACTATGCATGCAGTTGTTCCCAAGTTCACAGAGCTTCATCAACCAGCGGCGCCAGACTATAGGGGCGCACGCGGACGGAGTGTCTCGTCATGGCATGGTATGCCTACTGCATCGGTGAAAAACAAGCTTTTCCTGCTTTAGCGCGTCATCGTAAACCGGTTCCAATGGAAGCGGTACTTGGAGTCAGTGGCAATCAGGTTTTCCTTTACCCGGCCAGCGATCTTGCGGTGATTGTGAGTGAGCACAATCCCGAGGAAGCTCTTAACCAAAAGTCAGGCGTGGATCACGCTCGCGTAGTGGCGGACTGCTTCCGGCATTCCACCGTCCTTCCCTTTCGATTCGGCACCGTCTTTCACGATGACGAGACGTTGCGTAAGTCGATTCGTTCCAATCAACGCCAATTCCTCGGCAATATCGATCAGCTGCGCGGTAAGACCGAGATGCACCTGAAGATCTTTGTCGACGACTGCTGCGGCCGCGAGATTGAGAAGCACCTGGCCATTGAAAGTGTCGGCCGGGCCTATCTCAGCAATCTGCGCGAGAACGCGTCGCGGGCGCGCGAGCGGCAAACGCGTGCGCGAGCCGTCAGCTTCCAGATGCACCGGCTCTTCCTGCCACTCGATGAAGAGGTCAGCTGCCGGCTGATGGAAAACGGCAAGATGCTGCTGGATATCGCGCATCTTATCGACCGTAAGTGCGTGGAGCGCTATCAGAACAAGTTCACATCCACCAGCGCCATCATGCGCGAGTGTCAGATGCAGCTTTCCGGCCCCTGGCCGCCGTATCATTTCGTCCACCGGCTCACTCGTCCCGTACACACGCAGGCGCAGGCCGCGGCCACAGTACCCGCCCCGGTATTGGATTCGGCTGGAACCCCGGTAATCACCCTCATGGAGCCGACGCCCGCGTTCGTATAAGGCTCGGTCCAAGCCACCAAGCGAACAGAGCTCCAGCATTTGCTGGAGCTTTTTCGTTCTACGGTCCCGCCACCGGCGCAACCAGGATCTGCCCCATAAGTCCTCGCATGGCCTAACCCGTATTTCTCACAGACGTCTCGACGGCGGGTAAGACGGACCATTTTCAACTGCCGGCTTCCCCTGCGAGGGTCTGGAGACCCCCGCTACAGCCGGTCTGGAGACCGGCGCTACAGGTTCTCGCCGCGCGTGAGAAATGCGGGCTAATCTAGAAACATGAACGATGCAACGGTACATGCGGGGCAGGATGCTGTCTTCGATCTTCTGGTGGTGGGAGCAGGTCCCACCGGGATGGCCTCGGCCATCGAGGCGCAAAAGGCTGGCTTTCGTGTGGTGCTGGTCGACAAGGGCTGCGTTTGCAACTCGATCTTTCACTATCCCGCGCACATGACGTTCTTCACCACCTCCGAACTGCTGGAGATTGGCGGGATTCCCTTTCCCAGCCCCAACGCCAAACCGACGCGGAATGAGGCGCTCGAATACTATCGTGGGGTCGCGGCCTATTACCAGTTGGATATTCGCCAATACCACCGCGTGGAACGGGTGACCGGCGCCGATGGCGATTTCACCGTGCACACTACGGATCGTTTTGGACGCCATGGGGAGTTGAAGTCGCGCAAGCTCGTTCTTTCCATCGGTTACTACGATCTGCCCAACTGGATGGGCATTCCGGGCGAAACTCTGAGCAAGGTGCACCACTACTACCACGATCCCCATCCCTACTACGGCATGGACGTTGCTGTGATCGGCGGCAAGAATTCCGCGGCCATTGCCGCGCTCGAATTGTGGCGTCACGGCGCGCGGGTCACGCTGATTTACCGCGGTGCGGGCGTACAGCCCCACGTAAAGTACTGGATCAAGCCGGATCTCGAAAACCGCATCAAGAACGGCGAGGTCAAGGCCTATTTTGAGACGCGGGTCACGGAGATCACGCCCGACGCCATCGTGGTGGAAACACCTGCGGGCCTCGAGACGCTGCCCAACGATTTCGTCTTTGCCATGACGGGGTATCATCCCGACTTCAGCTTTCTCGAGCGCCTGGGAGTTCGTTTCGAGGGGCCCGACCGGTTGCCTGTCTGCAACCCGGAGACACTGGAAAGCAACGTTCCCGGCGTCTATCTGGCCGGCGTGATTGTGGCCGGGGCGCGCACCAGCGAGATCTTCATTGAGAACGGACGCTTTCACGGCCGCCAGATCGCGGCATCGCTGCTTACAAAGCTGGCTATGCGCGACGAGTCGCGTCAGCAGGTTGCCGCGAGCGATCCGGTAGACTAAGGCCTTAACGGGGGTAGAGCATTGCGCATACGCTGGTGGCCCCGATCCATTCGCTGGCAAATGCTGGCCGGATTACTGGCTCTGGAAATGCTCTCTATCGGCCTCTTTGCGCTCCTGCTGGTCCGCCAGCAGACGCATGAAACCTCGAGCCGCGCCCACCAGCGCCTGGCCTATGAAGCCAGATCACTGGCCTTGCAATCGAGTGAGGCCCTGGAGCAGCAGCGGCCCGGATGGGTGGGCCTTTCCGTCAAGATGATGGGCGATTCCCCGACGATCGCCCAGGCCAAAGTTACGGATCCGGCCGGAAATGTGCTTTTCATTAACAAGGGCGAAGCCGACGAATCCCCCTTGGAGCCGATTGAGCTCAAGCAGATCCCGCAGATGAAGGGCGATGCCGCAAGCTGCCTCACGCTCTCCGGCAATCGCTGGGAATGTGTCTCTCCCATCTATACGGGCGGTGCGTTGCGTGGTTTTGCGTGGGTCATGTACGACAAGGTCTGGATGAATGAGCAGATCGACTCGATTCTTCGCAGCACCGCGATTTTCGGCGTGATCTGGGTGATCGCCTCAGCCATCCTGGTGTTGCTCATGGGGCGCTCTATCGCGCAACCGCTGGCTGTGCTGCATCGCGGCGCCGCCGCACTCATGAACTCGCCGGAAGATGTCAGCCACTTCCCGTTGCCGGTCGCCGTGCATAACGAAATCGGCGACCTGATTGAGACCTTCAACCGCATGGTCGCCTCGCTTGCCGAGCAGCGGGCCGGACTTAATGACACGCTCTCCCTGCTGGATTCGATGCTCGCGAATGCGCCCATCGGCTTGGCATTTGTCGACCGGAACTGCAGATTTGTCCGGGTGAATCAGATCTTTGCGGATCTCACCGGAGTTACCGTCAGCCGCCATCTCGGCCGCACGCTCACCGATCTGCTTCCTGCAAGTGTGGCGGAGCAGGTGGAAAACGCCGCGCAGCACGTTTTTTCGAGCGAAGAGCCGGTGCGCAATCTTGAACTCAACGGCGAGGGCGGCAAGCCGCGCCGGCCGTGGACCTGGCTGATCAGCGCCTATCCGGTGCGAACCACTCCGACTCAGGTGCGCTGGGTGGGCGTCATCGCGCTCGATGCCAGCGACCGCAAGCGCAGTGAAGAGGCGCTGCGCCGGAGCGAGAAGCTCGCCGTCACCGGCCGCCTGGCCGCCTCCATCGCGCACGAGATAAACAACCCGCTGGAAGCCATCACCAACCTGCTCTTCCTGCTGCGCAATTTCAACGGCCTTCCCGAGGCAGCCCAGCAGTATGTCTCCATGGCCGAGTACGAGGTGCGCCGCATTGCCGAGATTACGCAGCAGACCTTGCGCTTCTACCGCCAGCCCACGCA
>Ga0181527_1003851_pt1 | contig 13184 bp, 8 predicted proteins | sample PEATcosm2014_Bin_30_FD_119762 | JGI IMG/M metagenome (GOLD analysis project Ga0181527, IMG submission 119762) | Peatland microbial communities from MTU Mesocosm Facility, Houghton, MI, USA - PEATcosm2014_Bin06_60_metaG | ecosystem: Environmental > Terrestrial > Soil > Wetlands > Peat | place...
GCCAGGCTGAGCAGCGAAGTGGCTACCGGGCGCTGAATGAATGGTGCGGAGAGATGCATCGCTCGTGGAACCTATTGATGCTGATGCCGGTTGAGTTTTTTGGTTTCCCACCCATTCCGCAAAAAACGCGAAATGGATGGGGCACGAGGCATTTTTGTTTGATCAAAGAATGTTGGTTTAGGTTTGAGGTATTCCAGGTCTTGAAATCGAGGCCTGGGGCATCTGCGATTGTTGCAAATACAGCTCCACTCGATCTGTTTTCCAGGTTGCAATGCCAGTTCCAAAGAAATCCGTGTCCTCTGTCCAAATAGGGCACTGGAGCGCCAACGCAGCGGCCAATACAGGCCAATCCTCAATGTCACGGCCTGCGAGTCGCTGCCGCGCCGCCTGCTCAAATGCAAAATAAGTGTCCAGGTTAACCTCCTGTACGATTTCATTCAACGAGTCGAGCACCGCAAACACATCCGAAATAGGTATATTTCTCTTTTCGAGAATGGTTGGCAGATGCTCCCGCGCTTCCGCAAAGGCGAATTCAGGCGCATAGAACCGCACCGAAGCGCCATATAGGCAAAGAAGCGTCCTAACCCGTTTGCCCAGAACTGCGCGAATGAGAATGTTTGCGTCGAGGACCAGACATTCAGCATTTTGCACGGCGTTTCTCCCGCAACGCTTTGAAATCGTTCATCAGTTCTTCTTCGCTTGTGCCGGAAGCTGCAATCAAAGCGCTCAACTTGTCTCCAGCCCTGCGCAGCGCTTCCAGGTCCGCTTCGCTGGGCCGCCGCCGCGCGGGCACATAGAATCCAATCGTCTCGCCGTGACGTGTAATCGCTACCGGCGTAGGCGACTCAAGGTAGCCGGATAAATTCTCGCGAAACTCCCGTATTCCCACTCTTTCGGTTTGCATCTTCGCCTCCATTGTGTACGCAATGATAACACAACTAATCGACCGATGCGGCAAATTGATCCCTGACCCCTGATCCCTGTTCCCTGAGCTCCCGTGGCTTCAACCTCTGAGCCAGCTTGTCGAAGTAAAGGTAGATCACCGGCACGGTGTAGAGCGTGAGCGCCTGCGACATGATCAACCCGCCGACGATGGTGACGCCCAGCGGCATACGCAGTTCAGCGCCCACGCCGCCGCCCAAAGCCAGCGGTAACCCGCCCAGCATTGCGGCCATGGTGGTCATTAAAATCGGCCTGAAGCGCAACTGACAGGCCTGGAAGATAGCCTCTTCGGCGGATTTGCCTTCGCCGCGTTCGGCCTGCAAGGCAAAGTCGATCATCATGATGGCGTTCTTCTGCACAATGCCGATCAGCAGAATGATGCCGATCAGCGCAATGACACTGAACTCGACGTGTGTGATCATAAGCGCCAGCAGCGCGCCCACGCCCGCCGAAGGCAGCGAGGAGATGATGGTGATGGGGTGGATGTAGCTCTCATAAAGCACGCCCAGCACGATGTAGACGGTGATCAGCGCGGCCAGAATAAGCAGCGGCTCGTTGGAGAGCGAGGTCTGGAAGGCCGCGGCCGTACCCTGAAAGCTGGCGTTGATGGCGGCCGGTATCTGGATGCGCTGCTCGACGCGCTTCATCGCTTCTACCGCATCGCCCAGCGCCTTGCCCGGCGCCAGATTGAAGCTGACCACGGTGGAGGGAAATTGCCCCTGGTGGCCGATCGCCAGTTGCGCCTGCGTCTGCTCCCAGTGGGCCACCTGGCTGAGCGGAACCTGAGTGCCATTGCCCGACTTGACGAAGAGATTGTTCAGCGTCGACGGATCGGTCTGGAACGCCGGTCCGACCTCCATCACCACGTGGTATTGGTTCAGCTGGGTGAAGATGGTCGAGACCTGGCGCTGCCCGAAGGCGTCGTAAAGGGTGTTGTCCACATCGGCCATCGCGATGCCCAGCCGCGCCGCCGTGTCGCGATCAATGACTAACTGCGCGCCCAGGCCCTGGTCCTGCAGGTCGCTGGCCACGTCGGTCACCACGGCTTCCTTGCCCAGCTCTGTGACCATCAGCCGGGTGTATTTGGCCAGTTCCACCTGATCGGGATCTTCGAGCGAATACTGGAACTGAGTGCGGCTCACGCGGTCTTCGACGGTCAGATCCTGCAGCGGCTGCAGGAAGAGCTGAATGCCCTCGATGCCGGTGATTTTCGGCTGCAAGCGCTGAATCACCTCGGTGGCGGAGATTTTGCGCTCGTCCAACGGCTTGAGGGTGATCTGGATGCGCCCCGAATTCAGCGTGGTGTTGGTTCCGTCCACGCCGATAAACGAGGAGATATTATCGACCGCCGGGTCTTGCAGTAGAATGTTCACGAGTTTCTGCTGTCGCTCGGCCATCGAGGTGAAGCTGACCGTCTGCGGCGCTTCGCTGATGCCCAGAATCACCCCCGTATCCTGCACCGGGAAGAAGCCCTTGGGGATCACCACATAGAGCAGCAGCGTACCCACTAGCGTGCCGATGGTGACCAGCAGCGTAATGAAGCGATAGCGCAAGACCACCGTCAGCGTCCGCCCGTACGCGGCGATGATGTTATTGAAGACTCTCTCCGACCAATAGTAGAAGCGCGTTTGTTTGGCGGTCTTCTTATCCTGAAGAATGCGCGAGCACATCATCGGCGTCAACGTCAGCGAGACGAAGGCCGAGACCAGGATGGTGATCGCCAGCGTGATGGCGAACTCGCGGAAGAGCCTTCCCACCACGTCGCTCATGAAGAGCAGCGGGATCAGCACGGCAATCAGCGATACCGTCAGTGACATGATGGTGAAGCCGATCTGCTCGCTGCCCTTGAGCGCCGCCTTCATCGGGCTCATCCCTTCTTCAATGAAGCGCGAGATATTCTCGATCATCACGATGGCGTCGTCGACCACAAAGCCGGTGGAGATGGTCAGTGCCATCAGCGTTAGATTGTTGAGCGAATAGCCCAGCAGGTACATCACGCCGAAAGTGCCCACAATGGAGAGCGGTACCGCGACCGACGGGATGATGGTGGCCGCCAGATTGCGCAGAAAGAGGAAAATCACCATCACTACCAGGGCGACGGTGAGCATCAACTCAAATTCCACGTCCTGCACCGAGGCGCGGATGGTTGTGGTGCGGTCGGTGAGCACCTTCACCTGCACAGTGGCCGGCAGGCTGGCCTGCAACTGCGGCAGCAGCTTCTTGATGCGGTCCACCACGGCGATGATGTTGGCGCCGGGCTGCCGTTGAATATTCACGATGACCGCCGGCTGGCGATCCATCCACGCGGCCTGCTGGGAGTTCTCCGCGGCATCGATGATCGTAGCTACATCCGAGGTGCGCACCGCGGCCCCGTTGCGGTAGGCCACAATCACCGGTTTGTAATCGCTGCTGGCCAGCAACTGATCGTTGGCGCCGATGGTGTACGACTGGCGGTTGCCGTTCAACGTGCCCTTGGCCTGATCCACGTTGGCGGCGGCGAGTGCGGTGCGCAGATCCTCCAGGCTCAGGTTATAAGCGGCCAACTGCGTCGGATTGGCCTGGATGCGCACTGAGGGCTTTTGCCCGCCGGCGATAGAAACCAGTCCTACGCCGGTGACCTGGGAGATCTTCTGCGCGAGATTGGTATCAGCCGCGTCCTCAATCTTGTCAAGCGGCAGAGAATTCGACGTCAGCGCCAGCGTCATGATCGGCGCGTCGGCTGGGTTCACCTTGCTGTAAATCGGCGGATTGGGCAGGTCGGCGGGCAAAAAGCTGTTACCTGCGTTAATGGCCGCCTGCACCTCCTGCTCGGCCACGTCGATGTTCTCGTCGAGATTGAACTCCAGAGTAATGACCGAGCCGCCGCCCGAGCTGACCGAGGTCATCTGCTTCAGGCCCGGCATCTGGCCGAATTGCCGCTCCAGCGGCGCGGTCACCGACGAGGCCATCACCTCCGGCCCGGCGCCTGGATAGAAGGTGAGCACCTGGATGATCGGGTAGTCCACTTCGGGCAGGGCGGAGACCGGCAACTGCTCGTAGCCCACAAAGCCCGCCAGCAGAATCGCCGCCATCAGCAGCGAGGTCGCTACCGGACGCAGAATGAATGGCCGGGAAGGACTCAGGCTCACTGCTGCTCCTTCTTCTGGGGTTTGCCGTTACCGTTGCCGCCCACAGGCGCGCCGGGCCGGCCTTGTCCGGAGGCCGCGCTGGGAGCCGCAAACGGACCGCCTCCACCCTGGCTTGTTGCCGCCTGTCCGGCAGGCTGTCCGCTCCGCTGGCGGGCCGCGCTGGCGAGTACGATCTGTCCGGGGCGCAGACGGTCCGCGCCGTCCACCACTACCTGCTGGCCCGGTTGCAAGCCACTGTCCAGAATGGTCACCTGTCCCTCGGCCAAAGCAATCTTCACGGGCTGCATCCGGGCCGTCGAACTCTTCTTGGCGGCGTCGGTATCGACCACCCACACAAACGAGCCTTGCAAGCCGCTTTGAATCGCCGCCGACGGCACGACCAGCGCGTTGTTCCGCTCTTCCATCACCAGGTGGATATTGACGAACTGGTTGGGAAAGAGCGCCTGGTCCTTGTTGTCGAAGACCGCCTTCAGCTTGTCGGTTCCGGTAGTGGTGTCGATCTGGTTATCGGCGGTCAGCAGAGTGCCCGTGGCCAGCTTCTGCGTATCGCCCTGATCGTATGCCTCCACGGCCAGGCGCTTTTCCGCCCCCAGCTTGCCCAGCACCTGGGGAAGCTCGTCCTCAGGTACCGTGAAGTATACGGCGATCGGCTGATATTGGTTGATGACCACCAGATTGGTGGTGTTGGCGGTGATGATGTTGCCGGGATCCACCAGACGCAGGCCTATCTTGCCGCTGATGGGCGACTGGATGGTGCACCAGTTGAGCTGCAACTGGGCCGTCTCGACGGCTGCATTATCGGCGGCGATTGCTCCCAAGTACTGGCCTTGCGCAGCCTCATCGGCTTGCATGGCCTCCTTGGAGACCACGCCTGCATCATAGAGCGCCTTGTAACGGGCAAACTCCGCCTGGGCGTTCTTCAACAGCGCCTGGTCGTGGGCCAGATTGCCCTTGGCCTGGTCCAGCGCGGCCTTGTAAGGCCGGGGGTCGATTACCAGGATCGTCTCGCCCTGCTTCACCTGCTGACCTTCGGTGAACTTCACCGGCTCCAGCTCGCCGCTGACTCGTGCCTTGACGGTAACGCTCATGTAGGGCGTCACTGTGCCCAGCGCGGTCAGGAAGATCGGCATCGGCCTCTCGGCTGCGGCTGTCACCTGCACCGGAACCGGCCGGCCCATCAGCGCCGCTGCCTGGCTGGCGCTATTGGCCGCGCTCTGCTTCTGATTCAGGTGAATCTTCCAGACAATCAGCCCTAAAGCTGTGACCAGCACCAGGTACACAACGATGCGCACCCAGGAACTCTTGTGGGCTGGGGGTTGTTGCTCAATGCTGTCTGCGGCCCGGTAGGACGCTGGAGTGCCTTCAATGGACATAGTGTCGATTCCCGTCGTGTTCTCTTGAGTGATGCCCGCAAAAATGGGCAGCAAGATGTATAGCTTACAGCTTGCAGTCGACAGTCTACAGTTCACTTGTATACGGGAAACTGTCTGCTGTTCACTTTTGGTGTGATCCTTCCGGGCAGAGCGCAAACTACCCGCTTTCGTTTCAACGGACGCATGAGTTTCCGGAAAGGTTTCGTCCGATACGCCAGCCAACCATGCGGGAGCGCGCATCTTTCCCAGCGCGGAAACACTCCGCCGATGAATGGAATACGAATCCATTGTACGGGAATCGGGCTCTCCCTGGGCGCTTGCGGTCCGCGCGATAGCTGAATTTAGTTGGACGGTATTCTGAACCTTGAGTTTACCCGCAGCCCGTTTAACCATAGGTGCCTCTGCCGGCCATCAGGCGTCAGGGGAGGGTGGCCAACCACAACGCGATCCGCATCCTTTTCACCAGCTTATCCGTCAGAAAAGCAGTGCGCGGAACCCCCTTTTCCTGTGCGCGCCTCTTTTCGCAAGCGTCTTCGGCTACGATTGTACTAAGAACAGAATGTTGGAACGGAGCCGGGCGGCGAGCGCCGTCCGCTCCCGAAACCCGATGAGCCGGTCACCCGGACAAGGGCGCTAGTCGAGCCGTTCCGGTCGCGAGCAGCCCGGCTCAGGAGCGAGAACCTGCCTTATGTGGATTGTCCGGCTTGCGCTGCGGCGGCCTTATACCTTCGTCGTCTTTGCGCTCTTGGTTCTGATTCTCGGCGTCTTCAGCATCGAGACGATGCCGACGGACATCTTTCCCAATATCGATATTCCCGTGGTCACGGTAATCTGGGGCTATAACGGCCTCTCGGCGCAGGAGTTGTCCAGCCGCATTGTCACTCCCAGCGAGCGCGTGATGACATCCACGGTCAACGACATCGAGCACATCGAGTCGCAATCGCTCAACAGCATCGGCATTATCAAGATCTTCTTTCAGCCGCACGTGGATATCGGCAACGCCGTGGCCCAGGTGACCGCCGTCAACCAGGTGATGCTGCGCGCCCTGCCGCCGGGCACCACGCCGCCTTTCATCATCCAGTACAACGCCTCCAGCGTACCCATCCTGCAGTTGGGACTCAGCGGCCAGGGCCTCAACGAGCAGCAGTTGAACGATCTGGGCCAGAACAACCTCCGCGTCCAGTTGGCCACCATCGAGGGCGCCTATACGCCCTTTCCTTATGGCGGCAAGCAGCGCCAGGTGCAGGTGGACCTGGATCTGCCGGCCTTGCAGGCCAAAGGGCTTTCGCCGGTCGATGTGGTCAATGCCATCTCCGCGCAGAATCTGATCGCCCCCTCCGGCACCATGAAGATCGATCGCTTTGAATACGCGATCGAAACCAACTCATCCCCGCAAATCATCGAAGAACTGAACAACCTGCCCATCAAGGCGGTGAACGGCGCGGTTCTCTACGTGCGCGATGTGGCCCACGTGCGCGACGGCAGCCCTCCCCAGACCAACATCGTCCGCGTCGACGGCCAGCGTTCCGCACTGTTGACCGTCATGAAGATTGGCTCGTCCTCCACGCTAGACATCATCAAGGGCGTGCAGAAGAAACTCATCGACATCAAGGGCCAGTTGCCTCCGCAATTGCGGTTCAATACCCTCTCCGACCAGTCGATCTTCGTGCGTGGAGCCATCGACGGCGTGGTGAGCGAAGCCGTCATCGCCGCCTGCCTCACCGCCATCATGATCCTGGTCTTTTTGGGCAGTTGGCGCTCCACGCTCATCATCGCGGTCTCCATTCCGCTCTCCATTCTCTGCTCGCTCAGCATCCTCGCGATGCTGCGCGAAACCATCAACATCATGACCCTGGGCGGCTTCGCGCTGGCCGTCGGAATCCTCGTCGATGACGCCACCGTCGCCATCGAGAACATCAACCGCAACCTGGAGGGCGGCAAGGAGCTGGAGCAATCCATCCTCGACGGCTCGGCGCAGATCGCCGTTCCGGCCCTGGTCTCTACCCTCGCCATCTGCATCGTCTTCGTGCCCATGTTCTTCCTGAGCGGCGTGGCCAAGTATCTCTTCGTGCCCATGGCCGAGGCGGTGGTCTTCGCCATGCTGGCCAGCTACTTCCTCTCCCGCACGCTGGTCCCCACCATGGCCAAGTACCTGCTCCGCGAACACGACGACGCGGAGATCGAAAGAAAACGCTCCAGCCGCAACCCCTTCATTCGCTTTCAGCAGGGTTTTGAGGCTGTCTTTGAGAGCTTTCGCCACGGTTATCTGCGCCTGCTCACCCTCTGCGTGGACAACGCGGCGGTCTTTCTGATCCTCTTCCTGCTCTTTGCCGTGGGATCGTTGGGGCTTGCGCCTTTTCTGGGCCAGGACTTCTTCCCCTCGGTAGACTCCGGCCAGTTCAAGATTCATGTCCGCGCCCGCACCGGCACGCGCATCGAGGAGACGGCTGCCCTCTGCGACCACATCGACTCGACCATCCGCGAAAACGTTCCGGCACGGGAGGTCGTCTCCATCGTCGATAACATTGGCCTTCCCTATTCCGGACTCAACCTTTCCTACTCGACCTCAGCGCCCATCGGCCCGGCCGACGCCGACATCCAGGTGCAGTTGACCAAGGAGCACCACCCCACGGCGGCGTATGTCGAGCATTTGCGCGGCGTGCTGGCCCGCCAGTATCCCGGCGTCACTTTTTACGTGCTGCCGGTGGACATCGTGACCCAGATTCTCAACTTCGGACTTTCGGCGCCCATCGATCTCCAGATCGTCGGCCCGAATCTCGACGGCAACCGGGCCCTGGCCGAACGCATGGCCGACGAGTTCCGCCACATTCCCGGCGCGGCCGACGTGCGCATTCAGCAGCCCTTCGACCTTCCCAAAATGACGGTGGACGTAGACCGCACCCGCGCCCAGTCCATCGGCCTGACCCAGAAGGACGTGGCGACCAGCCTGCTGCTGGCCCTGAGCGGCAGCTTCCAAACCAGCCCCAGCTTCTTTCTCGATCCCAGGAACGGTGTCACCTACAACGTGGCGATCCAGGCGCCGCAGTATGGAGTCAACTCGCTGGCCGCGCTGCAGAGTCTGCCCGTCCCCGGCAACTCCGCCGCCCGGCTGGCCGGCTCCTCGGCGACTGCCGGCGCTCCAGGCGCGCTACCCCCGGTCCAGGTGCTGGGCAGTCTGGCCTCCATCACGCCCGGCTCCGAGATGGGCACCGTAAGCCACTATGACGTGCAGCCGGTCCTCGACATCTTCGCCAACGTCGATGGAACCGACCTGGGAACCGTCACCCGCGCCGTCGAAGAAAAAATCGCCCTCCACGAAAAGAACGGCGATCTGCCCCGCGGCTCGCACTTTGACCTGCGCGGCCAGAGCGAGACGATGAAAAAGTCCTACATCGGACTGCTCGGCGGCCTGGCGTTTTCCATCCTGCTGGTTTACCTGCTGATCGTCGTCAACTTCCAGTCCTGGCTTGATCCCTTCATCATCATCGCGGCGCTGCCTGCGGCTTTGGCCGGCATCGTCTGGTTCCTCTTTCTCACCAATACCCGCCTCAGCGTGCCGGCGCTTACCGGGGCCATTATGTGCATGGGCGTGGCCACGGCCAACTCGATTCTGGTCGTCAGCTTTGCTCGTGAGCAGCTCGAAATTCTGGTGGGCGACGCGCGCCGGGCCGCGTTGAACGCCGGCTTTGTCCGCCTGCGCCCGGTGCTGATGACCGCGCTAGCGATGATTCTCGGCATGGCGCCGATGGCCCTCGGCCTGGGCGACGGCGGCGAACAGAACGCCCCGCTGGGCCGCGCCGTGATCGGCGGCCTGCTGGTGGCCACCGTGGCCACGCTCTTCTTTGTGCCCGCATTTTTCTCTCTAGTTCACGGCTGGCTCGAAGGCCGCCGCACAACCACCCACGGTATTCAATTGGCCGGAGTACCGGACGAATTTGACGAAGTATCGGAGTAGTTTTTCATGAGCAACGAACACAATCCGAAGCAGCAGCCGAATTACGACCATGAATCCGCGCCCGAGCAAGCGGCCATCTCGCCAAGGAAAGCTCTCGTGGCCGTGGCCATCGTCGTCCTCGTTGCGGGCGCTCTGGCCGGATACGGCATTCTGCGCCGCCATCAGGCCGACAAAGTGCTGGCCAATACCACCAGCGAGCTGGCTGCTCCCACGGTCATCGTTGCCGCGCCCAAGCCAGGTGCACCGTTGTCGAGCTTTGTGCTGCCGGGCAACGTGAACGCCTACATCGATTCGCCCATCTACGCCCGCACCTCCGGCTATCTCACCCGCTGGACCAGCGACATCGGCGCGCGCGTGAAGAAGGGCGATCTGCTGGCCGAAATCGCCGCCCCCGAAGTGGACCAGCAACTGGCCCAGGCCCAGGCCGAGCTGAATACCGCCCAGGCCAACGCCAACAACGCCCGCATCCAAGCCGAGCGCTACACTGGCCTGGTCGCCTCCAACGCCGTCTCCCGCCAGGACACCGACACCTTCGTCAACCAGGCCGCGTCCACCGCGGCAGCCGTCAAATCCGCGCAGGCCAACGTCGAGCGCCTCCGCGAATTGCAATCCTTCGAGAAGGTCTACGCGCCCTTCGACGGCGTCGTCACCGCCCGCAACGTCGATACCGGCCAGCTCATCGATCCCGGCGCGGGCAAAGAACTATTTCGCCTCCAGGCCATCCAGACCCTCCGCGTCTACGCCAACCTGCCGCAGGCTTTTTCGGCAAACGTCAAGCGCGGCTCAACCATCGACCTGACCTTCGCCGAGCACCCCGGCAAAACCTACCAGGGCACACTTGTCCGCACCGCCGACGCCATCGACCCGGCCAGCCGCACCCTGTTAGTGGAGATCGACGTCAACAACAGCGCCGGTGAACTGCTGCCCGGCTCGCTGGCCCAGGTCCACTTCAAAACGCCGCCCGCCGGAGCCACCTCCATCGTGCCCGCCGCCGCGCTCATCTTCCGCAAGGAGGGCCTGCGCGTGGGCGTGGTCGTCGACGGCAGCGTCGCTCATCTCGTTCCCGTGGTCATCGGCGAGGACGACGGAGCCAATGTGCAGATCGTCACCGGCCTCGGCCCCGGCGACCAGGTGATCCAGGACCCGCCCGACTCCCTCATCGAAGGCGAAACGGTTCGGGTCGTAAGCCCCGCCAGCCAAACCAACGCGGGAGGCAAATGATCATGCCTCCGATCCGTCCCCAAAGGATTACGCCACCCCACACTGTCATCCTGAGCGGAGCGCAGCGGAGTCGAAGGATCTGCGGTTGTTTTTGTCTTTCTTCTAACAAATTCGCTAACGCGCTATCTAGCCATCACCGCGAAGCGGCCGCTAACTCTCTGCCTTTTTCAAAAACTAAAAATCAAATCCATTTCGCCATCTGCATCCTCGTCCTCACAGTGCTTACCGGCTGTAAGCCCGTAGGCCCCAACTACAACCGCCCCGCCTACGAAACCCCGCCCGCCTACAAGGAAACCGGCGCATCCACAGTCATTCCGCCGCCCGCCCCGGCCGGAGGCGCATGGCAACCCGCCTCGCCTTCCGACGGCCTGCTCCGCGGCAAATGGTGGGAGATCTACCAGGACCCGCAGCTCAACCAGCTCGAAGAGCGCATCGAAGCCAACAACCAGACCCTGCGCCAGGCGTTGGAAACCTACCTCGCCGCCCGCGACCAGATCACCGCAGCCCGCGCCGCGCTCTATCCCACACTCTCGGCGGGGCCTTCCATCTCGCGCAACAACGTCTCGCAAAACGGCCCCTCCTACTCGCCCGGCAAGCCTACGACTTATAACGACTTTTCGCTCTCCGGCCAGGCCAGTTGGGAGCCGGATTTCTGGGGCCGCATTCGCCGCACTGTCGAAGCCGCCCGCGCAGGCGCCCAGGCCAGCGCTGCCGATCAGGCCAATATAGCCCTCAGCCTTCATGCCGAACTGGCCGCCGACTACCTGCAACTGCGCGGCCTCGACGCCCAGACTCGGCTGCTCGCCGCCACCATCGCCGACCTCCAGGATCAGCTCGACCTCACCCAGCGCCGCCTTGCCGGCGGCATCGGCACCGAGGTGGACGTGGCCCAGGCCCGCACCCAGCTCGAAACCGTGCGCGCGCAACTGATCGATGTGGGCGTGGCCCGCGCCCAGTACGAGCACGCCATCGGAACCATCGCCAACCTCAATCTCTCCTCCTTCAGTATTCCGTTTTCGCCGCTCGACCTGGCGCTGCCCCAGCTTCCCGTCGGCGTGCCTTCGCAACTGCTCGAGCGCCGTCCCGACATCGCCGCCGCCGAGCGCCGCGCCGCCGCCGCCAACGCCCAGATCGGCATCGCCACGAGCGCCTTCTATCCCACCATCACCCTGAATGGCGGCGGCGGCTTTGAAAGCATGAACGCCGGAACCTGGATTCAAGGCCCCAGCGCGCTATGGAGCCTGGGAGCGCAAGCCACGGAACTCCTCTTTGACGCCGGCCGCCGCCACGCTCTCACCGACCAGGCCCGCCACGCCTATGAAGCCCAGGCCGCTGGCTACCGCGGCACGGTTCTCGCCGCCTTCAACGACGTCGAAGACCAACTCTCCGGCCTGAGGATTCTTGAAGCGGAGTCAGCCGTCGAGCAGAAGGCCGTCGCATCGGCCCAGCACTCCCGCGATCTCTCCAGCCAGCGCTACCAGGGCGGCGTCACGAGTTATCTAGAAGTCCTCACCGCCGAAGCCACTTTACTCCAGAATCAGCGCGCCGCGGTCGATCTCCAAACCCGCCAGTTCGTCTCCAGCGTAGGCTTAGTCCGCGCCCTCGGCGGTGGATGGGACACGGCACAACTACCAAAATAGTTGGAAGCAACATATGCGCATCTGCAATGAGAGTCCAGTAGATTGTGCCGAGATCCGCCTCGTCAATGAAGAGGCCTTCGGCCGCCGTGACGAAGCCGATCTCGTCGATCGATTGCGCGCTGAGGGAGTCGTACTCGCTTCGTTTGTTGCCGAAGTTGATGGCCTGATCGTCGGGCACATCCTCTTCAGCCGGATGTCGATTGAGACAACTAATAAATCCGTTGCTGCAGTAGCCTTGGCTCCCCTGGCGGTAATACCAAAGTTCCAACGCCAAGGCATAGGAGGTAAGCTTATCCGTCATGGCCTCGATTGGTTGCGCGAACGAGATGAGCATATTGTTCTAGTCCTCGGCCACCCGGAATATTATCCACGCTTCGGTTTCTCAACGTGCAAGGCAAGCCTAATCGAGAGTCCGTTCAATCGGCAGGCCTTCATGGCTCTCGAATTCAAGCTCAATTCGCTAGAGGGTGTCCGCGGCAAGGTTCGTTACGCGGCCGCCTTTGGACTCGGAGATCAATACACAGCAACTCCGTACAATTCCAGAACCTCAACTTAATCCAAGCTGCTGAAGTCGGCTAGCGTTCAGCCCTCACGGCCTATCCACCCAATCCTCATCGGGCAGGACCGGAAGCGGCTGCTCCGGGCCAAGGTTCTCCGCGCTCACCGCTGCAAAAATAAAGTTCTCCGGCGGCACTGCAGAGCCCGCCAGCCGTCGCAGCATCGCAATCTGCCCGGCATGACTCAACGCATCGCAGCATGGGCCCTGCAAGACTCGTTCCAGAGTGATCTCGCGCAACTCCGTGCCGGTCTCCAGATGATGCGCCAGATCTGCCAGCGTTTCGTGAAAGTGCGCCACAGCATCGGCGAACTCCGGAAAGTACGGCACGCTGTAAGGTTCCCCGGTGAAATAGCTGCGCGCCGACCC
>Ga0181527_1003852_pt1 | contig 13180 bp, 11 predicted proteins | sample PEATcosm2014_Bin_30_FD_119762 | JGI IMG/M metagenome (GOLD analysis project Ga0181527, IMG submission 119762) | Peatland microbial communities from MTU Mesocosm Facility, Houghton, MI, USA - PEATcosm2014_Bin06_60_metaG | ecosystem: Environmental > Terrestrial > Soil > Wetlands > Peat | place...
TCATTCGGTGGAGGATGTCACGCTGTGATGCTGCGCGCGTGTGTGTCGCCTGTCCCCTGCCTGCTCACGCTAATGGGCTCAGGTCCTGACAAAGTTCGGCATGTCGCTGGGAAGTTCAAAAGACAACTGCACGAGCCCAGCCACCCGTCCCCTCTTTCTCCAGTGACCCTGATACACCAGCTTCTTGGCCCCTCTCTTTTCAGTCGTGTACACGTTTGGCCTGCCTGAGGCCATCACCTTCCTGAGCTTCTTCTGGGCTTCTGGCGGATGGCAGTCCATCAAGTTCTTTCCGATGAGGGCCTTGCCTCCCTCCTCTGAGTTCTCTTCTGCGGCTTTGTCGTTCATGTACAGGATCTTGTAGTCCTTGTCGCAGACCGTCACCGCACAGGGCAGCTGTTCGAACCACTCGAGATGACCTGCGCTAACCATGTGCTTCGCTTAGAGTTATCCCGCCCATTGCATTGGCATAAGGCTTTCTTGATAGCCATGTATCAGCTGAACAGCTGTTCTATAGAGCGCGCGCGCTCTGTATCTTCTGAGGGTGATTTAGGGTTCTGTGGAGTTATCGGTTTATCCAAGAGTTTCTTCTCCCCGTGTAAACTATTTCTATTCCAGCTTGTCCAGAAAGACTAGGAGGACGTAGGAGCATGAAGATCCAAGCGGCGGTATTGCGCCAACCAAATGAAAAAATCAGAATAGAAACCGTCGATCTTGCTGAGCCGAAACATAATGAACTATTGGTGAAGATCGCCGCCTGCGGCGTCTGCCACACAGACGCGGTCCAGATTACAGGCGCCGAGTATTATCCCATCATACTCGGGCACGAAGCCAGCGGAATCGTAGAGGCGATCGGTGACGACGTAACCGACTTCCAGATCGGCGACCACGTGGCACTTTCTTACAACTCTTGCGGAGAATGCGAAGCCTGCAAAGACGACAGACCCTACGACTGCGAACACTTCAACCATCTGCTGTTTCGCGGGCTGCGGCTCGATGGGACCTCGCCGCTTTCCATAGACGGAAAAACAGTCGCGGCCTTCTTTGGTCAAGGCGGGTTTGCCACGTACTCCGTCTGCAGCGTGCGCAACGCGGTCAAGGTCGATTCTAAACTTGACCTGCGCATGCTGGCGCCCCTCGGCTGCGGCGTGCAGACCGGCGCAGCTTCCGTGTTGATTTATTTTAGACCGAAGCCAAACGAATCCATTGCCATATTCGGCGCCGGAAGTGTCGGGCTTTCCGCTGTCCTCGCCGCAAAGGTCGCCGGGTGCAGCCCCATCATCGCCGTTGACCTCATCGACTCAAGACTGGAGCTTGCGAGGGAATTCGGCGCGACACAGGTCATCGGCGCGAAAACCACGCCGGATATCTTGGCGGCGCTTCGCGGGATCTCCAACAGCCTGCAGTATGTGTTTGACACCAGCGGCAATCAACATCTACTCGATGTTGGCGTTGAAGTACTCGGCGAAAAAGGAAAAGGCGGTCAAGTCGCCTATGGTGGCGACGCGCATTTAAGCGACAGAGACATTGAGATGGGTAAGACCTGGGTGCGCCTGACGGAGGGCTGCGCCGTACCGCAGGTGTTCATTCCACAGATGATAGAGCTCTGGAAGCAGGGCAGATTCCCGTTCGATAGGATGATAACCTATTTTGACTTTAACAAGGTGAACGAAGCCGTAGAGGCGAACCACAACGGCAGCGCAGTCAAACCGGTTCTGACTATGGCAAGTCTCGAAGCAGCGGGAAATCTTTGAAACCCCTGACTTGGAAGTAGACCGAAGTAACGCCTGCCACGAACCCTGGTGGGCTGACCTAGAAGAGACCTCTCCCGTAGTTGGGCCAAATCACTTCGACCTTGTTATCTCTGATTCCGTAATACTTGTCGTGCAACTTGGCCGTAGTATCGGCGTGGGGCGGTATCAGTTCGTATGTGTCGCCAGCGGTTATTGCCCTGCTGGGGTTCTTGAATGAGGCAAACATGATTTCTTCGCGCTGAGACACGACCTCAATGCCTTCAAGATCCTTGAACTTTGGTCCGACAACGTTGGTGTATCCGCCCTTTACCTCACCCCCAGCTTCGTCCGAGCACGTGTTCATGCCACTGTCAAACATTGCCTCATTCGGTCCGGGTCTGCTGATGCACCTAGTCAGAACCGTCAGGGCGCAATCGAACACTTCCTGTCCTTCGACCAGCTTGTCAACCCAGTCGGAGAATACGTAGTTTCCGGCCTGCACTTCGACGTTGCTTAGCCCTGTGTACTCAGGTGTAATGTTCCAAGTGCAAGTATGACCTCCGCTGAGCATCTCGATTTCCATCCCCGCCTCGTCCAGTTCTTTCTTGAGCCTCGCGACTCTGTCGAGCAGTTTGAATTCGGCCTGTTTTCTCTCCTTCCACTTCAGTATTCCTCCCAACGAACCGTCATGCCACCAGATGCCCTTGAAATGAACCCCGGAAAATTGAGACAGTTCCCTTGCGAGCTGCGGCGCCTTTTCGATTTCCACACCACAACTTTCTCGTCCCATGTAGAGCTCCAATGCTACATTGATGGTGGTTTTGCAATCCAACGCCGCCCTCGAGAGCTCTCTGGCGTTATCGAGGTTGTCGAGTCCAACTGTGACCTCGCTGTGTTTGGACAGGTCGCAGAGCCTTAGGATCTTGTTTCTACCGTAGATCTCATTCGTAATCAGGATGTTCCGGACTCCCTGGCTAGCGTAGTATTCTGCGAGCGCGAATGAAGTCATGGAAACACCGTTTGCTCCGGCGTCGATTTGCTTTCTCGCAATCGCTGGCAGGCGGTGACCCTTCTGGTGGGGCCGGAGAGACGCGCTCTTTTTTCCCCTGTAGTAGTCTGCCATTGTCCTGATGTTTCTGTCGAGAACATCAAGGTCTATCAGCAGCGCGGGGGTGACGATTTCCTCTTTCGCCATTCCGATTTCCTCGCCAGCGGCGGTCGGGGGAGAGGCCTCGCGTTTCTGCAAACCACAGACATTCTCATGGGTACTTAGGTAAGTCTTCGCTTTTCCAGTAAAACCAGTGGCACCCGGTAGAATTGCAGGCGCCGGCTTCAGCGAGTTGAAACTCGATGTGCTTCGAAGCTGGACCCGGGCATTCTTTGGCAATTATCAATCGGCGAGACTGTTGTCATTCCTGACAATCACACCCAGAGGATAAATAGCTCCCAGCATCGGCGACTTGTGTCATGCAATCCTCGCAATTCATCAAGTTGAGGAAGATTAGCCGTGACGAAAAGCCGACTCTTTCTGTGAAATCTGGAGAGACCATTCCATTGGACCTTCCCGATTTCAGCGGTGGGTTGATCTCGAGGAAATCTACATCGTCCGACCTCAAGGTGATAGACTTCGCCAAAGGCTACGCCCTCGCAGGGCCGATCAGAGTCGAAGGCGCCAAACGCAATGATGTGCTGGAGGTTGAGTTTCTCGAATTTGCTAACCGTGGTTGGGGGTACACCGCGATATTCCCGGAAGTTGAGGAGTTGGATCTTGCCTACTATCCAATAGAGAGATTCGAGTCGTACATCGTCCAGTGGGAGGTGCGCAGAGGTTTCGCGTACTGGAGAAAATTCGGAATCCGAATTCCACTGAACCCATTTCTTGGTGTCGTCGGGACCGCGCCTTCGATGAGCGGTGCCTTCGACCCTCTGCCTCCTCGTGATTGCGGAGGCAACCTCGACATCAAGCACCTCACGGCAGGGAGCAAACTCTACCTTCCAGTGAACGTTGAAGGCGCCCACCTGTTTCTGGGAGACCCCCACTTGGCGATGGGCGATGGAGAGGTCTTCTCAAGCGCGATTGAGGCCCCACTCAAGGCGAAGGTCAGGGTGACTGTGAGGAGAGATCTGGAAGCGATCGAGCCACCGATGTGCGTCATTGCCAAGCCGACGGTCCACGATGTGCACAGGCAAGGGTACGTGGGATTCGTTGGGGTCGCGAAGACGGTTGACGAAGCAACCGACATAGCATGCCACAAGGCCATGACATACTTCTGCAGAAAACTTGAAATGACCCCCCAGGAGGCAGCGATATTGTTGGGAGTGGCAATGGATTTGACAATAAACGAAGTACCGGACAAGCCGAACAAGGTAGTTAGCGGCATGGTTCCCATGTCGATATTCCAGAGGAGGAACTTTCCATGACCGTTCAGTTGCAAGAAAGAAAAGGTTCCAGAGCGAAGAAATTCATCGGTCTCGACGAGAAATACGGTGCCCACAACTATCACCCGTTGCCTGTTGTGATATGCAAGGCTCGGGGTGTGTGGGTCTGGGATGTGGAAGGAAAGAAGTACATCGACATGTTGAGTTGCTATTCCGCGATAAACCAAGGGCATCTACATCCACGCATCGTGAAGGCGGCGGTGGACCAGCTCCATAGAGTCTCTCTCACCTCCAGGGCCTTTTGCAACGACCAAATGGGGCCATTCCTGAAGAAACTGTGTGAAGTCACGGGAATGGAAGTGGCACTGCCCATGAACACGGGAGCCGAAGCTGTAGAGACATCAATCAAAGTTGCGCGACGATGGGCTCACGAGACGAAGAAGCTTGCTGAGGACGAAGGGGACATCATTGTAATGGAGGACAACTTCCACGGTCGCACGACCACGATAATCAGTTTCACCAGTGATCCTGATTCCAAGAAAGGGTTCGGTCCCTTCACTCCTGGTTTCATCACAGTGCCGTACAACGACATTCCAGCCGTGGAAAAAGCGATTACGCCGAAGACGGTGGGCATTCTAGTGGAGCCTATTCAGGGAGAGGCTGGGATCAACGTGCCTTCCCCTGGATATCTGAAGGAGCTTCGCAGAATCTGCGACGAAAACAAGATTCTCCTGATACTTGACGAGATTCAGACAGGCTGGGCGCGCACCGGAAAGATGTTTGCCTTCGAGCACGAGGGAATAAAGCCTGACGTCTTGTGCGTCGGCAAGGCCCTGGGAGGAGGACTGTATCCTGTCTCTGCTTCATTGGCAAGACGGGACATAATGGATGTATTCACGCCGGGCAGCCACGGCAGCACGTTCGGAGGGAACCCCCTTGCCGCAGCCATAGGGTCAGCAGCAATCGACGTTCTCGTGGACGAGAAACTGGCGGCCAACGCAGAGAAGATGGGGAATTACTTCGTGGCAGAACTGAAGAAAATCAAGTCAAAGAAGATCAAAGAGATCAGACATATGGGACTCCTGATAGGGGTCGAGTTCTATCTGGGTCGCAACGAGACGGTGCGGCCGATCTGCGAGAAGCTGATGGCCAAGGGAGTCCTCGCGAAGGATACTCATGAGAAGACCGTCAGGTTCGCACCCCCACTCGTGATCACGAAAAAAGAGATAGACTGGGCAATAAGAAGAATCAAACCGGTATTCGAAAGCGTGTAACCCCGCGCGTTCCGTACGAGGGATTTCGCGGACCGATGTCCGGACTCGACCATGTTCATCCTCGAATCAAACGCTGGAAATGAATCTCACCCGGAGACCCGGGAAAGGGTCGAACGCTTGTATCGGACAAACAGAGACAACGACAGTCATCAAAAATGAGGAACACAGTGAGCTGGTACGAGGCGAGGACATCGATGATCAGGGATGCGGTACGTGCATACCTGGCACGCCCGCTCTACCTGCTCAGCCCAACTTCGTAACCCCTATATTGTGACACCCGCTACGCCGTGCGCGCATGTCGGACTCTGCTAGTCCTGAGGAAAAGGATGATGCAGACAAGATTACCGCAGAAAAAGTAACTACTGAGAAAATCTATGTCAGAAGAAGCTCTGGCCTTGTCCGAGCGGTCAGCTCGAGGCAGGCACTTTTCGCAAACCTGGTCAGCATGGGAGCAATGGGTCCCGTGTTGTACATCTTGTATGCAGTCTACACGGCCCCCAGTGGAGACATTCCCGTCACCGTCTTCGTGGGACTTGCAATAGTACTCTCGGCAGCCTATGTCTACTGGATGCTATCAACTAGCATGCCACGAACTGGTGGAGACTACATCTGGACTTCGAGGATTCTCAACCCATTCCTCGGGTTCATGGAGAGCTCGATGATCCTATTTGTGATGATCACCTCGTTCGTGTCCTACGACATCTACTTGGCAGTCACAAACGGCTTTTCGTACATGTTCATCAATTTCGGGTTCCTGACCAACAACCAAGGCCTCATCAACATCGGAACGTCTCTGATCTCCAACCACCCCATTGTCTTGGGTGTGACGGTCGCAATAGCTCTCATCATCATGGGAATAATGTTCTTGCCAATCAAGAGAGTGATACAGGTTCTCGTCGGATTCTTCATCGTGACAGTCGCCATCTTCCTTGTCTATGTCGGCCTTCTGCTCTCCGCTGGGAACTCGGGCTTTATCGCGAATTTCAACGCACTGAGCACTAATTCATCGGCGTACCAGAGCGTGGTAGCCGCATCGCCGAACGTGTCTTACGCAGTGCAGGGAACACTGTTCACAGGTCTCATCTTCATCATGCTGAGCTACATCGGCTATGTCAACAGCTCGTACTTCGCGGGCGAAGTGAGTGGGAATCCCTTCAAGTCGCAGGGTCTGGCTATCTTTGCCTCGCCAATAATATATTCGGTCATCCTCTTCATGAACTACTTCCTACAGTTCAATACATACGGGCATCAATTCTTGGTATCAGCTACCTCGCTGTTCTACAGCGGCAGCTCGGTACTGCCCTCCTTCGGGTTGCCGGCGGGTGTCAACCTTCCCGCGGGCGTCTTCTTGGTCAACTTCCTGACGAGTAATCCATATCTCTCCTCACTGGTCGCCCTCGGATTGGGGCTCCAGTTCGTTGCCTGGGGTCTCGTCTTCTATCTCGTTCCAACGAGATACATCTTCGCCTGGTCCTTCGACAGAATACTGCCCGTGAGACTCTCGGCCACCTCAAAGAGCGGGGTACCCTACTACGCGGTCGGGATCTATGGCGTGCTAACAATCATCTTCGTCATACTTGCCGTGTACACATCGATCCTTTCTTTCTACGCGTACGCAATCTTCGGATTCTATCTTTCGACCACAATCGTGTTGTTGGCAGGGGCGGTCTTTCCATTCCGTAAGAAAGAGCTTTTCGAGGCCTCGCATAGATACGTCAAGGCGAGGGTCGCAGGGATCCCAATAATATCCATAGTTGCCTCGATTGGGGCCTTATTCACAATCATTACCATGATAGTCACGGTGCTTCCCGCCTATACCGGCTACGCTTTCAGGTGGGATTACTTCTCTCCGATAGTCATCGTATTGGTCGTCGCTGCAATCATTTACTTCGTTTCCTACTATTACAACAAATCGAAGGGACTTCCGGTGGACCTTATTGGCAAAGAGCTTCCTCCTCTCTAATCTTGTCTTCCATTTTCGTGCAAAAGGAAGGGACCGTGCTTTCGTAGCGGCCCCTCCCCTATTTTCTTGCAAATCAGGTTGAACAATAGATGAAGAAACTAACGCGGATTCTGTTTGTCTCCGACATCCACGGGTCTACTCCTGTGTTCATGAAGGCCCTTTCCGCGGCCCATGCCTACAAAGCACAGGTCCTGATTCATGGAGGCGACATCCTTGGGAAATACATGATACCCTTCTACAAGAAAGGGAATGTGGTCGAAACCGAGATTCTGGGAACGAAAAGGGTCCTAGCCAATGAGAAAGAAGTCCTTTCGGCAGAAGCTGACGTCGCCAGACTAGGCGCCTACTCCCTTCTAACCACACCCGAAGACTGGGCAGAACTCGTCGCCAATACCGAGAAGATGAACGGCGTCTTCTACGAGCAGGCAGCCCAGCGTCTAAGGTCCTGGGTGGCCATGGCAGAGGAAAAAGTGAAACCCCTTGGAATCAAGACCTTCCTTAACATAGGGAACGATGACTATCAGAACGCCGGGTCCGTTATTGAGAATTCAGACTACGTACTGTACCCGAACAACAAGGTGATGCCCCTTGATGAAGACCACGAACTGCTCAGCCTCGGCAACGCCAACATGACGCCGTGGAAGTGCGAAGGAGACATGGAGGAAGACGAGCTGTTCAAGATGCTCGACCTGCTTGCTTCCAAACTGCAGAATCCTAAGAGATCGGTCTTTAACCTCCACTGCCCACCAGTCGATACGAGCATCGACGTCGCGCCTCTGCTCGACGGGCAACTGCGCCCGATCTTCCTTCCCGGAGGAGATCCACGCATGGACCACGTGGGCAGCACGGCGGTACGGAGAGTCATTGAGAAGGTCCAACCGCTCGCAGGGCTACACGGGCACATTCACGAGGCGAAGGGGGTGGACAAGATTGGAAGAACACAGCTCTACAACCCGGGAAGCGAGTACACGACGGGGCTTTTGAACGTCCTCCTGCTAAATCTCTCCCCAGATAAGGTCGAGTCGTTCATGTTCCTGACCGCGTGAGGTCCAGAGACCCGCACGCCCTCGGGAGATGGAAATTGAGCGGGAGGAACCGGTTCCGGGCGAAAAAGAAAGCCTCGCGCCGGACGGAGAAGATTCTGCTTCGTTTTGAGAAAACGGTCGGGTCCGCTGGCAAAATCTCCTACTACCCGCTAGTTGCCCGAGAAGCCCACGGAAGCAGAATAACAGATATCGAGGGACGGGAATTCCTCGATTTCAACTCAAGTTGGACTGTGGCCAGTCTCGGTTACGGCAACCCCGACGTTGTCAAGGCGGTATCAAGAGAGCTGCAAAGGTCGCTTGGCCTGGCGACGGTCAGTATCCACCCCACAGAATTGACGCTCCGGTTTGCTGAGAAGCTGATAGAAATCGTCCCGGGGGATTACGAAAAAGCCGTCTGGTTTGGCCACTCCGGGTCAGACGCCTGCGGGGCCGCCTACAAGTTGATTCCACTGGCTACGAAGAAAGCGAGGGTGATTTCATTCTTCGGCGGAATGCATGGAGTCGATCTGGCCGGAATGGCGATGGGGGGACATCCGGCCGTCACCCGCTTCCAAGTTCCCAGCCTTGTCACAAGAGTGCCCTACGCTTACTGCTACCGATGTCCCTACAGCTTGGAATATCCGGTATGCGGGATCTACTGCGGCGGAGATTTCATAGAGCAACACGTGCTGAGATACGTCAGCCCTCCGGATGACACCTCTTTCATGATAGTGGAGCCGATACAGTCAGACGCTGGCGACATCGTGCCGCCCCCGGGCTACCTTGAGAAGCTGTCGAGAACGTGCAAAAAGTATGGCGTCAGCCTAGTAGTTGACGAGGTGAAAACGGGATTCGGAAGAACAGGAAAAATGCTCGCAGTCGAGCACTCCGAATCAGTGGTGCCTGATGCCGTGGCGCTTGGGAAGTCCATGGGTTCGGGCATATCAGTGGGTGCTCTTGTCGCCAGAAGGTCCTACCTAAACACCGGCTTCGCCGTGTCCACGCTGAGCTGCAGTGACCTTGCTGCTTCGGCGGGTCTGGCTACGATTTCTTACCTACGCAGAAACAGAGTGCCGGAGAAGGTTGCGAACAAGGGATCCTACTTGAGAAAGAGGCTGGACGAATTGAAGGAGGATCATGAGCTCGTGGGGGACGTGCGAAGTAAAGGCCTGATTGCCGGAATCGAGTTGGTCGAGAGCAGGGAGACCAGAAAGCCGGCGAAACTGAAGACCGTGAAGTGCGTCTACAGGGCCTGGGAACTCGGGCTGCTCGTCACCTTCGTGGGCGCGGACTCCAACGTAATCGAGCTGACCCCGCCTTTGATAATTGAAAAGAGAGAAATAGACACTGCAGTTGACATTCTAGATCGTTCGCTGAAAGACGTTGAAAATGGATTGGTTTCGGACGCCGCCGTCGTTGGGTCTGCGGGTTTCTGAGGCTGGGCGAGGGGACCCAGAATGAACCCAAAGTTCTCCAATCTGCACGAGGAGGATTTCAGCCGAAGGTCCGTCGAGATCGTTCAGGCTGCGAAAGACAGCGGGGTGACTCTCCGCATTCTCGGAGCGATGGCCGTCTATGTTCACACTTCTCATGACGCCCTCGCAATTCAGAGGCACACAGAATTGAAGCGCCTGGGCGAAGGACACCCTATGTTCACGGACTTGGACCTGATGGGATACAGCAAGCAAAGAAAGGATACCTCCAAGCTTCTGGAAAAGACGATGGGTTTCGTTCCCGATTTCTACGTCAACAGCCTTTTCGGGGGGAACCGGAACATCTTCCGGCATCCGGAGGGCCTATTCGACATCGACGTCTTCTATGACAAGCTGTCGTTCAGCCATGAAGTCAGGTTTGGAGACAATTCGGAGCGCGGGAGGCTGGAGCTTGATTTTCCCACCATCTCCCTGGCCGACATAGTCCTCGAAAAACTCCAGATACATCAGATTAACCGGAAGGATCTCATCGACCTTTTTGTGCTGTTCTCTTCGCATGAAGTGTCAGATGAACCGAAACTTGAGTGCATAGACGGAGGGTATGTTGCAAATGTGCTCAGTTCTGACTGGGGATTCGAGTACGATGCCTTGTCGAACCTGCAGAAACTGAGGACCCAGACTGCTGCCCTGGTTGATTCCAGCGAAATCTCCGAAGAGGAAAGAAAGAAGACTGATGCGAGAGTCAGTCAGCTCCTCTCAATCGTAAATCGCACGCTGAAATCAAAGGAGTGGGAGAAAAGGGCCAAGAAGGGAACTTCGAAGCCATGGTACAACGAAGTCGACGAAGTTGAGAGATGATAGAAGGGAAGTCGCCGGGCCGCTCTCGCTGTGATCTATGGGAGCTGAGAGGATTTGCGCGGTCATTCCACTTCCCGCTATTGATGGCTGCAAATCGCCACAACTGACGACGAAGTTGTCCCGGGGTATCTCTCCCCGTGCAGAACCCATTCAGGCTGAGGCTTTTATAACGTCCTTGGGAAAACGCGGGTGATTAGTTTGTCGTCCTGTCCGGATTGTGGGAAAGAGTCGCCGGCGGGGGCCAAGTTCTGCAGTTCGTGTGGAAAGCAGTTAGGCGACTCTGTCACCAGCAGTGGTGCGTCCGCGGAGCCCCAGAGCTCTGCGACATCCTCGCAATTGAATTCTCTTCTATCGACGAAGGAGTTAGTCATGGTGAAGAAGATCGTGTCCCTCAGAGAACATTACGATTTTCAGGACCGCTCGGGAATCAAGATTGGGGAAGGAGACGGAAATTTCGTTCAGGTTCCCGCCAAGTTCGTCGTCTATGACCAGAATATGGCCGAAGTCATGTACCTGCAAGGCAAGATTATCTCGTTAAGGAAAGAAGTCGGAATGTACGACCCTTCCGGGAAACAACTCGGCAACTTGAAGAAGGAGATGATCAAGTTGTTCGGAAGCGAATACTGGTTCGAAAAGGACGGAGCAGAATACATGCGAATCTACGGAAACTTCACCGAACACGATTATGCGATGGATGTGAACCAGGTGCAGGTTGCACAGGTCCACAAGAAATGGGTCTCCGTGCGAGACCAATTTGGGATCTCAATCGTGGGAGAGGTCGACCCCAGGTTAGTGATAGGTTCAGTGATAGCGGTCGAACATGTGGAAGTCACCGAAAGAAAAAGATGATGACCGAGAGGCCCTGCCGTAGACTCTTCACTGACAGCCATCAGACATGTGTTCAGCGCGCGCGAACTACATCTATTAGGAAGTCTAGGGAACAGTAACTGAATCGTTGAAATGCCAACTCCAAGAAATCCGCTTCTTCAGGCGGTTCTTGCTGTAGCGATAGGGTTCCTTCTAATTGTTGCTACCTCCCTTCCACTAGTTGAGGAAGCAGATGGCCAGTCGGCTGCTACATGCACCAAGTATCCGGGGAATCCGGTTCTCATCTCGGGTTCGGGGGACTCGTGGGACAATACCGGAGCAGGATACCAATTTGTTATGCTGAACGGCTCAGCCTTCGTCATGTTCTATACGGGTACCTACAACAACGTCACCACCGAGATAGGCCTCGCCACTTCCACCGACGGTGTCAGCTGGACCAAGTATCCTACTCCCGTTCTTGAGGTCGGACCACAGGGCTCTTGGGACTCGTCTTCTGTGGCCTTCCCATCGGTGATATGGAACGGTACTGAGTACCTGATGTATTACACAGGGTTCAGCCTCGCATCTACCAATTCACTCGGGGTCGCATTCTCGAAGGACATGATACATTGGCAGAAGTATGCAGAGAATCCTATATTGAAACCAGGACCAGGGATATACGACAACGTCTCGATTTCCGCACATAGCGTAATGTACGATCCACCATTGTACAAGATGTGGTATTCCGGACGTTATTCGGGGAATTATACCCATTCGATAGGATATGCCACATCGACCGACGGGGTGCACTGGACGAAATATGCTGGCAACCCGGTCATGACGCGGTCGACGACCCACGACTCGTACATTCTTGGCCCGTGGGGACCGTCAGTCGTGAAGATCGACGATGAATACTTCGCGGCATTCGAGACAGACGGTCTGGTCTCAAGTGCGACATCGTCGGACGGCATTCACTGGACCGCGAGTGTCAGGCCCCTATTGCTGTACTCGAACCAGACGTCAAGTTTTGATTTTGTCATCGAGACTCCATCGATACTACTCGTGAACTCGGCTCTGTACCTCTGGTACACCGGTCTCTCAGCGCAACCTGGTGCCATCGGTTTTGCGTTCTGCAGCCTCAGCCCCTTGGTTCTTACGACCACAATCACCTCGACCTCGTTGACCACTACATCCTTTACAACAACTCAGACTTCAGTCTCCACGACAACAGTAGTATCTCGATCAACAGCCATTCAGACATCGACTACAACCAAGGAAGTACCTACAGCTGCCTTGACCCTCTATCAGGTTTCGACCGCTGTCCTTGCAATTCTACTCCTAATTGCTGCCGCGACAATATTCGCGAGACGCCGCAGTAGGTAGGAAGACTGAACCCACTAGAAAGGGCAGGTTCGAATCCCACCGGGCCCGCCTTACTCGTCCGCCGGGGACATTCCCAGCCCGAGTGCCAATCCGAGATTTTACTTAAGAGTAATGAGAGGGCAGAGTCAGTTAGGACGCGTGCTGCCACATTACTCAAGATTCGCTGTCTTAGAACGTTTTTAGATTTGGCCGGTTGACCAGATTTGTTGTATACCCTCAAGGTCAGCGCGCAAGCAGGTCGCGACCAATTTCAAAGGAAGCGAGCGAATGAGTAGATCTGGTGACTTCAACGCGCAAAATATTGCCGAGTTCCGGAAGAACCACGGAA
>Ga0181527_1003855_pt1 | contig 13171 bp, 12 predicted proteins | sample PEATcosm2014_Bin_30_FD_119762 | JGI IMG/M metagenome (GOLD analysis project Ga0181527, IMG submission 119762) | Peatland microbial communities from MTU Mesocosm Facility, Houghton, MI, USA - PEATcosm2014_Bin06_60_metaG | ecosystem: Environmental > Terrestrial > Soil > Wetlands > Peat | place...
AAGCTTGGCGATGGCTGTGCGCGAAAGAGAGTCGGCCTTCGTTGAGCCAAGCTCCGGGGCTACCCAATGGCGCAACAGATGGCGATAGCGCTTCGCGGTGGTTGTTTTCAGCTTCAGCGTGGCATGATCGGCAAGGAACGCCTCAATCAGTTCCTTGACCAGGAGCCCTTCGCGGTCTTGCGCGCGATCTGCAGCGGGGTCTTTCCCGTGGGCGACGGAGCCAAGGGCTTTCTCTGCCAGCCCACGGGCAACGTCGGGAGTGAGTTTCCCCCCCGCGCCAAGGGTGACCTTGCGGACTGGCGCCTTTCGGCCAGCGCCGGCACGGTAGACGATGACATAGGACTTGGCTCCGGAGGGTCGCACGCGTAGCCCGAATCCCGTGAGCGCATCGTCCCAAATGGTGTACTCGGCTTTATCCGGGTGCGCGCTGTCGACCACGCGTTTAGAAATGCGCTTGCTGTCCATTTTACCCTCTAAATCCCCGCCCATGGCCTTGGGGAAGCACCAGGGAAGCACGGTTTGGGAAACAACTGGCGGCCCACGGCAAGACAGTACGCCCATAAATGGCCTAAGTACAGCGATTTTATGGCACTACGGCCAACACGGGGAAACACCGCAAAACTGGCGCCATGGGTTTTGTAAACCGTTGGTCGGGAGTTCAATCCTCTCACCCGGCACCACTATTTCCGGCAACCATCGCCCGCCAAGTGACTGAGATCAACGGCGCGACTGCCGTTCTCAAACGCTCGCATTGTCTGATCCGGATGAAGCTGATGGCGCTCGGTCGGCATCGGCCACCCTCGCCTTCCGCCCAGACAGACGTTGCGAAAAGAGGACTACAAATAGGACATTCGTGCCTCGGTAATTTCTGATGATTTCAATATAACTATATGATATATAGAGAGTTATGAAAACTGAACGTGAGGACGTTAAAGCGGACATTATTTCGCTTCCCGATCGCGGTGAAAATGTCACTCTGATGGAGCCGATGCTCATTTCGGAAGACTCCCGTCATCGCGCGGGGCTGACCGATCTCGCGCTCGAACTTGCAGCGAAAGCCGCCGGATTCCGCGGCAGCATCGTCCCCGGCTTGCGCGCTGCGCTGGCCGATCTCGTGCGCTCGATGAACTGCTACTACAGCAATCTGATCGAAGGACACGATACGCATCCGATCGCTATCGAGCGCGCGCTGAAAAACGACTACAGCGCGGACCGCGCCAAGCGCGATCTTCAGCTCGAGGCGACGGCGCATATTTCGGTGCAACGCTGGCTCGACGAAGGCAACCTTAGCGGTCGAGCCGCGACCGCCGACGGCATCCGGGAGATTCACCGCCGCTTCGGCGAACTTCTGCCGGACGACATGCTGTGGGTCGAAGAACCCGACACGCACGAGCGCAGGCGCGTCGTTCCAGGCGAGCTGCGCCGCCGCGACGTCAAGGTGGGGCGCCACATCGCGATCAGTCCCGGCGCCATCACGCGCTTCCTGGCGCATTTCGAGCGCGTCTACAGCGGCGTCGGCAAGACCGACGCCATCCTTGCCTCGGCGGCGGCTCACCACCGGCTGCTGTGGATTCATCCGTTCCTCGACGGCAACGGCCGTGTCGCGCGGCTGATGTCCCATTGCATGCTGCGCGATGCGCTCGATACCGGCGGCATCTGGTCGGTCGCGCGAGGTCTGGCTCGCAATGTTGCCGCCTACAAACGCCATCTGGCGGAATGTGATCTTGGGCGCCGCAACGATCTCGACGGCCGGGGCAACCTGAGCGAAGAAGCCTTGGCCTCGTTCACGCGCTTCTTCCTCGAAACCTCGCTCGATCAGGTGAATTTCATGCAAGCGCTGATGCAGCCGGAACGGTTGCGCACGCGCATCCTGCTTTGGGCCGAAGAAGAAATCCGTCTCGACAAGCTGCCCAGCAAAGCCGGAGCCGTTATCGAGGCCGTGCTCTATCGCGGCGCGCTGCCGCGCGGCGATGTCGCCGGCATTCTCAAACTCACACCCCGGCACGCGCGCCGGATCGTATCTGCGCTCCTCGCTCGCGGCGTGCTCGCCTCGAAAAGCTCGCGCGCGCCCCTCACCCTCGCGTTTCCAGCCACGCTCGCGGCGCGTTGGCTGCCGGGATTGTTCCCTGAGCGGATCTCAGAAGTTTGATCGCGGAGTCCGTTGAACTCGGATGGGTTGAACGGAGTGAAAGCCATCGCTGCAGCGGCTTTGGCATTTCAGAAAGATGATGAGTTGCGCTACACTCAAACCGTCCTTGTATTAGCGCGGCCGGTTACTTCGTCACACTTTCGATGCCCTTGGCCACCAGCGAATGCGTCCCGGTTTGGCTCGACCATGATTTGAGAGCGGCACGCCTTTGCGCGCTTTGAAAATAACGCGCTCCGTAGAGAACCGCCGTTTGCAGATAAATCGAGCCTGAAAGATTATAATCGTCTGCCAGCTCTTTCTTTCTAGTGAAGCTACCATGTTTGGCCGTGAAAATAGCTGCTACCGCGCGAAGAGCTTCGTGTCGCTGGCCGTCCCTGTAAATTCTTAGTGCCGACGCCACGATGTCGTCCTCGCTGGTATCAGGCGTCATCAGCGAGGCGAGTATCCACATCCTCTGCCAATCGTAATACATCTCAGCATTTGTAAGAAGCGCTTGCAGCGACTTCCTTACCTTCTTTGCGTCCAAGAAATTAGATAGATACGAGCAGTAAATCTGCGACATTGCCGGCCGACGGGAGAACGCTGCCAACACATGATCGACCGCATAGTTCGATCCGGCTGCCGCGAACAGCGGCAGGCAGAAACGTTCTATCTTCTCAACGTGAGCCGGGAATTCATCTATGCTATCAAAAAGCACGATAGTTGCCCGCAACTCCAGATTACTAGCTTGTCCTTTGTCCTCATCCTCATCAGAGTCGTCCCATTCGCTTTGAAAGCCATAATCTGAGTCGATATGCTCACCTTTCAGCTCTTCGCTTGCGTCCGAAAACAGCTTTTCCAGATCCGGCTCCTCGATCACCAACGATTTAGAGTTGACGAGCTTCGACTTAGACTCATTCAGCGTCAAATCGTAGTCGCGGAGCGTCTTCGTTAGCTTTCGGGCTATCTCTTCTGCTTGGGCAACCGATGAAACGAAGATGTAAATATCATCTACATACCGGACCGAGCGAACGCCCAAATCCTTGAACATTTGGTCAATCGGGTTCATATAAAAATTTCCCAGCAAGTCCGATGGGAAAACCCCTTGCAGCAGGCCCCTAGAATTGCGATCGCCAGTGTTTAGCACTAGCACAGTATCGAGCGCGTTCTTGAGCGACGCCGGATACCCAATTGACTCCAGGTGGTTGATCAGCGTGTGCTGATTAACTGAAGCGAAGCAGTTGGCGACGTCTGCCTTGATCACATAGCCTTTTTTTGAGCCGGACAGCTTATTTAGCCTGGTCTGCATGCGATTCCAGGATGAGCGAGAGGACTCAAACATGTCATCGCTTTTCCGAAGAAATCGATGGCTGTATGAGCGTGTTCGATCTGTGTTCCTTTCAACAAGCGGTGCTGCCTCGTCCGCCAACGCCTGATAGAGCAAACGGTCCTTGGGCAGCAGGATGCCGCCGGGCCGAGAAAAAGTCGGGCCACGGCTACCGCGTGGTACCACCTGCATTCTTGAGCTTTTCGGTACGTCGATCGTGATAGGCGGGGCGGGAGCGAACCGACCGCTGTTCAGCTCTGACTTTACTTCCTCTATCAAATCGGCCGACGCATGACGAAACACGTTCGACAAGTGCGGCGCGTAAATGAAATCAGACCGCACATCGACGAGCACGCGGCGGCTGGCAAGATTCCAATCGATTGTCTTGAGAATGGCCTGATCAATGCCAAATCGATTCGAGCTCTGCCGATTCGCCATTTCGGTAAAATGTCCTCTTCGGACACTTTTATAGCACAGCCGTAGGTTTTACGCGAATTCGCTAATGGGCGAAGCCCCTTGCGTGGAAGGGAGCCAACCGCCGTCGCGCTGAGACCTAACCACACACTTTCGCGCGCTACACACATTCGAGAAAGGCTAATGCATGACCGTTTTGACGGCAGCCCGTAGGATCGGTTGAACGGAGTGAAACCCATCGCCACGGCGGCCTTGGCATTTCCGAAAGATGATGGCTTTCGCTACACCCAATCCATCCTACGCGCTCGGGAATAATCACCCCTGACCGGGGTTATGCGGGCGAAGCTTTCCACCGGTCGGTGCGGCTCTTCGGTCGACGAAATTGGCACTATGACAATACTGTCGCGACGATCGATGCTCACGGGCTTCGCCGCGGTCGCTCTCGCTGCGGGAGCCGAGAATGCCGGAGCCGTCGCGCCGGCTGGCGGCGCCGCGACACCCGGCATTTATCGCTACAAGATCGGCGATTACGAACTCACCGCGCTCTACGACGGCATCTGGTATCGGCCGATCACCGACCAGTTCATCCGCAATGCGCCATTCGCCGAGGTCGAGCACGCGCTCGACCTGGCGTATATGCCGCACGACAAATTGGCGACGCCGTTCACCACGCTGATCGTCAATACCGGCAAAAAACTCGTTCTCATCGATACCGGCACCGGCGGCCAGATCGCGCCTTCGGCGGGCGTGCTGCGCGACAACCTCGCCTCAGCCGGCATCGATCCGAATGCGGTCGATGCGATCGTCATCTCTCATTTCCATCCCGATCACATCAACGGCATCAAGGACAAGGACAATGCCCTGATCTTCCCCAATGCCGAGATCATGGTGCCGGCGCCGGAATGGGCGTTCTGGATGGACGACGCCAATCTCAATACCGCGGCGGCGGATCTGAAACTCACCTTCCGCAATCAACGCCGCATATTTTCCGATATCGCCAAACAGGTGACGCAATTCGAGCCGGGCCAGGAGGTCGCGCCCGGCATCGAGTCGCTGCCGGCGACCGGGCACACGCCGGGCCACACGGTTTTCGCCATCCATTCCGGCGACGCTTCGCTCTTGGTGCTCGGCGACACCGCGCAGCATCCGGCGGTGTTCGCGCGCCATCCCGATTGGCAGGCCGCTTTCGACATCGACGGCGCAAAGGCGGTGGCGACGCGCAAAAAAATCTTCGACCGCGCCGCAGCCGACCGCATGCTGGTCACCGGCTATCACTTCCCATTCCCGGCCTGCGGCCATCTGATCAAGACCGCAAGCGGCTACGAGCACGTGCCGGTCGAGTGGCAGCCGCAACTGTGATGCGGAATCCGGATCATTGGTTCATCTCGCCGCTCGTCCCCGCTTGAAGGCACGAGCGCGGCGCGGCCGCCTCAGCGCGACGAAAATTCCGGAGGCCGGCTCTCAAGCCGGCCTCCCTGATCCCGACGGCAGCTTTGTTCGTTGTTGTTGCTGCGGGGACGACTTCGATGCAGCATGACGTTGCCACATCACGCTTTAAGTCCGACCTGCGGGCGACACGGGGGTCTGTGCCGGACACCCGCAAGTCGGTGCGTACGATCCGGGCCTCGGTTCGCAACCATTGTCGGGTGCATATTCCGGATCGCAGGCAATTCGCTCGATGACCGTTGCGTTACGAGCCTTTCGCGGGCTTGGCGACGCTCGCCTGATGCGCCATGACGAGCTTGCCGTGCCGCGCCTGATGCATCGTGCCGGTCTTGACGCGCGCGACGTGCTTGTGGCTGTGACGGCGCACGTGCTTGACGGTCTTGGTCGGGTTTGCCGGCTGTTGTGTCTGCGCGGCAGGCGTTGCGGGCGCTGCGCCGTTCGAGCCCGAAGACTGAGCGGCGAAAGCCGGCGCGGCGATCAAGCTGGATGCGATCAGCGCGACGGCAAATTTCCTCAACATGGTGTTCTCCTATTTGTTGCGCGGCGGCGATTTCGAGATCGCGCCGTTGTTCGGAGACCTTTCTATGCCTCGCCCTCTGAACGCGCCCTGAAGTGACCCAGCAGAATCCGTTCACCTACGTGAACTTCCTGTAATGCCGCGCGGTTATGGCGGCCGCGCGCGGCCTGAACTAATTCCGTTGCAAGCAGGGATGAAACGACGGAGCGCGGTGTTTACCGCTTGCGACAGCACAGTTCGCGCGCCGAACCGGAGGTGATGATGCGCACAAAGTCATTGTTTCTGACGTCATTGCTCGCAACCGCCGTTCTCTCAAGCACGCTTACCGGCGCGCCGACCATCGCCATGGCGATCGAGGGCACCAGTCCGGCGCCACCGCCGGAAACGACCACGACGCCGCCGAAGGCCAACACTGGAACAACCACTTCCGGACCAACCTCGTCCGGAGCGAAAAGGCCCGGCAAGAAGACCAAAGCGCAAAAATCCAGCGCCGCCGACGACTTCCTGAACGGCTGGCACAAAGCCTATGCGCTGATCTACGATCGCCGCGATTATGCCTCCGGCATCGCCGTGCTGCGCGCGCTCGGCTATGACGACAATCCCGACGTGGCGACGCTTGTCGGCTATGCGAGCCGCAAGCTCGGCCGCTATGACGAGGCCAAGGCCTGGTACGATCGCGCGCTCGCCGCCGATCCCAATCACGCGCTGACCTGGTCCTATTACGGCATGTGGCAGGCCGAACAGGGCAACGTGCTCAAGGCCAAGGACGACCTGGAAAAGGTCCGCAGCATCTGCGGCACCGGCTGCCGCGAATACACCGCGCTGAAGGCCGCGATCGACGGCACCGTGACTTATTAGCTTGGCGCGGTTATCCGCTCGTCCCCGCGAATGCGCTAGGGCATGCACACATCTCAAAGAATGTGAGTCGAAACAAACACTTAGCTGGACCCGGTACCGTTGACGTTCGGAGCGCAGGAAAGCAGCTAAAAACGGTGCTTTTCTTACTCTTCGTTGGTTCGACTCTCGAAGATGTGTGCATGCCCTAGCGCGAATGCGGGGACCCAATTCGACGGCAATGTGACGCTGCCCTCTGGATTCCCGCTTTCGCAGGAATGAGCGGGACTCTTGTGTCAACTCAGTTGCGCGTGTGGACCCATTTTCACGTCGCCCCCTCGCCTTGCGTTTCGGCGATCAGCCAGGCGTGATAGTCCGGATCGACCTGTTCGATCGGAATGACGAGGAAGGCGGGGGTGGTGTAGGAGTGCATCCGTTTCACCGCGGCGCGCACCGGCTCGATCAAGCTAAAGCGGGTCTTGACGATCATGACCACCTCGTCGGCGCGCTCGATCGCCCCCTGCCAGGAGTACAATGAAACCATGCCGGGCAGGATATTGACGCAGGCGCAGAGCCGATGTTCGACCAGGCTGCGGCCGGCCGCCTCCGCCTCGACAATGGATGGATAGGTCGTATAGACGAACACCGCGCGTTCCATGTTGCCATCCCCCGTCCCTCGTCGACGGCGCCGCGCCGCCGTCCGCTTGAAGCCTGGCCCAGCATGCCGAAACGCCGCACCGCGTCCCGCTACAGGCAGATCGCCTTCGTCGCCAGCGACGTGCTGGCCGCACAACGGGCGCGGCAGAAGCTCGTCCGCCGCTACGGCGACGTCGAGCCGGAGTCGGCCGACGTCATCGTCGCGCTGGGCGGCGACGGCCTCATGCTCGCGACCCTGCAACGCTTCATGAATTCCGGCAAGCCGATCTACGGCATGCACCGCGGCACGGTCGGCTTCCTGATGAACGAATATGTCGAGACGGGCCTGGTCGAACGGCTCGCGGCGGCGCGTGTCACCGTCATTCACCCGCTCTTGATGCGCGCCCGCGACGCCTCCGGGAAAGTCCACCGGCACCACGCCATCAACGAAGTGTCGCTGTTCCGCCAGACCTATCAGGCGGCGCGCCTGCGCGTCCTGGTCGACGGCAAGGAGCGCATGCGCGAACTCGTCGCCGACGGCATCCTGTTGTCGACGCCGGCCGGATCGACAGCCTACAATCTTTCGGTCCAAGGTCCGATCATTCCGATCGGCGCGCCGCTTCTGGCGCTCACGGCGATCAGTCCGTTCCGGCCGCGGCGCTGGCGCGGCGCGCTGTTGCCGGATCGCGCCAAAGTCACGATCGAGGTGCTCGAGGCCGGCAAGCGCCCGGTCGCCGCGGTCGCCGATCACGACGAGGTGCGCTCGGTGCGCGCCGTCGAGATCAAATTGGATCACACGATCTCGATGCACATGCTGTTCGATCCCGGCCACAGCCTGGACGAACGCATCTTGAGCGAGCAGTTCGGGTATTAGAGTCCCGTCGCTCCGACGAGGTTCAAACGGCCGCTATTTGTTTGATCATGACGTTTTCGCGACAGCGCCACTGACTGCTCCGAATCAGCGGCCGAGCGGCAAACCACAGACGCGTTCCGTTGAAAGCTTTACCGGCCCTTAACGGCGGAGATTTACCTTTGGCCCGCGAGGGGGACGATTCCGGCGGCCTTCGCAGGAGCTCGTATGGTCCGCATCGACTTCAATCGCTTGCGCTTTCTGGTGATCGACGACAATGCGCATATGCGGCGCATCCTGCGCACATTGCTGTACGGATTCGGCGCGCGCGAAGTCACCGAAGCCGAAGACGGCGCCACCGGGCTCGAAGCGTTCCTTCATCACGGTCCGGACATCATTCTGATCGACTGGCTGATGCCGATCTTCGACGGCCTCGAACTGACCCAAATGATCCGCCAGCCCGGCAGCAATCCCAATCCCTACGTGCCGATCATCATGCTGACCGGCCATTCCGAGAAAAAGCGCGTGATGATCGCCCGCGATGCCGGCGTCACCGAGTTTCTCGCCAAGCCGATCGCCGCCAAGGCGCTGTACGAGCGCATCCTCAACGTCATCGCCCATCCGCGCCCCTATATCAAAAGCAAGACCTATTTCGGCCCGGACCGGCGGCGCAACGTCAATCCGAACTATGTCGGCAGCGAGCGGCGCAAAGGCGGCAAGGCGGAGGTGCTGCGCCAGATGCCGCTGATCGAAAAAGCCAAGGTGATGAGCTGACGGCCGGCACAAACGGCCAGCAGAAACGACCAGGAGAACAAGCCTATGCCACCCCGCAAAGACGACGCTCCGAGGGTCGTGACCTATGCCGACCACGAAGTGATCACCCCGCCGAACGCCTTGCGCCGGGCGATCGCGCCTGTGACGGCCGGCCTCGACGATCCGATCGGGCGGGCCGAATTGGCGCTGCGCGGATTGTCGCCCGAATTTTCCAAATGGATGCGCTCGGAATGCGAGCGGCTCGAAAAGGCGCGGCGCGAGGTCAAACGGGCTGGCTTCACCGAACAATCCCACGACGGGTTGTTTCGCGCCGCCCACGACATCAAGGGCGAAGCCGCCACTTTCGGCTTTGCCGAAGTCGCGGGCGTCGCCGAGAGCCTGTGCCGGCTGCTCGAGCACACCCCGCAACGGGAGAAAATTCCGAAGAATCTCGTCGATCAGCATGTCGACGCCGTGCGCGCCATCGTCCGCGAACATACCCGACCCGACGTCACCGATGTCGCCGTCACCCTGACGCAGCGGCTGCGCGAGGTGACCGACGATTTCCTGCGACGCGAAAACAGCTTTCGCCCCGACTATCTCAAGAGCATTTTTTCGCCGCCGCTCGCTCCGGGCCTGGCGGACATGTGACGTTTCGCGTCGCTGTCACGCCGCGGCCGGGCGCCGGTCGTCGGCCAAGAGTTCGTCAGCGATGAGTTCGTCAGCGACGAGTTCGTCGCAGAACAGCCGCGCCTCTTCGCGTGCCGCCTCGGTCGCGAAACGGCGCAACAGCGTGAGCAAGGGCGCCACCTCGCTCGGCGTCGCGCCCTCGCAGCGGGTGAGCACCCGCTCGATCATGCGCCGCTTGAGCCGCGTGGTGCCGCCCGCTTCGTAGCCGAAACCCTCGCGCATCGATTCGACCGCCGCCTTGAAGGCGGCAAAAGTCGACGGCGGCAGCCGCGCCTTGTCGAACAGCGCCCGCAAACCGACGCTGCCGCGATCGTGAACGAGGCCGGACACCCGCGCCACCGGCAGATCCGTCAGTTCGGCCAAGGCCGCCTCGAACAACGCGATATTGCCCGACAACAGCGCGCGCAGGATGAGGCCGGCGGTGAGCTGGCCGCTGGCGCAGAGATGGCGCACCAGCGCGCCGAGCTCGGTGTCCGAACTCTCCGCGGCGATCGTCACGGTCGCCTTCTCGCAGGCTTCCCGCGTGATGCGCTGGGCGTGATCGAGATCGAGCCAGGCGCGCCCGGCGACGAAGCCGGCGAGCGCCTGCGACAGCTTGGTGACGAGCGCATGGCGGGTCGCCGCCGTGATGTCGTCGCGCGCGAGCAGCGCTTCGCGGATCGCCGCGAGGTGGCCGAAACGTTCGACGATGCGATCGAACGACAGCGGCGCGATCTCGGCGCTCATATTCTCCACCAAGAGCAGACACGATTCCGCGGAGCCGACTTCGGCGATCGCGGCGGCGACGGAACACGGCAAAGCGGCCCGGCTCGCGATCGCCGCTTGAATGGCCCCGCCCCCGGTTGCCGCCGCGTCGACCAGATCGGCGTCGACGAACAAAGGCGACAGTGCATAGACCGGCGCCGCGATTTGCGGCTGGTCGGCGGCAAGCGCGATCACGATCGCCGCCGGCGCCGCCGGGCTTGCCGCCAGCGCGTCGGCAAGCGCGCGCCGCACCAAGGGCGACGGATCGTCGAGCAGCATCAGCATGGCGCCTTCCGCGGCGGCGAGATCGTCGGGCGAAAGGTCGGAATAAAGGTAAGCCCGCGCCAACGCGCTGGTGGCTTCGGCTCGCTCGCTGGCCGGCGCGGTACGCACCCAGTGCAGGAATTCGCGGACGATCATCGCTTCAACGCCACACGCAATAAGATCCGGAGCCGATCCTAGCGCCGCGCGCTTAACAAAGCGTTCACCATAAACCGCCGCGATTTCCGCGAGATAACGTCAAGACCCACAGCGCAATCGGGCCTGCGGCACTTCACGTGCCGCGCGAACCGTCGTCCTTGAACAGATCGAGCAGCGCGCCCGCGGACGGTGCATTGGCGCCGTTTCCGCCCGAACCGGCGTTCGCCACCCCCCACAGCTGGCTCACGACCGCGGCCACCGGCGTGTTGCGGCCCGGATCGGAAAACAAGCCGTGGAACACGTCGTTGTCGGCTGACGCGCGTTTGGGGACGGCGGCGGCGAAGGCGCTGGTCATGCCGGCGGTGTCCGGCACCGCGGCGGCAGCAACGCTCGCAGCGCTGGCTGTGGCGGCGGGAGCGGCCGAAGCCGGCGACGCCGACGGGATCGGCAACGGCGGAACCGGCGGCAGCGCATCGGGGTCGAGCGCATTCGCCGCCTGGGCTGAGCCGCCGCCTGCTGCGGGCTCGACCCGGGCGGCCACGTCGTAACGCGACGTGAGGAGATCGCGCACTTGCGCGAGACTGCGCGGCGCGCCGGTCGAGCGGTCATAGAAGATCGACGCATTGGCGTTCGCGGCATCGGGGAAAGAGCTCGCGGCGCTGCCGCTCGGATTGCCGGCCGCGGCCGAGATCAGCCGCGCCGCCCCGCCCGCTCCCAAAAAATGCGCGATATAGAGTTCACCTTCGCTCGCCGGCCGGCCGAGCCGCTCGGCGAGCACCGCGGCATTGCCCTGGGTGAAGGCGCCCGCCATCACCGCGTTCACGGTCGGATCGTTGCGCAGTTTAAGGATTTCGCTCCGCATCGCCGGATCGGCCACCTCGTAGCGGCCGGACGAGTTCGTGGTGATGGCCGCGGCATATTGGCCGTAGCCGAGTCCGGGGCCTGACTGCTTCATGGTGGCGAGCCAGGTCTGGTCGATGAATTGAAAGAGCCCCCGCGCCGACGAGGTCGACGCGCCGGCCTGCGGATTGAGGCCGCTTTCGACCTGCGCGGTTGCCAGAAGATATTGGAAACTCGTCCCGGTGGCCTGAGCCGCCTGGCGAATAGCGCCGGTTACCGCAGAACCTGCGGAATTGCTGGAATCGACCAGCATGCAAAGCTCCCCCTGCCGGCTCCCACCGGCGTTCACGAGCGTTTAGCGATCATTAACGGTTATGGTAAACGTCCGATTAACGACCGAAGCGGACGAGGAGGCGCAGATGACGCAAGCGACGGCGATACGGCACAAACGCGGCGGGCTCTATTTCGAGGATTTCATCCCCGGCGAAGTGACCGAGCACCGCTATACGCGCACGGTGACGCAAATGGACAATATGCTGTTCTCCAACATGACGCTCAACCCGCAGCCGCTCCATATCGACCGGCATTTCTGCGAGACCGAGACCGAATGGGGCCAGCCTTTGATGAACTCGCTGTTCACGCTCGGCCTGATGATCGGCATCCAGGTTTCCGACATGACGGTCGGCACGACAATCGCCAATCTCGGCATGACCGACGTAAAATTCCCCCATCCGCTGTTCGAAGGCGACACCGTGCATTGTGCGACCGAAGTGATCGGCAAGCGCGAATCGAAGTCGCGGCCGGGCGCCGGCATCGTCGAATTCCACCACCGCGCCTTCAACCAGAACGACAAGCTGGTCGCCGAATGCCGCCGCCAGGTCTTCATCCGCATGCGGCCGAAATGATCTCCTCCCTCGCCCCGCTTGCGGGGAGAGGGATGGGGTGAGGGGGCCTCTCCGCCGGGCTGAGACTCGAAGGCGTGTCTGATCAGGCGAACTGTTTATTATACAAAATCCCGATGATGACTTCAAAAATGCTCCGCTCATTCCCGCGCAAGCGGGAATCCGGCACTGGGTCCCCGCTTTCGCGGGGACGAGCGGAAATATGAACCGACGATCCGGATTCCGTATCACTCGACCTCTCCCCGCGCGCGGGGAGAGGTAAAGGAAGGGTCCCATGCGCTCGCTCCTTTTCGTTCCCGCCGACAGCGCGAAAAAACTCGACAAAGCGATGACGAGCGGCGCCGACGCGGTGATCGTCGACCTCGAAGATTCGATCGCGCCCGACGGCAAGGCGCGCGCGCGGGAGAGCGCCGCGGCGTTTCTCAGAGAGGCCGTTGCCGCCACGCCGCGGCCTTATCTGTTGGTGCGGGTGAACGGGTTGCAGACCGGATTGATCGACGCCGATCTCGACGCGGTGGCGCCTTTCAAACCCGACGCCATCATGCTGCCGAAGGCCGAAGGCGGCGCCTCGGTCATGCACGCCGACGCCAAGCTCGCCGTGCGCGAGGCGATCGCCGAACTGCCGGACGGCCATATCAAAATTCTCCCGCTCGCCACCGAGACCGCCGCG
>Ga0181527_1003856_pt1 | contig 13170 bp, 12 predicted proteins | sample PEATcosm2014_Bin_30_FD_119762 | JGI IMG/M metagenome (GOLD analysis project Ga0181527, IMG submission 119762) | Peatland microbial communities from MTU Mesocosm Facility, Houghton, MI, USA - PEATcosm2014_Bin06_60_metaG | ecosystem: Environmental > Terrestrial > Soil > Wetlands > Peat | place...
ACCGTCGCGGAACCTCGCCTCACGGCAGCTTCGCCGCCAACGCCACCGACAACGCTACCGGGTCCTGGCCGTCCGCTACGTTGGCGTATCCACCGATATAACGTCCCTTGCGGAAGTAGCACAGCCTGCCCAGGTACTTGTCATTGGCCTGGAAAGCCTCGTCGCCCACCTTAGCCGCCGTGGTGTCCGTGTACCGCGCCCGCAGTTTCACCAGCAGCGCGCCCGCCGACTCCGGGGTTGCTTCCGTCACCACGAACGCCTTGCCGTAATCGTACTGAGCGGCGTAGCCGCGTTTCAACAACCGGATTCCCAGCACGCTCTCCGGCACCAGCCGAAGGGTTTGCTGCTTCTCAGACGGAAACCAGGAGAGAGCGTCGGGCGGAGACGTGCTGCCCGGCACGATCTTCTCAAACGCCGCCATCCACTCCGTCAGAGTCGCCGTATGGTCGCCTTCCGGGCTGGCCGCGATTTCGACGTAGTACTGCCCCTTCGTGAAAATGGCTCTCCGCGGCACAATCTGGCCGCCCGCCCCGAGCTTCGCCATGGGTTCCCGCAGATCCCGGTTGGCCGTGAACATGCCATAAGAGAGATCGGGTTCTCCAAAATCGGAAATATCGATCACCAGTTCCTCGGTGCCCTTGGTGCAAGAGACACCATGCATCGACTGGAAGCCGTAAATCAGGTAGCCTTCCGCATTGCCATCCATGTATTCGAACAGGTTGTCGCCCACATAGCTTCGGGCATCGCCCTTCTGCGTCCAGCCCGGCACCAGCGTGCAACTGGGAACGGGAGCCGTGTCGGCGGCGGCCGCCACGCCGCAAGCCAGCAGCCCGGCCGCGCAAATCGTCTTTAACATGCAAACATCTCCTGTGCTCGGATGAGCCTTTCAGAAACTCTGACCCCGTAAGGGCATTCCACCGTGCAGCCCTGGCAGTCGCGGCACTTCACCGCGGCCTGCTCCCGCGGCAGTCGCAGAAAATTCTCGCGCCCCAGCGCGAACTGTCCGTAGCCATCCGCGTAAGTCAGGTACCGCAGGATGTCGGCCACCGGCAGCCCCTCGCGGCACGTGCCGCTGCACTCCCCGCACATCCGGCAATACAGCGGAGCAATGCGCTCAAGCTGCGCCGTCAGGATCTTCTGGTCGCCGGCGCTGAACGGGTTCGCCGTAGCCTTGAGGTTCTGATCCAACTGCTCCATGTCGGTCATGCTGGGGATGGTGGTGCCGACGTTGGCGTTGCGCAGCACCCACTTGAGAGCCGCCAACATGCCGCCGTCGGCTTGCAGCCTCTTGAGATTCGGGTCGCCGGGCTGGAGGCGCCGGGCTCCTCCGGCCATCACCTTCATCGCCACAATGCCCTTGCCGGCCTTGGCCGCCTCTTCGATGACCCCCTCCATGAAAGGCTCCATGGTGAAGTTGTAGGCGGTCAGAATCACGTCGATGTTGGGGTTCCTGGCGAGGAACGGCAACAGCTCCTTCTGGCCGTTGTGCGTGCTCACGCCCGCGAAGCGGATCTTCCCCGCCTTCTTGGCTGTCTGCTGCGCCTCGATCAGATCGTCGGTCACCTCGGCGGGAGAATTCTTCCCGTGCAGGAACCAGATATCCACATGGTCCGTTCCTAGCGTTTTGAGGCTCGTGTCGAGTTCCTGGAGGGCCTCCTCTTTGGTCTTGGCGGCCGACTTGGTGGCGAGCGTGATGTCCTTGCGCTTCCGCTTCAGCGCCGCGCCCACCATGCGCTCGTTGTTGCCGCTCTGGTAGCCGCGCGCGGTGTCGAAATACGTGATCCCCAGATCGGCGGCCCGTTCCACCACGCTGCCATCCGAGGTGATCATGCACCCCATCCCCACGGTGGTCACTTTCAACCCCGTCTTTCCCAGGGTTTTGTAGCGGAACCCGGTGCTAACAGGCGGATAGGAGGTTGCCTGCGACGACTGGCCGGACGGCCGCGAGGCCGTCGCGGCGGCGGGAAGGGCCAGCCCAGCCGCCAGAAAGTTACGGCGCGAATGATCCATACCACTCCTTCTTCATGGGTGCTAAAATCCTATTCTAGATGGGGAGGCTGTCCAAGTGCCAGCTACTTTTTCACGCCGCACGATTTTGCAGTTGACCGCCCTGGCCCCGGCGCTTCGGCCGCTGGTCGCTCAGATTTCCGCCCCCGAGCGGAATTCCACCGTGGCCCTGGTCAAAGGGGAAAGCCGCCGCAAGAACATCGCGCAGGCCCTCACCGCCATCGACGACCAGGTCCGGCCGGGCCTGAAGCGCAAGAAATACGTGGTCGTCAAAGTCAACAACGTCTCCACCGTCAACCAACTGGCGGCCACTCACGCGGACGCCATCCACGGCATTCTGGATTACCTGGAGCCGCGCTTCAAAGGCCCCGTCATCGTCGCCGAATCCTCGGCCGGCGACACCCTGCACGGCTTCGAGGAGTTCGGCTACAACCGCCTGGCCACCGAGCGGCGCTCGCAAAAGGTGCAGTTGATCGACTTGAATCGCGAGGCCAAATTCAAGGCTATTCCCTTGATCGACTACGATCTGCACGCCGTATCCACCCGCCTGGCGGCGCGCCTGTTCGACCCCGACGCTTATGTCATCTGCGCGGCCATGCTGAAGACGCATAACGTCATGGTGGCGACGCTTTCCATCAAGAACATGGCGCTAGGCGCGCCGCTGCACAGCGTGCCTGGTGAGAAACCCTGGAACGACAAGCGCAAGACCCATAACGGCCTGCGCCAGACCCACTACAACATCTTCCTCACCCAACAAATCATGCATCCGTTCCTGGGCGCGGCCGTGATCGACGGCTACGAGGGCATGGAAGGCAATGGCCCCAGCTCCGGAACGCCGGTCCCCTCCCGTCTCGCCATCGCCTCCACGGACTACGTGGCCGCCGACCGCGTGGGCGTCGAAACCATGGGCATCAACCCCGATTGGATGGGCTACCTGCGCTACTGCGCCGAGTTCGGCGTAGGCCAGTACGACCTGGCGAAGATCGATATCCGCGGCGAGAAGATCGAGGCCGTTCGCCGCAAGTACCTGCTCCACCAGGACATCGAGCGCGAGTTGCAGTGGATGGGCCCGATGCTGGAACTGCCGTCGAAGCTGGGGTAGCGTGACGGACTACACTACTGCCAGTGCCCCTCGACCAGAACGTAGCCGCCGTTCTTGTGAACCCAGCGATGGGCTACCCATTTGCTATGCCCCTGCGGAGGCACTTCCCATCTTCCTGCCGTCCACACGTATTTTTGGCCATCCCAATTGTGATATCCCGAAATCCACACATGCTGGGGGCTCGGTCGAGGACCCCGCTTCTCGACCACGATCTTCGGTGGTGCAATCTTAACCACAACCTCGCCCGCAAGAGCGCTGAAGGCCAGCGCGCCTGCAAACACGACTCCAATCAATCGCTTCAAAACCATAATCGTTGTCCTTTCTTTCCAGTACTCGAAATGCGAACCAATCCAGTGTTTGGTGGCACGTGAATGGCCGTTTGCAAACACGCCCAAAAAGCATAATGTGGCTATGCAGATATCGGCAAAATCCGCACTCTGAATAGCAGTTTTTGCCTTCCGGACGGCAGGAATTACACCTGCGTGCGGGCGCCTCGGCTTTCCGGCTTGTGCCCGCATACATGCGGATTTGGACCCAAACCTGCTCCAAGGCAAACGATAAGGAGACGACAGATGAGCCCAAGCTCGAAGGATCAGATTCAAGGCAAGTTTCATGAAGTGAAAGGCAAAGCCAAACAGGCGGCCGGCCAGGTCACCAACAATCCCAACCTGGAGGCTGAAGGACAAGCCGAAAAGCTCACCGGCAAGATTCAAAAGAAGGTTGGGCAGATTGAAAAGGTGTTGGAGAAGTAAATAAGAAAGGTGCACAATGTTGATCCTGCTGATCGTTTTGTTGCTGGTGCTGGGTTGCGGTGGGGGGTACTACGGCCATAGCCGCTGGGGTTACGGTGGAGGCGCCGGCATAGGGCTGGGGACCATACTATTGATTCTCCTCATCGCCTACATGTTGGGCCTTTTCCGCTGAGGCGAAGCCCGGCGCCGGCAGCGGTAGAACAAAGAAACGCGCAACGAATTCACGGCGATCGTCGAGCGAGACGGCCCATGGTATGTCGCCTACTGCGCTGAAGTGCCTGGCGCCAATGGGCAGGGCAAGACGCGCGAGGAATGTCTGGCGAACCTTCGCCAGGCCATTGCCCTGATTCTTGAGCACAGACGAGAGGAATCCTTGCGTGCTCTGCCTGCCGACGCCAGGCAGGAACTCGTAGTGGTCGGATGAAGCGCGAGGGAGGGCGCGGAACACGCGCTTTGGGAGAACCCGCAGACCGGCCACGCGGAAGCCGTTCCCCGCCAAAGAGAATCTGTCGCAAGCCTTCGATCCCCGATCCGCCTGGATAGAGCCTGCCAAGAGCTTCGGCGATCCCCCTGCCGTCGTCTTCGCGATCAAGGTCAATCGAAAGATCCGCGCGCCCAGCACAGTCAAAGAACCCGCCGGGGTCCGCTCGGCAGCAGTGCCTTGGAGACCCAGCCCACGGCAAACGAAGCCTGAGACCCGGACAACGCCCCGCGCCGCGCGATCCGGGCGACGCTTCTGTCGTGAACGGCGTGTCACAGGAGGAATCGCGGGGAATTGGCATTCGGGGTGGGATGCCGACTTATCGTTCGTGATCCGATCCAACTGCCGGGGTACAACCCGCCAAAGCGGGGGGAATCGCCCTTGCCGAACTATTCTTTGGGCGCGCTCCCCGAAGAACCGGTTTGTCGTCTGTCCTTCATGGCTTGACGAGCCATCTCCCGCCGCGCCTTCTTTATGATGCTCTTCGGGACTGGGGGCAGCTTAGGAGAGGGCAGGAGACCGTGAGCGAACCTGCTACTCCGTAGTGTCTTTCCGAGGGCCCGCAGCATATGCTCCGCATCCCACGTCCCGATCACCTCGAAGTGATTCGTCCATCTTGCAGGTAGCGGCAGATACCGCGGCTTCCCGCTTTGGAGCCACGTCTGGAATGTATCTTTCACGAGACCTGCAACAAGATCCGCCACCTGGAGGGAGGCGGTCATCTTGTCGTTTGCTTCCGCAATTCCGGCGATCGAGCTCCCGATGACCGGATGAATGATCTTGATCGCGCGGGCGGCGTCCTCAATCTTGGGGCCGCAGCTTGAGGCATCGATCACAAAGGTGACCTCGTGACCAGCGGCGTTCTTTCTGACCGAGCGCGCAACTTCATACATCATCTGCGAATATGCGGCGACGGTATGGTCTTTGGCGAAGAAGAACCCGGTTTCCGGGATCTCTTCGAGGACGGCGTCGTAGTCCCCGACAACGACGCCGAGTCCGAAGCCTATCCAGTGAAACGAGAGGAGAAGATCCGCAAGATCAGCGCGGACGCGCTCGGCCGCCTGAAGGGCGCCGGGAAGGCCCCCGTACTTCTTCCGTAGGTGGAAGAAAGGGCCGGATGCGGCCTTACAGTCTGTCGAGCGGAAGTACGCGATACCGTCGGATGTTAGCCGGCTCTTCCACTCCGCTTCGATCAGCCTGCAGTGAGGCTCCGCGGCGAGAAAAGCACCGACACAGAAGGCACTCTTCCTTTGTTCGTCAGCGCTCTCATCAAGGAATGCGTGAAGGAGGGGTTTAGGCATCGTGGTGCCCTCTATTGTCCCGCCGCCGGACAGATTCTGGCTTCGGCCGTGCCTGGTTGCAGTCGGGTTTACGGTTGTGCTGCTGCGCCCTGTGGGTTTATCCGGTTCTGGAGTTGCCAGTGTTTTTCGAGAATCGCGAGTAGCTCCTTTTGTCGTGCTGCCACGATGACTGGCGTCCATTCGTTCTTGCCCAGGACCTGTGTGGTGAGCACGAAGGGTGAAACCCCGCCGTGCGCGAAGTACGATTGCTTTTTCTTGTCGAACTCGTAGTTGGAGGCGGCGCTGTTCTTTTTGCGGGTGAGGAGTGCGAGGTTGCCAAGCTTGTGCACGGATTGGAGCCGGTCATTCATGTCGGGGAACCACGTGAGCCACTTGCTTCCTGCTGGCGGTGTTTGTGGGAGGACGTGTTCTGCTGTGACGGTTTGGTAGTCGTACTTTGCGCCGCCGCCACTGAGGAGTGTGTCGAGCCGGAGGAGAATGGTCGTGCGGGCGCGTGCGGCGAACGTGTCGTAGAAGGGGCCATCGAGTTGTGCGTAGACTTTAAACTGCTCGGCAGGAGAGAGTTGGAGCGGTGATTTCTGCTCGTAAAGGTTGGCGCCGTTGGCGATGGCGTTGGTAAGTTGTGAGAAGCGTTCGATGCGGTCGTTGATCCCGGACTTTTGGATGAGCAGCGCGTATGCGAGCCGTTCGAGGTCACGGAAGAAGGCTACCATTGCGTCGGGGTCTTGGCCGTACCGGATGGCAAAGGCGAGAGCTGGGGGTACCCAGTCGTTGAACTCGAGGCGGTTGAGCCATTTGAGGTGCTCATTTACGGTTTCGGCGTGCGCTGTGCTTTCGTAGCTGGCGTCGACGATTTCCTGGAACGCCTTGGCCATTGGCAAGAGGACCTGGTCGATGAATTGCGCGGGGTGTTTAAACTCGGTGACGTGTTCTTTGAATTCTTTAATCAGCGTGCCTTTGGGTTTCAAGCGACGGTAGACCATTCTGATGTGACTGAAGAGTTCCGTGAATGGTTCGCGTCCGAGGTCTTCTTCGGCGTCTTCCCATTTCTTCGTGTACGTGTCGCGCTGTGCGGCCGGGATGCCGCCGATGACTTCTGCTTTGAGAATATCCGTAGGCGCGAGGTCGAGGCCACGGCTGTTGAGCACGGAGAAAATCCGATACGCCGAATCAAGATCGGGGGTGGCAACGACAACGAGGTAACACCGGGTGACCGCGAATTGCGCGAGGCTTAGCTGATCGGCTTCAGGGAGCTTCGCGAGGCGTTGCATGTAGAGGCTTGCATTCGCGCGGATATTGGTCTGGCTGTCGGTGAGCTCGTCCGTGAGTTTGAGGAGTTTGCCGACGCCATCTTCTTTTTGGATGTACTTTTGGAAAAAGTCGCTATCGCGTTCTCTGAGCGTGAGGCGGAATCGGTCCTTGGTGCCGCGAATCGCGCTACCTTTCTCGTAGATGAGGGGGGTTACCTCTTCAGCGTTCTTGGCGTCGACGCTCGCTCGCAGGGCAGCGAGGAGGACGGTGAGGGTTGTGAGGCGCTGCTGTCCGTCGATGACGTCGGCGTCAGGGGTAGCTTCCTCCTTGATGAGGACGATGCTGCCAAGAAAGTACGGTGGCATGTCCTCGACCGGTCCGCCAGCCGCTTGCATGAACGTCGTCAGATCGTCAAGGAGTTCTCCCGCTTGCTCGGTACCCCACGCGTAGGGCCGCTGGTATCCAGGAATGCGAAATACGTAATCGTCGCTGAAAATCTTCGCGATCGGCTGTTCATGTGCCACCAGTGTTTTTGACATCGGCCGTCCTTTCAGGAACTACGGTGCTCATGGGCTAGTATAAAGGCGTATCCATTCGTTGCGCTTGAAAACCTCACCATCGAGTCGCTCCTGCCGCCGGCACCGGCAGGTGGCGGCGCAGATGTGAAAAGGACCCTGGCGCCCTCGGCGCCCGAAGAATTTCGCGATACGAAAGCTTCGGAACGATCTTCCGGGGCGGGGGAATGGTTTAGTACCGCCGATTTTGAGCCGCCGCTTTGCCATCTTTGGCGTCCACTGGTTCAATATAGAGGAGGCCCCCCCGGCGATCCCGCTCCCGCCCAGACCCCCGCACTGGACTACCATGTTGAATTGCACCCGCTCACACCAATCCCGGGAGGTCCGCCATGCATCAAACGTTGATCGCCTCGCTCGCACTTCTTACCGCCGGCCTTGCCACCGCCGCGGCACAAACCCAGCCGGTGGTTTTCCAGGGCGAAGTTTCCGAGCACAAGTGGACGCTGAAAGAACTGAACCCCGATCTGCCATCCGACTGGTCCGGCTACGACTACCTGGTCCTGGAATTGAAAGCGTCTTCCCCGCAACGAATGGGCCTTAGGGTCTATACGGCCGATGGCGCGCGAAACATGCGGCTGCAATTGTATGGCGGGGGCGCGTGGATCCGCGCCGCCATTCCACTCAAGTATTTTGAGCGGCCGGATCGCGAAGGCTTCGACCTGGCATCGCTGGGAAACAAGTTCCGCAACTCGTTCTGGATGGGCGTGCGCGGCCCGTACGGCCCGGTCAGCGCGGTCCAGGCCCTGGGCTTCACCATGGAGAATCCGGTCGGCAAGCCCACGCTCGAGATACGCTCGGTGCGGCTCGCCAAGGAGGACCCCGGCTCGGAGATCCTCGAGCCCAAGCCGGTGGTGGATGAGTTCGGACAGTGGATTCTCGCGGACTGGCCCGGCAAAATCAAGAGCCTGGCGCAGTTGAAGGCCGATTGGGCGCAAGAGGAAAAGGAACTCGGCCCCGGCGACTTCAACTATTGCCGCTACGGCGGCTACCAAGGCGCCAAAGCCAAGGCGACGGGCTTTTTCCGCGTCGAGAAACTGGATGGCAAGTGGTGGTTCGTCGATCCGGACGGGCACCTGTTCTTTTCCGTCAGCTCCAATGGAATGCGAGGCGGCGGCGCCGAGACACGCACCGCGGGCCGCGAAAGCTACTACGCCGCACTGCCCCCCGCCGGCGGCGGTTTCAGTGCGTGGAATATGCTCCGGCGGTTCGGCCCCGACTGGGACGCGAAGTGGGTCGATTTCGCCATCCGGCGCCTGAGCGACTGGGGCATCAACACCATCGGCAACTGGAGCGACCCCCGGCTGTGGGACACGCACAAGAAGGCCTATATCGTTTTTCTGCGCGGCTGGGGCGTGGAAACCGGCTACATGGGCATGCCGGACGTGTACGCGCCGGAGTTCCCGCAAATCGCCGATAAGGTGGCCGCCGAACAGTGCGCGCCGCGCAAAGACGATCCGTACCTGTTGGGCTACTTCATCGGCAACGAACCGCCCTGGCCGGGGAGGGAGTCGCTGGTGGTCGATACCATTCTCGAACGTCCGCCCAGCGCCATTCAGCGGGAAGCCAAGGCATTCCTCGCGGATGGAGATACTCCGGAGCGCCGCAAGGAGTTCGTCTACCGCGCTTTCTCGAAGTTCCTCGATGTGGTCAACGCGGCCATTCGCAAGTACGACCCCCATCACCTGAACCTGGGCTTGCGATTCGGCAGCGGTGTTCCCGCGCCCGAGATTGTCCGCGCATCCCGCAGCTTCGACGTCTACAGCATGAACGTGTATGCCTATGCCGTGAATCCGGAAGTGCTGGCGCAGGTGTACCAGCAGACCGGGCGGCCCATCATGGTGGGCGAGTTCCACATCGGCACGCCGGGGCGGGGCCTCGCGGCCGGCTTGGTCCAGGCGGCCAACCAGCAGGAGCGCGGCGTCGCGTACCGTTATTATGTCGAGCAGGCGGCGGCGTTCCCCGCTTTCATCGGCGCAAGCTGGTTCACCTGGGCCGACGAATCGGTCACCGGCCGCATGGACGGCGAGAACTACAATATCGGCTTGGTGGATGTCACCGACCGGTCTTACCGCGAGCTTGTCGAGGCGATGAAGAACACGCACCGGCGGCTCTACGCCGTGCACTCGGGCAAGGAGCCGCCGTTCAGCCAGAAGGCCAAGCCGCAGTAACGCCGGTTATTTCTTCTCTTCCTTCTTCTCCGTCTTCTTGACGGCTTTCTTCTCGGCGGGCTTTGGCGCTTCGGCCCTTCGTTCCTGCACCTGGGCCGGAGGCGCGGCCTGTGGCTGCTCGGCGGGCCGGGCCGCCGGATTCGCCGCGGGCGTGGGAGCCGGCCGGGCTTGGGGCGTCTGGGCGGCGGGCGGGCGGTCGTTGCGCACAGGCACTGTCGCCGGACGCGCCACCCCGGCCCCGGGGCCTCGCACCGCGGCCGGGCGCGTGCTGCGCAGTCCCTCCACGCTTGACACCCGCGGAGCAGGCGGAGCGGTCTTGGCGAACACCGCGCGGTCGGCGACCCTGGCGGGAGGCGTCCGAACCGCGGCGGCGCCCGCCAGCACGCTTTCCCGCACCGGCGCGATGCGCGCCGTCGAGCCCACCACCTGCGCCTGCACGATCTCGCGCTGCGGCACAATCACCATGGCCCGCGCTACCGGCCGTGCCTCAACGAAAGCATCGTGGGGCACCACCGTCACGGCGCCCACCACGCCCTGATTCACGTAGCGCACGTTGGGGCCCGGCCGGTACACTTCGCCCGGACCCAGCGGGAACCAGGCCGCCATTCCCACACCGCCAACACCCACGAAGGCCACCAGCGCCGGGGCATACACGGGGCGCGCCGCCATGGCGCCCGGCACCCACACCCAACCGGCGCCCGCGAACGCCCACCGGCCGTAGTGGAATGGCGCAAAGCCCCAGGGCGCATCATCGATCCACGTCCAGCCCCACGGATCTACCCACACCCAGTGGCCGTAGCGATAGGGCGCCCAGCCCGCCATCATCCCCGTCGGCGCCCAAACCCAGCCGTACGGCGGAACCTGTCGCCACACGCCGTACTGGTCCAGGTCTTCATAGCCGATGGTCTCGCGCGAAACGTAGCGCACCGATTGCGACTGGTCTTCGCGCCCGTCGCGCAGTTGGCACCAGGCGTCAAACTGGTCCGGAGGCGGAGCGCTGCCCATCTCCTGGCTGACGGTATCGACGCCGCTGATGCGCGCGCTTTGGCCGGCGTCAACCGCGAACGCCGCCCCGCCGCCGTTGACCTGGGCTTCCCCGCCCCGCACGGTGACAATGGTGATGTTGTTATCGCCATCGACATCGACGCGGTAATCGCCGGGCCGCACCAGAGAGACCGCCACATTGGGCGTGTCGATTTCGTAGGCCTCCTGATCTCCCAAATACCGGATGTGCACCTCGAGCACACCTTCGGTGAGGCTGAGCTGCGCCATCTGGTCGTCGAGGTTGAGGATGGCCAGCGCGGTTTGCGAACCCATGCGAATGGCAGTGGACCCGATGTCCATTTCCACCTGCGCGCCGGCATCGGCCCAGAGATGGTCGCCGGTGGTGAGAGGATAGTTCAGCGAGGCCGCCGTCCATTCCTCGACGGTCCCCGGCCGGAATGAGACCGTCCCGCTTTGATAGCTCAGCCGCGCCACGCGCGACGGGGGATCTCCGGCGTCCGCCAGCGCGGGTACCGCCGCCACCGCCAACAGAGCCGCTAACAACTCAACCTTCCGCATCATGTGGTTCCTCCAACGGATTCAACACGTGGGATTCCTAAATGCGCCGGCAGGTTTCATTAAGTTCCCGCAACCTCAGCCTCGCGACAGGTACACGAAGCGCGCGATGAACAGGGCCGTCAGCGCGTAGACGAACCAGTTCACCTCGCGGAACTTGCCGCGCGCGATCTTCATGAGCGTGTAGGCGGTGAAACCGAATGCCAGGCCGTTGGCGATGCTGAAAGTCAGCGGGATCGCCATCATGGTGAGGAAGGCGGGCACGGCCACTTCGGGATTCTGCCATTGAATTTCCGCCACCACCCCCACCATGAGGCTGCCTACGATGATCAGCGCCGGCGCGGTGGCCGCGGCAGGGATGGCGCCCACTACCGGGGCGACAAACAACGCCACCACAAACAGCAGGCCGGTGACGATGGCGGTCACCCCGCTGCGGCCGCCGGCGGCCACTCCCGCGGCGCTCTCGATGTAACTCACCACGGTGGAAGTGCCGCTGAGCGAGCCAACTATGGTGGCGGTGGCGTCGGAAAGCAGGATGCGGTTGACGCGCGGGATCTGGTGCGTCTTGTCGAAGAGATTCGCCCGCTTGCCCACTGCGACCAGCGTTCCAATGTTGTCGAACAGGTCGATGAACAGAAATACAAATACGATTTCCAGGAAGCCGATGCGCAGGGTGGCCGGCAGGTCGAGCTTGAAAGCGGTGGCCGAAAGGTCGCTCAAGCGGTACGTGTGCGGCGCCCATTTCGCCACCCCGGTGGCGAGGCCGATGGCGGTGGTGGCGAGGATGCCGATCAGCATCGCCGCGCGCACCCGCCACGCCAGCAGCACGGCAATGAGCAGCAGGCCGAAGATAGCCAGCGCGGTGCTCTTGTCGCTCAGGTTGCCGAGCGTCACGGTGGTGGCGGCGTTGGGCACGATGATCCCCGAGTTGCGGAAACCGAGCAGGGCGATGAACAGCCCCACGCCCGCCGCCACCGCCGCGTACAGCTCGTAGGGAATGGTGGAAATGATGAGCTGCCGCACGCCCAGCACGGTCAGCAGCAGGAAGGCCACGCCGGAAATGAACACGGCCCCCAGCGCCGCCTGCCACGGAATTCCCATCCCTTTCACCACGGTGTAGGTGAAGTACGCGTTCAACCCCATGCCGGGCGCCAGCGCGATGGGGTACTTGGCGAAGCCCCCCATGAGGCAGCTCCCGACGGCCGCCGAGATGCACGTGGCCGCCGTCACCGCCGCCAGCGGCATGCCGGTCTCATGCAGGATAGCGGGGTTGACGAAGACGATGTACGCCATCGTCATGAAGGTGGTGAACCCGGCCAGAATCTCGGTCTTCCAGGTGGCGCCGAGTTTCTCAAACTCGAAGTAGTGCTCCAGACGATGGCGTAAGGGCATGGCCTTACATTGTAGCCGGGGAGCAGACGCCCCGTGGGCTCCGGCCGGGCGATAGGATAGAAGCGATGAGCGGCTCCGGAAGCAAAGCCCCGGTCATGAGCAGCCGGCTGGCATTGGCGGCGGGTTTCGGCGGGCTGCTTCTTCTGGTGGCGTTCGCGGGATTCGATGGACTTCAGGCTTTACAGCAGATTCAGGCGTCGGACAACAACATTCGCGAAGATTTCTTGCTGCGCACACGGGTGCTGGAGCGGATTCGCGCCGATGTCTATGTCTCGGGCACCTACGTGAGAGACTACCTGCTCGAGCCGGAGAGCGGCAAAGCGGAAGGCCACCGGTACAGCCTCCGGGAAACCCGCAGCGACATGGACGCGGCCCTGGCGCAATACCGGGCGCTCTTAAATGCCCAGGAAGCCGAACCGTTTCAAGTGCTCACGCAGGAATTGGCGGCGTACTGGACAGTGCTGGAGCCGGTATTTCAGTGGACCGCCGGTCAGCGGCAACGCGGCGGTTATGCTTTCCTGCACGACGAAGTTTTCCCGCGCCGCATGTCCATGTTGGGGATCGCGGACCAGATTGGCGCC
>Ga0181527_1003861_pt1 | contig 13158 bp, 10 predicted proteins | sample PEATcosm2014_Bin_30_FD_119762 | JGI IMG/M metagenome (GOLD analysis project Ga0181527, IMG submission 119762) | Peatland microbial communities from MTU Mesocosm Facility, Houghton, MI, USA - PEATcosm2014_Bin06_60_metaG | ecosystem: Environmental > Terrestrial > Soil > Wetlands > Peat | place...
GACCTCGGCAAACTGGTTACCCGCCACTGTGCAGTTGTCGGATCTACTGGAGCGGGCAAATCGAATCTTATGGCGGTGCTCCTAGAGGCGATTGCTACCCAGGGTTTTCCGTCAGCCCGGGTACTGGTAATAGACCCACACGGAGAATATGGCTCAGCTATCGGTCAGTATGGACGTGTATTCAAAGTTAATGCTGACGTAAATAAGGGCGAGTGGCCGTTACACGTACCTTTTTGGGCGCTACCCTTCGACGAACTCCAGGCCATTGCCTCTGGACCCATGCAGCCGGCCGCTGAAACCTCCGTGAGAGACGAATTGACGGCTCTGAAGAAAGCAGCCGCTGAACATCTCAAGAATAGACCGCCGGACACGGCTATAACATCCGACTCTCCAATCCCTTTTAGTTTGAGAAAGCTTTGGTTTGACCTTGATGATTTCGAACGGCAGACGTTCCAGGACAATGCCCGTACGAAGCCCTGCGCAAAGACGCAGGAAGGAGATCCAGAGAAGCTGATCTCCAACCTCTACCCGGCACCAAATCCTGGGAATCTGGCGCCTTTTGCCCACCCACGGCCTCGCAACATTTCGAAACAACTAGAACTGCTCAGGAGCCGCCTCCAGGACTCGTGCTATAGATTTCTTTTCGAACCTGGCGATAATCTCACCCCAGACATCAAAGGGCAAACAAAAGGTGATCTGCATGACTTGGTACGGTCATGGGTCGGCCACGACAAGCCCATCACCGTATTGGATGTCTCCGGTCTGCCTTCCGAGGTATTATCCACGATAGTCGGCACTTTGGTTAGGATCGTTTATGATATGCTCTTTTGGGCTCTTGATTTACCGGTGAGCGGCCGTAATCAACCACTTTTGATAGTGCTGGAAGAGGCGCATACCTTCTTACCAGAAGGCCTGGATTCAGCGGCACACAGAACGGTTTCGAGAATTGCGAAAGAGGGCCGAAAGTACGGCATCGGCCTTTGTGCTGTGACGCAGCGGCCGGGCGAAATAGATAGCACGGTGCTCAGTCAATGCGGCACCATGATTGCCTTGAGGCTCACAAACGCGGCCGACCGGGCGAAAGTGGAAGCGGCTATGCCCGACGACTTAGGTACGTTGTCAGGTATGCTGCCGGCGTTGCGGACGGGCGAAGGTCTGGTTTTGGGCGAGGCTATGCCGATTCCGTCTCGCATTCAATTCTTCAAGGCACGCAAGCGCCCACGGGGCGATGACCCGGACATGCCGCAGGCGTGGCGAGAACCGCGGCCTGACACGGTGCACTACGAGGTTGCCCTTAACAACTGGCGGCACCAAGCCGACGTTACCGAAAAGGAGACAGATCATGCCTGAGATGGTGTACGTGGATTCTTCGAACATCGAAGCGATTGGTTATGACGAAATGGCTCTGGAACTGCATGTTCAATTCCTGTCGGGTGGATACTATGTCTATCATGGCGTGCCCCGTGGCATATTCGACGAGTTCATGTATGCGCCGTCCAAAGGTAGTTTTCTCAACAGAGAAATCAAGAGTGTGTATCAATTCACGAAGCAATAACATGATAGGGTGACCTCCGGAGTACTGGGGTTAAGCGGCCCCATCCAGGAGAATAAAGGAGGGCTCCCATGCGTACCCCTATCACAGCTTCAATGCTTTACAACCTGACCCAATGCCCACACCGATTGAACCTCGACCTGCATGAAGACCCCCGGAGACGGGACCCTGAAAGCAAGTTCGTAGAATTGCTCTGGGAAAGAGGTGTCGATTTTGAGAACGAGCTGATCGGTAAGCTGCAAGTACCCTTTACGAACCTACGCGCCCTTGAGGGCGCAGAAAAAGAGCACCAAACCAGAGAGGCCATGAAGCAACACGCCAAACTGATTTACGGCGGTCGTATCAGCGCTGGAAAGCTACTGGGGGAACCAGATATCCTGCGCCGAGATGACAACATGGGATATGTTCCCGGTGACATTAAGAGCGGCGCCGGTGAGGAAGGCGACGAGGACACTGGCTATGAGAAACCGAAGAAACATTACGCCGTCCAGCTTGCGTTATATGCCGACACACTTGAAGCTCTGGGAATGGGCAGGGGCAGACGACCATTTGTTTGGGACGTTCATGGAAATGAAGTTATTTATGATTTGAATGCCGCGCAAGGGTCCCGGACTCCGCAGACCCTCTGGGAGTTCTACCAAGAGAAACTTGCTCAGGCAGAGAGCATCGTCTCCCGGCCCCACACTACGTTGCCCGCTCTCGGCGCTGGCTGCAAGCTGTGCCATTGGCGAAGCCATTGCACCCGGCACGCCGAAAGCCTGGATGATCTGACGCTTATTGCGGAACTTGGCCGAGCCAAAAGAGACCTGATAATACCGCATGTCAGAACAGTTACCGATTTAGCAAGAATCGACCTGTCGACCCTGACCCAGGGCAGCAAAACTACCGTCAAAGGCATTAGCCTGTCCACGCTACAGAAGTTCCAAGTCCGTGCTCAACTCATGATAGACCCCAATGGCAGACCCTATTGTACGGTCGCCCCGCGTTTACCCGATGCAGCCGTGGAACTCTTCTTCGACATAGAAGTCGACCCGATGAGAGATATCTGTTACCTTCACGGCTTTATTGAAAGGCGGGTCCAGGACAATTCCACTGTAATGTTCTACCCGTTTATGGCGGACACGCCCACTCCTGAAGAAGAACAAAGGGCGTTTGCTCAGGCTTGGGAATATGTGCAGTCCCGTCAGCCTTGTGCTATCTATTTCTATTCTAAATATGAACGTACCTGGTGGAAAAGGCTCCAGCAAAGATATCCATCTGTAGCAACCGAAGAGCAAATACGCGCGATGTTTGAATCGGCCATGGCCGTCGACCTCTATTTTGACATAGTGCAAAAATGCACCGAATGGCCTACTCGTGACCATTCCATTAAGACTCTCGCCCATTATCTCGGGTTTAAGTGGAGGGATACGAGCCCGTCAGGAGCGGATTCCATCGAGTGGTACCACCGATGGATAGAAGGCGGAGATCCAAGAATACGACAGCGAATTTTGGATTATAACCAGGACGATTGCGTCGCGACGATGGTTCTATTGGATGGCATTCGCACATTGAACGTGCGTTGCTGAATGCAGCTTCGGATTCTCAAGTATCACCTTCACCATCTCCCACTCCGCCCCCATCATCCCACCCACCCCCCTGAATACCGTCTTTTAACGGAAAACCTGAAGTAGTTGTAATCTTCTGACATTTCTTTGATAATGGAACATAAGGAGACAGCAACGTCTCGACATCTCCCTAAGGAGGAATTCCGTGACTGATGTACTGCTGATCGTGGCCTTGGCCCTGCTAGTCACCATAGCGATTGTTCTGCTCATGCTCCTGAGGAAGTCATCACAAACCGATCCTTCCGTCCTTACCCCCCGTCTTGATGCTTTCGAGAGAACACAGGAAAGGACTGAGCGTACAGTCAGGGAGGAAGTAGCCCAGAGCAGAGACGAACTGGGTAAGGCAACGAGGGAGCAGCGGCAGGAGCTCAATGAAGCCTTCAAGACCTTCGGTGATTCTGTGGTACAGCGGATGACGGAGGTTGCCAACACGCAGAAGGGGCAACTCGACATCTTCTCCGGTCAGCTTGCTTCCTTCGCAAAGGCGAGCGGTGAACGACTGGACGGTCTCCGTGCCGAGTCCACCACCGCAGCAAAACAGCTGAGGGAAGAAGTGGTAGCGACTCTCGGACGCATTTCTGAAACAATGGCCAAGACAATGAGAGATTTGGCCCTGGCAGAGAAGGCGCAGCTTGACGCATTCTCAGGGCAGATCGCCTCTTTGACAAAAACCAGTGGTGAGAAACTCGATGGTATACGAACAGAGTCCGCTATCGGAGCAAAACAACTGAGGGAAGAGGTAATCGCGGCTCTCAAAGGGATCACGGAAGCCACCACTAAAACAATGGCGGAGCTGGCCAATATCCAGAAGACCCAGCTTGAAGCCATGTCAGTTGCGATAGGGAAGCTTTCGGATTCAAATGAAAAGAAACTGGAGGCTGTCAGGGTCACGGTGGAAGGCAAACTCCAAAGCATGCAGGCCGACAACGCGAAGCAGCTTGAACAAATGCGGCAGACTGTCGACGAGAAACTCCAGGGAACGCTGGAAAAGCGTTTAGGCGAATCCTTCAAACAAGTCAGTGAGCGGCTGGAACTGGTACATAAAGGGCTTGGAGAGATGCAGACGCTTGCCACGGGTGTGGGAGATCTTAAAAAGGTACTCACAAACGTCAAGACTCGCGGGACATGGGGTGAAGTCCAGCTTGGAGTGCTTCTGGAGCAGGTGCTCAATCCCGATCAGTTCGCCATTAACGTAGCCACGAAAGAGGGCGGCGAGCGTGTTGAATTCGCGATCAGGTTGCCGGGACAGGGCACTGACAAGGACGAGATCGTCTGGCTTCCCATTGATGCCAAGTTCCCCGTCGAAGACTACCAGCGTCTGCTGGAGGCTCAGGAAAGATCAGACGTCGAAGGAGTCGAGGCGGCAGGAAAGCAGTTGGAGAACCGTGTCAAGGGCTGCGCAGCGGATATCTGCGGAAAGTACCTAAACCCGCCAACAACCACGGACTTCGGCATTCTCTTCTTGCCCATAGAGGGCCTTTTTGCCGAAGTCATCCGTAGGACTGGCTTAATAGAGACTATCCAACGTGAGTGCCGCGTTGTTATTGCCGGCCCGACTACCCTATGGTCTATTTTGAGCAGTCTCCAGATGGGTTTTCGTACTCTGGCCATCCAGAAGCGTTCCAGCGAGGTCTGGAACCTCCTCGCTGCCGTCAAAACCGAATGGACAAAGTATGGTGACGTTCTGGAGGCAGTGCACAAGAAACTGCAGCAGGCATCGGACACTATTGAGAGGGCCAAGGTGAGGTCAAGAGCTGTCGGAAGGAAGCTCAAGGACGTGCAAGAGCTTCCGGCCGGTGAGGCCACAGCCTTACTTCCACAAACCTTAATGGAAGAAGACGAAGAGGCTGGTGCAATCGATACCGTGACAGGTGATTAGACCCAGTTTAGGGTGTACTCGGACACCCCCTTGTAATTCTATTGACATCCCCCGCGACCGTGACGTTCCTCAATAATTCAGGCGGGGTATGCCCTTAGTGCCTCCTGTGCTATAATACGAGTGTAAATTCCTTACAAGATGGTTTCAGTACTTCAAAGAGACCAGTGTCCGCCTAGCAGTAACCCGGAATTCTTCGGTACTGGTTGCCTCGCTTTATGAATTCGGGATTCGGCCGCTGATTGGCATCGTGCGGAAGATGAATTTTGGTATCAAGGAAGCTTTGGATATGCTCCAGGCCTGAATGAAGTGATAGACTTCTTAGCTGACCGACCGTTTCCTTGTTCAGGCGCATAAAGTAGTCAGCATCTAAGTAAATAAGTCCACTGTCGAAAGCGCGATGCATTGTTGGAGATAAGGCTATCCCATTTGAAACATGATCACTGCTATTTTCAGCGGGTACCGGCAAGATGTGGGCAGCGTCAACCAAGCGCAGCTGCCCGCGCGTTACTGCGCAACGGTTTTGATAAGCACTCAGTACCTGTTGTCTGAAGTTCGCAGATCGAGAGTACCGGGCAACGTTTGTAACGACTACCTGTCGATCCACCGAAAGACCCTGTATGTCCTGTGGTGCGATTATCGCCATATGCGAAGCCTGGACAAGTAGGTCACGAGTTTGTGCGTCCGCTCCATTGGCATGGAATGCTTGAGCATTAATCACGTAATGCAAAAACTGATCAGGACGGATACCCACAGCAATTTCATCGTTAGCTTTAACGGCAAACGCCAAACCGTTTTGTAGCGCCTGATGCAAAACTTCAATTGAAACCTGTACAGATGGAGAGCCTTCCGTAAATTGTCGGTGCCGTTCCAGATCAAAGCCTGCAAATACATTGAGATCAGGGTGATAACCCATCAGAACGGTATAGCCATCAGGGTTAAGGGGAAGTGGCGAACTCACGGACGTCATTTGAATTCGATACTCATTCGGGAGAGCCGTCCTACCTCCCGGCGTAAGAGTCCATATATAGACCCAGACGGCAAACGCATCGTCTATATGTTCAACTACAAAAATCCTTGGGTGCGTAACATCCGAAGACGATGTGTATGCGCCCGAGCCGCCAGATTCCCGAATGGCATTAAGGATCGCGTTAATAAGGGCCGATGGAGACAGCGCAGGCATATGGCTCCTAAACCGTGCTCGGTGGCCTTCTCTTACCCCCGCCAGACGGTAAAGGTTCCTCCCCGTCTGTCCCGTTCCACAATGCGGCAGGATTGCAAACAGTATAAGCTGCGGTTGCCTTTTTTAGAACGGCGGGGCGGGGCGAGAACCTTGAAACCGCACCTTCAAGGTATTCCTGAACGATTTCACAGCACAACCATTTACGGCTAAGACGTTGGGCCACTTCGCCAGTTACACACGAGCCAGCAAGGGGATCAAAAACGACATCCCCTTTATCAGTTAGCATCCTTATGAAGTATTCCGGCAATTCTGCTGGGTAGCGAGCCGGATGAGGTTTTAACCCCCTGTCTCTGCAGTATCTCAGATAAACAGAATTACTTTCTGTATGGGCAATAGCTATGAGATTCGGCGGAATGGCGGCACCGTTGTTGACAGAAAACTTTGTACTGATATCGTGTCCGCTAGGCCGTAATTTGGCCTTGTAGCCATTCCTGAGAAGATCACGCATTGAATCGCTGTATGGGGCAAGAACCCTCCTGTTACTTGCTTTCGGCCAAGGGGAGGGCGAAAGCCACCATATACAGTTCACAGCATCTTTGACTCTTATTCGGCGAATGTTCACCCATTCTGCCGGGGTCGGAAGTTTCGCCGGATTCCACCAAAAGAACTCTTGTGCCAGGTGAAACCCGAATTCCTTACAAAGCATAATCAGGAGTTCGTAATGATAAAGGGAGCGAGTTGGTTGACCGGGTATCCAGGACCCTCCTATGTCGATCACAAATGAACCGTCAGGGGCTAGAACGCGCCGGAAATGCTCAGCGAAAGGCTTGAACCATTCCACATAATCGTTGGCATCTACATTTCCATACTCTTTCTTACGAACCAAACCAAAGGGCGGCGAGGTCATAATGAGGTTTATGGACCCATCGGGGATAGTGGGCATTAGATCGAGGGCATCCGCTAGAAATATTTTGCCGAGGTCACTTTGAAAAAAAAGCTTCATTTTCCTGACTGTGATAATAACAAGAGTCGGGGGTCATAAGCAAACAAAAAAATGCGGGTTCACTTTCACACTGCCGACATGGGCAGAAGGATGATAATCGACTGTCTATCAAAGCGTTGAGATATGTGTTAATTAATAAACCCAAAGGCGACCCCCGCCCCCGGTCCCATCCTCTATCGGGATAGCCTGCCAATTTCCGCGCCGTGGCCGTCACGGAAATTGTATCATCGCTGCCGCGAGAAAAACCGAAGATTTTTCCCCCTTCTTTTTGAGGGGAAAAATTCTCAAGAAGGGAAAGACCCTACCCCGGCGTCAGGCGCGGACCCCCCGCCCCCGTGCTCCTCACGTCCGCGCGGGAGACGGGAGGGACCGCGCATCACTTGTGAAAGTTCGGATTTCACCTATCAGACAGTTTACGGCGACCTCAAAACTTCTTCCTCCACATTTTGTATTTGTAGTTGCATGGCCTGCCTTTCGCGTGGTAATGGTATAGGAGGCGCGGAAGAGAGAGCGGGAGCGGGCATGCCACTGTGGAACAGCGCCAAGGACTTTAAAGAGCGTTATCGCCTCTCGCTACGTCCCCAAAGCTCTCCCGGTTCTATCAATATTGTGAATGGCCTTGGAGTAGCAACAGAGTAACTTGCCATGGATATTGAAGCACTGCTTACTGAATATACCGTCCTTCGCGAACATGGCAAAACCATTGAAGAGAGGGCAACAAGGGGACGCACCTTTGAGCGGCTGCTTGCAGATCTCTTCAACATGCAAGGCGTCATCATGACGAAACCGTTTCGCATTGTAGGTGAACAGATTGATGGCGCTTTCGAATATAAGGGCTGGACCTATTTGGTGGAAGTAAAATGGCAAGAAAAGAAGAAATCGACCGACGCTTTGTACGCATTCCAGGGCAAGCCTGATCGGAGAATAGAGGGTACTCGCGGGTTATTCATTTCTGTGTCTGGTTTCAACAAAACGTCTATAGACCGCTTTGAGAGAGGCAGAAAGCCAAATACGATACTATGGACAGGCGAACATATAGAGGCGGTGCTCTTAAAACGCACGACGATCCAAGAGATGCTTGATCTCTCTGTCCGGTTTGCCAGTGAACGAGGCGAGCTTCTCACATCACCCGACGTACTGTTAGCCTCTCAGGAAGCGTCCGAGTTTACAACTATTTTACGGGCTTGCGCAATTCAAGTTGATGACGAGATTTCTTCGATGGTGGGTAAGAAGTTTATACCTAGCCTTTATATTGACAGAACGGTGGAGGAGCAATTAGATAGACTCATCCATCCAGAAGTTCACCTCCAGCGTCGGCTTTCAGACTTGCAGAAGCTTAACCCGAGCAATATACCAACCATACCTATAAAGAAGGAGGGGCAGACCAGGCTCAGTTACCTGCAAGATCTTGTGGATTTCGTGAAATCTAACAGATTGATAAAGTTCATGCCTGAAATCGCCAGTAGTCTTCCTAGACTCTCGGATGGCAAAATGTACGTCCTAGCTAGCCGCGCAGGTACAGGCAAAACAAACCTGTTTTGCCATTTGGCAAAACAGTGTGTCAAGCAACAGCCAACCGTATTTTTCACGAGCCGTTCCGGGATTACCGAAAGCACATCAATTAAAGAGATAATTGAGTCGAGGCTATCTCAAGCCTCCTTTGGTCTGCTTCTGAAAGACCGTCTTTTAGACCGACTTATTTCGGTGGCCAGAAAACACGATACGCCATTGATAATTTTCCTTGACGCCATAAACGAGCATCGGGATATAGACGTGTTGAACGCTGCAATGGCTCGATTTCTTTTAGAGATCGGTCGTGAACCAGTTATTTTCATCGTATCCTGCCGCGATGTCTATTGGCCATTTTTCGACACTTCTACATGGCCATCTGTACAATGGTCAAAACTTGATCTAAATCTAGGCGAATTTTCATCTGTCGAGACTAAAAGGGCAATTGAGGCGTATTTTGAGTTTTACAAGATTAATGCAAAACTCTCCGAACGTGCAAGGGATAGGCTGTCCCATCCTCTAATCCTCCGCTTTTTTTGTGAGGCGTATGGCGATCCGTCATCGTCCCAAACTGTGGAGTTACCGAAGATTCGGGATATACGCTTGAAAGTCCTGTTTGATAACTACTTAGCTCGAAAGCTTGAGTCTATAAGGCACACGGCCACACCGAGAAGAAGAACTTCCGGAGAGATCGAGAATTATCTCTTTTCTCTGGCTGATAAAATGCGGAAAGCGAAGATACGTGAAGTAAGTCGAAGTGACCTCTCCGCTGTGACTAACCAACTCGATCTCGAGTCTCCAGAAAGTCTGCACGTGGCCCTTCTTGGTGAGGACATCATAATAGAGGAAGAACCTGATAAAACCTCCGGTAGCATAAATGTACTGTTTACCTATGACGAATTCATGGAGTACATGATCGCTAAGTCGATGCTGCGTTCTTGTCTCCCTGTGAGCGAGGTTAACATCAAGAATTTGATCATAGAGTGCCAAGAAGGCGTTGATCATTTCCCAAGCTTTATCGGCGTACTTGAATATTTGAGCATTATTCTACGTGAAGATCACACTTTCGTCGCATGGACCATGATTGACCGTGAAGAAGAAAAGCTGGGAGATGCGATTTGCAGGGCGTTGGCAAAACTAGAGCCCGCGCTCCTAGGCGAGCCAGAAATAAGCGTTTTGCGCAAATTGACACTCGTTCGATCTTGTCATGTGAGGGCATCTGCAACACAGTGCCTTGTCTTGATAATGAAAGGAAAGCCATATGACAGGCAATGGCGCGAAGGCGCCGTAGAAGTGCTAAAAGAGCTTCTAGGGCATGAGGAGGAGTATTTTGTCAGAATCGATGCCCTCCAAGGTTTTGAGGACGAGGTGGTAACATCGTTAAACGAGACGGCTCGAAGCATAGCATCATGGTGGAGGAATAAGCAAGAAGAAGCTAAAAGTAAGCTTATTGTCTGGTCAGATACGGAAGAGCACCTGCTGCTTCTAGGGAAAACAATATTGGAGGATAAAGGATTTCGGCGGGTTCAAGTGGAGACAGATACGTTAAGAACTATTCAGTTGGTAGAGCGGGTGAAGCCGGATCTTATTATTACAAATATGGTTAAGCCAGATATTAGCGCAGACGCAATGGCCAGACTGATTAAAAGGAATCCCGAGCTTTCACAAATCCCAATACTATTGTTTACTACTCAATCCTCCTACCCCATGGACTATCGTTTCGATACTTTTTGTGGGCTCGTTTGCAAAAGCGCCGGCACCATAGAAGAGTATCTCCCTTTAGTCATCAAAACTATTTTAGCAGGTAACTTCGTTAGTGACTCGGAAAGAGGAGGCGAGGCGCACAAGGATGTCTCAGGGCCTTGATAAGGTCTGCAGAGAGAAATCGCCTATAGGGAGGGCCTCCAAGCCGCGTTCTGAGGCACGCCACATCGTCGTGCCGGTCGAGAACGAACAAGCAATGCATGTATTAAACTTACGGTCGTATACCGAAGAAGCAGGAGAAACTCGACGATTCTCCACTTAAGGAAGGAGGATCCGCCTGTTCTTCCTGGTCAAACCCACGTCGGTTGATTCACTCTTCCACTGTCCGCAATGTCCACTTCGAGTTTTTACGCATCACTCCTTGACCCACTTGACATAACCTATCTCCCGGCCCGTCCCCTGTTCAAAGAAGCGCCAGGTATCCCCCTCATGGACCACTTTCGCGGGCGGGCGGTACGCATAGGTATCGTCAGAGGCGACCGCCTTCGGTCCCGATGCCACAGGCCCAGGCCCCTCGACCTTCGCCGGTTCAACCGCACCCTCTTTCTTCGCTTCCGCAGGCTTCGGAGCAGCAACCCACTTCCCTTTTTCATAGTACCCGTCCCCCTTATTCAGATCAACCGGCTTACTTTCACCCGTGCCCGCCTTTTGAAACGCCGCAGCCCTCGACTTCTGGTAGCTCTTGGCCCCGAAGACATCCCCTTTCGCGATGCTCGACTTGAAGAAGATCATATAGATCATTATCCCGAAGACGACCGGGATAGCGTAGAAGACCGGGTGCCTCAGAATGTTTGTCGGCTTCCCGATCCCCTTTTCCTTGATGTCCTTCGCCGCGTAGGACTCATAGCACTTGAAATACACCGGCTCATAGGTCTTGCGCCCCTTGTGCAGGCAGTTCCTTTCGTCGTCCTCGGAGTAGACATACTCAAGGTACGACCTCTTGACCATCTTCCCCAGGAAGTTCACCTTCCGGCACCGATGGGTCCATTCGATCAAAGACCGTACATGGCCGTCAAGCTTATCCAGAGCTTGAGTTATCAGAATCACATCATTCCCCGTATGCCGGTGAGTGGAGCACCACTCTGCAAAAGCCTTGTTGCCCTCACTCGCATACGTCCGGGAGCTCCATATCTTGTGCACCTCGTCAAGCACCACCACGGCCCCTTGAGGAACCACGTCCCAAAAATGAAGCGTCGTAGCCTTGTCCATATACACAAGCCGCCCGTCAAGGTACCCGTCTGTAGCGCCGCTTACATACCCCAGGGCACGCCGACACTTCTCCTTGTCGTGCCCGTCAACGTTCGTGTAGATCGTCCGGCCCTCCCGCAAAAGCCGGACCATCTCAACGATAGCGGCATAGGTCTTGCCCCCTCCCGGAGTCCCCGTAAAGCACGTTATCATCTTTCACCCCGCTTATTACCACCATGCTCATTCCTGCAAATCTCATCCGCGCCGATCCCGACGCGATCGGAGGCACCCAAAGCCCGCTTTTGGTAACAATGTGGTAAGAACAGGCTAATATTCATTGATCCTGTCTGCCCAATCCACCCAACTTTTCAACCGGGCTTTTCCCCGTTCACGCACCCTCTCAGCATCCGCGTGAGAAGGCCCCTCGCCTTTTTGACACCTGGAGCACCGGAATTTCCCGTCTCCCCCTTGCCAATGCTCGACATCCCCATGTACCGCGCACCTTTTTATCATGGTGAAATCACCCCCCGAGCCACGCTATGGGAGACCCCCCAAATAATCCTTGCAAGGCCCCCCATGCCGTAATGATGAACCAGTAAAGCGCCAACGATGATAAGACCAAGCACCACCCCCCTGTCAGGCCAGCTTGAACGCCTGATCACGATGATTTTCCTTGTCATAGCCGCGTGATCCATGCCGGGATCAGATTCAAGGCCATCCTGATAGCAACCCCCGTCCCGATCATGCCAAGACCGTTCGATATCCCCGACTGATTCAGAAGGTAAGCCACCTGTGCCGGGAGCAGCCCCCAAGCCGCCGCTTCATGAGTAGCCAGGCTCCCCAGGCTAAGACCCGTGATAACCGCGCTCATGCAGGTAAGAAGCCCGTCCCATATCACATACAGCCCCGCTTGAAGCGCGTAGATGACCCCCTGAATGGCCCATTGGACCACCTGGACGATAACCGACCAAAACGCATTGACGAACGAAAGCAGCCAGTCAAAACCCCATTGCACAGCGCACCTCCTAACCGTGCCCTAAAGTGGCGATCTTTATCCCGATGAACCCGCAAGTGATCTGCACACACGCCGAGAGGATACCGAACACCGTGGACCCCCAGGAAGAGAAATCATAGGTATGGTTTCCGAACACCCCCGCATTGAAGGTATACGTTGACGACCCGCCCGAAGGCACCGACCCGAATGCATTACCCCACGCCCCGAACAAGGCCGACCCCAGGACGGACCCCTCGAAGGTTGACCACCGCGCGGCAAAGTCGTTAGGGGTAGCCCAAGGCACCGTATTTAAAGCCCCCGTATACCCCGGATCATTGTACAGCTGGTCATTCGTCGTTGCCGTCGACGTGCCGGCTGCAGGAGGAGTAGACGTAATAGCCCCCGAGGAAGGCAGGTTTGCAGCTGCAACATTGGCAGCTTCCGCCCCCGGAGTAGTGGCCCCCGTGGTCGGAGTGGCGGGA
>Ga0181527_1003868_pt1 | contig 13134 bp, 6 predicted proteins | sample PEATcosm2014_Bin_30_FD_119762 | JGI IMG/M metagenome (GOLD analysis project Ga0181527, IMG submission 119762) | Peatland microbial communities from MTU Mesocosm Facility, Houghton, MI, USA - PEATcosm2014_Bin06_60_metaG | ecosystem: Environmental > Terrestrial > Soil > Wetlands > Peat | place...
GCGGTCCACACATAGCGCGGGTCGCCATTGCCGCCGGCGCGCACAAACGGAATGCCGTCGATGTACACCGCCGAGGCGGCTCCGCGGCTGCCTGAACCGTTGATTACTCCCGTATTCGTCGTCGCGTTGCCGTTGGTTTCATTTCCCTGCACGCCCGGCATCAGGTACGCGAAGTCGGTTGCGCGCCGCTGATCGGGGCTGCCATAGGCGCCCATCTCGATCGGGAGCTCCGCATAGGTCTCCTGCTCCATGGTCGAGCCCAGCGTTGCGTTACTGGTTTCCAACTGCGGCGGCGCGGCGGTCACGGTAATCTGGACGTCGGCGCCGCCCACCGTCAGAACAGGGTTATAAACCTGCGACTCCATCGCATTCACGTGGATGTTCTGCTGGGTGAGCTTTTCAAAGCCCTTCGCGGTCGCGGTGACGGTATAGACGCCCGGATCCAGGTCGGAGAAGTTGTAGTCCCCCGCTCCGGTTGTCGTGGTTGTGGTTGTGATGCCGGTTGCACCATTGGTGGCGGCAACCGTGGCGCCGGGAACCACTGCCCCAGTCCTATCCATCACGGTTCCTGTAATGGCGCCCTTTCCTGAAAGCTGCGCCATAGCGCCCAGGGGCACCATCATGGTAATAACCAGAAGGGCCAGCAAGCTCCATCCCCGGAAGCTCAGAAAACCGCCCAGTGGCGTCATCGATGCTTCCCGCATCTCTTGCATTTTCACAGACAATTGCCTCATTCCTGCCTCCATAGCGTTACTGTCGTGCTTCGTTCGACGGCGCCTTCGCACCTGCTCTCCGGTGAATTCGCGGCCGGTGGTCTGACCACACTCGAAGTCCAGATAATCTTCCTCTCAAGATCGAACCTTGTCAATAGAGAAATCCCGGCTGTCCCATGATTGTTAAAAAATGCTTCAAAATATGAGCGACATATGTGGGCGGTTGGCATTAAGAGTCTACAAATAGACCATTTATCATTGCCTGTAGACCTGAACTGGCATCTGTTACCCTCCGCTCTTGGCAGAAAGGATAGAGCAGAAAACTTCAATAGAGAACATCTCCCCATAGAGAATCATGGCAAATTGGAAGCACCTGAGGTTGTCACGATGAAAATAATGTTTGTGGTCCAACCACGGATAGGAGCCCAGCCGAAGTCCCGCGCTTTGTCAGAAGACGTGTCGCTGCGACTTCACGTGCGGACTCTTGGGCTTTGGCGCACCTTGAGAGAATTTCCGCTCCATGGGACGTTCCATTCCCTGCGCGGTCTGTGCCATGCGCAAGTGTTTCTCCATAAGCCTAAGCGCTTCGACGGAGTCGCGCGCATGGATCCTCGTAGGCGTTGCGCAGGATGGCTGCCCCTCCCCAACCCGGTTTACGGCCCACCCCGGTTGGTCTCCGAGGCGAATATCCGGCAAAGAGGCGGATCGGCGATCACTCACCCATAACCCGCCTGGGAAAATCGATTGCGCTGCCGCTGAGCGCCACGGGCTGATTTCGCCAGACCAGACTCAGGCGCTGCCATTTCGGAGCCGCCCGTGCTTTCCAATTTCCCGTCTGAACAAGAGGGAATCGCTTGACTCTATGACCTCAACCTGCGCAATGCTTCCCCAAGTCCGCTCTCGTATGCGTCGATGAGCTTGTCCCAGGATGCATTCGCAGCTTCATCGATCTCCTTTCGCCGGGGATCCGCATCGAACCACTCGATCGTTCTCTGAATCCCTTGCGCGAACGGAACCTTGGCGCAGTAGCCAGGTACAAAGCGCTTGATCTTGCTGTTATCGAAGACCACGCTCACTGCTTTATCCCCGGTCAGGCTGCCGACCTCATCCGGCATGCAAGCGCCCATGAACTCCGACGCAATGTGAACGATCCGCGCCTCAGCGCCCGCGGCTTGCGCCGTGATCCGATAGAACTGGTCCCAGGTCATCACCTCGTCGCTGGTGATGTGGAAGGCGTGGCCAATGGCTTGCCGATGCCCCAGCAAGCCGACCAGCCCCTGGGCAAAATCGCTGTTGTGCGTAATCACCCAAAGCGAGGAACCATCCCCCGGCACGATGACCTTCTTGCCCCGCCGCATCCGGTCCACCGCCGTGTAGGACTTCTGCCAGCTATTCACCGCCAACGCAATCTGCGTGTCGCCGTAGGTCAGCGAAGGACGCACAATCGTGATCGGAAAGCCCTCTTCACGATAGGCCTTCATCAGCCGGTCCTCGCAGGCGATTTTATCGCGCGAATACTGCCAATAGGGATTGGCCAGCGGGGTCGATTCCGTAATCAGATAATGCCCAACCGGCTTTTGATAAGCGCTCGCCGAGCTGATAAAGACAAACTGTCCTGTCCGGCCTCGAAACAAGCGGATGTCCCGCTCCACGTCGGCGGGAGTGAAGGCAATCCAGTCCACGACCGCGTCGAACGATCGATTGCCGAGCGCCTCGGCCACTGCCGCCTCGCCGGTGACATCCGCCGCGATGGTGCGAACATTCTTAGGAAGATCGGCCGCCCGCTGTCCGCGCCGCAGCAGCGTCAATTCCATGCCCCGTTCGGCTGCCAATCTCGTCGCAGCCGTACTGATGTTTCCGGTGCCTCCAATGAAAAGAACCTTCATGCTGCCTCCATGAATCGCCGCGGCGCCGCTCCGGCCTTCTTGCCCCGCATAGCGGCGCCACCAGGAGATGATAATTGGCGTTGCCATCCTGGTTCAGGGGCAATGAAGAATTGTGGCTCGGCATTCTCGCCTGCAACCCGGAAGACCCGTGGCGGCGCCGAGCAGAATCCCGATGACGGGAGGAGAGAGGAGGAACAAGTGTCGGAAAGATAGACGCCGAGCGCTCTCTATGAGGCGGGCCATGCTACGACGGCAGCGAATTGCCCGGCGTTGCTGCCGCGAACGCTGGCATTTACGGCGCCAACGTTCTTTTGGCCTTGCAATCTACCTCACGAGCGATACAATTGCAGGGATTCTGGATCGAAAAAGGAGATTCCAGTTGAAATGCTCGGAAAGAATCTTTCTGTCGAAGGGCTTATGTGGAAACTCTCGCGGATGGCATTGTTGATTGCCGTAATTTGTCTTCCGTCGAAGTCCCAGTGTGGGACCACTTGCGGAGTTGTGAGGCATGACCCGCTCAGCGAAGCGGACAAGGCTCTGCGCGCGGCTGATTTTGTCAAGGCTGCCGACCTGTACCGGTTAGATTTAGCCAGTCATCCGGAGAACGCGGATCTGACCATTGGGCTGGTTCATGCTCTGCTGCACCAGCAAAAGGTGCAGGAGGCCGAGGATGCCGTGAAAGCATCGTTGGCCCAAACGCCCAATACGGCGGCATTGATCACGCTGCGAGGCGAGGTCGAGTATCGCCAGGGAACTCCATGGACCGCCGCTGAGTCTGCCCTTACCTCTCTGAAGCTTGATCCATGCAACCCGAGGACCCGCCTTCTTCTCGCTGATTTGGATCGCCTCAATTCGCTTTACGCTGCAAGCCGAGTCTATTTGGAGGATGCGCATCGTCTCGATCCCGCAGACCCGGAGATTCGCCAGGAGTGGATCGGCACCCTGCCGTTGAAACAGAGGATCGTCGAGATGGAGGCCTACTTATCGGCTCCGATGGGTGACGACGAGGATGATACCCGCCACATGCGGCAATCTCTGGAGAGGCTGAAGAAGATGCTGACCGAGCCTCATAAGGGCTGTCATCTGGTTTCGCCGGTGGCAACCACCGAGATCCCCTTCGACCCGATCATGTACGGCGCGATGCACCGGAGGGGCTATGGGCTGGATGTAAAGCTGAACGGCCACAACTCCTTGTTACAGATTGATACCGGCGCGGACGGGCTCTTGATCACTCGCTCCGTGGCCAAGCATGCAGGAATCACACCGTTCTCGGCCACGGAGATGGAGGGCGTCGGCGATCAGGGTTACAAGCCGGGGTATTCAGCCTATGCCAATTCGATCCGCATCGGGAATCTGGAGTTTCAAGATTGCCCGGTAAGAGTAATGGATAGCCGCGGCGCGCTGGAGGATGTGGACGGATTGATCGGAATGGACGTTTTTTCGAGGTTTCTGGTTACGCTGGATTACCCCAAGCATAAACTGCTTCTTGGTCCGCTGCCGCAGCGGCCGGGAGAAAGCGCCGCTGAACTCACGTTGAAAACCAACGATGTGGAACCGGACGATTCCGAAGATGCCGAAGAACCTGCCCAAGCCGGGAAGCGAGGCGGTTCCCCCGCCGATTCCGCCGCAACGACTGCGGCAAAGAGTGCCGCGCCAGTCGATAAGCCTCACGGCCCTCATGACCGGTATATCGCTCCAGAGATGAAGGATTACACCAAGATTTATCGTGTTGGGCACTTGCTCATCTTGCCCGCGGGGCTCAACTTTGAAAAAATCAGACTCTTTGTGCTCGACACCGGCGCATGGACAACATCGATCTCGCCGCTTGCCGCGCGAGAGGTGACCAAGGTGCATTCCGATGACAATCTCCATGTAAAAGGCATCAGCGGAGATGTGAACCAGGTTTTCCTTGCTGACAAGATCACCTTCCGATTTGCGCAACTTTCTCAGCAGGGTGACAGCGTTGTCGCCTTTGACACTTCGCGGCTTTCAAAGAGCACGGGGTTAGAATTGTCAGGGTTTCTTGGGGCCAGCACGCTGAATCACCTAACCATTCACATCGATTATCGGGATGGATTGGTGAAATTCGATTACGATCCCAAACACGATTACAACTATTGAACAGGCCATCAATCTTCGGCGATTGATCCTGCATCGGCTGCAGAAGGTTCTAATTGCCGCGCCGGGTGCGGACTGCGGCGGCTAGCTTTCTTAGCAGAGTGTAGGTTTCTGTTGAGGTACATTCAATGTCATACATAGGGCAACAGAGGAAACTTCGGCTTAATCGAACTGTGTTGGTTCGCCCACCGAAGACGCCGTCTTCCCCGGCCCCACAATCCCATACTTCAAATCCAGAAATTCCTGTAAGTCCGCCGGCAAATACTCCGCAAGCTCCTGCCAGGTCAGCACACTCAACCGCACCCGCAACTCCGCCAACTTCACCGCCGCCATCACCTTGAACCACGCCTCCCGCAAGTCCGGCCGTCGATCGTCATGCAACACGCAAAAGCTGCACCCCTCCGCATACGCCGCCAGCACGTTGCGAATCAGTTGGTACCCTGCATACCCAATCTCAACGTCTGAAGAAGGACTCATTCCCCTGGCGAGCCCGGGTCGATCAGCCGAGTTGGCAGGTCGGAGCTGATAGGTCCGGGCATTCGCCCGGCCATCCATGTTATCGGAATGCGCGAAGGCTTTACCCCCTGCGATATGCTTCTCGCTACCCTCAACCAAAAACCACTCCTCATCCCCGTTCTCGGCGAAATCCTGCGAATAATCCTCCGGATACTCCGTCGCTTCTCTCCGCCTCTTTATCGCCATCTCCACCCGCGACAACAACACCCGCTCGAACACGGCATCGAAATCCCGGTATCCCTCCACCACAGCCGTGGACTTCGTCTGAAAATCCCCCTCCGTCAACTTCGCCTCCACCAGCAGCGAACCTAGCCGCATATCCACTTCGGTGCGATCGCTTCGCCCGCCTGCCAACGGCACCCGCGCCTTCCACCCGAACACCGGCGGTTCGTCCCCTTCGACCCCCAGCACTCGCCGCACCGTCACCGACTCCGCCACTCCCGGCGTGCAAAACACATTCATCAGCAGGGCATCGGAGCTCATCGACGAGTCCAGCTCTCGCCAGCGCCGCTCGGCCTTGGGCAACGAACGCCCCTGCGCATGAATCTTGTCGAACCGTCGCATCCACTCCGGCCGCGCCGCAATTGCTTCAAAGGCCGCATCGAAAAAGTTCCCGTGCCGCCGACTTTCAGGCGCATACACAATTACCGGGGGGTCGCCGTAGCTCTCGACGTGTGCACGTCCCCGCGACCACCGCCTGTTGCGCAGACCCAGTTCGATCCGCAGTTGGCTCGCGTACCAACTCGTTTTCGCTGTCATATCGTGCAGCCTACACCGGCCAACCTTCGTTCGTACCGGCTAAAAACGGACAGAACTCTTCCAGCGGCCCGGTGCGGGGACTCGCGCCCTGCTTCCGACGCGTTGGGGAAGGATTGGCGGCCACCCAGCCGAAGCCATCAAAGGCCTGCTGGATCTGGCTATCGCGCGCATTGCAACGACGGCTGCGGATCCGTGAGCCGGTTCATTGGCCACACGCCACCGACCTGCTTGGTGACGGTATCGGGACTTCGGTGCGCTGGTGCATTCAACAACCATCATGCTGACGGTTGAGTAACAAGCGAAACTTGAGACTCTTTGTCGCTTACCTCGGTTTTCGATGCTTTCTCCGCCGGAGCAGCAGCGTCGCGGGCGAAGTTGAGCGGCAGGGAATAGCCCTGATCCCAGGTTCCACTGAGGGTTCCGTCGGCAGCGACGGTTCCATTCCACGTTCCATGCACGGCGGGAACGGAGAAAGCGAGAGATTGTCCATCCATATGGAAGTTGGCGCAGTGAATACCGATCGCCCCTCTATCGGGGCTGTCGAGAGTGCCTGTCACTCTGCCGGTGGCGTCAACCTTTAGATGCAACTTTACGTGCAGGGGGCCGAGGGTTCCTGCGTAGTCTCCGGCGATTGTTGGCTTCTGCTGCGCTGAAACAGACAGAGGCGCCAACGCGAGAATAACCAAGGCAACCAGCAATGTGACGGTTCCAGTGGCGAACCGGATCACAATCTCTTTCCATTCGGTTTCATTCGTGTCGATCATGATTGAGTAACTCCTCCTCTGAGTCGATGCGGGCTGCTCGACTGAAGGCAACAATGTCTCAGTATGCTGAACGGGATTCTGTGAGGACAATCCCAATTTAAGGCCACTTCCGTGCCGCGTTGGTAACCTACTTTGTATTGCCTGCTGGTAACAGGCGTTGCAGTACGTAGTATGTAGATTTGGGTCTTGTCAATTGGCGGTGGCGTAGGACGCTGTCATGACTTCCGCTGCTTCACGCATCGAATGCATTGGGCCGATCAGCAGCCTCGGTAGTACGCCAGCCTCGATCCCTTCACCGTCCGATCTGGTCCCCGAAGAGACCGGCAACGCCTTGTCGGTTCGTAGAGCGATCTTTTTCAACGTCAGTGGCTGCGCGTGTGGACCCATTGCCCGCCAAGGGCGACCATCTGGTCCGGCGCAGCAACAGCGCCTTGCCGTTTTCGCCGATCGCGCCAATTCCAGCTGGAACTAGCCTTTTCCACCGAGCGCTTCATTCGAGTACCGGCAACCATGCCATCGCCAGGCAAGTGGCCGTCCGTGCTCCCAAGCAGCGCGACATAGACACTAAAGTAGTAACGCGGAATGTGCACCAAGGTAATACAACTTTTCTGGTCATTGTAGGGTACTATAGTGCCTATCAATCCGGGTACCACCGTTTACGACAGGTAGTGACTCTCCATTCTCAGGAAGTACTACGAAAGGGGTTCTATGTCTTTTGCGCGTCGTCTGCTCTCGGTTCTTGTCCTCCTCTGTTCCGCAACCGTCCTGAATGCTCAATTCGATAGCGGAAGCATCGTCGGTACCATACGCGAAATAACCGGCGGTGCGGTGCCGGAAACCTCGATCACGCTTGAGAGCCTGGGCACCGGCATCGTGAGTACAACCACCAGCAACAACGTGGGGGACTACACGTTCTCGAGCGTTCCCACCGGTGATTATGTAATAAAGGCGCGGCACGCTGGCTTCAAGGACGCTTCCACCTCGGTCTTCACAATCACCGTGGGCGCGCGCCAGAGAGTCGATCTGGTTTTCTCTCCCGCCACTGTCTCCCAGCAGGTGCTCGTCTCGGCGGCGGCCACTCTGCTTGAAACCGACAGCAGCGATCGCAGCATGGTTATCAATCCGACCGAGGTCGTCAATCTGCCCCTGAACGGCAGAGATGCGGCCGACCTCTCGCTCCAGGTCCCCGGCGTAAACAAGTCCTTTCTCGAAATTGAAGGCGCTACCAGCCGCGAGGCCTCGTACAACGTCAACGGCCTGCGCAACCAGGTGAACTCCTTCCTCCTCGATGGGTTGGACAACAACAGTTGGAGCCTGAACGATCTGGGCTTCTCCAACCAGGAGATTCAACTCAGTCCCGATGCGCTCTCCGAATTCCGCTTCACCACCGGCAATCAGAGCGCGGAGTTCGGCCAAGTGGCCGGCGGCCTGGTCAACGAAGTCTCGCGCCGCGGAACAAACGCCTACCATGGCGACACATGGGATTACCTGCGCAACACGGTCTTGAACGCCAATGGGCCTATTCCGCCGGCCAACGGCGAGAAATCGACGCTTATCCAGAATCAGTTTGGCGCCGACATCGGCGGTCCCATCCGCCGGGAAAGAATCTTCTTGTTTGGCGACTACGAAGGCTTCCGCCGTATCCAGCGCTTCCCCTTGCAAGCCACCCTGCCCACCGCCGCGCAGGCCGCCGGAAAATTCGTCGACGCCAGCGGCAATGCCATTCCCATCACCAACCCCTACACCAAAGCCGTTTACGCGAACGGCATAATTCCCATCTCCACGCTTCAGGCGACGATGCTTCCGGGAACGACGACCCCGCAGATCAGCTCCCTGAGTATGACTGTCCTGGGACTCCTGCCGACTGGCGCCCTGACCACGCAGACCTCGGGCGTGGGCAACAACTATACTTCGTTTCCGTTGGGAACGGAGGATTCCGACAAGGGCGATGCGCGACTGGATTACCATATCAGTCCACGCATGACTACCTTCGCCCGCTACAGTCAGCGCAGGTTCAACGCGCTCGATCCGGCGCCCATCCCCGCTCCCATCAACTCGACCGCGAAGGGCAACATCAACCAGGACAATAAGCAGTTGGCAGCCGGATTGACCTTGCAGCTGACCACCGTTTCCGCGCTCGATGCGCGCATTGGCTTCACCTGGAACGCAGGCGCGCAGAACCCCACGTCGATCGGGCAGACCAATCTCCTGGTCGCCGCCGGGGAGCCCAACGTTCCCTCCGATCCGTCCTTCGCCAGCGGTTTGAACACCGTCACCGTAACCGGCTTTGCACAGTTCGGGCGCAACACCCAACTGCCCACGGTGGTCAATCCGTTTGTCTACGATCCGAATGTCAACTACTCGCTGCTCAAAGGCCATCACAGCTTCAAGTTCGGCTATGAATACCTTCATGAATCTCAGGTTGTAAGCAACTTCAAGCCGATCTTCGGCTCCGACACTTACGGCGGGAAGTTCTCCGCAGGCACAGCCAAGTACACAGGCAGCGATGCCAGCTATGCCGAGGCCTGGAACCTGGCCGACTTCATCTTCGGCGCGCGCAGCAAGTACGAACTTAGCGCCCACCACGTGGTGGAATACAACCAGCGGATGCACTTCTTCTACGGCCAGGACGACTGGCGCATGTCGCGCAAGCTTACGCTCAACCTGGGCCTGCGCTACGAATTGGCGACGCCGCCCTTCGAGACTAACAATCAGCTCTCCAACTTCAACCCCGCCACCAGTCCCACCGGCGGCCTGGTTTTGGCCAGCGGCGGTTCCATCTTCAATCGCGCTCTCATCAACCAAAACGACTTGAACTTCGCTCCCCGATTCGGCCTGGCTTACAGCCTCGGTTCCAAGACCGTCGTGCGCGGCGCTTACGGCATCGGCTATCAGCAGTTCCTCCGCGCCGCCGTGGTCAATGAACTGGCGCAGAACGCCCCGTACAGCACCGACAACCTGATTACCCAATACGCGCCAATTTATCCGAAGACAGGACAGGCTGTCTGCACGTCGTTGTCGGCCGCTCCGCTCAGTTGCTTCCAGCCCACACAGCTTGGCTACGTGAACAACTTCCTTTCTTCGTCGAACTCCTCCCCCTTGTCCACGACCACCACCTACGATCCCGCCAGAACCCCGACCACCTATGTGCAGAGCTATCAACTCTCCGTGCAAAGGCAGTTGCCCGGCCGTACCTTTCTCGATGTGGGCTATGTCGGCAACTATGGCGTCCACGAGGAGATTGTGCAGGACTATAACGAGGCCCTGCCCAACGCGGCAGGCGGTTCGCTCACCTTGCAGGCGCGCCGCCCCATACAAACGTACGGCACCATCCAGGAATCCTTCAATGAAGGTCCCTCGCGCTACAACGCCCTGGAAGCGAAGTTGGAAAAGCGTTACGGCAATGGAATCTACGTTACCGACTCCTTTACCTGGTCGCACGCGCAGGACGTGGCCGCCGCCAATCAGGAACTCGATAACAACGACAGCCCGGTCGTGGACCTTTACAACATGATGGGGTCTTATACCCGCTCGGCTTATGACCGGCCGTTGAACGACTCCCTTGCCGTCGTCTGGGATCTTCCCTATGGCAAGGGCATGCACTTCGGCTCGCATGCCGCCGCGCCCTTGCAATTCGCACTCAGCAACTGGCAGTTGACGGCCCTCGATTCCTACATCAGCGGCCTGCCGATCAACATCAGCTACTCCCCAGCCACCGCTCAGCAGTTGAGTACCGAAACAAGCTTTCTCTACCGCCCGAACCTGGTTGGAACCCCGGTCCTGGGCAAGAGCAATCGGTCCCCCATCCCCGGCTACCCGGGCCAGTATCAGTATCTCGACCCGACGGCCGTCTCTATACCCACTGCGGCCAACACGCCCTATGGCAACTGCCCGCGGAATGTCGCCCGCGCCCCCGGCTACGCCGACCTGGATTTCGGCGTGCACAAGCGCTTTCCCCTGGGCTTTGAAAAGGCGGGATTGGAGTTCCGGGCCGAGGCCTTCGACGTCTTCAATCGTTCCAACGCAGAAGCTCCCGACAGCGTCGCAACCGACCCCGGTTACGGTGTCGTCAGCTTATACTTTCCCAGCCGCGAAATACAATTGGCGCTGAAGCTGATCTTCTGAGGTGGCGGGTGATTCCGGCCTGTGTAGTTGAAACTGGTTGCCGGGTGCCCCAAGTTTCTCCGCCGCGGCGGACGAGACCTGAGACACAGGATGTTGGCCTGACGAAAGGTTTGGTCCGGTATCGGTGTTTGGTGCGCACGCATCAAAATGAGTTGTCGGCAAAAGGTCCACCATGGCGGTGGGCCTTTGCGGCTCCCGGAATGCGGTGAACGGCTACGCTTGACAATGGCGTGGGTTGAGCCGATCTCGGCGGGAGAGACGACGACGTGAATCCGGCTATATCAACGTCGGCTTTCGTGCCTGCGCGGATTTCAACGGCACACGTGCTCAACTGCCAAGCAGTGCGATCAGAACACGAAATTCTCCGGGGGAAAGGAACGGGCAAGATGAAGGTGACATGCAGGGGTTGGGTCAGTGCCTTCGCCTTAATGGGAATCGTATCAACTTCCATGTTTTCCATGTTCGGAATACCTGCAAACGCACAGCAGGAACTGAGCGCCTTTGCTGCTGCCCCGAGTTTTAACCTCACAACTGGCATTGCCACCGACAGCGCAGGCTACATCTATGTAGCAAACTCGCACAACACCATCCTCAAGATAACGCCTGCAGGCGTAGTAATGACATTGGCTGGAACGCCGGATGTGAGGGGGCACGCCGACGGCATTGGTTCTGCGGCAAGTTTTATATACCCTATTGGTATTGCCACCGATGGCGCAGCCAACGTCTATGTGGCGGACAAGGTCAGCAACACAATTCGCAAGATTACTCCTGCGGGGGTAGTAACGACTTTGGCCGGCACTGCAGGCATTACGGGACATACGGATGGAATGGGTGGGGATGCAAGTTTCAATGGCCCTGTCGGCGTTGCCACCGACAGCACCGGGAACGTCTATGTAGCGGACTATGGCAACGACATTATCCGTAGAGTCGCTCCGAACGGGGTAGTGACGACTTTGGCCGGTATGGCGGGCATAGCTGGCGACGCGGATGGGATTGGCGCGAATGCTAGTTTCTCTCTCCCCTACGGCATTGCAACCGATAGCTCAGGAAACGTCTTCGTGGCTGAGATGTCCAGCCATACCATCCGCAAGATAACACCGGCGGGGGTAGTGACGACTTTGGCTGGAAAGGCGGATGAGAGAGGCCACGCAGATGGAATTGGAGCGGATGCGAGTTTCTCTTCCCCCCACGGAGTTGCAACCGACAAAGCAGGCGACGTCTATGTGGCGGACTATGGCAACAACGTCATCCGCAAGATCGCCCCAACCGGGGCAGTGACGACAATCGCAGGAAAGGCAGGCGAAAGTGCTGAATACGACGGCATGGGCGGGGCAGCGAGGTTCTCAGGACCCATGGCTGTCGCCACCAGCAGTGCAGGAAATGTGCTTGTGCTTGAAGCAGACAACATCCGTGAGATTTCTCCAACTGGGATGGTGACGACAATTGCCGGTCAGGTCTTCGGACCCTGGCATTTTCAGGATCAATTCTGTGAGTGGGATGTTCCGCCTGACAATAGCGGAACTACAAGATCGGGGACAAGAAGATGCTCTCTGAATGTTGGAACAAAATACTGCTCGTCATCAATTGAAGTTACGAGTGCTAACCCAGGCAATAGCAAGCCAAAGTCAAGTCTAGTTTACGATAGTACACTTAATGTTCTTGCAGTCGATACAAAATTCAAGGTTGAGCGCGCCGAAGGGGAAGGGAACGGTGCGAAAGACGATCCGCAAGTTGGAGGGCCTGGCGCCCATTCCTGGCTGCATTACGTGGTAAGAATTACGGTATCCTCCACTGGTTCGTGCAAGTAGCTTGGGGGTGGGCGGTTCCCCGCCTCGATCCCCCCCGGCGGCTTGCGGCAGCGAGAAAGTGGTAAAAAACTTCCACGGAACATGCAAGTTTTTGCGCTTTGGGGAACGGAAACTCGCCAAGTTGCCTTGTTTTCCGCGCATTGGGGATGGAACTCTAATTGCATGTTGATGTTCGGAACGGTAGGCTCGGCGCCTCCGCGTGTGTCTCAGCAAAGCGAGTGCTTCGGGCGGCAATCATTGAGGCTTTGTGGTGATGCAAGGCGGCCAGTTGGACCTCGCCGCCGGTTTGGCAGTGTAGCTGTTTGGATGCTCAGGAAGCGAGCGGCAACGAGCTGAGTGCAAGGAGAAAGTGTGAAGAACCGGGTACGCGCAATTTGGGTAGCAAGTGTTCTACTCGCGGTAGCCATGACGGTTTTGGCGGCTGTGCCGGCAGGGGCCAGCACCA